>Ga0070717_10001272_pt1 | contig 17236 bp, 16 predicted proteins | sample LARL113metaG_FD_71366 | JGI IMG/M metagenome (GOLD analysis project Ga0070717, IMG submission 71366) | Corn, switchgrass and miscanthus rhizosphere microbial communities from Kellogg Biological Station, Michigan, USA - LAR L11-3 metaG | ecosystem: Host-associated > Plants > Roots > Rhizosphere ... | reverse complement strand
GAGGGAGCTTGTGCAGGAGCTGTTCAGCCTGGACGGCCGGGTGGCGGTCGTCACGGGGGCCACGGGCGTGCTCGGGGGCGCCATCGCCCGCGGCCTGGCCGCGGCCGGCGCCCGGGTGGCCATCCTCGGCCGCCGGGCCGAGCGCGCCCAGGAGGTCGCCGAGGCCATCCGCGCGGCCGGCGGGGCGGCCGAGGCGACGCCCGCGGACGTGCTCGACCCGGCGGAGCTCGAGCGGGTGCGCGACAACCTCCTGGCCCACCACGGCCGGATCGACGTGCTCGTGAACGCGGCCGGCGGCAACCGGCCGGACGCGATCGTCCCGGAGTCGGGCACGTTCTTCGACCTGACCCCGACCGCGCTTCGCGACGTCCTGGAGCTGAACCTGATGGGCACGCTGCTGCCCTGCCAGGTGTTCGGCGCGGCGCTGGCCCGGCAGGGGTCGGGCGCGATCGTGAACATCTCGTCGATGGCCGCCAGCCGGCCGCTGACCCGCGTGGTCGCCTACTCGGCGGCCAAGGCGGCGGTGGACAACCTGACCCGCTGGCTCGCGGTGGAGCTCGCCCGCCGCCATGGGCCCGGGCTGCGGGTCAACGCGATCGCCCCCGGCTTCTTCCTGGGCGAGCAGAACCGGGCGATGCTGGTGGGGCCCGACGGCACCCCGACCGCCCGCGGCGGCTCCATCCTGACGCACACCCCGGCGGGCCGGTTCGGCGACCCGGACGACCTGGTGGCGACCGCGGTCTGGCTGTGCGGCCCGGGGGCCGGGTTCGTGACGGGCGTGGTGGTGCCGGTCGACGGTGGCTTCAGCGCGTACGCCGGCGTGTGATCCCCAGGGTCGGCCTCCGGCCGCTGGTCAGCGCCTACCCCCTCATCGCTGGCACACCGACAAGCGCCGCCCCCGAGGACTGAAGCACCCTAGCCGACCGGCGGGCCGGGTGTCCACCCCTTCCGGACCTACGGCGGCGGCTCCAGCGCCCCATACAGGTCCTGGGCCGGCGCGCGCACCAGATCCGCGCCTCGGCCGTCGCCGCGGGCCGGGAGGCCCCGCAGCAGCACCACGGGCAGCCGCTCGACCGTCTCGCCCGCGATCAGGCCGGCGGCGGCCGCGACCAGGTCGGCCAGCGGCACCTCGGTGGCCAGCAGCACCCGGCCGAACAGGTCCACCCCGCCCCGGAGGTCGATCAGCGCGGGCAGGCCCGCCACCCCGATCGCCACGCCGATGTTGCCGCGCCGGAACGGCCGGCCGTGCGTGTCGGTCAGAACGACGGCCAGGCTGCGGCCGCTGGCGGCCTCCAGCCCGGCGCGCAGCCGCTCGGCCGAGCCGTCCGGGTCCTCGGGCAGCAGCAGGACCAGGTCCTCGCCGCCGCCCACGTTGGAGTGGTCGATGCCGGCCACGCTCGACGTGAAGCCCAGCCGGTGGCGGACGATCAGGATGCCCGGCCGGGCCCGCGAGATGCCGGTGCTCTCGCGCAGCACCACCTCGACCAGCCGCGGGTCCTTGTCCGTCCTGGTGGCCAGCCGGCAGGCCTGAGGCGAGGGCGTCACCGTCCGCAGGTCCACGAACCGCCCCTCCGCCTTGGAGACGATCTTGCTCGTGATGACGACCACGTCGCCGTCCTCCAGCGGCGTCGACTGCGCGGCGACGGCGGCCGTGATCAGCGCGACCAGGTCGTCGCCGGGCTGGATGATGGGCAGGCCGGCGACGCCCACGAGCGTCATCGTTGGCGGGGACACGGCGACATCATCCCATCCGGGACCGGCCGGAAGTCAGGCGTACGTGACGGTCGCCTGCCGATAGCCCAGCGTGCGCAGCATGTCCTCCAGCATCGTCCGCGCGTTGGCCTCGGCCCGAGTCGTCAGGCCGCTCTGGCCGGCCGCGTCGCCGATCTTCTTCTCCGCCACCTGGTACAGCTCGGCCTGGCCGTTCGGCGTCTGGTCGAAGAACGCGTGGACGCGGTCCACGATGCCGCTCTCCTGGGCGAACACGTAGCTGCGCTGGTGGTCCAGGTTCGGTTTGTCCAGGGCGGCGTGCGGCAGCGTGACCTGCACGGACGTCCGGTCGCTCGACACCTGGACGGCGTCGCCGCCGAGGCGCGAGAAGTCCACGTACGCGTCCACCGTCCCGACCGCGACGAACAGGGTGCGCTGGCCGACGACGGCGCTGGGCAGGAACGGGGTGTCCTTCTCCAGGTCCACGATCACCTGGAAGCTGCCGCTGGCCGCGTCGTAGCGGGCCAGGTCGCGCATCGACTGGAGGATGACCGGGCCGCTGCGGTCCACCGTGCGGGTGCCCGTCGTCGGGATGCCCTGCAGCAGGTTGCGCACCTGGACGGCGACCGCGACGACCAGCAGGATCGCCAGCGCCGTCGCCACGACCGCGAGCACGGTGCGGGCCCAGCGCCTCCGCTCGACCCCGAACGTCTGTGGAGATTCCAAGGCGTCTTGGTCCAGTCTAAGAAGGCGGCCGGCGCGCCGCAGGTCGGGGTTGCCGCGGCCCCGCCGGTACGCTGGGAGGCAACTTCAGGGAACAAGGAGGGAGGATCGCATGCCCGTGATCGACGACCTGGTCCGGCTGCTCAGGGACCGCGAGGTCGGCCTGTGGTGCAAGCGCGCCGCCTGGATCATCGCGATCGTCAACACGGCGCTCGTCGTGTTCCAGCTGCTCGGGATCCTGGTCCACGCGGACCTCGCGACGCTGCCGGTCGCGGTGCTGACCACGCTGCTCGGGTACGTGGTCACGACGCTCTGGTACTTCTTCGTCCTCTACGCGCTGGGCGCGATCCTGGACGGCCTGGCCCGGTAAACGGGGGCTGGCGGGTCGCACGATGCGACCCGCCAGCTTCGAAGAAAGAGGGGGTGGTCGGGAGGAAGCGCGCTACGCGAGCGCGGTGGACAGCACGTTGGTGAACTCGGACGTCGCGTCGCCGAGCGCCACCAGCCCGATGCGGCCGGGGCTGGTCAACGTACCGGTGGCCTGGAGCATGGAGCCCCCATCCAGCGAGCAGGACATCTGGCTGCCCTGCATGACCATCTTGATCGTGTGGAACACGTTCAGCGCGGCCGAGACGGGCTGCGAGGCGAGCAGCTGCTGCTGGCCGTTCACGACCTGCCAGAGCTGCAGGGTGTTGGGTCCGCTGAGCCCGCACATGATGCTGTTGTTCACGTCCTGGAAGCGACCGGCGACGCCGACGAACCCGCTGCTCCGCCCGAGCATCTTCACGCTCGCGCTGGCGGTCGAGTCCACGGTCATCGGGCCCGCCGCGAGGTGCGACCAGGAGCCGGACTGGCGCGAGAGGACGTGCGTGCCGTCGTTGACGACGCTGGGGACCAGGCTGGTGGTGCTCGAGGTCAGGCCGCCGAGCAGGCCGCCCACGATCGGCAGGCCGCCCAGGCCGCCGCCGGAGGACGAGCCGGTCGGGTCGGCCAGCAGCCAGCCCGTCGGCAGGCCCAGGCCCAGCGGGTCGCTGGCGAAGTTGTCGAGGAACAGCGTGCGCCCGACGCTGCCGACAGCCGGGACGGCCGGGACGGCCGGGAGCGCCGGCAGCGCGACGGAGCCGGTGCCCGCCCTGGCCGAGGTCGAGTTCGAGGCGGACGCGGAGCCCGAGCCGGCCTGCGCGCCGGCGCCGGTGTCGGACGAGGCCGAGCCGTCCGCCGGGGCGGCCGCCTGGCTGCCCGACTGGTCCGAGCCGGGCTGCTGCGCGTCCGGCTGCTGGACCACCACAACCGGGTGCGCGGTCGTCCCCGAGGTGCTGCTGTTGTTTGCCACGTCAGCGGCCGGGGCGGCGACCAGCGACGTTGCCCGACCGTGGGGGCCGAAGAGGACGATGCCGACGATCAGCAGACCAAGCACCGCGAGGCCCACCTGCCACACGGTTCCGTGCTTTCCGAACATGCGAGACGTTTCCCTCCTGTTTCCGATATCGCCGTGCCCGCGCCGTGCGGCAGGCTCAACCCGAACAACCCGGCCCGGCCGGGATAGGTGAAGTCAGCTCGTGACGCGAACGGCGCCGAACTCGGCGACCTCGCCGTCCGAGGCGACGAGCGCGACCCGGCCGGCGGCGAACGTGGTGTCCGCCGCCTGCAGCGCCGGGGTGCCGTCGAGCGAGCACGTGAGCACGCTGCCGCGCGCCTGGAGCGTGACCCGGTGCCGCGTGCTGAGGTCGAGCGAGGCCGTCGAGGCGGCCAGCAGCCGGCGGCTGCCGGCCTGGGTCACCCAGAGCTGGAGCTGCGCGCCCACGCCGCCCACGCCGCACTCGTAGTCGTCGCCCGGGTCCTGGTACCGGGCCGCCACGCCGGCGAACCCGATGTCGAGCAGGGCGGTGCTCACGTCCGCGCTCACCGAGTAGTCGGTCCAGCGCGGCGAGCCGGTGACCAGGTGGGCGAGCGGCTGTCCCCCGTTGTGGCGCACCACGTGGCCGCCGTCATTCACGACGCCCGCCCACGCGCCGTCGTCCACGCTCCAGCCGGCCGGCGGGCCGGCGCCGACCGGGTCGCCGGAGAAGTCGTCGGAGAGGGCCGGCGGCGCCGAGGCCGACGCGGTGCTCCGGGGTGTGGTGGGCCGGGGCCGGGAGCTCGCCGGGGCGCTGGCCCGGGTCGCCGGCGACGCCGTCTGGGGCAGAGAGGTGGTCGTCGCGGCCGTCTGGGACGCGGGGGTCGGGGAGGGGACCACGCCGAGGATGCGACCGGGGCTGGGCAGCACGGCGTGCTGGGCGTCGTACAGCAGGCCGACGAGGACGCCCACCGCGAAGACGGCGGTCACGAGGGTGGCGGTCCGGAGCGGCACGGCGCGCCGGCGCGGCTCCCGGAGCCGGCCATAGCGGGCGCGATGCGGCGGCGGGGTATCCACCACCTGGGGGTCGAACTCCTCGTGGAGCTCCGCCTGAAGCCGCGTCTCGAACCTATCCAAAGTCCTTCTCATCCACAGGAACCGCGGAAGAGGCCGTTGGGTGAAGTGACCATCCTTCGCCCCATCGCTCGCCCAGCTCCTCGAGGAGGAAATTGCGCGCCCGCTCGAGGCGGAGGCTGACCGCGCGCTCGGTCAGGCCGAGCATGGCGGCCGTCTCGGCGCGGCTGTATCCGTGGTAGTGGCGCAGCATCACGGCCGCGGCCTCTCGCGGCGGGAGGCGGGCCAGCGCCTGGCGCAGCGGGCTGGCCGAGATCCGGAGGTCGGGGCTGCCCTGGCTGGGCCGGAGCAGCCGCTCCGTCATCTGGCGCAGGCGCGACTTCCGGCGGGCGCTGAACGCCACGTTCAGCGCAATCCGGTACATCCAGGCTTCGACCGGCGCCTCGGGCCGCCATCGCGGCCATGCCTTCCAGGCCCGCACGAACGCCTCCTGGACGCAGTCCTCGGCGGCCGCGGCGTCCCCCAGGACCGCGGTCAGCGTTCGCACCAGACGGGGATGGGTTTCGAGGTACAGCCGATCGAAATCTTCAGGCGACCCAGGGCACAGCCCTGTCAGACCCTCCCCCACGGGCCCGCCATTCTAGACGGGGGTACCGGGGCGTATCAAACGGTTGCCGGGACTTCACCTTTCGCCCGGACGCGGAGTTGTGTATCTAAATGGGGATGGATCAAGCCGCGATCACGAGCTACATCACCACGACGTTCGCCGGCGTGGACGCCCAGGTCGGCTCGGAGGAGACCGGCGCGCCCGAGATCGCGTGGGGCGACACGTTCTTCATCTACGATCCCGACCGGAACATGGAGGGGGCCGGCCGCTTCCCGTTCGCGACGATCGTGACGAAGGACTACGGCGAGTTCGACAACGCCTCGGACCTGGACCGGCCGGGCGTCTTCCGCCTGAACATCGGCCTGGGCGAGGAGACGTACGAGCGGCTGGTCGGAGCCGGCGCCGAGCACGATTTCACCGCCCTGGATCGGCTGATGCCGCACCCGGTGTACGGCACCAACCACTGGGTGTGCGTCCTCAACCCGAGCGAGGCGACGTTCGCAACGCTGAAGCCCCTGCTGGCGGAGGCGTACGAGCGGGCCGTCCGGCGCCACGCGGGCATCACCAAGGCCCGGCGCGCGACCTGACGGCGCCGCGCCGGGGGCCGGCGCGTGGCCGGCCCCCGGCCCGACCTCAGCTCACGACCCGGCGCTGGAACAGGCGCAGGCCGATGCCCGTGATGACCACGAGCGAGCCGCACAGGACCAGCAGCACCCAGCCCATCGGCAGCGTCTCGATCGGGTGGCCCGCGATCGGCGGCAGCATGGCGTGGCGCAGCCCCTCCGCCGCGTACGTGAGCGGGTTGAAGAGGGTCACGACCTGGAACCAGCGGAGGCCTCCGAGCGTGGACCACGGGTAGTACGTGCAGCCGGTGAACAGCAGCGGCGTGATCAGCAGGGAGAAGATCAGCCCGATCTGGGTGATCGGCACCGCGGCGCCGACCAGCATGCCGATCGCGGCGCCCAGCAGCGCCGTCAGCACCATCATCCCGGCCACCTCGGCGATCAGGTCCGTCCGCACGTGATAGCCGCTGCCGAGGACCAGGTAGGCCAGCGGGAAGACGCAGGCCCCCGCGATCAGACCGCGCAGCGCGGCCAGGCCGAACTTCTCCAGCGCGACCAGCACGTTCGGCAGCGGCGCCAGCAGCCGGTCGTCGATCTCGTGCGTGAAGCCGAGGTCGCGGCCCAGGTCGATGGAGACGGCCTGGAGCGGCGTGAGGAAGCACGTGAACGCGACGATCCCCGGCAGCAGGATCGTGCCGAAGCTCGGCGTCGCGCTGCCGATGCCGGTCAGCACCTTGCCGAACACGAACAGGAAGAAGAGGGGCTGCACGAGCGTCTGGACCAGGAAGGAGGGCGCCTCCCGCCGGATCACGAGCAGGTCGCGCTCGACGATCGCGAGGAACGAGCGGGTCGCCGCCCCCACGCGGCCGCGGGCGGGCAGGGTCGCATCGAGGGTGGTCATGCGCGCAGGTTGCTCCCGGTGAGATGGATGAACACGTCCTCCAGGCTGGGCCGGGCGAAGCGGAGGTCGAGCAGCTCGGCCTCCTCCCGGACCACCGCCTGGGCCGCGCTGGCGAGCAGCTGGCCGGCGTCGCCGGTGGCGTACAGGCGGTAGACGGCGGCGGCATCGGTCCCCGACCCCGGCCGCCGCTCGACGGCGGTGACGCCGGGCAGGGCGGCCAGCGCCGCCTCCACCGGCTCCTCGCCGGCCGGCGCGCCGGCCGGGACGGCCTGCGGCAGCCGCGTCCGGACCTCGAGCATCGTCCCGCCGGGGATCAGGCGGCGCAGGCCCTCGGGCGTGTCCAGGGCCAGGATGCGGCCGTGGTCCATGATCGCGATCCGGTCGCAGAGGCGGTCCGCCTCCTCCATGTCGTGCGTGGTGAGCACGACCGTCACGCCGCGCTCGTGCAGCGCGCGGATGCGGTCCCACAGGAAGAGCCGGGACTGGGGATCGAGGTTGTTGGTCGGCTCGTCCAGGAACAGGACGTCCGGCTCGTGCATCAGGGCCCGGCCCAGCATGACGCGCTGCTGAAGGCCACCGGAGAACCAGTCCAGCTTGTCCTTGCCCCGGGCGGCCAGGCCCAGCTCCTCCAGCAGCGCGTCGGCGCGGGCCTGGCGCTCCCTGCGCGACACGCCGTGGTAGGCGGCGTGGAACGTGAGGATCTCGCGCACGCGCAGGCTGCGGTCGAGGTTGGAGGTCTGGGGGACCACGCCGATCCGCTGCTTCGCGGCGATGGGGTCCGCGACGACGTCGATGCCCGCGACCGCGGCACGGCCGCTCGTGGGCAGCACGCGCGTCGTCAGGATGCCGATCGCGGTCGTCTTGCCCGCCCCGTTGGGGCCGAGCAGCCCGAACGTCTCCCCCCGCCGCACCGCGAACGACATGTCGTCCACCGCGTTGGCGCGACCGCGGGGGTAGCGCTTGACCAGGTGCTCGACCTCGATGGCGGCGGTCACGGCCGGAGCATCCGGAGCGCGATCCGCGGGTCGGGGAAGTGGCCCTGCAGGTCGGGGTGGTTGATCGAGAACCGGGTGACGCCGTCCACGTAGGCGACCATCGCCGCGACCAGCTCGTCGGGGTCGTCGCCGGCGACCTCGCCGGCGGCCTGGCCCTCGACGATCAGCTCGCGCAGGAGCTTCACGAAGCCCATGCCGCGCTGCCGCACCGCCTCGATCACGTCGGGCGGCGTGGACTCGTCGTGCAGCACCTGGTAGAGGAGCTGGAACATCTCGGGGTGGTCGCGCCTGGCCTCCAGCAGCCGCGTCAGCAGCGGCACGAGCTGGGGGCGGGCGGCGTCCGGAGCGGTCCAGGGCAGGTCGTCCGGCCGCATCGCGTCGGCGACCAGGGCCCGGTACAGCTCGTCCTTGCCGGCGAAGTAGCGGTAGGCCAGGCCCTGGCTGACGCCGGCCGCGGCCGCCACGTCGGCCATGGTCGCGGCCATGCCGCGGCGGGCGAAGACCGCCCGGGCGCCCTCCAGGATGCGGGCGCGCTGCTCGTCGCGGACGCGCTCGTTCTCGGCTTCGGTTCGGGGCACTCGCAATGGACCTCCTGGCGTGGATGAATGATTCATTCATTCTAACAGGGGCGCAACCTGGCCCGCGGCGACGAGCTGACCGCGTTCCGGTGAGCGCAACGCCCGCGTTCGCCGGACCGCCGGCAGGAGCTATGGTGACGCGGTGACCAGCCCGATCTGGCTCGAGGACCACGTCGAGGCCGACGGGTTCCGCATCAGGTACGTCGAGGCGGGCGAGGGTTCCCCGCTGGTGCACCTGCACGGCGGCGGCGGTCTGACGCTGACGCCGGCGCACGAGCTGCTCGCGCGCGAGCGCCGGGTCATCGCGTTCGAGATGCCCGGCTTCGGCGACTCGCCGGAGAACACCCGCCACCAGGCGATGCCGGACCTGGCCCGGACCATGCTGGAGGCCGTCTCCGCGCTCGGCCTCGAGGAGCTCGACCTGATGGGGACCTCGTTCGGCGGCAAGGTGGCCCTGTGGGCCGCGCTGATCGCCCCCCAGCGGATCCGCGCGCTGGTGCTGGAGTCGCCGGCCGCCGTCCGGCCCGACGGGGAGCGGCCGCCCGAGCCCGCGACGCCCGAGGAGCTGGTCGCGATGCTGCACGCCCACCCCGAGCGGGTGCCGCCGCGGCCGCCGTCCAGCCTGGACCAGCGGGCGAGGACGCGGCCCCTGCTCGCGCGGCTGATCGGGCCGCCCCGCGACCCGGAGCTGGAGGAGGCGATGCGGGGCCTCGAGGTGCCCGTGCTGGTGGTATTCGGCACGGAGGACCGGCTGACCCCGCCCGAGCTCGGCCGGGTCTACAAGGAGGTGCTCCCGAACGCCCACCTCCTGTTCGTCTACGACGCCGGCCACGCCACGTCGGCCGACCGGCCGGAGGCGTTCGCGGAGGCCGTCGCCGACTTCCTGGCCCGGCACGAGCAGTTCGTCGTCAGCGCCAGCAGCTCGGTGCTGTTCCCGTGAAGGCGGCGCTGTTCAACATCGCCCCGTACCTCGGTGAGGCCGAGCGCCGGGCGTGGCCGGTGCCCACCCGCACGTACTCGCACGAGGTCGCCGGCCGCTCGCTGGACATGGCGCTCGAGCAGTTCGAGCTGGCCGACCAGCTCGGCTTCGACTGGGTCACGCTGGCCGAGCACCACTTCGCGCCGCTCTCGCTCAGCCCGAACCCGATGGTGCTCGCCGGCGCCGTCACGCAGCGCGTGAAGCGGGCGAAGATCGCGCTGCTCGGCGCGACCATCCCCATCCTGAACCCGGTCCGGGTCGCCGAGGAGTTCGCGATGCTGGACACCCTGACCGGCGGCCGCGTCGTGGCCGGGATGCTGCGGGGCACGGCCAACGAGTACGTGACGTACGACGTCAACCCGGCCGAGTCGTGGAGCCGGTTCGAGGAGGCGATGGCGCTCATCGTCCGGGCCTGGACGGAGCCGCAGCCGTTCGGCTGGCAGGGCCGGCACTTCCGGTTCCGGGCCATCTCCATCTGGCCGCGCCCCGTCCAGCAGCCGCACCCGCCCATCTACATGTCCGCCTCCAGCCCCGAGGCGGGCGAGTTCGCGGCCCGGCACCGGGTGAGCATCGGCTTCGCGTTCACGACCGCGCCGCTGGCGGCCGCCGCGGCGCGGCACTACCGCGAGCGCGCCGCCGCGTGCGGCTGGGAGCCGGCGCCCGACGACGTCCTGTACCGCGTGTCGGCGCACGTGGCCGAGACGGACGAGCAGGCGCTGGAGGAGCTGCGGACGGCGGGCGCGGACACGCCCCGGCGCGGGTTCAGCCTCAGCAACCGCCGCGTGGACGACGCTGTCGCGGGCGCCGGGTACTACGGCCGCGACGCGGCCGGCCAGCGCGGGCGCATCGAGGCGCAGGCCCGGCCGATGGCCGAGCGGATCGAGCAGGGCCAGCTGCTGGCGGGCAGCCCCGACACGGTCCTGGCGCAGGCGCGCCGGCTCCGCGAGGAGGTGGGCGCCGGCATCCTGGAGATCGTGTTCACCCCGATGGGCCGCGAGCGGACCCTGGAGGCGATCGACCTGTTCGGCACGGCCGTGCTGCCGCGCCTCCGCGAGCTCTAGGAAGCGGCGAACATCGGGGCGGCCCTGGAGACCGGCGCGATGAAAGCCCGTCAGAGGCAGCTGACCGGCCGGGGCTCCGCCCGCCGCGTGCTTCCAGGCTCCGCCCCCAGAGCCCGACCCGGCTTGCCATGAGGAGGGGGTGGCTGACACCGCGGCCACCCACCACCCGCTCGCAGAGCTCGCGGGCGCCGGGGCCTGGGCGCTGGCGTCGGAATGCACGGCAGGAGTGAACCGGGTCGCGTGATGGTCGCAGGTGTGCCGCTGCCGTCCCGGATGCGTCCGGGGTCAGGTTGAAGTGTCGGAACTTCAACGTCTCCCCACCCCTCGAGGCGTGCAAGTGTCGGCACTTGAACCTTTTCCTCCTCGGGGTGGCAGCGGCCCGGCCTGCCTACCTCATGGCAAGGAAGCACGCGGCGGGCGGAGTCCCCGGCCCGCCAGCTACCCCCGACCCTAGACCAGCTCCCGGGCCGCCGCCCACTGGTTCAGGTCGCGCCCGCTCAGGGCGGCGGCCATCAGCTCCGGGAACAGGTCGGGCGTGCACGCGAACGCCGGCACGCCGAGCTCGTGCAGCGCCGCCGCCGTGTCGTGGTCGTAGCCGGGCCGGCCCTGGTCGCTGAGCGCCAGCAGGGCCACGAGGCGCACCCCCGACCCCACCAGCGCGGCCGCGCGCTTCAGCAGCCGGTCCCGCAGGCCGTTCTCGAACAGGTCGCTGATCAGCACCAGCACCGTGTCGGACGGCCGCGTGACCAGCCCCTGGCAGAACTCCAGGGCCCGGCCGATGTCCGTCCCGCCCCCGAGGCGCACGCCGAAGAGGAGGTCCACCGGGTCGGCGAGCTGGTCGGTCAGGTCCACGACCGACGTGTCGAACACGACCAGCCGGGTCCGGACCGCCGGCAGGCTGGCCATCACGGCGCCCAGCACGCCCGAGTAGACGACCGACTCGGCCATCGAGCCGCTCTGGTCGATCGCCAGGATCACGTCCTTCAGCGCCCGCCGGCGCCGCCCCCAGCCGATCAGGTGCTCGGGGATCACCGTGCCGTACTCCGGCTGGTAGTGCTTCAGGTTGGCCCGGATCGTGCGGTTCCAGTCGATCTCCGCGTGCCGCGGCCGCCGGTTCCGGACCGACCGGTTGAGGCTGCCCTGCACCGCGCTCCGCAGCGGGTTGGCCAGCCGCCGCTCCAGGTCCTCGACGACGCCCCGCACCACCAGGCGGGCGGTCTCGCGGGTGCGGGCCGGGATGACCGAGCTCAGGCCGATCAGCGTCGCCACCAGGTGCACGTCCGGCTCCACCTGGGACAGCAGCTCCGGCTCCAGCAGCATCTGCCGGAGGCCGAGCCGGTCCAGCGCGTCCCGCTGCATCACCCGGACCACGGACGCCGGGAAGTACGTGCGGATGTCGCCCAGCCAGCGGGCCACGGTGGGCGCCGAGGCGCCCAGGCCCGCCGTCCGCTCGCCGCCGTCCTCATACAGCGCGGCCAGCACCTGGTCGACGTTCGCGTCCGCGGCGCCGAGCTCGCAGCGGGTCCCGTCGGCCGCGCCGCCGAGCAGCAGCCGCCACCGGCGCAGGCGCTCGTCACTCACGACGGACCTCCCAGCAGCAGCTGCAGGACCGGCTCGACCAGGGCGGCCCGCTCCTCGTCCAGCTCGCCGCCGGCCACGGCCGTCCCCGCGCCAGAAGCGCCCGCGCGGACCCGCTCCCCGATCTGCCGGCGCTCGCCGGCCGGGAACGTGGCCGTCGTCCGGCGCAGCAGCGGCAGCAGCGCGTCGAACGCCTCGCCGGGGAGGTCGCACAGCCAGGCGTCCACCACGCCGAAGAGGTCGTCGTCGGTCAGCAGGACCATCCCGCTCCCGCTCAGGAAGCCCTCGAACCAGGCGGCGGCACCGGCCGGGTCGGCGGCCCGGGAGAGGGCCAGCCCCAGGCGCCGGGCCACGTCGGCCGGGGCCAGCCCGCGGGCGGCCAGCAGCAGCCGGCAGCACCGCCCGCCGACCAGGCCGTGCAGCGAGCGCAGGCCGAGCACGCGGCCCAGCGCCGCCCGCCAGGCGGGCCCGGCGGCCTCGTCGTCGAGCAGCGCGACCGAGCGGTCCACCGCGAGGATGCGCTCGGCCATCGCGGCGGCCGCGTCGTCGTCCAGGCCGGCGCATGCCGGCCCCAGCCCGACCGTGGTCCGGGCCAGCAGGCCCCGGACCACGGTCCGGACCAGGGCGGCGTCCGTCTGCCGGACGCTGCCGTAGCGGAGCGCGGACGCCAGCGGCTCGATCGCGGCCATCAGCTGGAGCACGTCCGTGGCCAGCGTGGACCGGTCCCGGAGCCGGTCCATGACCGGCCCGACCGCCTCGTCGAGCCCGGCCAGCAGCACCGCGTCCACGATCGCGGCGATCTCGGCCAGGTCCTCCGAGCGCTCGGCCCGGTCCCGCGCCCGGGCCGCGGCCGCCGCCTCGACCGTGCTCCCCCACAGGCCGGCCTCGATCACGGCCAGCGCCAGCTCGGGCCGCCAGGCGAGCTGCCAGACGTCGTGGAACGTGCCCTTGCGGCCGGCCGCGGCCGGCTGGCGGCGGCCCCAGGGGACGTCCAGGATCGTGAGCCGGTGCAGGAGGCGGCTGATCTCGAGCTGGCTCGGCGTCCGCAGGTCCAGGTCGAGCACGCGGTCGAGCGCCTCGACCCGGAGCCGCAGCCGCCGCTGCTGCCGCTCCAGGTCGCGCTGCAGCGGCACCACGGGGGCGTCGGCCGGCAGCCGGCCCAGCTCCTCACCGATGATCAAGCGCTCCCGGATCAGCCGGAACGGCGCCGGCTCGCCCGAGCAGAGCACGGCCAGCGCGCCCTCCCCCACCTCGGCCAGGCCGGGCACCTGGCGGCCGCGCAGGGCGGCCAGCGTCTCGGCCAGCCGGACCGCGTCGATCACCTGGGCCGGGGAGCTGTCGAGGTCCTCCTCGCGGAGCAGCCGCGCCACCCGCGTCAGCCAGGTCGCGGCCACGTCGCCCTCGCAGCTCCACAGGTGGTGGTACCAGCCCGGCGACTGGACGCCCGCGCCGTACCCGCTCCGCAGCGCCAGCCGGCCGTGCGTCCAGGGGATCCACGTCGCCTCGACGCGCGCCCGCGGCAGGCCGCGCAGGAGCCGCGCGTCGCCGGCCGCCGGGGGCAGGCGCTCCAGCGCGGGCACGTGCCAGGCGCCGCACACGACGGCCACCCGCTCCCGGCCCTCCTTCACGGCGGCCCGGATCGCCTGCCGCATGTGCGCCTCGCGGCGGGCCTCGAGGGGCACGGGCTCGGGCGCCGCCTCGCGGAGCGCGGTCATCGCCTCCGAGATGGCCGCGAAGACGCCCTCGGCGGACGTTCGCTGCTCGACCATCCGCTCCCACCAGCGCTCGGGGTCGGCCTCGCCGGCCGCCTCGGCCAGCCAGCCGATCGGGTCGAGGGCGGGCTCCTCCGGCTCGTCATCCGGCGCGAGCGCGAGGCGGACGGCCACCGGCAGGTCGATGAAGCGCACCGGCACCCCGGCGCCGAGCGCGTACCGGATCGCCTGCCACTCGGGCGAGAACGTCGCGAACGGATAGAACACCGCCCGCCGCGGCGTGTCGGGCGGGTAGACCAGCAGCGCCACCGGCGGCCGGAGGTCGGGGTGGCCGGCCAGCTCGACCACCGCGTCCCCCTCGGGCGGCCCCTCGACCAGCACCGCGTCCGGCCGCAGCTCCCGCAGCGCGGCCAGCAGGCTCCGGGCCGAGCCGGGCCCGTGGTGCCGGATCCCGAAGACAGAGACCGTCACGCGGTCAGGTCGCGGGCCGCCCGGTACAGGTCACGCCAGCCGCTGCGCTCCTTGACGACCGTCTCCACGTACTCGAGCCACGCCACGCGGTCCTGCACCGGGTCCTGGATGACCGCGCCGACCATGCCCGCGGCCAGGTCGGCCGCCCGGAGCCGGCCGTCGCCGAAGTGGCCGGCCAGGGCCATGCCGTTGGTCACGACGGAGATCGCCTCGGCCGTGCTCAGCGTCCCGCTGGGCGACTTGACCTTCGCCTTGCCGTCCTCCGTCTCGCCCGACCGCAGCTCCCGGAACACCGTGACGACCCGCCGGATCTCCTCCAGCGCGGGCGGCTCGGCCGGCAGCTCCAGCGCCCGGCCCAGCGCCGACGCCCGCATCTGGACGATCCGCGCCTCGTCCTCGGCCGTCTCGGGGACCGGCATCACCACGGTGTTGAACCGCCGCTTGAGCGCGCTGGAGAGGTCGTTGACGCCCCGGTCCCGGTTGTTCGCCGTCGCGATCACGTTGAAGCCCCGGGCCGCCTGGACCTGCGCGTCGAGCTCGGGGACCGGCAGCAGCTTCTCGGACAGGATCGTGATCAGCGCGTCCTGGACATCCGACTGGACGCGGGTCAGCTCCTCGACGCGCGCGATCCGGCCCTCGCGCATCGCCCGCAGCACCGGGCTCGGCACCAGCGCGTCCATCGACGGGCCCTTCGCGAGCAGCAGCGCGTAGTTCCAGCCGTACCGGATGGCCTCCTCGGCCGTCCCCGCCGTGCCCTGGACGAGCAGGCCGGAGGTGCCGGAGATGGCGGCCGCCAGGTGCTCCGACACCCACGACTTGGCCGTCCCCGGCAGCCCGAGCAGGAGCAGCGCCCGGTCGGTGGCCAGCGTCGCCACCGCGACCTCGATCAGGCGCCGGTCGCCGATGTACTTCGGGCTGACCTGGAACCCGCTGTCCAGGCGGCCGCCGAGCAGGTACGTCGTCACGGCCCAGGGCGACAGCCGCCAGTTGGGCGGCCGCTGCCGGCCGTCCCCGGCCGCCAGCTCGGCCAGCTCCTCCGCGAACTGCTGCTCGGCGCTCAGGCGCAGGACGTCGGTCACGGGGCGAGCTCCTCGGCCATGGTGGCCCTCCAGTGCAGGGTGTCCGCGGCGGCGGCGAAGGCGCGGTCCAGAGCCGGGGCTTCCGATGTCCCAGCGGCGAGCGTGTCCGCCTCCGCCCGCAGCGACGGGTGGCCGCGCAGCCCGACCTGGCGGGCCGCCGCGGCGGCGAGGTTGCTGTGCGGCCTGGCCAGCCGCGGCAGCGCCTGGAGCACGGCCCGCGTCGCGTCCGCGCCCCACCGGTGGTCGCACTGCGCGGCCAGGTGCGCGCCGTCCGCCGGGGACCGCGCCAGGACGCGGAGCAGGACCGCGTCGCGGTCGGGCGGCTCCAGGGCGGACAGGAGGAGCTCGGGCGAGAACGCGAGCTCCGACCGCGCCTTCTCCGGCGTGCGCGACCAGAGCAGCGCGAGCGCCTCCGCCCAGCGCGCGTCCTGGAAGCGGGCGGCGCCGGCGGCCCAGCCCCGCAGCAGCGTGGCGGTCCAGTCGGTGGCGGCCGCGGCCTCGATCGCCTCGACCGGCCACGCGCCCGGCGGCACCATGCCGAGCACCTGGCTCAGCCACCAGGCCCGCTCGCCCACGCCCGGGGCCGGCTTCGGCTCCACCCCGCCGGCGACCAGCTCCGGGTCGCAGCGCCGCGGCGGCGTGACGTGCAGCTTGCCGCCGAGCAGCCCGCGCCGGTAGGCGACCATCGCCGCGGCCCGCGCCCGCATCCGGCCCAACAGCCGGGAGTCCGGGAGCCGGGCCAGGAGCGTCAGCGCGGTCTGCCGGACGTCCTTGCGGGCGTCGGCGCCGGCGGCCTCCAGGAACGACTCGTCGCCCGGCCCCAGGCCGACCTGGAGGCACCCGATCAGCGCGGCCCGGTCCTCGCCCGACTCCGCCGGCCAGCCCTCCGCGAGGCGGCGCAGGGCGGCCGCCGGGTCCTGGCGCCGGAGCTCGCGCAGGGCGGCCGCCCGGGCCGGCCGCGTCCCGGTCTCGAACGCCTGGTCCAGGTCGCCCAGCGCGGCGAACGCCCAGGCGGGGACCTGGCCCGCCAGCCACCGCCCGCGGCGCCCGATCACGTCCAGCACGGCGCCGCGCAGCGGGGCATGGCGCTCGGCGTGGACGAGCAGCCGGGGCAGCAGGCGGGGCGGGACGACCTGGTGCCCGGCGGCCGCCAGCTCCAGCCACTCGGGCAGCAGCTCGGGGCGGTCGCCGTCGAGCAGCGCCGCCAGCCGCCACGCGGCCGCCGGCGACACCGCGCGCCGCTCCTCGGGCGGGCACGCCTCGGCGGCCGGCACCGGGCCGCGGCGGGGCGTCCAGCCAGCCAGCCGGCGCACCGCCAGGGCCGCCGCGGCGGCGAGCACGGCCCGCTCGGGGTCCGGCTCCCCCGCCGGGGGCTGGCGAGCGGTGCCGGCCAGGGCGGCGCGGACCGTCGCCTCCCAGGTCACAGGCCCGCCTCGATCGTGCTGAACGCGGCGTCGGCCCAGGCCCCGAGCGGGGTCAGGGCGAGGCCGTCCCACTCGCCGAACACGTCGATCGGCCGCCCGCCGCTGACTGCGAGCAGCACGAGGCCGCCCGTCTCGTGGGCCAGCGGCAGGCGGGCGCCCTCCGCGTCGGCCAGCGACCACGCCGCGCCCTCACGGCAGGGCAGGACGCCGCGCAGGGCGAGCGGCGCCCGCTCCAGCCACGGGTTGGCGGCCAGCGCCGCCGCGTAGCCGCGCAGCGCGGCCGCGGCCGTCGGCTCCGCCGGGAAGCGGTCGGCCAGGGCCAGCGCCTCGCCGCGGTCCACGACGACCGCCCGCAGCGGCAGCGCCGCCGGGTAGTACGCCAGCTCGGCGTCCATCGTGGTGCCCGGGACCAGGCTGGGGTCGAGCGGCTGCTGCTGGGCGGCGT
>Ga0070717_10001271_pt1 | contig 17248 bp, 18 predicted proteins | sample LARL113metaG_FD_71366 | JGI IMG/M metagenome (GOLD analysis project Ga0070717, IMG submission 71366) | Corn, switchgrass and miscanthus rhizosphere microbial communities from Kellogg Biological Station, Michigan, USA - LAR L11-3 metaG | ecosystem: Host-associated > Plants > Roots > Rhizosphere ... | reverse complement strand
GTAACCGCGGTCAAGGAGTTAGCCCGCGAGCGCGTCGGCGCGCCCCGTGCCGGACAGATCGTGGTCGGGAAAAAGAAGAAGCCGGAAAAGCACAAGCCCACGCTGGGCAAGCTCCTGGAAGAGTCGGAATAACTCGGCGAGGCCTAGTTGAAAGTCACTGTCACTGTGCGGTTGGTCGTCATCGTCACATCGCACGGATTCGCACTACTCGGCGTGTCGCAGCCCAACCAACTTCCAAACACCGACCCTCCATTGGGGGCAGCAGTGAGCGTTACCAGACTGCCGCTGGCGAACGGAGCCAGGCACGCGTTAGGACTGGAGCAGCTCAAAGCCAACGGAGAACTAGTGACTGTCCCCGATCCTTTTCCTGCGAAGGTTACGGTAAGAGCGGGCGATCCCGCCCCGCCGCCACTAGCCGTAAAGCAAACCACGTTCGCAGTCATGAAGCCGGTGACCAGCGCTCCGGATGACGAGATTCCCCCTGAACTGCTATTTGTGGTCACAGTGGCGGAGATCAGCGTTGCTCCACATGTCGCGCCCGTCACGGTGATTACGCCGGCGGAATTCACCGTCACCATCTGCGGCGTATTCGAAGTCCATGTCACCTTACTGGTGATGTCCTTGGTCACCGGAGGATGAATGTAAGTGCCCAGTGCCCGGAGCTGAAGTTGCAATCCGGCATCGCTGTTCACCGGATATTCGAGGCGCCGAAAGTCTCCGATGTAGGTTGGATGGTAATCCCAACCAACTCCTGGCTGCGCCCGCAACTCGACAAACTCAGAAATAGACCGGCAATGAAAACCAGAGCGACAACGCTCCACCACTTCCCCTTCATGCACAACTCCTGGACTCGCTTTTGGAACTGGGACAAAACATCAGGTCAGAGACGGCCAATGTAGTCAACCGCAGTGCAAAAATCAATAGCCGCGAGAGAGCCTTGCTTCACCCTTTCACCGCCTCCCCCACCACTTTGGCGAACTCCTTCACATCTTCTTCTGTGGTGTCGAACGAGCACATCCAGCGCACGATGCACTCCTCTTCGATCCAATCGTAAAAAAAGTACCGATCCTTGATTTTCTGATTCGCGTGCCGCGGAATTTGCGCGAAGACGCCGTTGGCTTCCACCTTCCACACGATCTTGACCTGCGGAATGCGACGTAGTTCGACCTCCAGCAGGCGCGCCATGCGGTTGGAATGCTCGGCGCTGCGTTGCCACAATCCGTTGGTGAGCAGCGCCTCAAACTGCGCCGCGATAAAGCGCATCTTCGAGGCGAGTTGCATCCCTTGCTTGCGCAGGTAGAGAAAATCCGTACCGAGGCTGCGATTGAAGAAGATGACTGCCTCGCCGCCCATGATTCCGTTCTTGGTTCCGCCGAAGGAGAGCACGTCCACACCCAGGTCGCGCGTAGCCTGGCACAGAGTTTGGCCGAGCGAAGCGGCGGCGTTAGCGATGCGGGCGCCGTCCACGTGCAGAAACATTTCGTGCTGGTGGGCGAACCGGGCCAGCGCCTGAATCTCTTCCGGGCGGTAGACCGTCCCCATCTCGGTGGATTGCGTGATGGAGATGACGCGAGCCTGCACGTGATGCTGATCGCCAATGCCGTGGTAGGCGTGGCGCACAGACTCGAGCGTGATTTTGCCGTCCTGATGCGGCAGCGGGATCAGCTTGCATCCCGTATGTTTTTCCGGCGCGCCGCATTCATCCAAATAAATGTGGGCGAATTCGCTGCACAGCACCGCATGGTAAGACCGGTTCAGAGACTGCAGGCTCAGTACGTTCGCGCCCGTGCCGTTGAAAGTAAAGAAGACGGCGATCTCCGGACCGAAATGCTCTTCAAATTTCGCGATAGCCGAACGCGTGAAGGGATCGTCGCCGTACGCAACCACGTGTCCCTGGTTGGCGCGCGCGATCGCTTCCAGAACTTCGGGATGCACTCCGGCATTATTGTCGCTGGCAAAGCTGCGAGCGGCCTTATTCAAAACCTGCGGCATACCGAAACAATGTAGCAGAGTGACTGGCGCGGATGCCGAGGGCTCTAAGATTTTCTCTGCGCACTCCGCGAATCCTCCGCGTCCTTTGTGGTTAAAAGCTTTTGACCACACGGGACGCAAAGAACAGCGGCCGAGGCCGCAGAGAAAAGCCTGGATTCAGGGCCATTCAAGAGACCCGGACGAATGCGTCCGGGGCTACGTGTTTCGTCTTTGTCGCGATCTTGTGGGATTGGCGTGTGCGCCAGCGACGCATTACAATCCGGAATTCTCGGAGGCTCGCTCGTGCACGCGCAATTAGCCCGTGGCTGTCTGCTACTCCTTCTCTCCGCTCTCGCGGCCGCGCAAACCGCCGAGCAACGAACCGCGCGCTATCTCGACTCGGTTCGCAACCAACCGTCTCTGCTGCTCGCTTTCTTGCACGACATGCCCAAGGGCGGGGACCTGCACAATCATCTCGACGGCGCCATCTACGCGGAGGATCTGCTCGATTTTGCCGCCAACGACAATTTTTGCGTGGACCGCACCACCTCGCGTCTGCTGGGCGCTCCCTGCGATTCTTGCGAGCATTACACACCCAAGCCCGCGGTGCGCTGCGCCTACGACGACCACATTCTTTACAACCAGATCATCGACGCCTGGTCGATGCGCAACTGGCGTCCCGGCGACGAGTCCGGCCACGATCACTTCTTCGCCACCTTCGACAAGTTCGGACTAGCATCGCACAACCATGCGGCCGAAGGGATCGCCACCGTCATCAATCGTGCCGCGCGCGAGCATGTGCAGTACATCGAGTTCATGCACACCGCCGACGATCGCGCCTCCGCCGAACTCGGCATGCGATTGGGATGGGACAGCGACTTCGCCAAGATGCGCGAAAAACTTCTGTCTGGCGGCCTCAAGGAAATCGCCACCGCCACCAGCAAGACAGTGGCGGAAGACGACGGCCGCGCCCGCAGCCAACTGAAATGCGGCACTCCCGACGCCGAACCGGGATGCGGCGTGACGGTACGCTACCTCTATCAAGTGCTGCGCGGCTTGCCGCAAGCTGCCGTTTTCGCCCAGATCGTGCTGGGATTTGAACTCGGGTCGGCCGATCCGCGTTTCGTGGGATTGAATCTCGTCATGCCGGAAGACTGGTACGTTCCTATCCACGATTTCAATGAGCACATGGCGATGCTCGATTACCTGCATGGCGTCTATCCCAATGTGCACATCAGCCTGCACGCCGGAGAACTCGCGATGGGACTAGTGAAGCCCGAGGACCTATCGTTTCACATTCGCGCCTCGGTCGAGCGTGGTCACGCCGAGCGCATTGGCCACGGCGTCGATGTGATGCGGGAGAAAGAGCCGATCGGCCTGATGAAAGAGATGGCGGCACGCAACGTGATGGTTGAGATTAATCTCACTTCCAACGATCAGATTCTCGGCGTCAGCGGCGACGACCATCCCCTGCCCATGTACATGAAATACGGCGTCCCGGTCGCGATTTCAACCGACGACGAAGGCGTAGCCCGCTCCGACATGACGCACGAATATCTGCGCGCCGTCCAGGGCTATCACCTGTCGTACACTCAATTGAAACGCATGACGCGGACGAGCCTCGAGCGCAGCTTTTTGCCCGGGCAAAGCTTGTGGGTCTCGACCAAAGATTCCTTTCGTCCAGTGGCTGCCTGCGCGTCCGATACTGCGACAGAAGAAAAGCCAACGCCCTCCTGCGAAAAGCTTCTGGGCAGCAACGAACGTGCCCGTGAGCAATGGAAGCTTGAAACCGCCTTTGCCCGGTTCGAAAAGAAATTCTGAAGCAAACCGTGAAAAAGCGGCCCTTCAGGGGCCGCGTCAAACGGACAAAATTAAATCCCGACTTCAGTCCCCGGGTTCCACTTTCACGAATTATAATTCCGCTACCCCGCACCCATGCCTCGCAAACGCACTCTCATCGCGTCGCCGCTCGCGTGGACCACGCTAACCAAACCCGTTCCCCATCCCCCGCTGCCGGTCCTGGCCGAGCGCGGAGGCACGCAACTGCGTACACCCTTGCCGGTCGCCATCATCGACACCCGCGAGCAGAATCCACTGTCTTTCCGCCGTTTTCGCGGATGGTTTGCCGACATCGAGGAGCGCGCGCTGCCGCTGGGCGATTACTCCGTCAGCGGCATGGAAGAATCCTGCGTGGTCGAGCGCAAAGATCTCGCCGACCTGATCTGTTCCTTCACATCGAACCGCTCCGTCTTCATCAACCGTCTGCGCCGCATGAGCGATCGTCCCCACAGCCTGCTCGTGATCACCGCGTCGCTCACCGAAATCAAATCTGAGTATCCGTACCGCGCCGCGAATCCGAATCGCATCACGCAATCGCTCATTGCCGTGCTTGCCGGCCTGCGCCTGCCCTTCATCTGCACCGAAACCCACGAACTCGGCGAAGAGATCGTCGCCTCTTATCTCTATCAGACGTTTCTGTATGATTGGCTGGAACGCAACGGCCACGGCCGCCACTTGGCCGACGGTGACCTGTAAGCGGTCTTTGTCAGAACCGCCCCGTTGACATAGCGCCGCCGTCCCGGCGGCTGTCGCGGGGGCGTCTCGCCCGCGCAGCCAAAGTGAACGCAAAGCACGCAACATGACCGACCAATACTCACTCGCTGATGCCGCCGCGCAATTTATTCTGAAGCGCTCGGCACTCCGCCCGAAGATCGGACTCGTCCTGGGCTCCGGCCTGGGCGCATTCGGCGATTCGCTCGCCCACCCGACCCGGATCCTCTATGCCGACATTCCCACCTTCCCGCGCTCGACGGCCATCGGCCACGCCGGCCAAATGGTGCTTGGCAATGCAGGAGACGTCCCGGTCGCTGCGATGCAAGGACGCGCCCATCTTTACGAGGGATATTCTGCGCACGAAGTCGCCTTCCCCATCCGCGTCTTCGCACGCATGGGAATTCGCGCCGTCATCCTCACCAACGCCGCCGGCGGTATCAATCTCAGCTACTCGCAGGGCGCGCTCGTGCTGATCTGCGACCACATCAATCTGCAAGGAACCAATCCGTTGGTTGGCACCAACGACGACCGCTTCGGCGTCCGCTTCCCCGACATGTCGCGAGCCTACGACCGGGACTATCGCCAACGTGCGCGCGAGGAAGCCGGCAGGCTCGGCATCCCGCTTCACCAGGGCGTATACGCCGCCCTGCTCGGCCCCAGCTACGAGACGCCAGCGGAGATCGAATACTTGCGGAGAATGGGCGCCGACCTGGTGGGAATGTCGACTGTGGCCGAAGTGATCGCGGCTCGCCACATGGAAATGAAAGTCCTGGCAATTTCCTGCGTCACCAATATGGCGGCCGGAATCCTCGACCAACCGCTTTCCCACGCCGAAGTCATGGAAACCGGCGAGCGCGTAAAGACAATCTTCGAATCGCTCCTGCGCGCGCTCTTACCCCGTATAGCCAAAGACCTCGTGTAGTGGATGCCCCACTCTAACGTCGCGCCTTTTGCGACGTTAGAGTGGGGATTTTGACTTTTGCGAACGGCGCCGGACAAATGCGTCCGCCATTACACGCTCGTCACTTCGCTCGCGGAATAAAAAGCGCTGCGGGGGGCTTCACCTCATACGTCGCCGCAAAGCTATTCTGGTTCACTGCCAGCCCCAGAAGCCCGCGCGAATCGATGTACAGTAACGACTGGTTCCGCGGCACATCGCTAAATGTTTTCACGAACTTGATCTTCATCTCGCGACCGTCGACGGTCACAGGAACATCCTGCCCGCGCTGATATCCCAGCTTGAGAAAGTCGTCAGCATCCACATTCGTGACCAGATTGCCGAAGGGCCCGTCGGCCGCGATCACGGTGGCATTCAGTCCGCGCTCATTGAGTTTCGCCGCCTTCAACTCAAGGCGCACCAGATCTTTCACTGCCATCTCCGGACCTACCTTGCTCCAATCATCGCCGCGCGCCATGTGCGCACCCACCGGCGAAAAAATGTCGCGCCCGTGAAACGTCGACGACAGTTTGCTGCCGATCATCCATTCCGGATTGGTAATCTTGCGCACTGCTTCAATCCCGTCGCGCTGTTCGACCAGGGTCAGCAGCCCGTTATCAGGCAACACAAAATATTGCCCAGGCTTTGAACGCGCGACGATCGCCTTGCGCGTGCTGCCCACCGTCGGGTCCACTACCACAACGAACACCGTGCCAGAGGGAAAATACGGTGTCGCTCCATACAGAAATCGCGCTCCATCCACAATGGAGAACGGCGTGACCTGGTGCGTCAGATCGACAATCCGCACCTCGGGCATAACCCTGTACATCACCCCCCGACAGATCGCGACGGAGTCGTCGAGCAGGCCAAAATCCGTCATGAACACAATCGTCGGCGGATACTTCGCAACCGATTCGCTCGCTGCGCGCAACCGCGAAGGCACCGCCGACAGAATCAAGAAGACAGCAGCTAAAAGAAATGTTCTTCGGGTGGAGACACTGCGCGTACCGAACCATCCAGTCATAGATCCAGTTCACCTGTCGTCGAAATTGTTAGCTCGCCTGCCCGACCACTATAATGGATTCGAAATTCGGAGGCTCTCATGTCGCAAGTTATCCCCGAGAAGTACCGCGATCTGTTTCAGAAGCGGGCCTTTGCCAGCCTGGGGACGTTAATGCCCGACGGCCGCCCACAAGTCACGCCGGTATGGGTCGACTTCGACGGCGAGCACGTAATCTTCAATTCCGCTAGGGGACGCCAAAAGGACCGCAACGTCCGCCGCGATCCCCGCGTGTCGATGGCCATCACCGATCCCGAAAATCCCTACCGTTATCTTGAGATTCGCGGCCGCGTAGTCGAGATCACCGAAGACGGCGCCGAGGAAAACATCAACAAACTCGCCAAAAAATATTTGGGCGTGGATAAGTATCCCTACGCGCAACCCAGCGAAGTCCGCGTGATGTACAAAGTCAAGCCCGAGCACACCACAGTGATGGGATAGCCATCACGGCGTAACGCTGGCGTTCGGCCGGGTAGCGCTGGTGTCCCGCCGGCAGTCGCGAGGGCATCTTGCCCTCGCACCAAGTCTGCAAGATGCACTCGAGGAGATTCCGATCCGCCATCACAACCTCTGCTTCCTCGGCTTCGGCAACGTCAACCGCACGCTAGCCCGTCTGCTCGCCGATCGCGAGACCGAACTCCGCGAGCGCTACGGCATCACCTTCCGCATCACCGGAATCGCCTCGCGGCGTCTGGGATGGATCGCCGATCCAAGAGGCCTTGATCCTGAGACCTGTGTGGCGCGGCCGCCCTCGGCCGCGAGAAGTGGGGAATCTAATCCGCAGGCAGAAAGCGTCCGCGACTGGCTAGCCGCTGCCCGCGCCGAAGTTCTCTTCGAGGCCACTTCCCTGAACGTGCAAACGGGTCAGCCGGCCGTGGACCACATCCGCGCCGCCCTCGAGCACGGAGCCCACACCATCACCGCCAATAAAGGCCCCATCGTCCACGCCCATCGCGAACTGCGCGACCTCGCGAAAGCGCACAGGAAAAAATTCCTCTTCGAATCCACGGTGATGGACGGCGTTCCCATCTTCTCTTTGTTCGAGCAGATGCCCGCGATCCACCTGCAGGGCTTCCATGGAATTCTCAACTCAACGACAAATGTAATCCTGAGCGAGATGGAGCAAGGCCTCAACTTCGACGAAGCCCTGAAAAAAGCGCAGGCACTCGGCGTCGCCGAAACCGATGCCAGCCACGACATAGACGGCTGGGACGCCGCCGTGAAAACCGCCGCGCTGATCACCGTTCTGATGGACATCCCGGTGCGCCTGGAAGACATCGAGCGCGAAGGCATCCGCGACCTAACTCCCAACGCGCTGCGCAACGCCTGCCGCGACGGATGGCCCCTCAAACTAGTCTGCCGCGCGCAGCGCACAGGTAATAGCGTGAAGGCCAGCGTGCGCCCGGAAAAAATTCTGAGCACGCAGCCGATGGCCCGCATCACCGGCACATCGTCCTACGTCTACTTCGAAACAGACATCTTCCCTGGTCTGGCGATCATCGAAGAAAACCCCGGCCTGTACGCAACGGCGTATGGCCTGCTGGCGGATTTTGTAAGGGCAGTCACCACCGATAAGTAGGGCCGGCATCCTGGCGACTGTCGCGAGGGCGTCTCGCCCTAGCAGCGGCCTCGAATACGGCGCAAACACACTCGTGATAAAAATTAAACATCACCATGCCGACCACCGAACCCACTCTTGCCGCCGCGCTCGACCTCGCCTACGTCCGCTCCCAGTTCCCCTCGCTCGCCCAAACCATCAACGGCCTCCCCGCCGCGTTCCTCGACGGCCCGGGCGGAACGCAAGTCCCGCAGCGCGTGATCGACGCTATCTCCGGCTATCTGCGCCGCGACAACGCCAACACCGGAGGAGCCTATGCCGCCAGCCGCCGGACCGATGCCATGATCGCCGAAGCGCGCAACGCCATGGCCGACTTCCTGCACTGCGGCGCCGACGAAGTCGCCTTCGGTCCCAACATGAGCACTCTGACCTTCGCCATGAGCCGCGCCATTGGCCGCGAACTCAAACCCGGCGACGAAATCGTAGTCACGCGCCTCGACCACGACGCCAACGTTTCGCCTTGGCTCGCGATGGCCGAGGATCGGGGCATCACAGTCAGATGGGCCGAGATCCACGACGAAGACTGCACCCTCGACATGGCCGACCTCGCCTCAAAAATAAACGCGAAGACGAAGCTTGTTGCCGCGGGATACGCCTCGAACGCAGTCGGCACGATCAATCCGGTCAAGGAAATCGTCCGCCTCGCGCACGCCGTGGGAGCGCTCGCCTACATCGACGCCGTGCATTACGGCCCGCATGGCCTGATCGACGTCGCTGCGCTGGATTGCGATTTTCTGGCGTGCTCGACTTACAAATTTTTCGGACCGCACATGGGCGTGCTCTTCGGCCAGCGCGAGCACCTGCAACGCCTGCAACCTTATAAGGTTCGACCGAACACCAACGCGATTCCGAATTGTTGGGAGTGGGGCACGCTCAACCACGAGTGCATCGCTGGCATCACCGCGTGCGTGGAATATCTCGCCGACATCGGCCGCCGCGCCCGCCCCGAAGTTGGCACACGCCGCGCTGCCATCGAAACCGCGCACGAAGCCATCCACGCGCACGAAAGCGGACTTCTAAGAAAAATAATCTCTGGCCTGCACAAAATTCCCGCCCTCAAAATCTACGGCATTACCGATCCCGCGCGCTTCCACGAACGCTGCGCAACCCTCGCGGTACGCATCGAAAATCACACGCCATTCGAACTCGCCACCAAGCTGGGCGAACGCGGCTTCTTCACCTGGGACGGCAACTACTATGCCCTGAACCTGACTGAGCATCTCGATGTGGAAAAGTCCGGCGGCTTCCTGCGTATCGGTCTCGTACACTACAACACGGTGGAGGAAGTCGACCGCCTGCTCGCAGCCCTGCGCGAGATTGTCGGAGCATAACGTCGCCCGCGATACATCTTATTTTCCTAAGGAGAACGCCTGATGATGCGTAAGCTGGCAAACGTCGTACTGTTTCTGGCGTCAACTCTCATCGTGGTCGCCCAGAACGCGCCGGACGCTGCCGCCGACAAAAGCATGATCCTGGCTCTGGAGAGTGCTTGGAACCAGGCGGAGATCCATCACGATGCCACCGCTGCCGCCGCCATCATGGCCGACACTTTTATCAGCGTCGATCACCACGGCAGGCTTGAAACAAGGGCCCAGTACCTGGCCGAGGTCAAGGATCGCTCCTACCAGGCCGAGGAGATCGCGAACTCCGAGACCACCGTCTACCTCTACGGAGACGTCGCGATCGTCACCAGCGCCTATGGAACCAAAGGCACCGACAGCGGCAAGCCCTTCGTCCATCACGGACGCTTCACCGATACCTGGGTGAAGCTCAAAGGAGAACGGAAATGCGTCGCAGATCAGGAGACCCTGATCCATTAAGGCTTACGTTCTTCTCGGGCGTCCTTCGCGAATCCTCAGCGGCCTCTGCGGTCAGAGGCTCTCTCATCCGCCGCACGAACAGTAAACGCCTAGAGATTCCCCATAATCTTCTCACCGATTTCTGCTCCGCGCGTTCGCGCGTCCGGTACCCAAGTCGTCTCCAGATAGATCATCGCATCGCCCTTCAGCAGGTAGAAGGCATGCCCGAACGACCCGATCATCGCATGGTCACCTACGCCGGGCACTTCTTCGAACCCTGGCACAGCCGCCTGCGCCAAACGCGCCCCCGACCAACTTTCCGCCGTCGCACCGCGTTGCACGGTGAAGGCAAATACCCGCCCATCCTCCACAGGCTGAGTCAGAGCCAGTGTCTTCACGATGCCTTCCATCTTGTTCGTGTCCTTCAGCAGAGCTCCGAGGTTGTCGTCCTTGGGTCCGGGCCGCCGGTTTACTTCTTCAGTCTGCCGGCGCGCCTGCTCTGCCGCCATGCGCTGCAGCTGCGAGAATGCCTGCGGGTTGGTGTAGTAGGCGCATCCGGGAGCGGAACCTTCCACAATTTCCGCGCTCTTCTCGACGGCCACTCCCAACACCTGCTGCAAATCCGCGGTCGAGAGCAGGCGGCAGCTGTCGCCCTTCTCCACGACTTGGATCGGCTGGCGGGATCGGCCGGTCACGGCAGAACTGTACGCTGTGACTTTGTGCTTCACCCAGAACACGCCATAGATGGCGGCTCCGACGCCAATCACAAACAGAAGCACCAACACTCCGCCCACAATCGCCAGTGCCTTCCCTAGTCCTGAGCCTTTGGCGGCAGTTCCGGCGCTTTGACTTGCGGGAACTGCAGCGTGAACCGGCGCGCCGAACGACGACGCAACCGGCTGCACAGTGGAAGCATCTGGCGGGACCGCTCGAGCACCACACTTATTACAAAACGCGCCTGTCATCGGCGATCCACAACTCACACAAAATCCCGGCATAAATCCTCCTGGCCAAGATGCATTGCGTCGGGAATTTCACGTAACAGTTCTTGTGCGCCCCACGCGGAGCACTTGCGGCGGCCCATTCTACTCTTGTCGGAATCCAGTTCAAGTGGAATTTAGCCCAAACACACGACGGCCCGGGACGCATCCCGGGCCGTCAAATAAGAATCAATCCTCCCGCCGCAAGGCATGGGAAACCGCGACAAATCGCTTTCACTCTTACGGCCAGCGCTTGGACGTGTCTTCCCATCCGGCAGCACGCACCGGTTGCGGCGCGGGAATCGACGGCGAGGACGGAACTGGAATGCGAGATGTGGGCTGCGGGCCGTTCACCGCGGTGGCCAGCACAGGCTTCACCGCGTCCGACAGCCCCTCTTTTTCCTCGGAAAGCAGCGGGGCTACCAACCGCAGGGCCTCCACTTCCTTCTCCAGGCGTGTGAGTTCCATCTCTTTCTGGCGCAAAACTTCATAGACATTCTTCATGACCATGGCACCTATTGGTTGAGTTGTGGCTTGCAAGCTTCTCGCACTCTAACAGACTGGACTGTGTTGTCAAGGGTTTAAGCACTAGTTTTGGTGCAGAAGGCAGCGTAAATGGCTGATTTAGCGCAGCAGGAAGACTGCCGTCACGGCGACCGCCGCCACCAGTAAAACCGCAGCGATCACGTACTTGTTCGCCGATAACCAGGATTGCGAGTTCGCGATTCCGGCGCTCAAGACAAAGTTGGTGGACGTTCTTACGGACTTCTCTGCCGGTTTCAACGGAGCTGGGTGGGTCGCAGGAAGCGGATCTCGCACCACAGCCGACGGCTGGGCCGTACCGGCGCTCGATTCCTTGACCACCGTCGAAGCCGCGGCACTCACGCTGGAAGCTGCAGCCGGAGCGGACCCGCGCCTGGTGGGAACAGCGGTACTGGCCGCAGCTGCCTGAGCCGCCGCGAACGCCCGCGCCTCCTTGGGCCGACCAGTCGGAGCTGTCGCCGGTGGCGTTTCAACCTGTCGAGCCCCGCTCCCTTGGGGGACTCTCAGTTGCCCACGCCACTTCTTCTCCTCACACTCTACGCAGAGCACGCGACTCGCAGAGACCGGGAAACCGCAAACCTCGCACTTGCGGAGGCCGCGTAACACGGGCGGAACGTGGCTGCGGTCGCCATCTTCCTCCGTTTTGCCCTCGGCCGCAGGATTGGGAACCGCCGACCAGAACAAAGGCTTCTTGAGCGAGATTGCTTCCTCCGATGGCGCGGGCACCGGTTGCGCCGACTGAGGCTGCGCGGCGGTATTCTTTGGGACTACCGCTTTCGGCTCAGCCGGCGCTGCGGCAGCATTTTCCGGGACCGTCGACTTCAGCTCTACAGGCGTTGTAGTAAGTGTTTCAGGGACAATCTGCTTCGGTTCGACCGGCGACGGGACAACAGCCTCAGCGACGACCGCCTTCGGCTCAACCGGGGTCGCAGCGACGGCTCCAGTCGTAACCAGAGTCCCAACTTCTCCAACTGCTTGCGGAAGCGTTGGGGTTTCCACTTTCACGGATTGCTGGACCACGTTCGCCGCATTTTGAGAGACGGCTTCAGTCGCTGCGCTGGGTGGCGCGGCACTTTGAACGCTTTCCTTGGTGGCAACTCCTGGCCCTTTGCCCGACACTTCCGCCACCGGCTCTGGCTCTTTGACGAAAAACTCATCCAGAACCAGATCGTCCAAGTTCAGCTCTTCCGCCAACAAATCTGCCGATACCAACTCCGGTCCTTCTAAGACTCTATCTTCCTCCGTGTCACCGGTGCCCACAGCCGTCGCGGATAGCTCGGCCGCTTTCAGCCGTTCCGGCAGATGTTCCGTAGCCTCCGCCAGTCGGACCGCAGTCTCCACCATTTCGCTCAGCCGCTGCACCGCTGAAAGATCGCGTTCGCCGAAGGCATTTACCCTGCCAGAGAAAAGCTCGAAAACGCCCAGCACCCCATCGTCGTTCACCACCGGCATCACCACCACCGAGGCGATTCCCAGTTGGCGGCAGACTTCGCGATTCACCCGCACGTCGCGCTCGGCATCGTCGCAACGGAGCGGCTGGCGCGTGCGCACGCTTTCGCCAGATAGTCCGAATTCGGTAGAGAGCAGGGCCCCCAGTTCTGGTGCGTTCGATCCCGCGCTGGCGCGGCACAGCATGTCATTCTTACCATTGCGGCGCAGGGCAATTGCCGCCCCGGTGGCGCCCGTAATGTATTGCGCCCGGTCGGCCAGCAACTGCAGGGCAGCATCCAGATCACGCCGCGCCATCTCGGCCAACGAATGTCCGCCGTCCGGTGGGGGTAAACGCACGGTGGAAACTAGATTCGCGGACCCAGGATTCGCCGAAGCGCGATTAGCCGTCGCTGGCGACGCGTGATCCCGACTTAAGGAAGGTTCCATGCGCTGGTACCGCCATCCTTAGAGATCGACGGACGCCGGACGCAATACTCCCGTTCCAATCTCGTCCAATTTATAAGGATGCAGTAATTGGAGTCTCGCTCGGAGAGAGCAAGGTGTCAAGAAATTCTCCGCGCGGAGGTGCTAAGCCAAAAGTGCGAGTCCACCTCGTAGGGGCACGCTACCAGCAACGTCTCTACTTTCGCCGCCGCTGCAGTGCCGACTGGGCAAGCCGGTTCGCCTCAGTGTTACTTTCCCGCGGCACATGCGAGATGGAAAACTTCAGCGCCCGCGCCAGTTTGCGGCACGTCCAGTGCAGGGAGTAAAGCCGCGGGCTGCGGCAGACATACTCTCCCGTCATCTGCCTCACCATTACTTCCGAATCGGAATAGACGTGCAGCTTCTGGGCTTTGAGCGAAACGGCGTACTGCAAGGCTTCCATCAGCGCCGCGTACTCGGCAACATTGTTGTCCTGGTGGCCGATCCACTTGGCGATGCGCACCGGGCCGCTGGCGCAGCCGCTAATCACGATTCCAATGCCCGATGGCCCCGGATTCCCCAGGCAACCGCCGTCCACATAGGCCACGAGTTCGGGCATCACAGCGACTTTCGCTTCTGTTTGCAAGATGCGCTCATCCCGTTGCTGCGTCAAGACTATTATTTGATTCCCTTTCATCGTTTTGCCGTTGACCTGAGGCTTGTGCATTTTTGTGTGCAAAAGTTGGAAAAATTCCTAGTACTTCGGGATAAGGTTCTACCTTACAGCAATTTGCGTTTCGCATTATTCACAGCTTTGCCGCCCGCTGTTGCACCAAAAGTTTGCGTTGACTTTTATGAACCCTCTGTTAAGGTTGCTTGCGTCGACGGTCGAAAGGGTTGGCACAATAATACTGAGCCAGTCCGAACTAGACTGAGTGATCAGCCGGGCGGGGCAACCCGCAAGGCGACCAGACCTGAAAAAACCGACGGCTCTGCGAGGGGCAGTTGGGGTTTGGAACTGTGAAAGCAGTGATCGCATCAAGGGGTCGTGACGGTACATGCCTCCACGTCGTTAGCTCCCTCGCAGGAGCTGGCGGCTAGAGCATAACCAATGTCACGGCCCTTTAAATTTTTTCCCATCTTTTTTCCGCTCGCGGTCTCCCTCAGCTTGAAGACAACTCCCGCTGCTATCGTGTACGTGGCCTCCCAAGCGCCGCGCCGCCGAGTAGGAAGATATTCAGCTTGGAACGCACGGATCGCTACCAGTCGCGTCCAGTTCACGTCCAAACCGCCGCCCAGACCTAGCGTGAGACTGTTTTGACTAATGAGGTCCTCATAGAGTGTGCCGGATTGTCCATACAATCGAGTATTGGTAACGCCCACCAAAACATTGGCAAAGGCGGTAGTCTTGCGTCTCCGAAGAGTGAATTGAGGTCCGAAAAGCGCAGCTGTCGTCTGTAGATGAATCTTGGTGAACGGCGGCGGAGGGGTGGCCGTAGTTTTCCCAAACTGGAAACCGACGTCACTAAGCAGCCGGACATTTCGACTTGGATTAAAACTGAAGTTCAAATCGAATCCCTCGTAATTCCTGTTGCTAGGATTGAATAAAGACGCCTGCGGGCCGAGATTGATGTTTGCGTAGGAGAAGCCCCCGAACGCCTCCCAACGCGGAAATTCTTGGGCACTAGCGGCAACGGTGGCGGCGAGGAAAACAAACCCAGCGGCTAGGGTTTTCAGTGTGCGCCTTCGGTAATTTCTCATTGACCCTCAATGAATGGTGAAAAAGAATTGCATTTGGATCGAGAAAGCATAGTTCGTCCCCCGAGCACTCTACGCCTGACGGTCGTTCGGACGCCAGCACGACACTGCGGGAGGTAGAATCGATTTGTGCCCATCACGTACCAAATCGACACCGAAAAGAGGACAATTCGGACCAAGGCCATGGGGAATCTGACGCTGCAGGAAGTGGTTGATCATTTTCGGACCTCGGAGCAAGATACCCAACGCCCAGAGCACACCGACGTCTTCTTAGACCTCAGCGAAGTGGATTCTTTACCGGAGACTCTCCAGATCTCGACCGTCGTCGGTGAACTGAAGAGGATCCGTGGCAAGGTTCGTTTCAATGCATGCGCAATCCTGGCCTGCCGCCCCGCTCTATTCGGCATGATGAGGATGTTTGAGGTGCTGGCAGAGGATTTCTTTCGCGTGACGCGTACTTTTCGAGTCGCCACCGAAGCAGAGGCATGGCTCGTGGCACAGCAATCGCAGGCGGAGCACAAACTCGCAGACGAGAGACAAAGCTAGAGATCACGCAGCAGGACCCTGATGGGAATCTTCCGGAGCGCGGTTCGGGTCGAAACTCCAGGAGTCGCTGACCGTACCTGTTCTGCATCCTGCTAGAAAATCGTTTTACTAACTCCCCCTCCCGTGTGCAATAATTCCTCCCCGTAAGTGTTCCGGGTCGGCGCGCGCGCTGTCACGGACGCACTCCAAATTCAAAGTGGAGAATCTCATGGCCAAGAATCCCCTGACTCGTCGTCAATTCATCCACCTCGGCACGGGCGCCGTCGCCGCCGCCACCTTCACCAAAACTGTCTTGCAGCCTGACATGCTTTACGCCAAGGCTCGCCCCGTCGCTCCCAGTGACACGGTACGCTTCGCCTCAATCGGAACCGGCATTCGCGGATGCGAACATCTTCAGGCCTCGCTCGAGGTCCCCGGCATTCAGTGTGTCGCCGTCTGCGATCTCTACGACAGCCGCCACACCGCCGCGCAGGAAGCGGTTAAAAATCCCAACGTCCCCGCCACCCGCGACTATCGCTCGATTCTAGATCGCAAAGACGTCGACTCCGTCCTCATCGCCACCATGGATCACCAGCATCGCCATATTTTCGAAGACGCCTGCGCCGCGGGCAAAGACATCTACTGTGAGAAGCCGATGTCGCACACCGTCGAAGACGGATTCGCCATGGCCGAGGCCGCACACAAGCACAATCGCATGGTCGCCGTCGGCAGCCAGCGGGTCAGTTCCGTGCTCTACGCCAAAGCCAAAGAGATTTACGATTCCGGCAAACTGGGCGAGGTCTTCTCCATCAACGCGTACTGGGATCGCAATTCTCCCAGCGGAGCGTGGGTCTATCCCCTTCCGCCCGATGCCAGCGAAAAAACCATCGACTGGAACGCCTTCCTGGGAAATGCCCCCAAGCGCAGCTTTGATCCGGTTCGCTTCTTCCGCTGGCGCTGCTTTACCGACTATGGCGAAGGCCTGGGTGGCGACCTCTTCGTCCATCTGATTTCCGGAATCCACTTCATCACGGGCACCACCGACCCGGCACAGCGCGCGCAATCCAGCGGAGGCCTCTATCACTTCAAGGATGGCCGCGAGTTCCCTGACCTCATCGAGACTCTTTACGATTATCCCAACTTCCGCGTCACCCTGCGCTGCAACCTGAATAACGACGGCGGCGAGTTCATTGGCTTCTACGGCACCAAGGGCACCATGATCATCAAGGATTCGACCCTGACCTACACGCCGCAGGACACTCATCCCGAACCCGAAGGCTATTCGATCTTCGGCTGGCCCAAAGCGCTGCGCGATCAGTACCTGCAGAAGTGGCACGAAGAACACCCGCAACCCCAGGCTTTGAAGTGGCAAGTCGACAACGAAGGCGAGTCCTACGCCAACCCGCCTGGATACAGCGACACCGTCGATCATCAGGCCAACTTCTACAACGCCGTGCGCACGCGCAAGCCGGTAGTCGAGAACGAAGTTTTCGGCAACAACGCCGCCATCGGCTGCCACCTAGCGAACTACGCCTATTTCAACAAATCAATCGCAGTCTGGGATCCGTCCGCAAAAAAGATCGTGAAAGGCTAGACCAAAGTCAACGATGGGTCCCCCACCCTTGTCGCGTTCTTTGCGACAGGGTGGGG
>Ga0070717_10001266_pt1 | contig 17259 bp, 14 predicted proteins | sample LARL113metaG_FD_71366 | JGI IMG/M metagenome (GOLD analysis project Ga0070717, IMG submission 71366) | Corn, switchgrass and miscanthus rhizosphere microbial communities from Kellogg Biological Station, Michigan, USA - LAR L11-3 metaG | ecosystem: Host-associated > Plants > Roots > Rhizosphere ... | reverse complement strand
TACTGACCAGATCGTTCCTGACGCCGGTGATGTTAATGGCGGCCTGTGGCGAGTTCGTCCCAGCGGCCGCAGAGGTGCTCTGCACCTGCTTGGAATAAATGTACATACCAATACCCATTACAATGACGACGCTTATGAATCCGAGGAGGCGGCTCATACGTTTCTCCCAGAAGGCAATTGCACCGCGAAACGAGGTCGCTGACAAGTAACCAGAGTGCAGCGACCTGCTTCGCTGACCGGTTCCGTCCACACCAACTGGCCTTGAAGATCAGATCGTGTAACAGTTTCTTAACCTTACCTTTCACACCCCATTAACCTGCGACGCGATAGACGCGACCGATAATGCGGGCATGGATTGCCTATACGCTTGGAGTAGACTGGTCGAATAACAAATCATCAGTGAGTCCCGGCCGATGACGCAAGCTGAGTTCAAGAAGCATCTTGATGCAGCAGAGAGAAGCCCGAAAGAGATTGCCGCTGCCGTCTCTGGTGTGTCCGAGCAGGTTCTGCGCTACAAGCCTTCCCCTGAGAAATGGTGTGTGCTGGAAATCCTGGGTCACCTGGCGGACGTCGAAATCATATATGGATACCGCCTTCGACAGATGCTGGCGGATACCAAGCCCGTGATCGCGCCAATGGATCAGAACGCATGGGCCCGAAATCTGAACTACATGGATTGCCGTCCCTCGGAACTGGTCGCATTCTATGGACTAGGACGTCATCACAATCTGCGTTTGCTGCGAAGTCTGAAGCTGTCCGACCTTTCCAAGTCAGCCTTTCACCCGGAAATACAACGGGAGGTCACCGTTGCCGACTTGGTCGAGCAAATGGGTGGACACGGCGCCGCACACTTGCAGCAGATTGAAAAAGCGAAAGCGGCAGCCCGCAGATAACAAAGTAATCGTCGGGCGGCTATTGCGGGAAAGACTAAACATCGGAAAGCTGTTTCGCCGTGCACTCCTTATTTCGTCGAACGCCGCGGTCGACGCGGGTTATTGAGCCATCGATATAATGACGAGCAACGATCTTTAAAGTCCCACGATCAATGACTCCATTCGTGCAAGCTTCTGCAGCCCTGGTTGAGTCTCTTTTCGACGACCCTTTCTACTGGGCTATCACAGAAGATTTCGGAAACGATCTTGCCGCGCGCAAGCGTGCTCTGAATCTTTACTTTCATTACTCGCTGGAGGAGGCAGAACGCACCGGCCGGTGCGTGGTTGCTCCAGACCCAAGGCTTGGCGCCGCAGCTTGGTTGCTGCCGCGGTCTGCCGATGTCGATGCGGCGGAGTCATTCGCGAAGTCTAAGTACCTTGCTTCAGCCCTCGGTTCTCGGGGGAAGGAGAATTACTACCGCATCGTACGTTATATGGCGCCCTTGGCAGCGCGAATTGTTCCGCGTGATTCGTGGTACTTGTCGATCATCGGGATTATGCCCTCTGCCCAGGGGCGAGGCCTGGGCGCGGCACTTCTCGCCGGTACCTTGGCGGAAGCTTCCGGCGCCAATGTGACGTGCTATTTAGAGACTTTTACTCCTAGAAACCTGAAATTCTACGAACGGGTGGGATTTCGCGAGGTCGCCGACCACCTCGAACCGACAACCAATAACAAGTATGTCGTGATGCGCAAAGACGCCTAGGCCACCATTTTCGTGGTTCACCAGGGATCTTTCCTCGCGTCCGGCCTATGCCTTTCGTCACCTCGTCGCCCAGTTACGCCGATGTTACCCTCTTCTGGTAATCGCCTCCCTAATAAGCTCAGTACCGGAGATCTTGATGCGCGGCACTTTATTGGCGAAAGCTCGCTCCATAAAAATCGGAGCTGTTTTAGCTACCGGTCTATGTTTCGTCGCTCCCCTCTATGCGCACCATCTGAAGAAGGGTGAAACCAACACCCTCCCGGTTACGACTACGTCCCCGAAAGCCCTGGAGCTTTATCAGAAGGGAATGGCCGACTACGAAAATCTTTATCTTGAGCGCTGCAACGACGACTGGCGAGCGGCCGTCAAAGAAGATTCGAATCTGGCCGTCGCCTGGGCTTGGATCGCCTTCAACAGCGGCAATCCGCAGGAAGTAAGTCAGGCCCGAGCCAAAGCCAAAGAACTCGCGCCCAAGGCTAGTCCCGGCGAGCAGTTGGTGGTCGCCTGGATTTCCAAAGTGCAGGAAGGCGACTTCCTCGGCGGCATCACCGCCATGAACGACATGCTGGAGATGTATCCTCACGACAAGCACTTGTTCTATCTCGCGGGCAACTGGCTGATGGGAGAAAACGGCAATGACCAGGCTCAGCGCCTGTTTGAAAAGGCCCTCGCCATCGACAAGAACTTTCCCGCCGCGCTGAACGATCTTGCCTACGTCGAGGCCCGCAACCGGCAATTTGCCAAGGCGTTTGCGGCCATGGACCGCTACGTTGCGCTGCTTCCCCAAGAGCCCAATCCGCAGGATTCCTACGGAGAACTGTTGCGCATGGCAGGGAACTTTGAGGGATCGCTCACCCACTATCGGGCCGCGCTGAAGACTGATCCTGACTTCGTCACCTCGCAACTCGGCCTCGGCGATACGTACGCTCTCATGGGCAACCAGGAGCAGGCGCGGATTGAATATGACAAGGCCATCCGATTCGCTCATAACGAAGCCGACCGCCTGACGTATGGCATCCAGCGGGCAATGACCTTCGTGCGCGACGGCAATTTGGCCGAGGCCGACAAGAGCCTGCTCGAGATCGCCGAAACTGCCCATGCCAAAGAGCAAGACCTGCAGGAAGCAAAAGCGTTCCGCCAAATGGCGGAGTATCAGACAGACGACAGCGTTGCCTTGAAGGATCTGGGCCTGGCGGAAGAGGCCTTTACCCATCGCGCGACAATTTCCACCTCAGACCGCGACGAGGAGATGTCGCGCATTCTGCGCACCCGCACCGTAAAAGCCGCTTGCGCCGGAGATCAGGCTCAGGCGGATAAGTCGCTGCAGCAACTTGAGGCTCTGGCCAATGGCAGCCGCAACCGCGTGATCCAGAGTTCCTGGCAAGGAGCGGCTGGCACGTTGCTGATGGACCAGAAAAAATATCAGGACGCCATTGGGCACCTGGAAGAGGATCAGGATAATCCCTTCACCATGGAATTACTGGTGCAGGCCTATTACCAGACGGGCCAAACCGAAAAGCTGCACGAGCTAGAAGCCAAACTGCGCGGCACCAACGTGCCCACTATGGAGCAGGCCTTGGTGGTCCCGGCAGTGCGCGCCAAGCGTCCAATCATCTAGTCGCACTTTGCATTTCGGTGTTGGCGTGGAGCCGGAATATCTCGTCCAATTCGCCGCCTTGGTGTACAGTAGGTGGGCACTTCGCTGCTATGAAGGTTGACACCGAGCGCCGCTCTGGAAGACGCATCGCTACCCGGGTTCCCACGCGGGTACGCACCGCTGAGGGTGCGGACCAGACCGCGCAAACTCGCGACGTAAGCGCCAATGGGGTCTTCCTTTATACCAAGTCCCGCATGGAAAAGGGAACTGATGTCGAACTGGTATTGATCCTTCCTCCCGAACTCACCTCCGGGGAAAAGTGCTGGGTCTGCTGCCAGGCGACGATTGTCCGGGTAGAGCAAGAGGGACCGGAATTTGGTGTGGCCGCTCAGATCCGCCGCATGGATATTCTCCCGGAAGTCGCAATCTAAGCTGAGCGATCCGCCCCAGCCTATCTGACGGTCAAGCCCGTTTTGGGACGTTTTTCCCAAACAAATTTCCCGAAATGCCCCTGCGGTTTGGAGGCCAAGCTCGCAATTCGACTAATATATTGGGAATTCGGCAAAAAAAGGCTTCCCATTGCATCGCGCCCCTGCAATAATGGCGGCCCAATAATTGCTCTGGCCAATTTCAGGTTTCGAGGTGGGCCCAGGTATGTTGATCGAAAAGCTGGCGGCCGGCGTGGTGCAGGTACGCACGCCCATTGGTCCGCGATATGTAATGCCTTCATTCCTTCAGCGGGTATATTTAGTGTGGATGTTCCGCAACTTTCCCATTCTTCCCCACGCCGTGCTCAATCGACGGCAGCAGCGCATGATCGATCGCATGTGCAGCGAGCAGCGTTTTGCTTCCATGGCATATGCTGACGGCATGGACGAGGCGCCAGTAATTGGCACCATCGAGCATCGTCCTCCGATCGGAGCCGACCAGTTGTCTTCTCGGCGCGCGGTAACGCACGACTCGGGGAGTCTGGCAGCGGAAGTTCGCCAACGTTCGTAGTTTCTCACGCGTTGAAAGCAACGGCGGCGTGCCCCACCGGTTTCGCCTGGTTGATTTTTGCTTTCTGCTCGGCGTTGGACTTCGCCTCAGCGAAAGGCGGATCCTCGCGAACTGGGGATGAGTGGTCAGCCTCGCGAGTTCCCGGCGGAGTCCGTTTTCGCTGCGAGCGCGGCTGGTTCCTTCGCCTCTGGATATTCGTATACTCCGCGGCCCGATTTCCGGCCCAGGCGTCCTGCCTTCACATACTGCACCAGCAGCGGCGCAGGCCGGTATTTTTCTCCCAGCGATTTATGCAGATATTCGAGGATGCTCAGCCGCGTGTCGAGCCCGACCAGGTCCACCAACTCGAACGGCCCCATGGGATGGTTTAATCCCAACTTCAGCGCCTTGTCGATATCAGCTGCCGACGCGATCCCTTCCTGCAACATGTAGAACGCTTCATTCCCAATCATGGCGTTGATGCGGCTCGTGATGAAGCCGGGCGATTCCTTGATCACCACAACTTCCTTGCCCATGCGTCTGCCCACTTCGACCACGGTGGCCAGCGTGCCGTCGTCGGTCTCCAGTGCTCGAACCACTTCGAGCAGTTTCATCTTGTGCACGGGATTGAAGAAGTGCATGCCAACGCATTTCTTAGCGCGGTAAGTGACGCTGGCAATTTCGGTGACACTGAGGGACGAGGTATTCGACGCCAGCATGGTCGTAGGCCGGCAGATCTTGTCGAGCAAAGTGAAGATCTCGATCTTCGACTCCATCTCCTCGGGAACTGCTTCGATGACGAGGTCGGCCTCGCGCGCGGCTTCTTCCACTGAGCCAGCGTACTCCACGCGACGGAAAGCCATATCCGCGTCCGATGCGGACAATTTACTCAATTCCACCGCTTTGTCGAGGTTTGCCCGAATTTCGGTTTGTGCCTTGCGCAGAGTCCCGGGCAGCAAATCTTCGAGGATAGTGCGATACTCGCCCAGCGCCGCGGCGTAGGCGATGCCACGCCCCATGGTTCCGGCGCCGATCACTGCAATCGTCTGGACTTGGCTCACCTACTTCTCCGCCTTTTCCAGATCAGCAATGGCCGAATTCACGGCGGTGACGGTGGTGCGCAAAGATTCCGCAAGTCGCTTCCGCTCCTCCGCGCTCATGCCGGGAATATAAATGCAAATCCGGCGAAGGGTTGCCGTGATGTCTTCCACATAATTCATCGCTCGAATCAGTTCACCTGTCACGACTGCCATGAGAGCTCCTCTTTCGTGATCTAGATCTGCTAATTCCAACCTGCTAATTTTGGACTTGCGAAGAAATCCGGCAGCAGCTCGCTTGGCGCACACGCTCGAAAACCGAGCTCTCAATGCCGGACCTTCTATTCTGGACGCGCTTACGAATTTAGTAAAGGCAGGCCGGCGCGCGAGGCGCGCGAGGCAGCGGATCAATTTAACGGCCATGACCACGAAGGACACGAAGTCACACGAAGGACTCAACTACAAATCAGCCCCTTCATGATACTTCGTGTCCTTCGTGGTCATGGTTTTTCTGTTCCACGAACCTGTGGGTTTGCGGTCAGCGTCGGTTGCGTTCTCCAGAAACCTCAAAACGCAGACGTTTCAAGTCTTTCTTCACAACAAGTTAACTGAGCAGGCATATAATCCCAATCAATTCTTTTTATGGCGCGTTCAACTCGAACGGGAATCGAATAGGTATGGCAGAGAATCCCTTGAAACGCTACATTTTCGCGAGCGATTTCGACCAGACGCTCACCTTCAACGATTCTGGCTACGTGCTCGCCGAACTGGTCGGCATTCCCACGGAGGAATTCGAGCGCAAGGCCAAGGGAATGGCCAAGATCAACCTGGTGCAGCAAGGCGCGGAGTTGGCGTACTTGCTGCTGCATGATCCCGAGTTCAAAGCTAAAGTTCGGAAAGAGCACCTTACCGAGGTAGGAAAGCGAATTCGGCTAAAGGGTGACATCAAGCTTCTTTACCAACTGCTTGAATCCGGCATAGACGACCACCAGTTCGATTTCTACGTTCTGTCCGCGGCGCCGGTGGAAGTGATTCAGTCCGCGCTGGAAAACATTGTTCCGCCCGATCATATTTTTGGTACGGAATTTCGTTACAAGCCTTCGGGCGAGATCGATACCATCGTGCGTGCGACTGCGGGCTATGGCAAAGTCGCAGTTCTGAATCACCTGCTTCTGCAGCAGGTTGTCGGGCCCGATCACGTGATTTATACCGGAGACGGCAGCTCCGACATTCACGTGATGTTGCACATTAACTCGCGCGACGGACTCACGATTGCTGTCTCGGAATCGCCTGACGTGTCGCAGGTCGCGAAACGAACCGTGCTAAGTACTAGCGCCCTCGCGGTGCTGGCGCCGATTCTCGAGGAAGTTTTGGGCTGGGAACGCTACCGCATTCGCGGCTTTTTCGAGGCCAACGGGATGCTGATCCAGGAATGGCAGCGTGTTCGCACCGACTGGCTGACCGTGCGTCCGGCGGCCGAACGTGGGGAGTCGGAGGGAGAACCGTCGGTGCCCAGACTGGCGAGCGCGAACTCCTGAGGACGAGTCGTAAATGCTGCGCGATCGAAATCTGATTCCGCTTTCGCACCAGCACCAGCGCGCCCTGGCGTTGTGCGTTCGCATCGATCGCGCTTCGCCTATCGGCGACTCAGATCTGATGGCGTGGCAAGCGGAAATCGCGCAGCATTTTCAGACGGAAATACGGATTCATTTCGCGGCGGAAGAGAACGTGCTGTTCCCGGCTGCGAGAAAGTTTCCGGCACTGTGTCCTCTAGTGGAGGAACTACTGCTCGAGCACTTCATGCTGCGCGAAAGCTTTGCCAAAGCGGAGGCCCATGCCATGTCGACCACCGACGTGGCGGCGTTCGCTCAGCAGATGTCCGTGCATATTCGCAAAGAAGAACGCCAACTGTTTGAGCGCCTGCAGGAACTAATGAGTCACGAAGAACTCGAACTTGTTGGCCAAGACCTTGACCATGCGCTGAAAGATTCTGCCCAGTCCTGCATCCTGCCAACCGAGGCAACGCGCCTGCGCCCGGCAAAATAAACCCCAGGTAGGATTCGAAGAGCCGGGCTTGCCCACCGAAGTAGCCCGATCGGTTATGCCTCCAGCCGGTAACGCGTTTCGGCCAGCGCATACAGCTTGCGCCACACCAGGCGGTTGATCGTCACGACCGTCGCTGCCATCATCATAGTTGCGGCGAGCAGCAGGTCGAAGTTGCCTGCGTCGGTAGCTTGAGAGATCGTCGCTCCCAGTCCGGTCGTGGTGTAGATGTGGCTCTGGAAGTGAAAATATTCCGCGACGATGCTCGCGTTCCACGCCCCGCCCGATGCGGTGACCATGCCCGTTACGAGGTACGGAAAAATCCCAGGCAGTATCAGCTTCTTCCAGCGCTCGATCCCGCGCAACCGGAAGACTGAGCAGCACTCTTTCAAATCCGTTGGGATAGCCATCGCTCCCGCAATCACATTGAACAGGATGTACCACTGCGTTCCCAACAACAGAAGCACGATGGAGCCAATGCCCAGGCCGCCGCCCACGCGAATCAGCAACAGCAGCACGACTGGGAAGAGAGCGGTCGCCGGAACTGATGCGGCGATCTGCGCCAGCGGCTGCGCGATGCGTGCCAACCGCGGATTGAAGCCAATGGCCACGCCTGCTGGAATCGTCCAGAGCGCGCCGAGCAGCAGCGTAAGATTCACGCGCAGGAAGCTTGCACCCAGTCCGATGGCGGCCTCCTGCAATTCGGCTTTCTGCAAGCCGGTCAAAATCATTACTACACGAACGACGCCGTAACTCATCCCGGCCAGCAGCGCCGCCGCCAGCGCCCGTGTTAGCCAGACCTTCCACGCGCTGCTGTGGTCGGCCTGATCGCTGGAATGCCCACGCGAAACGTAGAGCATGATACGCTCGCTCAACGGCCGCACCGTCTTTTTGCGAATCTGCGCCAGGCTTCGCGAATGTCGAATCAAATCGAGCACCCAGGAGCGGGGAGCGTCGCTGCTCTCCACTTGCTCTACTTTGAATTTTTCTGCCCAGGCAATCACCGGACGCCAGACGAACTGGTCCAGCAGCACGATCACCGCGATCATGGTGGTGACGCCCCAGAGAATCGATCGTGTGTCGCCCTCGCTGGCCGCGGTTTGCAGATACGATCCCAGACCGGGCAGCCGAAAGTCGCGCGAACCAAGGACGAACATCTCGCAAGCCATCAGGAAAAACCAGCCACCGGCCACCGACATCATGGAGTTCCACACCAGGCCGATCGCCGCGAAGGGCAACTCCATCTCAGTGAAGCGCTGCCACCAGCTGAAGCGGTAGATCTTTGCGGCTTCGCGCATCTCGTTCGGAACGCTCTTCAGCGAAGCGTAGAAACTGAACGCCATGTTCCAAACCTGGCCGGTGAAGATCAGCAGAATTGCGCCCGCTTCGACTCCCAACTGCCTGCCCGGAAATAGTGCCACCATCGCCAGCATCACGCCGGGAAGAAAACTAAGCACTGGGATCGACTGCAACACATCGAGCAAGGGAATCATGAACCGCTCAGCCCGCGGGCTGTAGGCCGCAACGTAGCCATACACTAGCGTGAAGGCGAGACTCAGCACGTAGGCGATGGTGATTCGGAGCAGCGAATACCCGGCATAAGCCACTAGCGCCAGTGGACTGCGAGAAATTTCCACCTGCGGTGTAAAAGGGCCGAGCCACGTGCGCCCGACCACGAGCACGCCATAGAACAAGGCGATCCCGGCCCCGAACATGAGGACGTCGGGCAAGTACGAGATCTCCAGCCTGGGCAGTTGTGCCCAGATTCGGTACGCCGAGAATCCTCGCAGGCTCGTTGGTTTCTTCATGCGATTTCGCTCTATCGGAAACTTGTTCAGGATGTGGGAGCGGAAGTCTCGTTCGGGATCTCAGCCTAAGACGCGGCACCGGGTTCCGACAGGACCGGCGGTTCAGCCAGAACCAGTCGACCCTGCTCGCGGTCGTAGTCAAATATCTCGGCGTAGCGGCCCCAGTTCACCGCAGTCTCAAACTGGCGCTGCACTTCATCTTCGGCGAAATGTTCGTCGAGAATGTCGTGAAAGAATTCGTCGGCGATGGCGTGATCGGATTTGCGCTTCAGCACGCTGTCAATCTGTTTCAAGATGGTGACATGCTCGAGCGCAGCCTCCCGGAAAAGCATTTTGCGTCGCTGAATGTCTGCGTCGGCAAATGCCACTCCCTGAGCCGTGATCTGCACATCGCCCTCTTTCAGCAACGCGAATCCCAGTAACACACAGGCCTCCAGAATCGGCAGCAAGTCTTCGACGTCCATCACCAGTTCTTCGGCGAGGCGAAACACATCTTCGCGTCCACCGCGGTCCCGCAGCAATTCTGTCAGGCCCGCGATTCCACCTACGCGCGCATGGGGCAACATCTGGTATCGAGCCGTGCGAAGCGGCGCATCTTGCTTCTTCAGGGCTTCTTTCGTCAACCCGCGCGTGGGCAGAATGATTTCCGCCGTCGTCTCGGCATCGGGCAATGCGTGCTCGATTTCCGGTTCGGTCATAACTTTGTAGATGTAATCGACCAACTCCACAAAGCGCGCCGACTTGCGATCCCGCGGATGCTTCAGCCGGATATTGAAATCGGAACGAATGCGCGCCGGATTTCTCCCCAACACCATCACCCGGTCGGCGAGCATCACGGCCTCTTCAATGTTGTGCGTAACAATGAAAATGGCGCTGGCCGGCATCTTCTTATTCAGCCACAGCTCCAACAGTTCACCCCGCAAGTTCTCCGCGGTAAGCACATCGAGTGCGGAGAACGGTTCGTCCATGAATAACACTTCCGGTTCCACGACCAGGGCCCGTGCGAATCCCACACGCTGCTTCATGCCGCCAGAAAGTTCCTTGGGATATGCCGTTTCGAAACCATCGAGACCAACCGTATCGAGGGTGCGCAGCGCGCGTTTGCGGCGCTCGACCGCCGGTACTCCCTTCGCTTCCAGCGGCGCTTCCACGTTTTCCAGCACGGTGAGCCAGGGGAAGAGAGCGAAGCTCTGAAAAACGATGGCTACGTTCGGCATTTGGCCGTCAAGCGGTTTGCCATGCCATAAGAGCGTTCCCGAGGATGGTTGCGAAAGGCCAGTCAGCATGCGCAGCAGCGTGGATTTACCGCAGCCCGATGGCCCCAGCAAGGCGACGATCTTTCCCGGTTCGATCACGAGATTCGTTAGGCCGACGACCTGAATCCGCGTTCCATCCACCTGCGGATATGACTTCTCCATGCCGACCGCTTCGATGATTGCTTGGACGCTCGCTTCGCTCATGCAAAACTCCCGTATCTTCTATACACGATCTGCGCACAAGCGCAAAACGCGCTTTCTGTAACACTGGCTTCACAATTGAGGGTCTGACGTGAGAGCAGGCGCGAGGGCGGGACGCCCCGCGACAGCCGGCAAGATGCCGGCGCTACAAAATCAGGCGGCAAAGCTTTCAGTCGCGAGCCTGGCGTAGGGCTTGGGAAGACGGTCGCTCAACTCGGCCAGGTGAGCCAGCTTAGCGGCCAGTTCGCTCTTGAGGTGTTGCTGCTGGAATCGCCAACGCCAGTTGCCGCCATTCAGACTGGGAGTGTTCATGCGGGCCTCGCTGCCAAGCCCAAGCACGTCCTGCAGCGGAACGATGCACAGGCTCGCCGCGGAGCATTGTGCCGCCCGAATGAATCCCCAATGGATTCCGTCCTCGGAGCGCCCCAAATAGGCCTCAGCATTGCGGCGCTCGTGCTCCGCCGCGCCGGATGTCCACCAACCCAACACCGTGTCATTGTCGTGGGTGCCGGTGTAGATGACTTTGCCAGCGGCGCGATGCGGCAGGTACATGTGCGCACCCTCGTCCCCAAAGCCGAACTGCAAAACTGCCATCCCCGGAATTTGCAGCCGATTTCTGAGCGCGTGCACCTCCGCAGTGATGTGGCCAAGGTCCTCGGCAAAAAACGGGAGGCCGCCCAATGCCTCGCGCAGCTTCAGAAATAAATCGTCGCGCGGCCCATCCACCCAGCGGCCGTTCACCGCCGTCTCCTCACCAGCGGGAATTTCCCAGAACTGGTCGAAGCCCCGGAAGTGATCGAGCCGGATGTAGTCGCAGTTTTCCGTTGCCCAGCGCAGCCTCTGAATCCACCATTGATAGCCGCGCTGTTTCATCACGTCCCAGCGGTATAGCGGATTTCCCCAGCGCTGTCCGGTCGTGCTGAAGAAATCCGGAGGCACGCCGGCCACCACTTCCGGCTCCAGATTCTCGTTCAGACGAAACAGTTCCGGATGTGTCCAAACGTCGGCGCTGTCATGGTTCATAAAGATTGCGACATCGCCTACGATTCGGATCGCCCGCTCCGCGGAGTAACTTCGCAGCGCCCGCCATTGTTCGTAGAAAGCGAACTGCAAGGCGCTGCGAATCTGGATATCGTCGGCCAGTTCTTTCCGCGTTTTTTCCAGAGTCGCCGGGTCCCGGCGCACCAGGTCACGCGGCCACTGATTCCAGCTCTTGAGTTTGTGCCGGGCGCGAAGCGCGTCGAAAAGAACGAAGTCGTCGAGCCACCAACGATTTTCCGCACGAAACCGCTCCAACTGCCGCAACGCATCACTCGAAGCCGTATGCAGGAACATCCGCGCCGCCTCAAACAACAGCGGCATCTTGTGCGTGAAAACGTAGTCGTAGTCGACGGGAGCAGAACCGGGCGCCGATTCAACATTGGCCGCTTCGAGCTTCCCACGATCGATCCAGCCGTGTTCGGCGAGCCGCTCCAGGCTGATCAGCAGGGGATTGCCAGCGAAGGCTGAGGTCGAAGAGTAAGGCGAGTTGCCGTAACCAAGCGGCCCCAGCGGCAAGACCTGCCATAGACCCTGGCGGGCGGAGGCAAGAAAGTCTACGAAGCGATAGGCCGCTGGCCCGAAATCACCAATCCCGCCGCGCGAGGGCAACGACGTGGGATGCAACAAGATGCCTGCGGCGCGCGGAAAGGACATGTCAACGCCGCTACATTCCCTGCTCGCTGCCGTTGCGAATCAGTCCCTTGATTTCTTCTTCGTTTCTCTTGATCTTGCCAGACCTGGTCATTTCATCAATCAGGCTGGAGACGAAAAGTCCGAAGCGCTCCTGCTGCTTGCCCAACAGTAGTTGATCGCGAATCTGATCGCGCTTCGCCGCAAATTCCGCCTCCGAGGGTTGCTGGTTCTCGAGCACCTTAAGGACGACCGCGTTAGCGCCGCTGTTGATCGGCCCGCTGATTTCCCCCGGCTTCAGGGTGAAAGCGACCGCAGTTTGTCCCGACATCGAGCCGACGTCAGGTACCTGCCCATCGGGCAGAACGAAGTCGCTGGTCTTTACCGTCGCGCCCAGTTCCTTCGCAGCACGCTTCAGATCGTGCTCGGCCTTAGCGCGGTCGGACAACTCCTGGCCCTTCTGCGTCAGCAGGATCGAAGAACGCTCGTTCTTGAACTCATCTTCCACCCGGCTGCGGATCTCCTCAAACGTCGGCGTCGCCGGCGGCTTCACTCCCAACAGCTGAAATACCACGATGCCTTGTGATGCCGGAGCCACATCCGGCGGCGACTTTTCGGTCGCGCTAAACACCGCATCCATAAATTGCGGCGAGGGCCCCAGGCCCGGCAGCATGTCCTTGCGCGAGAAAAAGTCCGACGTGATCACGGGGACGCTCTGCGCCGCTGCGGCCGCGTCCAGACCATCCGTTCGAGCCTGTTTCAGCAGCGTCTCCGCCTTCTGCTGTGCGATCTGCTGTCCCTTCTGATGTTTCAGGATCGGCTCGATCTCGGCCTTCACCTCGTCGAGCGTCTTCATGTGTGCTTCCTGTTTGTCGTCGACGCGAATGATGTGGAAGCCGTAACTGCTCTTCACTAAATCGCTGATCTGTCCTTTGGGAAGCGAGAACGCCACCTTCTCAAACTCGGGAACCGTCTGGCCTTTGCCAATCCAGCCGAGCGATCCGCCCTGCTTGCCGCTGCCGGGATCCTCGGAGTATTTCTTTGCGAGATCTTCCAGCTTGGCACCGCTCTTCAACTGCTTCAGCAAATCTTCGGCACGATGCTGCGCCTCGGTCACGCCCTTCTCATCCACTTTGCCGTCTGGACCGGGCAGCGGCGTCTTGATGAGGATGTGGCTCACCTTCACCTGCTCGGGCACGCGGTACTGATCGCGATGCTGATCGTAATATGCTCGCAGATCCTCGGGAGTCATCTGGACGGCGTCCGCAGCCTTGCCGTTTTCGACGACCGCGTATTTGACCTTTCGCCTTTCCGGAATCGAATTCGCGTAACCCGTTTTGTGGCTCTCGTAATAGGCTTTCAATTCTTCATCGGTTGGGTGCAGGCCCTTACGCAAATCGTCCTGCTTCAACACCGCGTAGTCGAACTTGACCTTCGAATTCTGCTTGATGAACTGATCGTGAATCTCGGCATCGCTCACGTTGGCGCTGCCGGAGATGAGCGCCTGCAACTTCGTCAGCAGGATGTCGTCTCCCACTTCGTGCTCAAACTTTGTGGGAGTCAAATTCGCCCGCTGCAGCATGTCTTCATATTCCACCTGGCCAATGAAATTCCCGCCGGGGAAAAAGGTCGCCGCATAGCGTCCGTGCTGCAGTTCGTCCTTCACTTCTTCTGGCGTGACGCGCAGGCCCATGCGCTGGGCTTCACTCAGCAGAGCCTGGCGGTTAATCATTTGGTCCAGAGCGCGCGTGGTCTCTTGCTGGATCAGAAAGGGCATCAGCTTGGCAGCCATCTCGCCGTAGCGCTGAGCGTCTTGCTGCGCCATCTGGTGCGCGGTCTGGCGCACTTCATCGGCACTGATGTCTCCGCCATCCACCCTGGCGACAACGCCCTTGCCGGGTGTACCGGTCAGTTCGGAGGTTAGGCCGCCAGGAATAAATGTGATCACCATGGCGCCACAAATCACGAGAAGGATGCCGCTGAGAATAATCTTCTTAGTAGGCCCTTGGGTCTGCAAAAATCGAATCATTTCTTATCGCTCCAGAGTCGAACGAGGAATCTTTCATTATAAACCAGCCGAACCCAGCGTTTTGGACACGGTGCAACTCACAAAACGACTACCAGAGGGTCGCGAATTTCTATGCTGCACAAACCTGCAAATTGCCGCTATTAAAACGAATTAATATATAGTGATATTGCACTCTTCGGGGACAGTTCTGGTGTTGTGCGACTTGTCTCAAGTGATAACTACGCCCACGGACGGTAATCACAGGAGCAGCATGAACTCAGGCAATCGGCTTGCAGTCACTCTCTTCCTTCTGGTCCAATTCTTTCTGCTTTCGTCTCCTCTCGCCCAAAACACAACGCCAGTGCGGCACACCGCCGAGGCGAAGCTGGCTTTGCATGACGGGTGGTATCTGCAAACGTCGGCGAAGGTCGACGCCAAGGGAGAAGTCATCTCTACCCCAAAGTTTTCAGCGAAAGGATGGCATGAAGTAACCGTCCCCACAACGGTCGTGGCCGCACTGGTCAAGGAGAAGGCCCTGCCTGATCCCTTCTTCGGTATGAACCTGCGAAATTTCCCGGGAGTTAATTATCCGATCGGCGCAAATTTCTCGAACATCGACATGGCGCCCGACAGCCCTTACGCGGTCTCCTGGTGGTATCGCAAGCAGTTCGTTGTACCAGCATCGTACAAAGGCAAGACGGTGTGGTTGAAATTCGACGGCATCAATTATCGCACGAACATTTTTCTCAACGGAAAGCAGATCGCCAACTCTGACGACGTCGCCGGCGCCTGGCGCACTTATGAATTCAACGTCACCGCCGCCGCCAAGCCCGGAGCAGAGAACGTTCTGGCGGCTCAGGTTTATTCGCCGACTGAGAACAGTCTGGCCATTACCTTCGTCGATTGGAATCCCGCTCCCCCCGACAAAAACATGGGACTGTGGCGCGATGTCTACGTGACCACCAGCGGCCCTGCGGCGTTGCGCTATCCCACGGTTGTATCGAAATTGAATCCGCCTGCAAATGACAGCGCCCAACTCACCGTCACCGCCCAACTGAAGAACGGCACCAACCAGCCAGTCAAGGGAGAACTCAAGGGCCAGATCGAAACGGTAACATTTGAGCAGGACGTAGAACTCGCAGCCAACGAAGCCAAAGACGTCACCTTCACTCCCGACAAGTTCCAGCAACTCGTGTTCGCGAATCCACGCTTGTGGTGGCCGGCACAAATGGGCAAGCCGAATCTCTATCCCCTTGCCATGGAGTTCGAGGTCAACGGCGCGATTAGCGACCGCTCGACCACCGAGTTCGGCATTCGCGAAATCACGTCCGACCTCAACTCGGTTGGTTGGCGCGCCTTTCATATCAACGGCAAAAACATTCTGATTCGTGGCGGTGGTTGGACGCCCGACTTCATGATGCGCGAAAATTCGCAGCGCCTGCACGACGAATTTCGTTACGTCCGCGACATGGGCCTCAACGCCATTCGCCTCGAAGGCAAGCTCGAGACCCAGGAATTCTTCGACCTGGCCGACCGGCAGGGAATTCTCGTCATGGCCGGATGGTGTTGCTGTGATTTCTGGGAGCGCTGGCCGCGATGGCAACCGGCGGATTTTGAAATCGCCAAGCAGTCCTTGCGCGACCAAATCTACCGCCTGCGCAGCCATCCCAGCCTCGTGATGTGGCTCAATGGCAGCGACAACCCTCCTCCCCCCGACGTAGAGCAGATGTATCTTGATATCGAGAAAGAATTGCTCTGGCTCAATCCTGTGGTTTCGTCAGCCACGGGAAAACAAACCACCCTTACCGGCGACAGCGGCGTCAAGATGACTGGGCCTTATGAGTACGTCGCGCCCAGCTACTGGGAGGTCGACACGCCGCAAGGACAACCCGACCGCAAGCAGTGCAATCCCGGAGGCTGCGGCGGCGCCTATGGTTTCAACACCGAAACCAGCATGGGACCGGCCGTTCCGCCGGTTGAAAGCATCCGCGCTATGGTAGGCAAGGACCACATGTGGCCCATCGACGACGTCTGGAATTATCACGCCGGCGGCGGCCAATTCAAAACCATCGGCGTATTCAGCGACGCGCTCGCCAACCGCTATGGCAAGTCCGACAACGTGCAGGACTTCGCCGTGAAGTCGCAACTGCAGACCTACGAAGGTGTGCGCGCCATGTACGAGGCTTACAGTCGCAACAAGTACCAGGCCACGGGCGTGATTCAGTGGATGCTCAACAACGCCTGGCCTTCAATGATCTGGCACCTTTACGACTACTACCTGCGCCCCGGCGGCGGATACTTCGGCGCGAAGCGCGCTATGGAAGTCCTTCACCCCATCTATGGCTATGACGATCACACGATCTGGGTAGTCAGCAGCCAATATGAAGACGCGAAAGGATTGAAGCTCACAACCAAGGTCTACAACCTCGATATGACCGAGAAGTTCACACAAGAGAATCCAGTCGACGCTCCAGCCGATAGCGCGGCGAAGATTTTCACTTTACCGGATATTGCCGATCTGAGCCCGACCTACTTCGTGGCACTGCGGCTGGAAGATTCTACCGGCAAACTCGTGGGCTCCAATTTCTACTGGCTATCGACCAAGCCTGAAACTCTTGACTGGGCCAAGACCACCTGGTGGATGACGCCAACCGCGTCCTATGCGGACTTTACAGCGTTGTCGCAATTGCCTAAGGTCAAATTGAAAGTCGCCGACCGCACCGAGCGCAAGGGTGAAGAAGAAATCACTCACGTCATTCTTCAGAATCCGAGCAAGAGTCTCGCTTTCTTTGTCCGCCTGAAAGTGGACAAGGGAGCTAAGGGAGAAGAGATTCTGCCCGTCATCTGGGAAGACAATTACATTTCTCTGATGCCCGGGGAGAAGCGCGAAGTCACCGCGACGTATCACGCCAGCGAGTTGGGCATGACCAAACCTGCAGTCGAGGTCAGCGGCTGGAACGTGGAGTGAAGAGATTTGGTGATTGCGAAATTGGGTAATTGAGTAATTGGAAACCTTGAGCTGCG
>Ga0070717_10001265_pt1 | contig 17259 bp, 13 predicted proteins | sample LARL113metaG_FD_71366 | JGI IMG/M metagenome (GOLD analysis project Ga0070717, IMG submission 71366) | Corn, switchgrass and miscanthus rhizosphere microbial communities from Kellogg Biological Station, Michigan, USA - LAR L11-3 metaG | ecosystem: Host-associated > Plants > Roots > Rhizosphere ... | reverse complement strand
TCCGCGGGCTCCACCCGGAGATCGATTTCCAGGCGGCGGCCCGGCCGATGCTGCTCAGGGCCGCGGCCGCCACCGCGCATCTCGAGTCCACCCGCTGACCGCCGGAAAGCCGGCCGCCGGTAGCCCGCCCGGTACCCGGCCGAGCCGGGCGGGTGCCACGCCCGCCCGGCTCGACGTTTTACGTTTCCGCTCGTCAGAGATCGTCAGGGGCGAGGTAGCCGCCCATGGCGAACCGGAGGCTGGTGAGGTAGGCGACCGGCGCGCCATCGGGGTCGGTCACGTCGACGAGCGGCATCATGCGGTAGATCTGGCCCTGGCCCGGAGCGCCCGCGGGCGGGATGGACCGCACGTCGTCGATGGTGAGGATGATGGGCTCGCGGTTCATCAGCGTCATGCCGAGCCTGGGCATGTCGAACAGGGCGCCGACCGCCATCCGGCAGGCCTTAGCGGATGGGCCCTCGTCAACATACGGATCGAACGGAGTGCGTATCTGCCCCGCGGACAGGCATTCCGGGTTCAGGGTGACCGTGATCCGGCCCAGCTCGTCGTTCTCTCCGGTCATCTTCATCTCGATGAGGTTCGTGTACACCTCGGCGGCCGCCCATTCGCTGCTGGTGGGCATGGAGCGGACCACCCGGACCCAGCCGGTGAACTCGACGGTGTACTCGCCGACGCCGGGTATGGCAAACGTGTCGGTCGAGGTGATCCCGAGGTTGTCGATGCCCGGCTCGGTCGGGCGCCACGGCACCACCGGAGTGCCTGCGTACCTGTCCGGCACGCCTTCGGTGGCGACCGGCCGCCCGAAGCGGATCGTCGGTGTTGTCATGATCTGCGTTCTCCTCGTCAGGGCAGCTGGGTGGTGGTGTAGTCGCAGCAGGTCTGGCCGGGCCGGTCCGCGATGCCGTCCTGGTTCATGTCGATCTCGCCGTCGACGGTCGAGTAGACGTCCCGGGAGTTCAGGTCGATGCTCCCGTCGCCGTCCCAGTCGTTGAGCTTCCCCTTGAAGGTGCCGAGGATGAACGCGTTGGTCAGGTGGCCGATCTCGGCGTCGTGCAGGGTCGAAAGCACGCCGTTGCCGGGCTGGAGGACCTCCTCCACGGTGCGGCCCGCGACCCGGGCGAGGTTGACGTAACCCCAGCCCTGGAAGCGCCCGCGGACGTAGCGGATGGCGGCTTCTTCGCGGACCTGGAACCTCGGCTCGAGATGCCAGGTGCCGTACCGGGCGAAGCCGATCTGAGCCCGGCGGATGCCCTCGGCCGGGTCGTCGGCCCGGCCGGACTTGAAGAACGTCCTGGGGACGAGCGACTCGAAGAAGAAGTTGCCCCGGTCGCGCCTGGTCCGGTCGGTGAAGCCGCGGAAGAGGTAGTTATCGCAGTGCGGGGAGCCGTCCCGGTGCAGCCCCGAGATCGTCTTCGCGATCACCAGTTGCCGCTCCCTGGTGGTCACGTTGGGGCACGCGTGGGCCTGTCCGTAGATGCGCGCCAGGCCCTGGGGGGCCAGCGAGATCTTCCCCCAGTGCTGGTTGGAGTCGTCCAGCCGGACGTACAGGTCGCAGTGGATCAGGAGGTAGATCGTCTCGTCGAAGGTGCGGCCGGGGGTGTAGCGGGCCGACCTGCCGTCGAAGGCGGGGTCGCCCGTCTGCAGTTCGCTCTTGAACAGCCGCGCCCATTCCGCGATCTCGGGATCAGCGTCGTGCATGAACTGGTTGAGGGAGGCCACCGCGTTCGGGCCGCCCAGCTTCTCGATGGCCCACAGCGCGTCCCAGCGGATCTCGCGGTCCGGGTCGTGCCGCACCGCCTGCCCGAGCAGTTCGATCGCGTCCGGCAGGTCACGGTCGGCGTACTCGTACAGCGACTGCTCCCGGACCACCGGATCCGGGTGCGACAGCGCCTGTTCGCGCAGTCCGGCGTTGGTCCGGTTGTCCAGCCTGATCGCCGCGCCGCTCAGCGCGTAACCGAAGTCGCTGGCCCACGCGGCCGGGTCGCCGGCGACGAAACGCGGATCGACCGCCGACAGGGTCGTGCGGTAGCTCAGGTTGAGCGCGTCGCGCTGGTCGGCCGTCAGGTCGTCGACGAGGACCGGCGCCGCCTCGCTGGGCACCGCGTCTTCCCACGCACCCGGATCGGCCTGGGCGAGAGCAGCTGGGGACTTGTGGCATAGGTCAAGTGCCATATCTTCCCTCCTTGGCGCGTCCGCGCCGTCTGTAGCACGACGATAGGAAGAAAGCCGTCTCTATGCTTCTCTCAAGTTGCTCTCGAGCGAATGTCAAGCTCATTAGGGGCATTGGCAAACTCACTTTAGTTAGCTATAGTACCTGCGACGGTGAGGGAGGGATCCTCATGCCACCGCCTGCCGGTCACCGAGTCAGGACCTGCATCGCGTTGCGGGCCCTCAGCTCAGTGCCGGTGGAGGTGCGTCCGGTCCCGGCCTCGGCCGTGCGCTGGCGAGTCACCGGCTCGGCCCGGCACCCGGTCGCCCGGTTCCTGAACGCCCGGCCGCGCCCGCCCGGCGGTCCCGAGGCCGAGCTCGTCGTTCTGGGCGAGAGCTGGACCCGCGACGCGGCGGTCGCCTTGCTGTCCGCGGTCACGGCCCGCACGCCGGTCATCGCGGGGTGGCCGGGGCCCGCTGGCCGGCTCCCGCCCGGCCGGCCTCCGCCCGATCGGCTCCCGCCCGGCTGGGACGCCGCGATCCCCACGGCTGCACCCGCCCGGCGGGTCGTGCTCGTGCACTCGGGGGCGGGCGGCGGCAGCCTGCTGCGCGGGCTCGCGGCCGGCCAGGCCGGACTGTCAGCCCAGGCCATCGAGCTGCGCGCGCCGACGTCGGCGGCCATGCGCACGGTCATGCGGCTGCTCGGCGACGCGCCGTACGCCGGAGACGATCTCACCGTGCATGGCGACGGGACGCTCACCGCACCCGGGTGGGAGCCCGCCGCGCTCCCGGCCGCCTCGCCGTGTCTCGACGGAAGGCTCGTCCTGGTGACCGGCGGCCTCGGCGGCCTCGGCGCGCGTACAGCCGTCAGGCTCGCGCGGCTGGGGGCGGTACCGGTCGTCGCCGACCTCAGGTCCCCGGACGAGGCGGCGCCGGACATCCGCCGGTACCTGGCCGTGCTGCGCCGGCTGGCGCCGGCCGCGCGCACGGTACAGCTCGACCTGAGCGACGCCGGGCTCGTCACCCGCAGGCTCGCGGAGCTGCGGCCATACGCGATCGTCCACTGCGCCGGGCGCATCGTCGGCGGCACCGGCCGGCCCGTCGGCGCCGACGACATCCAGTCGATGGTGTCGGCCAAGGTCGACACCCTTCGCCAGGTCGTCCGGGCCGTCGATGCCGAGGACCTGCGCGCGGTCCTCGCCTTCGGCTCGATCACCGCGCACGGGGCGCACCCCGGGCTGTACGGCTACGCCCTGGCCAACGAGCTCCTGCGCCGGGAGACGGCGCGCCTGGCAGCCGCCTACCCGGCGACCCGCTGGTGTACCGCGGAGTGGTCGCTGTGGTCGGGAGCCGGAATGGCGCGCGGCGTGGCCCGGGCCGCGGCCCGGCGCATGGGAATTGTTCCGGTGCCGGTCATGACCGGCACCCTCGCCGTGGCCCGCCTGCTCGGCGCGCTCGCGGCGGCCGGAGCTCAGCGGCTCCCGCCGAGCCTGGTCATCGCGGGAGAACAGCCGGGTGCCGAGGGCGTGCGGGCGGGCCGCCCCGAGGGGCTGCCCGGCATCAGCGCGTCCATGGTCATACCGCCGGGCACCGACCCGGACGAGGCCATGCTCGCCACGGCCAGCGCGGCCGTGCCGGGCACCAGCCTGCTCCGCACCACCCGCGCGCGGGCCAGGACGCCGCTTCCGGCGGACGCCGTCGTGCGCGCGGTTGTCCGCGGCGATGCCGTCGAGTGCGTCGTGGTGCGCGCGGGTAACCGTCCCGGCGCTCCGCTGCGGAGCGGCCGCTACCGAGTACAGCCGAACGACTGAAGGGTAACTGGGGTTATGCCAACCGAGTACGTGCCGGCCGGCAGCGGCCTGGTGAGCGTGAGCACCGCCGTACCGGTACCGCTGCCGATCGTGTGGCGCGCCATGACGCGGCCGGAGCGGGTACGGCAGTGGTTCGGGGATCTCGACCAGCCGATGGCGCCGGGTGCCGCGGTACGCATCGACTTCGGCGACGGCGACTTCTTCGACGCGCACGTCGACGAGTTGCGAGCGGAGGAGGCGGTCAGGTTCCGCTGGCGCTTCCTCGGCGTCGGCCAGGAAGCGGAGGTCCGCTGGGAGCTTGGCCGGGGCGGCGCGGGGACCGCGGTCACCGTGACGGACAGCTGTCCGGGGCGCCCGCCGTCGGAGCTGGCCCAGCTGGACGCGGGCTGGCGTGACTTCCTCGGGCGGCTGGGCCGCTACCTGGCGACGGGAGAGTCGGCCCGCTACGCGTGGCGCGCGGTGATCGACGGCGGCACGAGCCTGCCGGCCGGCCCGTGGCGGCCGCTGAGCGACTCGACCGTGACCGACTGGCTGCCGGTCGCGTTGGAGGGCGCCGAGCCGCGCTGGTTCTTCATCGTGGACGACAACGGGCCGCGCCGGTTCGCGATCCGGCAGTGGGATCTCGTCGCCGGCCAGTCGCTGCGCTTCGCCGTCGTGATCCCGGAGGCAGGGAGCACGCACTGCGACGTGCGAGCCGAACCCGCCGGCGGTGGCACCTGGCTCACCGTGCGCCACGACGGCTGGCGGCAGCTGGCCCTCAGTGACATGCGGGCCCGCGGTCTGCGCCACCGGTTCGCGGCCGCCTGGACGGCCGCCCTCAAGATCGCCGCGGACTACGCGGGCCGGGCCGCGCCGCGGAGCGCGCAGTGAACGCCATGACGACCGAGCTTGAGCGGGCCGCAGGCACGAGGGAACAGCATCTCGGGGCGGTCAGGCGGGTGATCTACGCCATGCGTGAGCGGCTCGCCGAGCCGCTCACGCTGCAGGAGCTAGCGCGCATCGCGTACCTGAGCCCGTTCCATTTCAACCGGGTATTCCGGCTCGTGACCGGCGTACCTCCCGGCCGGTTCCTCGCCGCCCTGCGGATGTCGGAGGCCAAGCGGCTGCTGCTGGAAAGCCAGCTGAACGTTACCGACATCTGCGTCTCGGTCGGTTACAGCAGCCTGGGCACGTTCACTACCCTGTTCGCCCAGCAGGTCGGCGTCGGGCCACGGGAATTCCGGCGGCTCGGCACCGCGTTCGGCCACCGGGCGGTCGCCGAGATGATCCCGGCTCAGCCGCGCGATACCCCCGGCCGCATCAGCGGGCACGTGAACATTCCCGACTGCGACAAGCTCGTCATGCTGGGCCTCTTCCCGCGTTCGCTGGCCCTGGGCAAGCCGGTCGCCTGCACCAGCACCCGCGGTCCCGGGGGGTTCCAGCTCGCCGGGGTGCCCGACGGTACCTACCGCCTGCTGGCGGCGGCGCACGCGCCGGACGCCACGGTCAGCGAGGCGCTGGTGGCCGGCTGCCGCTCGGGCCTGTGGGTCGGTATCACGGACACCCCGGTCACCGTCGAGAACGGGCAGGCGGCGCGCCCGGCCCGCATCACGCTGACGCCGACGGCCGACACCGACCCTCCGATCCTCACCGGGATCCCGTTGCTATCCATGATGCCGCCCGCGCGGGCTTGCGGCACGACCGAGGGGTGACCCATGAACAGCGCAGACCTTGACCTGGCCAGCTCGCTGGCCGGACTCCCGGCTCCATTCATTTCCATCACGGGCCCGCCGATGGACCTCACCGCCCAGGCGAAGACGTTCACTCCGCTCGGCGGCTCGGCTTTCCCCGTCGCCCAGGACCGATGGGAGCGGCTGGTCACCATGGCAGTCATTCCCGAGCCCGCGGATCGCGTCTGGGCCGCGCTCGCCGAACCCGTGCACCTCAGGGAGTGGTTTGGCGTCCTGCACGGTGACTGGACCGTGCGGGGGCGCGAATCGACGCTGGATTTCGAGGACGGCGAGTTCTTCTACTGCCGCACCGCGAAGGCGGTGCCGCCGACGCCGGCCCGGCCAGGTGTCCTGACCTACCTATGGCGGTGGCTCGGCATCGGGCCTGCCGCCTCGGTGACCTGGACGCTGGCCCCCGGCCCCCAGGGCACCGTGGTGACGGCCGTCGAGGAGGCCACCAACCCGCCGTCCGACTGGCGGTCCTGGAACGGCATGGGCTGGCCGGGAATCCTCGACCAGCTCGCCCGGTACCTGCGTACCGGCCAGAACGCCCGCTGGCCGTGGCGGCGGATGGGACCCTACATCCAGATCCCGCTCCCGGCCATGCCCTTCCAGGCCTGGGAGGCGCTGACCAGTCCCGGCGCCGTCAAGCACTGGATGCAGCGCTCGGCGGGGTCCCTCGCGGTCGACGACGAGATGACGCTGACTATGGGGGACGCCAGCGGCACCGTCCTGCTCCGCGTCACGAAATCAGTCGACACCGGGCAGGAGTTCCCGTCCTACCTGCCCTACGTGGAGTTCCAGCTGCGGCGCCCCGGCTGGACCGCGGCCCTCGGCGGGCGGATGTGGGTCGAACCCGCCGGCCTGGGCGAGAGCCTGCTCCAGCTGTTCCACTACGGCTGGGAGGGACTCGACCTGCGGGACCCGCTGGCCGAGCGGAAGGTGCTGACCGACTTCTGGGTGAACTCCGCCGCCCGGGCGCAGCTGGTCCTGTCCGCTCCGCAGGCACCGCCGGCCGGCCCGCACGGCTGGTCGATGGGCAGCGTCCAGGCCCCGGCGAACCAGCATCACGAGAACGGGAACGCGACTCCCGTGGACCAGGGTCCTAACGGGCACGGCCGAGCGAACGGGCCGGGCGGCCCTGCGGCGCCTCTCGCCGCGGATCCGCGTGCCGCGATGGAGTTCGCCGGAAGGTTCACCGGCGACCTCAGCGGGGCCATGGCCAGCCTGATGACCTTGCTCGGCGTGCGGCTCGGCCTGTTCCGCGCGCTGGCGGCGGGGCCCGCGTCCAGTGCCGGCCTGGCCGAGCACGCGGGACTCGCCGAACGCTACGTCCGCGAGTGGCTATGGGGCATGGTCAGCGCCGGATACGTGTGCCTGGACGCGCGGACCGGGCAGTTCACCCTGCCGGCCGGTCCCGCGGCGGTGCTGGCGTCCGAGGGGTCGCCGATGTGCCTGGCCCCGGCCGCCGAGCTGATCCCGCCCCTGATGAGCATGCTCGACGAGGTTGCCGCGGCGTTCCGTACCGGGGACGGGATCCCGGCTGACCGGTACCCGGACGAGCTCTTCGGCGCGATGGAGCAGATGAGCGCCACCTGGCTGGACACCATGCTGGTCGGCCACTGGCTGCCCGCGGCTCGGCTGGACGGCCAACTGGAGCGCGGCGGGAAGGTGGCGGATGTCGGCAGCGGCGGCGGGCGGGCGGTGATCGCGATGGCACGCCGGTTCTGCGCGGCCGAGTTCGACGGCTACGACCTGCGGAAGCTGAACGTCGCGCGGGCCCGGGCGGCCGCCGAGGCGGCCGGGGTGACCGACCGGGTACGGTTCCACACCGCGGACGCCGCGGCCAAGCTGACCGCACCGCTCGACCTGGTCACGATGTTCGACGTGCTGCACGATGCACCCGATCCCTACGCGCTGCTGACCGCGGCGTATCAGGCGCTCGCCCCGGCCAGCGGCGCGCTGCTCGTGCTGGAGAGCAACGCCGCGCGGGACCCCGAGGACAACGCCGGGCCGCCAGGAACGATCCTCTACGCCACGAGCGTCCTGTACTGCCTGCCCACCGCGATCGCCGAGGGCGGCCCGGGGCTCGGCACCCTCGGGCTGCCCTTCGACGAACTGCACGTGCAGGCCGGCCGCGCGGGCTTCACCACCATCGAGACACTGCCCGCTGGCAACCCGCTGAACACGCTCTACCTGCTGCGGCCCTGACGGTGAGCCGCCAGCGACGCGCGGTCGTCATCGGAGCGGGGCCCGCCGGGCTGGCGGCGGCGATCGCGCTGCGCGCGGCGGGGTTCGAAGCCCGCGTCTACGAGAGCCGGGCCAGCCTCCGGACCGCGGGCACCGGGCTCACCCTGTGGCCGAACGGGCTGGCCGCGCTGGCGGCCTTCCGCGCGGACAAGCCCGTGCGAGACAGGGCACTGGCCGCGCCGGGCACCGCCATGCGCACCCACTCCGGCCGGCTGCTCTACGAGGTTTCCGGCGAGGCGATGGACGCCATCGGGGGCCGGGGCGTGGCCATCCACCGGGCCGAATTGATCGAGGCTCTCGCCGGGCAGCTCGGGCCGGGGGTGCTGCGACTCGGCGCTCACTGCACCGGGGTACGATCCGAACCTGACCGGGCGGTCGCCACGTTCGACGACGGGACCGAGGTCGAGGCCGACCTGGTGGTCGGCGCCGACGGCATCCGCTCGGGCGTCCGCTCCAGCTGCGGCATCCCGGCCCACCTGGACTACGGCGGGTTCATGGTGTGGCGCGCGACCATCTCGTTTCCCCTGCCGCTGAGCCCGGGCCTGCTCACCCTGGGCGGGCCGTGCCAGTTCGGCATCTGGTGCTTGCCGGGCGACCGGGTCTACTGGTTCGCCTCGGCGCCGGCGCCCGCGGGCGCGCACCGGCACGGGCACTCGCGTCCGCCAGAGCTGTTCGGCCGGTGGCACGAGCCGATCGGCGCGCTGCTGACCGCCACGCCCGCCGACCTGATCACCGTCACCGGCATCTACGACTGCCCGCCGCTGCCCGCCTGGAGCGCCGGACGCGTGGTGCTCGTCGGTGACGCGGCGCATCCCAGCCTGCCGAACATGGGCCAGGGGACCTCCCAGGCCTTCGAGGACGCCGCGGTGCTCGCCGGCAGCCTGACGGCCGCGGCCGATATCGGGCTCGCGCTGCGCGACTACGAGGCACGGCGCCGGCGGCGAGCGCGCGCGGCCTGGTCGCAAGCCCGCATGCTGGCCCGGCTGGGCGGCTGGCACAGCGGCCCGGCGGTCTGGCTGCGCGAGCACATGATGACCGCCGTGCCGCGGCGCGCACAGCTCAGCCAGCTGGAACGGCTGTTCGCGTTCCGCGTCTAGGAAGGAGACGAGATGCCCGAGCCGAGCGTTCCGGCGTGGCGACTGCTCACCCGGCTGTCGGTGATCACCGTGGTGACGTCAGGCGGAGCGGCGGTGACGGCGGCCGCGGCCGCGGGCGGGCTCGTCACGGGCGGACCGCCACGGGCGCGGCGGGCCGGTTACCGCGGCATGGTCCGGACGCTGCAGGCCCTCGGGCCCACGTTCGTGAAGTTCGGCCAGATCTCAAGCACGAGGCGGGACGCGATGCCGCCGGAACTGGCCGACGCTATGGCGGTGCTGCACGACTCGGTGCGTCCCATGTCCGCCCGGCGGCGCGCACGGTCCCTGCGCGAGGCCCACGTCGGCGCGCTCGCGCAGGTCAGCGCCGAGCCGGTCGGCTGCGGCAGCATCGCCTGCGTCTACTCGGGCGTCCTCGACGACGGGCGGCTGGTCGCGGTGAAGCTCAAGCGGCCGGGCATCGAGTCGCGGATGCGAGCGGACCTGAAGCTGCTCCAGGCAATGATGCGGTTCGCCGAGCGGATGCCGAAGATGCGCGGCATGCCGATGTCCGACCTGGTCGGGCACATCAGCACGGCGATTCTCGGCCAGCTCGATTTCGGCCGTGAGGCGCGGAACATCACGCGGCTCCGCTCCTGCCTGGCCGACGTGCCGCAGATCCAGGTGCCGGAGGTCTACCCGGAGCTGTCCACACCGGACTGCCTGATATTCGAGTACCTGCCGGAACTGGACGGCACGACCCCGCTCACGCTCCCCGCGGACGTGCGCGCCGACCTGGCGGACCGGGTCCTGCAGGCCGCTAACCGGATGATGTTCGTCGAGGGCTTCGTGCACTGCGACCTGCACCCGGGCAACGTCTACCTCACCGCGGACCAGCACGTGGTGATCCTGGACGCCGGCTACTGCGTGCAGCTGCCAAGCCGGGTACGCGACCTGATCGCCGAGTTCTTCGCCTGCCTGCTCGAGCGCGACGGCCGCCGCTGCGGAGAGATCGTCCTGGAGAGCGCGGTCAACCGCGAGCGCGCGGACGCGGAGAGGTTCATCGAGGGCATGATCGCGCTCGTCGACCAGCACGGGGGAGGGAACGCCGCGTTCGACATGAGGGTGTTCGGTGACGCCGTATTCAAGCTCCAGCAGGCCCACCGCATCTATGCCGCGTCCGATTTCGCGTTCCCGCTCATCTCCCTCAACGTACTCGACGGCACAGTGCGCGGCTTCTCCGAGTCGGTGGAATTCCGGCAGGTCGGCGTGCGGTCCGGGTTATCGCTGCTTGCGTTCCTGCTTCAGCAGCTGCACGACCTCCGAGACGCGAGCCTGGCGGGTCTCCGCCTTCTTCGCGCCTTCGATCCACCCGACGTACTGACGCTGATAGAAGCCTGACAGCCCGAGGAAGAACGACTTCGCCGCCGGCTCCGCGTCCAGGGCCGCGGACAGGTCACCGGGCAGCTCAGCCGCAGGCGACTCGCCCGGTGCAATGACGACGTCCACGCTTCCGCCCGCATCGACCCCCACGGCCCGCTGCAGGGCCTTGTTGACCGGGAAATACCAGGTGGCCCCCCTGCTTCCGAGCGAGCCGTCGAACGGTACCCCGTTCAGGGTGCCGCGGACGTAGTGCCGTGGCTTTTTCCCCCACAGCTCCGGAGGCTGGAACGGAAGGCGGATGCGAACGTGGCCTCTATCATCTGCCTCCAGCTCCGCACTGAATTCCTGCTGTTCCATCGAATCACCTCCGTGTACATCTTTCACCGGCCTCGGATCGGGCGGCACGGTCAACAGTGCGCTTAACCAGCACGGCACGTCAACATGGCGGGCACCGGGGCAACACCGCGGCAATGGAGCAAGGCGGAAGAAGCGGCCGCCGCAGGGGTCAGGAAACATAACGATCAGCGTTTACACGCCTGACGACATCACGGTGGGTTGGGAGATTTCGGCATGGCGCTTTCCGAGCAGCAATTGAAGCAGGTCGCGCAGCGCTGGCTCGAGGCGGTCAACTCCGGGAACGTTGACGTGCTCGACCAGCTGATCGCCAGCGACGTCGTGGACCACTCTGGCCTGACCGAGGGCCACGGCGGCGGCCGCGAAGGCTACAAGCAACTAGTCCAGCAGCTGAGGGACACCCTCCCGAACTACTCGGGCGACCTGAACTCGATCGACGTCAACGGCGACCTGGTGACCATCAGGCACACCGGCAGCGCCGAGTACCCCCAGCATTTCTCGGCGCTGATGGGGGCACCCCCGCAGGACCCGGTCATGCGCCAGATGCAGTTCAACGTCACCTCGGTGATCCGGGTCAACGACAACGGGCAGATCACCGAGCACTGGGCGACCGAGGGGCCGTTCGGCAAGAAGACCGCGCCGGAGAGCCAGCCGGTCCCGGCTCCCGGCCGGACCGGGACTCCCGACCTGAACAAGGCCTTCATGCGGCAGTACGTGGCCAACGTCATTGACGCCATGGCTCCGGACAACGGCCGCTACTACTTCGCGCAGAACTTCTACAACCACGACCCGGCCCCGGGTGAGCAGCCCGGCCTGGACGGGGTCATCCAGTTCATCGGCAGCATCTTCAGCGCCTTCTCCGGTTTCAGCACCTCGATCGACGAGCAGATCGCCGAGGACGACCTCGTCGTCGGGCGCTGGTCGCAGACGTTCACTAACACCGGGCCCTACCTGGGTTTCCCGGCCAGCGGGAAACATATCCACATCGGCGGTATCACGATCACCAGGGTCCGCGACGATCACATTCTCGAAGAATGGGAAGCGCGCGACGCGCTGAGCCTCATCGGCCAGATGGGCATTCCATCGCCACTGGGACCGCTCGACGGTAATAGCACCGCGGTGGACGCGGACGCCGGCAAGGAAATCGCGCGGCGCTTCTTCTACAGCGTCTGGGACCAGGGTGACCTGAACGCCGCCGACCAGATCTTCGCGCCGGATTTCGTCAATAACCTCCCGATCGAGGGGCAGGCGCCGGGCGTCGACGGAGTAAAGCAACTGGTGCAGGCCTTCCGTACCGGATTTCCCGACTGCTCGATAAGCGTGGATCTCCAGGTCGCGGCGGGCGGTCATGTCGCCAGCCGCTACACCTTCCGCGGGACGCACAACGGAACGTTCCGTGGCGTGGCCGCGACAGGAAAGCGGGTAGAGATCTCCGGCATCAGCATCCACGCGATCAGCAATGGCAAGATAGCCGCGCACTGGGGCTACTTCGACGACGCCTCACTGGTGTTCCAGCTGGGCCTGATCCAGTATCCGAGCCAGCCTGGCGGCCCCGGCTGGTCCCCTCCGCCGGCCGCGCAGCCCGCGCCCGCCCCGACCCCGCAGCCCGCGCCTTCGCCGACGCCGGCGCCCCCGGGCCCGTGGGGAACGAGCAGCTAGGCAGCCTTCCCGATGACAGCGAACGCGCCCGGCCCGCGGCCCTGACGATGTCACCGGCCAGGTTCGTGCGGAACTTCGTCGAGAAGGTCCTGGACGCCCGGGACGGAGCCGCGCTCGTCACGACGGTGAGCACCGCTGCCTTGCCCGGCTGCACGCGCTTGCTGGCCTTGCTGGCCTCCTTTCCCGACGGCCGCCTCCTGATCGAGGACCTGATCGCCGAGGGCGACGTGGTAGCGGCGCGGATAACGCTCCGCGGCACGCACCAGGGCTCGCTGGCTGGCCAGCCAGTCACGGTGCCGATCTTCGCCATGTACCGGGTCGCGGACGACCGCATCGTCGAGGCATGGCAGGGCTGGGACGCGCTTTCCGTGCAGGACCAGCTCGCCGACGGCGAGCCGATCCTGGAGCTGGACGAGATCCAGGGCAACATCTTCCCCGGGTTCAACAAGGACCACGCGGCCCTGCTGGGATTCCGTATCACGGCGGTAGCCGCCGCCCGGGCCGCGCTGGCCGAGCTGGCCGGCCAGCTCGCCACGGCCGCGGAGGTCTACGCCTTCAACGTCCTGTTCGCGGCCACGCTCGCCCGCCGCGGCCGGGAAGGCACCGTCCGGGCCACCTGGTGGAACGCCGCGCTGACCTTTCCCGCGCTGCAGGCGCTTACCGCTGATGCCGAACGGTTCGGGGACTCCGCGTTCCGTCAGGGCATGCGGGCCCGCTCGCCAGACGGGCTGCCCGACGAGTACCCGGATCTGCTCGTCATCATCGCGTCGGACGACGAGGGCGATCTCGGCGACGAGGCGGCCCGGTGCGCCGCCATGCTGGCCCCCGGGTTCGCGCCGACCTTCGAGCAGCGCGGTAATACCCTGCCAGGCTCGTTGCGCGGCCACGAGCATTTCGGCTTCCTCGACGGGATCTCGCAGCCGGGAGTGCGCGGGCGCCTGCCGGTACCGCCGTACGACCCGGTCACCGCCCGGCTCAACCCGGGGAACCCGGATCAGGGCAAGCCCGGGCAGGACCTGATCTGGCCGGGGGAGTTCATTTCGGGGTACGCCGGGCAGAGCCCGGATGAGCCGGTTCGTCCCGGCCCGCTGCGCGATGTCGGCCCGTGGTGGGCGCGCAACGGATCCTTCCTGGTCTACGCGCGGTTCCGGCAGGATGTCGGCGCCTTCAGGAGGTTCATCCGGGACACCGCCGCCACGCTGCCGGCCGCCGAGCCGGCGCTGGCCGGGCTGTCGTCCGACCGGCTCGGCGCCATGCTGATGGGCCGCTGGAGCAGTGGCGCTCCCCTGGTGCGCGCGCCGTACGCCGACGATCCCGACCTCGGCGACGACGACCGCGTGAACAACGACTTCGACTACGCCCAGGACGACCCGGACGCGCTGGCGTGCCCATTCGCCGCGCATATCCGCAAGGCGAATCCCCGTGACGATCTGCGGGCCGCCGCTCCGGGAGAGGTGCAGCAGCACCGGATACTCCGCCGCGGGATTCCCTACGGGCCGCCCGGCGAGGACGACGAGAACCGCGGCCTGCTGTTTCTCTCCTACCAGACATCGATCGAGCGCCAGTTTGAGTTCCTGTTCAATTCCTGGCTCGACGAACCAGACCTGCGGGAACCGGGCGAGGGCGTCGACACGATCGTCGGCTCGGCCACCGGATTCGGGCTTCCTGTCCCGGATGGCGATGGCCGGCGCCTCGTCAGCCTGAAACCCGGCGCCCCGTTCAGCATGATGACCGGCGGCGGGTATTTCTTTGCCCCGTCGGTGAGCGCACTGCGATGGCTCGCCGACTCAACCGGCGATAAGCCGTGACGGAGGTACCGGTGACGCAGCCCACGACAGCCACCAGCGCGATCGGCACCGAATCGGTGATCGATGGCGTCTTCACCAAGCTTGTGCCAGCGCCGGGGTTCGTCGCCCTGGCCTACTTCGACTACCAGCCCGGCGCCTTCTTCCCGCCCGCGAAGGGAGCCGGTCCCGTCGTCTTCCGCGTGCTGCAAGGCACGCTGCAGTTCAACGCCCAGGACATCGTGACGAAGACGCCGGCCGGCAGCACCGAGCCCTGGGACGTGCCGCCGGGCCGGCAGTTCACCGTGACGACCGGCGACCAGCTGGTAGTGCCCGGCGACGTAGTCCACGCCGTCAGTACCGTCGGATCCGAGCCGGCCCGGATCCTCGGGCTCGCGGTCTTCGCCGCCCAGCCACCGCAGCAATTCCCGGACGGCGTCAGCTTCGAGCCGCTGACCCTGGGCAGCGCCGGAGAACTTCCCGCCGTGCCCGCGACGGCCACCGTCCGCCGGACGCGGCTCGAGCCGGCCGGCCAGCTCCGCCTCCAGGCCACGGACGGACCCCGCATCGTCCACGCCGAGGCCGGGCAGATCCGGGTCGTCCTGGATACCGGCACGGCCCAGTTCTGGCAGGGGAAGGGCCCTCTCGTTCCCCCGGCGACCCTGTCGGCCGAGCCCGCCCAGCTGTCCGAGGGTGACGGCGTCCTGCTCCAGGCCGGCGCAGCGGTGACGATCGACGCTTCCGACGGCGGCGCGACGCTGCTTGATGCCTCGGTGAGCGGCGCGGAAACCGCCAACGAGCAGCTGCTGCAACGCTGCGTGCAGGAGGTGATCGACGGGGAGAACCCCGACCTCGCGGCGCAGTACTTCGCCGAGCACTATCTCAACCACGACCGCCCCGGGGGCGGGCAGCTCGGGCTGGCCGGCCTGACCGCGTCCCTGCGGGAGGCCTTCACCGAGTTTTCCGGCATCTCCACCACGATCGACGAGCAGCTAGGCGAAGACGACATCGTGGTGAGCCGGTGGAGCAGAACGGCCAGGAACATCGGCCCGTACCGCGGGCTGCCGGCCACCGGCGCGACCGTCAGCCAGTCCGGGATGACGGTGAGCCGCGTTAGCGACGGCAAGATCGTCGAGGAATGGGAGGCGAAGGATGTGGCAGCGCTCCTCAGCCAGCTGGGCGCGAGCGAACCGGTCGGCCCGCTAGACGCCGCGGCCCCGCCCGGCAGCAAGGCAGTGGCCAGCACGTTCGTTTACGACGTATGGAGCGGCGGCGACCTGGCCCTGATCGACACGATCTTCGCCGCCGATTTCGTCAACCACTCGCTGCTGCCCGGCCAGTTGCCCGGACGGGACGGGATCAGGCAGTTCGTCAGCCGCTGGCATAGCGCCTTCCCCGATGTCAACGTCACGGCCGACCTCCTAGTGGCCCAGGGCGAGCGGGTGGCCGTGCGGTGGACCTCGCATGGCACGCACCTGGGCGGACTGCTCGGCCTGCCGCCCTCCGGGCACTACATCACGGTGTCGGGCATCACCATGCTCTCCGTCCGCGATGGCCAGATCACGGAGTCTGAACAGCAGTGGGCCGTCACCGGCCTGCTCGAACAGGCGAACTCCGGGCCAGACGCGAGCGATTCCGCTGCCGAAGGGAGCTGAGCCACATGCCGACGGCGAACGAGACCCTGCTGTCCAACTTCATCAACGAGGTCATCGGGGGCCAGAACCTCGAGGCCATGGGCAAGTACCTCAGCCCTAACTTCCTCCACCACGACCAGGCGCCTGGCGAGCAGACCGGTCAGCGGACGGGGCTGGCCGGCCAGCAGGTTTTCTTCAAGAACGTGGTCTTCCGGGCGTTCTCCGGCTTCTCGACGGTATTCGAAGACGTCATCAGCGAAGACGATCTCGTCGCCGCGCGCTGGAAGCAGTCAAGCCGTAACACCGGCTCCTGGCTGGGGCGCGCCGCGACCGGGGTGACCGCCGAGATCGCGGGAATCTCCATCGTCCGGATCCGCAACGGCCTGATCGTCGAGGAGTGGGAGGAACGCGACGGGATGTCCCTGCTGCGGCAGCTCGGCGTCCAGCTCCCGCAGCTGGCCGTCACGCAGGCACCGGTCCTCAGCCGGGCCGGAAGCCCGGGTCCGGCGGCGCCCTTCTTGACCAACGGGCCGCTGGGGCTCGCGGGCGCCTCGAGCGACGTGAGCCAGGTCAAGTCGCTCGTCGGCCAGGTCCAGACGAACGGCTGGAGCCGGGGCAAGATCGACCAGCTGAGCCAGGCGTACTCGGCCCAGTACGTGCTGCACGATCCCACCAGCCTGGTGAGCGCGAACCAGAGTGGCGTCGCCAGCCTCATCACCACGTTCAAGGGCGGCCTGCCCGATATGAACGTCTCGACCGACCTGCAGCTGGCCGCGGCCGACAAGGTAGCCAGCCGCTGGACGCTCCGGGGTACGCACACCGGCGGCCTGTTCGGGCTCGCGGCGACCGGACGTCGCGTGGCGCTGAGCGGCATCACGATCAGCCGCGTGGCCTCGAACCAGATCCAGGAGGAGTGGATGCTCTGGGACCAGCTGTCACTGGTCCAGCAGGTCGGTCCCGCCGTTCCCGTCGGCTGAAGGCTCTGCCACCCGGCGGTAACAAACCTCCTGCCCTGGCCGTTATCACCTGGTCGAGCGCGGTCCCGACCTAGGTCTAAAGGCCTCTGACCTGGGAGCCGGTGAGCGGGATCGAACCGGCGGCCTGCCGTTTACAAGAAGTACGGCCCCGGGCACCGGAGGCGCTAGCAGGGATCACACCGTTCTCGGGCGGCCTTAGTCACCCGCTCCTCCTCAAGGTGTATCTGGTTAAGGCTGGGCCAAACGGGAGGCGCGGGCGCGACGGCGTGCGTTATCGTCACCAAAGTGCTGATCGGCTCGGCTGAAGCGACCTTTCTTCCTGACGCGGTTCCGCGGCGTGGCTCTTTTGCCTTCTGGCGTACCGGTGGCGGCCCGGACCAGGTTGAGCTGGTTTTCGACGGCGGCCAGTATGGCGTGCGTAAGCGTATGGTCTCCGCGCACGTGCTGCCGGTCACGGCGGTGCTCCCGAGTCTGCTG
>Ga0070717_10001264_pt1 | contig 17264 bp, 15 predicted proteins | sample LARL113metaG_FD_71366 | JGI IMG/M metagenome (GOLD analysis project Ga0070717, IMG submission 71366) | Corn, switchgrass and miscanthus rhizosphere microbial communities from Kellogg Biological Station, Michigan, USA - LAR L11-3 metaG | ecosystem: Host-associated > Plants > Roots > Rhizosphere ... | reverse complement strand
GTTGTTGCAAAAAAACCTGCCCCGCCCGCGAAGCCGGCGAGATCGCACGAGATTCGCGCCGTCCCGCCGCGCCTTCGCTGCCACGCGCGCCTGCGGGCAAGCGCTGCCGTCACCGATCGCGGCTCGCGGCTAGCGCACGGGGACGGCGAGGGCGAGCCGCGGCTTCTCGATCTCGCACGTATCGTCGGAGCACACGCTGAGCTTGAAGATGCCGGCCAGCGTCTGGGCGCCCGCGGCGCGCGGCGTGAACCGCAGCGTCAGCGTGCCGTGCTTGGCGTCGGTCAGCGCGAACGCGGCGTCGCCGTCGAGCGCCAGCGTGGGGGCCGGTTCGCCGACGAACTTGAACGGGTAGTCCTTGTTGATGTGATAGTCGCCGAGCGCGGTCAGCACCACGCGCGCCTCGCACGGCGCGCCGCTCGTGCACGCGACCGCGGGGCCGGCGTCGACCCGGTAGAACGCCTTGCTCGCGAGCGGCGCGGCGCCGGCGGAGGGCTCGGCCGCGCGCTCCGACGTCGCCGGCCGGTCGCGGCTGCACGCGGCGAGCAGCGCGATCAGCAGCAGCTCACGAGCCATACTTGACGCCGCAGCCGTACGGCTTGGTCACCGCGGTCGCGACCGGGCGGCCGGCGGCGAGATCGTCGAGCGCGGCGTCGACGTAGTTGATCAGCTTGCCGCCCTGCGGCGACTTGCCCTCGCCGTCGGGCGAGTTGTCGATCGCGCCCGCGTAGACCACCGTGCCGGTCTTGTCGATCACGAACATGTTCGGCGTGTTGGTCGCGCCGTACGCCTTGCCGACCGTGCCGGCCTCGTCGCGCAGGATCGGATGCGCGAGCGACCACGTCTTGGCGGCCTCGGTGTTCATCTCGAGCGCGTTGCCCTGCTTGCCGGGCGCGCCGCTGTTGATCGCGAGCCACACCACGCCGTCCTTGGTGCGGCGCTTCGCGGTGTCGACCAGCGATCCCACGCTGTGCGACGCCTTCACGAACGGGCAGCCCGGGTTGAACCACTCGAGCACGACCGTCTTGCCCTTGAACGAGGCCAGCTTGACCTCCTTGCCGCCCAGATCCTTGAGCGCAAAGTCCGGCGCCGCCTTGCCCACCAGCCCCGCCTTGCTCTCCGCCTTCGCATCCGCCCGCGCCACCGATCCACCACCAGCCGCGAGCGAGACCGTCACCAGCAACGTTGTCAGGATTCGCATGCGCGAAGTGAAGCACGCCCGGCCGCCCGGCGCAGCCGACTACGCACCCCGCGCCGCCCGCAGCGCCACCAGCGCTGCCTCGAGCGCATCCGCGGCCGCGCCGAGGCGCCGCGCCTTCCGGCAGCAGGCGATCGCGCGGTCCAGCGAGCCGCGCCCACCGGCCTGCACCAGCGCGAGCGTCGCGCGCGCCAGCGCGAGCAGCGGCTTTGCCGTGGTCGCGCCCTCCGCTGCGTGAATCGCCGCCGCGTACGCGACGCGCTTGGCCTCCACGTCGCGCCGCTTGCGCGCGCAGGTCCGGCAGCGCACCGCCGTGACGTCGATGAACACGCCGAGCGTCTCGTAGAGCTGCTGTTGCGCGCGCGCGGTGAAGACGAAGTCGTTGCCGCAGTCGCGGCAGCGCTTCTCGAGCGGCCCGTAGATCTGCTCGGGGCCGCCCATCCCGTACGCTTGCTTCGCGGGGTCACCCCACAGGAAGCCCGCCGGCAGCCTCTCGCCGCGCATCGGCTCCGCGTGGCGATCCGTCGACGTCATCTTCACCCGCGCCACATCGCGCCAGTCGCCGTCATTCCCGCCGCGGTACCGCATGCAACCCGGGTTCACAGCCTCGGTCACCACCACCGCTCCGCGCTGCGGATGAAACCAGACCTGCCCCCAGCTGTCGGGCGGGCGGGCCGCTCGTCCGCGCTTCGCCATGCGCCAAGCCTACGCCATCGGCTACGCAGATCGGCACGCCGCCATGCAGCGGCCGCGCTGTCGAGGCGCGCCGAGCGCGTGCGAGCCGCTCAGCGCGGGGCCGGGACCCAGACGGCGGCGCCGTCGACGACCTTGACGAGCAGGGTGGGGCGGTCGGTGAAGGCGCCGTCGAGGCGGACGCGGTAGAGGGCGAGCGGGCCGGACGGGGGCGCGACGCTGACGTCGTCGGTGGCGGCCGAGGCCTCGCCGGCTTCCGGCTCGTTGGAGGGCTCGTCGAGCTTGTCCCAGGGTTTGGTGTTGGACTCGGCGGGCCGCGCCGGCTTGGGCGGCGGCGCGGCGGCCTTGGCGGGGACTTGCTTCTTGGAGCCGTCGCGGTTGCCGAGCACGAGGCCGTAGTGGCCGTCGCTCGAGATCGACGCGGCGGTGTAGCCCTTCCAGCATTTGTACTGGCCGCCGCTCGCGCGCATGATGCAGGCGCTGGCGCCGTCCTGGATCAGGATCCACTGCGCGTCGTGCGACCACTCGACGGCGACGCCGTCGCGGATCGCCTTGCGGCGCGCGCCCTGGCCGTCGAGCTGGACGGTCATCAGGACCTCGGCGGGCCTGGTGTGGTGGACGTCGCTGAACACCTGGTCGGCGTAGACGCCGAGCGCGCGGTCGCCGTCGGGGCTGGGCAGGAAGCCGCGCAGCGGCGCGTCGGGCGCCACGCGGGTCTTGCGCTGCGGATCGAACGCCGGCGCGGTCCACACACCGGTCGCGTCGGCCCACACGAAGCGGCGCTCGATGCCGGTGCCGATCGGCCGCACGGTGCCGGGCGGGACGTTGATCGCGGCGCCCAGCGGGCTGCCAGGCGTCGCCTTCGTGCCGGCGGCGGTCGGCGCAGGCGCGATGCTCGGCGTCGCCTTCGTGCCGGCAGCGTTCGGCGCAGGCGCGACGCTCGGCGCAGGCGCGATGCTCGGGGCGACGCCAGGCTTGGTGGCGAGGTCGACGATGATCGTCTGGTTCGCGGCCCGCGGCGAGCGGCATGCGACCGAGGCGCCGTCCTCGGCGAGCTGGGCCGGACCGTCGGCGCACGGCAGCTCGACCAGCGCCTTGGCCTGGCCGTCGAGCGGCATCCAGGCCCACTTGCCGGCGAGATCGGCGAGCAGCACGGTGCCGCCGGCGTCGCTGCGCAGCGCGCGCACGGTGACTTTGGCGGGCAGCTTGGCGAGCTCGGTCTCGGCCCTGCCGCGCGCGTCGATCTGCATCAGCGACGAGCCGCGCGCGAAGATCACCGTGCCGGTGAGGTCATCGTCGGCATGCGCGGCCCCCGCGGCGCACACGCCGCCCACCACGATCGCGAGGCGCGCGCCCAGCCGCACTACTTCACCAGCTGCGCAGCCCGCTCGGCGTTGTCGACCGTGGTCACGAACCGCCCCTTGCCGGCGATCTCGAGCAGGGTCACCGGGCCGAACCGCGGAAAGTGAACCTCGAGCGACTTCACGCCGTTGCTCGTCGTCGAGGTCTTCTCGAACTCCGGCTTGCTCAGCGGCTTGCCGTCGACGAACACCTCGGACAGGAACTCGAGCGGCGCGATCCACCCGGCGCCGTCGCGGTGGATCCGATCGCGCATCGCGCCGGTCAGGTTGTCCGAGCTGCGGACGATCTGATCCCAGTCGCGCTTGCCGAGCGCCGCCGCGACGTCGAGATCGAAGCGCTCGGCGGGGAACACCAGCACCACCTTGCCGTCGACCTCCTGGTGCGACAGCGGCGGGCCCTTGGCCTCTGGCTTGGGCGCCGGCGCCGCCTTGGCCACCCCGGCGTCGGTCGGCGGCCGGATCGACTTGGTCGGCCGCTCGCTCGGCTTGGGCTGCGCCGGCGCGCCCGCGATCATCGAGAACCGATCGACCGACGCGAGCTGGGTCTCCATCGCCATCGACTTGCGCTGGTCCCACGTGCCGTCCGCCTCGAGGACATCGACGATCACGAGGTCGCCGCGGCGCTCGACCGTCAACCCGGTCAGGTTCGCGAGGATCTGCTCGTCGGATAGCTCCTCGAGCCGCTTCTCGTAGGCCATGATCTTGGCCTCGAACTCCTTCTGCGACAGCGGCGTCTGCCGGCGCTTGCCGTCGATGTCGACCTGCGGATCGAGCGCCCACGGCAAGAGACAGATCGCGCGCAGGTCGCGGACCGAGCGCGCGACCAGCACGGCGTCGCCCCAGCTGCCGAGCGCGAACAGCCGGCCGAGCCGGGTCGGCAGCGCCGTGCACGTCGCGATCAGCGCCTCCTTGGCGGGCCGCAGGTCGTTCTTGATCCACGACTCGGCCTGCGGATCGGGCCGCGGCGTGATCGCGTGCTCGTCGATGATCATCAGCCGCCGCTCGTTGCGCCGGCGGAACGGCATCGACGGCGACAGCTCCATCTCCGCCCGCGGGTCGAGCCGATCGACGTCGAGCAGCTGCTTGCCCTCGAGCGTCTCCTGCCCGCCGAGCCCTTCGATCAACGCCTTCTGGTCGAGCGCGGCCGTGGATTGAAAGATCAGATCGGTGACGAGGCTGTCGAGCTGCAGAGACATGGGGTGCCTGTTTTCTACTCTATAAATAGCCGCTGCGTTGGCGGAGGAGCCACTCTAGCCCAAGCAGGCCGATGACCAGGACGAGGAGCCCGGGGCGGCTCCACAGCTCGACGTCGGTCCGGCGGTCGACGCGCACGATGCGCGGCGGGTCGAGCGCGAGGTTCGCCGGCAGCGTGTCGGCCGGGCCGAGCGCCACGCCCGAGGTCGCCTTGGCGATCGACTCGAGCGTCGCCGGATCGCCGACCGGCCGATCGAGCTCGGTGCCGCCCTCGCGGACCAGGAAGATATCGCTCGCGTCGACCTGACGGCCGCCGATCGTCGCGTGGCCCTCGACGCGGTACACGCCCGGCGCCAACCCGCCGAGCTCGTGGACCGCGGTGCCGTCCTCGCCCACCGTGATCTTGGCCGCCGCGATCTGCGTCGCCCGCCCCGGATCGGCGCCGCGCTTGACCACCAGCGCGACCGCGCCGTTGGCGAGCGGCTGGTAGTCGCGCCCGAGCAGCCGGACGCTGACCCGGACCGGCTGGTTCGGCGCGTACTCGACCGCGTCGCTGTCGACGTGGAGGTTGCGCAGATCCGGATCCTGGATCAGCCAGCGCATCGCGGTCTCCCACAGCTTGGTGTACTGCCGGCCGTCGTCGCCCGGCCGCGCCGCCGCGACGAAGCCCCAGCGCCACAGCGTATCGGTCGTCACCGCCAGCGAGCGGCCCTTGCCGTACTCGCCGGCGACGATCACCGGCATCGGCTTGCCGTCCTTGGTCCGCAGTCGTGGATGCACCGCGAGCACCGTGGCGTCGGGCTTGGCCGACGCCACGAGGTTCACGCCCTCGAGCTGCGGCAGCTGCTTCCAGACCTTGGCGTTGTCGTCGGTCGCGTAGCGCAGCGACGTCACCGGGTGCGACAGCCCGGCCTCGGTCAACGTCGGCGAGAACTTCTGGGTATCGAGCAGCGGTCCGGAATCGAACGGCCCGTAGAGCTCGACCGGCAGCGCCGCGGCGACCGGCGTGCCGTAGTAACCGCCCGACGAGAACGACGCCGAGCCGCCGAGCATCGCCAGCCCGCCGCCGCCCTCGACGTAGCTCCGGATGTTCTCGAGGTAGTCGCCGATGCCGTACGGCAGGTACTCGAAGTTCTGCAGCAGGATCAGGTCGAACGACGGCAGCTGCTGCTCGAACAGCTCGCGGGTCGGGAACGGGATCAGCGACATCTCGTCGTTGGGCACCAGCGAGATGCTGTCCTGCGTGCGCAGGATGAAGAACGAGATCAGATCGACGTTGGGGTTGCTCTTGAGCATCTGGCGCAGCGCGCGGACGTCCCACGACGGCTGCCCGGCCACCTGCAGCACGCGGATCTTGTCGCGGATCACGCGGACCACGAAGCTGCGCGTGTTGTTGGTCGTCACCGCCTCGTTGGCGGCGACCGGCACGGAGACTTCATAGACGTAGCGCCCGACGCGCGGCGGCGTGACCTCGAACGTGACCGTCACGTCGTGATCGCCGGCCGGCAGCTCGACCAGCTTCTGGCGCAGCGGCTGGCCATCGGTCGACAAGGTGACCGGGACCTGGCGCGCCGGCAGGCCCGTCGTGCGGATCACCGCGTCGATCCGGACCACGGTGCGCACGAACGCGAACTCGTCGGCCATGATCTTGGCGACCGCGACGTCGCGCAGCCCCGGCCGCGCGGCCCACACGGTGTGGACCCGCGTGTCGAGCGAGCGCAAGAAGTCGCGGACCGCGCCGTCGCCCGAGTCCTCGTCGAACCCGCCGGTCGACGCGCCGTCGGAGATCAGCACGATGCCGGCGAGGTCGCGGCCCTCGTAGTGGCCGCGGATGTACTCCAGCGCCTTGCGGATCAACGTCGCCTTGCCCTGCGCGAGATCGACCGCGAGGCCGCGCAAGGTCGTCGCGCTCACCGTCTCGCTGAACGTGTAGTAGTCGATCTTGTGATCGCGCTCCCAGCTCGCGAGGGTGTCGCCCGACGCGGCGAGCAGCTGGCGGACGCGCTCGATCCGGGTCGGCCCGGCGGGATCCTCGCGCAGCGCCATCGACTTCGAGTCGTCGATCAACACGGCGATCCGGTTGGGCTCGCGCGCGACCTGGCGGAGCTCGACCGCGGGCTCGAGGAACACGACCAGCGCGGTGACCGCGGCGCCGGCGCGCAGGCCGATCATCGTCGCGCGCCGCCACGCGTTGGCGCCCTGGGTCGCGCGCCACGCCAGCGCGACGATGCCGAACACCGCGGCGCCGCCGAGCGCGAGGCCGATCCGGCCCCATGGCGCGAGGAACACCCACCGGTACTCGTTGAAGTCCGCCGCGCCCGGCGCCGCGAGCCGCACGGTCAGCGCGACCAGCGCCTCGGCCGCGAGCGCGCCGCCCGACAGCAAGGCCGCCACGCCGAGCAGCGCGCCGAGCCCGCCGTGGCCGCGCCGCACCGCGACCACGGTCGCGATGATCAACAGCACCGCCGCGGCGGCGAGCGCCGCGCGGACCAGCGTGCTGAACAGGACGATGTTCACGGCGCGTTCCTTATTTCGTCGGCGCTTCGCGCGGCGACGAATTCTCGCGCGGCGTCAGCGCGCCGTCGTCGGGCTTCCAGCGCCGCCGCTTCATGATGAACGGCACGTGGACCTGATCGGCCTTGTAGTCGAGGCACAGCGCGTAGAGCACGAGGTTGACGCCCATGCGGAACGCGAGCTCGCGCTGGCGCTCGCCGCCGGGCTCGCACGGGAAGTCGTAGTTGCCGAAGTCGTCGCGCGCCCACGCGCCGCCGAGATCGTTGGCCACGTAGGCCGCGACGATCCGGCCGTCGCGGAACACCGCCTCCATCGCCGGCGCGATCGCGAGCCGGCCGAGCGGGCGATCGAGCAGGTAGAACGACTTGTAGACCACGTGATCGCTGGGCACGACCTCGAGCGTCTTGGCCGCGCCGACCGGCGGGAAGATCGCCGAGACCAGCTTTCGCACCGAGCCATCGAACGCGCCGTCGGTCGAGCCCTCGGCCGAGTCGATCAGCAGGAAGCCGCCGAACGTGAGGAACCGGCGCAGCGCCTCGATCCCGGGCGCGCCGGGCAGCTCGAGCTCGCGATCGCCGGTGAGGTAGAGGAACGGCGTCTCGTGCAGCGCGTCGCTGGTCGGCGTGACGACCGCCGGCTCGAGCTGGGCGTCGATCGACGTGCGCTTGGTGATCTCCCAGGCGAGGCGGCGCAGCGCGCCGGGGCGCGGGCCGAGGTCGCGGCCGAGCTGGAGGTGGCCGAGCTTGAACTTCGAGCCCGGGCCGATCGCGAACGAGCGCCGCGCGGCGAGCGTCAACGCGGCGGCCAGCCCCCCTGCGAGAAAGCCACGCCGAGTGAACATCGCACCCGAAGGTAGCGCTCGCCGCCGCGCGAGGCCAGCGCGCAGGCCGCCACGACATGCGATCCTCGTGCATCGAAGGGCCATGCCGACGTTCTCCGATCACTTCTCGCAGCTCGCCGCGCGCTACGCCGCGTACCGGCCGCACTACCCACCGGCGCTGGTCGACCTGCTCGCGGATCGCGCGGCGGCGCACGAGGTCGCCTGGGACATCGGCTGCGGCAGCGGCCAGCTCTCGGTGGCGCTCGCGGCGCGGTTCGCCCGGGTGATCGCGACCGATCCGGCCCAGGCCCAGCTCGACCACGCCGCGCGCGCCCCCCGGGTCGACTATCGCTGCGCGCCCGCCGAGGTCAGCGGCCTGCCCGACGCCAGCGTGGATCTGGCCGTGGCGGCCCAGGCCGCGCACTGGTTCGACTGGCCGCGCTTCGTGCCCGAGGTCGGCCGGGTCGTGCGGCCGGGCGGGCTGATCGCGCTGGTCAGCTACCGCAACGCCGAGCTCGCGGGCGACGCGGGCGACGCGCTCGAGGCGTTCTATCGCGAGATCGAGCCGTACTGGCCGGGCGGCCGTGTCCACGTCAACAACGCGTATCGCGATCTCACCTTGCCCTGGCCGACCGTCGAGACCCCGGCGATCGAGATGACCGCGGCGTGGACCCGCGACGAGCTGGTCGGCTACGTCACGACGTGGTCGGCGACCGCGCGGATGGTCGCCGCGCGCGGCGACGCGGCGGTCGAGGTGCTGCGCGCCCGGCTCGCCCAGGTCTGGCCCGATCCCGAGGCGCGCGAGGTCCGCTGGCCGCTGACGATCAAGCTCGCCCGACGGATGCAGCGCCCCGATGAATGAGGCATGGTTCGCAGGATGCTGCGATTTGCCAACGGGCCCGAGACCCTCAAGCTCGGCGATCTCGAAGTCCGGCGGCTCGGCTTCGGCGCCATGCGGCTGCCCGGCAAGGACGTGTGGGGCGAGCCCACCGATCGCGCCGCGGCCCACGCCGTGCTCCACCGCGCGATCGAGCTCGGCATCAACCTGATCGATACGGCCTGGTACTACGGCCCGCACGTCGCGAACCGGCTGATCGCCGAGACGCTCTACCCGTACCCCAGCGACCTGGTGATCGCGACCAAGCTCGGCGCGCGCCGGCTACCCGACAAGTCGTGGGTGCCGTCGCTCACGCCCGCGGAGCTGCGCGCCGGCGTCGAGGAGGATCTGCGCTCGCTCCGGCTCGAGCAGCTGCCGGTCGTCCACCTGCGCTGGCTCGAGCAATCCGAGGTCGCGTTCGCCGAGTCGCTCGACGCGATGATCGGCCTCCAGCGCGAAGGCCTGATCCGTCACATCGGGCTCAGCAACGTCAACGCCGAGCAGCTCGCGCTCGCGCTCGGCAAGACGCCGATCGCCTGCGTCCAGAACCTGTTCAACCTCGGCGGCGGTGGCGGCCCGGTGCCGGTCGCCGAGCGCCCCGAGGCCGTGCTCGCCGCGTGCGAGGCCCACGGCATCGCGTTCCTGCCGTTCTTCCCGCTCGCGATCGGCACGCTGACCGCGAGCAGCGGCGCGCTGTCTGCCGCCGCCAAGCGCTACAACTGCACGCCGGCCCAGCTCGCGATCGCCTGGCTGCTCGCGCGCTCGCCCGTGATGCTGCCGATCCCGGGCACCAGCAAGGTCGCGCACCTCGACGAGAACGTCGGCGCGGTGCACGTCCCGCTCGATCCGAGCGCGGTCGCCGAGCTCGCGCCCAACCGCTGAGCGAGCCACGCCGCGCGGCGGTGCTACAGTCGTGCCCCTCATGGCGTACCGACTGCTCGCGCTCGATCTCGATGGCACGCTGCTGCGCACCGACCAGCGCGTCGATGACGCCGACCTCGCCGCGATCCACGAGCTGCGCGCCGCCGGCGTGACCGTGACGATCGTGACCGGCCGGCTGCACTCCGGCTCGACCGGCGCGGCGCGCGCGTGCGCGATCGAGGGCGCGATCGCGTGCATGGAGGGCAGCCACCTGGTCGAGATCGCGAGCGGCAAGACCCTGGCGCACCACGGCCTGACCGACGACGTCGCGGCGATCGTGCGCGGCGCGTTCCGCGATCACGAGCTGCCCGGCTTCGTGTTCGACGCCGACGGCATCCACCACGATCACGCGGGCGCGCCCTACGCGCCGTACGTCGCGACGTGGTCGCCCAAGCTGCGCGTGGTCGAGCAGGACGTCGCGTGGCAGACCACGCCGCTCGCCGCGGTCGCGGTCGGCGACGAGGCCGCGATCACCGCCGCGCACGACGTGCTGCGCGCGCACGCGCACCACGTGTTCAGCGTCAGCTTCGCGGTCAGCATGGTGCCCGGCAAGCACGCGCTGCTGGTGCGCCGCGCCGGGCCGACCAAGGGCACCGCGCTCGCCGAGCTGTGCGCGCTCGCCGGCTGCACGCTCGCCGACGCGGTCGCGATCGGCGACTGGTTCAACGACGTCCCGATGTTCGAGGTCGCCGGCCGGTCGTTCGCGATGGGCAGCGCCCCCGACGCCGTGCGCGCCAAGGCGACCGATAGCCTCGCGCGCGTCGCCGGCAGCGGCGGCGGCATCGCCGAAGCCGTTCGCCTGGCCTGGGGCTAGTCGCCGGCGCGCCGGACCGGGCCGCCAAATCGCTCCCGCGGGGCAGGATTTCGCCCGACGTCGTGGTCAATACTTCGTCCGTGCGCCTGAACGAGCTGTTCGATGTCGTCTTCCGGTGGGCTCACCTGATCGCCGGGATCATGTGGATCGGCAACTCGATGCTGTTCAACTGGCTCGATCGCAACCTCGAGAAGCACGGCGCCAGGCTCGCGCCGCTCTCGCAGGGCAAGATCTTCATGGTCCACTCGGGCGCGTTCTACGACGTCGAGAAGAAGCTGCTCGCGCCCGGCGAGATGCCCGAGACGCTGCACTGGTTCAAGTGGCAGAACGGCTTCACGTGGATGACCGGCATCTCGCTGCTGGTCATCGTGTACTACGCCAACGGCGCGGCGTTCCTCGTCGATCCCAACGTCCGCGCGCTCGATCCGGTCGTCGCGATCACCTTGTCGGCCAGCTCGCTGCTCACCGGCTGGATCATCTACGACGGCCTGTGGCGCAGCGTCGGCGAGGACAACCCGCGCGCCGCGACGATCGCCTCGATCGCGCTGCTGTTCGCCGCGATCTACGGGTTCTCGCAGATGTTCTCCGGGCGCGCCGCGTACATCCAGACCGGTGTGCTGATCGGGACGCTGATGACCGGCAACGTGTGGCTCTGCATCATGCCGTCGCAGCGCTCGCTGATCGCGGCGACCGAGTCCGGCAAGCCGCAGGATCCGGTGCTGTCGCTGCGCGCCAAGCAGCGCAGCATCCACAACAACTACCTGACGTTTCCGTTGCTGTTCATGATGCTGTCGAATCACTTCCCCAGCGCGTACGGCCATCACCTCAACTGGCTGGTGCTGATCGCGGTGATGGTCGGCGGCGCCGGCGTGCGGCACTTCATGAACCTGCGCTACCGCGGCGAGGGCAAGACGCTCGCGGCCGCCGCGTGGCTGGCGCCGGCGGCGGGCATGGCGGCGATCGCGGTCGCCGGGCTGATGGTGATCACGCGGGTCGCCGCCGCGCCCGACGTCGACGTGAATTACGCGGTCGGGTTCGCGCGCGCGCAGGAGATCATCGTCAAGCGCTGCGTGCCGTGCCACAGCTCGCACCCGACGGATCCCGCGTTCCCGGCGCCGCCCAACAACATCGTGTTCGAGACCGCGGACCAGATCATCTTGATGGTGCCGCGCATCCGCGAGCGCGCGGTGCAGAGCAAGACGATGCCGTTCCTCAACAAGACACAGATCACACCCGTCGAGCGCGCCGAGCTCGGGAAGTGGATCGCCGACGGAGCGCACCTGCAATAGCCGTCTGCTGGATCACTTCTTGCGCTGAATGGCGCAGCGCGTTCGCGCGACGAAGATGACGCCGGCCTCGGCGGTGACGTAGAATCATGCAAATGCGTGGATGTACAGCCATGCTCGTGCTCTGCGGCTGTGGCTTCTCGTCCACAGCGGTCAACGCGACGAGCGACGCGGCGGCCGGCGCGGACAGCAACGCCCCGACGGCGGACGGCGCGGACATGCCGGCGATCGACGCGAAGCCCAGCGCGTTCTGCGCCGGGACGTTTCTTCGCGCCTGCGTGGAGCCACCGACCGCCGACCTCACGCTGTCGACCCAGACGATCGATACCGGGAGCGTCGGGATGTGCACGCCGGCCATGCTGACGCCGTCGATCCTGGCCTGCGTGATCAGCGCCCGCTCGATCACGATTCCGTCGGGCAGCATCGTCACGGTGATCGGACGCAGCCCGCTCATCCTGCTCGCCGACACGATCACGATCAGCGGCACGCTCGATGTCGCGAGCCACCGCGACGCGGCCGACGGCCCGAGCGCCAACTCGGCGTTCTGCAAGACCAACGGGACCGCACCGACCACCGGCAGCGGCCGCAATGATGGCGGCGGCGGGTTCGGCGGCAGCTACGGCGGCAGGGGCGGCAATGGCGGCGGCGGCGGCGAGGACGGGGTCGCCGGCACCTCCGCCGATGTGCTGCCGCTCGGGCTGCTGCATGGCGGGTGCGGTGGCGGTGCGGGCGCCGGCACCGGCGGCGTCGCGGGCCACGGCGGCGGCGCGGTGGCGCTCGACGCCAGGACGTCGGTGATGATCGACGGCGTGGTCAACGCGAGCGGCTCGGCCGGCGCGGGCGGCAAGACCAGCGGCGGCGGTGGCGGCGGCGGCTCGGGCGGCATGATCGTGCTCGACGCGCCGACCGTGACCGTCACCGGCCAGTGCTTCGCCAACGGCGGCGGCGCGGGCGAAGGCGCCAACGGCGGCGCCAACGGCGGGGACGGCAAGGAGTCGCTCGCCGCCAACGCGGCCGGCGCCGGCGGCGCGGGTGGCACCAGCGTCGGTGGCGATGGCGGGGCCGGCAGCATCGGCTCCACCCTGATCGGCGTCGCCGGCCTCAAGGGCAGCGACGAGGGCGGCGCCGCGGTCGGCGGTGGCGGCGGTGGCGGCGGTGGCGCCGGCATCATCCACGTCGTGTCGACCAGCCCGAGCGGCACGACCGATCTCTCGAAGGTCTCGCCGCCTCCGTCGTAGGCCGCGTCACGCCAGCGCGCGTCGCAGGAACGCGAGCACGTCGTCGATCACCGCGTGCGTCGCCGGTGTGTCGTCCATCAGATCGAACGCGTGCGGCGCCTCGGCGTGATCGATCATCGTGATCGACAACGCGCGGGCGCGCGCGGCCGCGACGAAGCGCTGCAGCCGCTCGTCGAGCCCCGGCGTGGTGTCCCTGCCGGCGCGCACCACGAGCATCGGCATCGCGCGCGGCAGCTCGTCGATCGAGATCGCTGGCAGCGCGAAGTACTGCATCGCCGGCTCGGCGCGCACCGTGCCGTCGAGGTCGAAGTAGCCGTACAGCAGCGCGGCGCACGCGATCGGCTCGTGCGCGATCACGGCGAGCGCGTTCGGCACGTGCCCCGAGCACGCCCAGACGCCGATCCGCGCGGGATCGATCCCGAGCGTGTCGGCCTCGGCGCGGAGATGTCGAACCAGCGCGGTGACGTCCGCCGGCGTGCGATTGAGGTACGTGACGCCGACGATCCCGGACGCGGCCACCAGGCGCGCCCAGCCGATGCTCGGCGCGCAGTCCTTGAGCGGCTTGCCGAACATCGCGGTCACGCCGGGATCCGGCAATCCGGTGACGAACACGATCGCCGGGCAGGCGGTGCGCCGCGCCGGCGGCCGGTAGAGATCGAAGCCGAGCGGGCCCTGCTCGGTCGGATAAACGTGGTCGCGCTCGACGGCGACGTCAGCCGCCCCGGCGATGGTGTGAACGAGCGGAAGGCTCGAGAAATCGGTCATATCGCTTCCTTGAAAATGCGTAGACGTGGCAATGCAGCAGCTGGGAGACGCGCGTCTCTCCCGGGCTACATCAGGCGTCTGGCCGGTCCCGACAGGGACGCGGTGTGCATTCGTCGAGCGATGCCCGATCCAACCACCTGCGCCCCGCCGCCGTCAAGCACGTCAGCGCGGGCGGCGCAGCGGGAGCATCGCGAGGAGGGCGAAGGCGGTGCCGGTGGCGCAGACGGCGGGCCAGCCGCCGTGCTGGAAGGCCTGGGCGGCGACGGCGGTGCCGAGGGCGCCGCCGAGGAAGTAGGCGACCATATAGATCGCGTTGACCCGGCTGCGCTCGGCGGGGGCGAGGCCGTAGATCACGGTCTGGTTGGTGAGCTGGTTGGCCTGGGTGCCGGCGTCGAGCAGGACGACGCCGATGCAGATCGCCACCAGCGACGCCGAGGCGGCGAAGAACACGGCGAACGACGCGACGATCACCGCGAGCGCGCCGACGTTGACGCGGGCGGGCGGGACGCGCATCGCGAGCCGGCCGGTGAGCGGCGCGACCGCGATGCCGGTGAGGCCGAGGACGCCGAGCAGGCCCGCGGTCGCGCTGCCGCCGCCGATCGGGCTGTGCGCGAGGTGGAACGCGATGGTCGACCAGAACACCGAGAAGCTCGCGAACCCGAGGCCGCCGACCAGGCAGCGACCGCGCAGCACCGGCTCGCGCCGCGCGATCGTGCCGAGCGAGACCAGCAACGCGCGGTACGGCAGCGTCGTGCTGGGCGGCACCGCGGGCAGGGCGACGCGCAGCACGCCGGCGAGGATCGCCATCGCCCCGGCGGCGGCGACGAACACCAGGCGCCAGCCGATCACCGCGCCGAGCGTGCCGCTGATCGTGCGCGACAACAGGATCCCGGCGAGCAGGCCGCCCATCACGTTGCCGACCACGCGACCGCGCTGCTCGGGCGGCGCGAGGCCGACCGCGAACGGCACGATCATCTGCGCCAGCGACGCGCCGAGGCCGACCAGCACGCTGGCCACCGCGAGCAGCGCGAGCGACGGCGCGGCAGCGAACCCGAGCAGCGCCACGCCGGCGCCCAGCGTCGTGGTCACGATCACCGCGCGGCGCTCGCGGACGTCGCCGAGCGGGACCAGCAGCAGCATGCCGGCCGCGTAGCCGAGCTGCGTGCCGACCAGCGCCGACGACACGCCGCCCGCGGTGGTGTGGAAGTCGCGCGCGATCGCCTCGGCCAGCGGCTGCGCGTAGTACAGGTTGGCCGCGCCGAACCCCGCGGCCGCGGCGAGCAGCATCAGGCTGGCGCCGGGGCGATCGCTGCGCGGGACGTCGGCGGGCGGAGCCATCGCGGCATTCTGGGGGCGACGCGCCGTCAACGCCACTCCGACGGTGCCGTGAACCCGCGACGCCGCGCTATACTCCGGCGCCGATGACGGCCCCTCTGTTCGTGCTGCGCTCGCGCCGTGTGGTCACCGACGCGATCGCCCCGGCCGCGATCCACGTGCGCGGCGGCGCGATCGAGCGGGTCGCCGCGTGGGACGACGTACCCGCGGGCGCGGCGCTCGAGGACGTCGGCGAGCTCGCCGTGCTGCCCGGCATCGTCGATACCCACGTTCACCTCAACGAGCCGGGCCGCACCGAGTGGGAGGGCTTCGCGACCGCGACCCGCGCGGCGGCGATCGGCGGCGTGACCACGCTGGTCGACATGCCGCTCAACTCGATCCCGCCGACGACGACGCGCGAGGCGTTCGCCGCCAAGCGCGCGGCGGCCACCGGCCAGTGCGCGGTCGACGTCGGGTTCTGGGGCGGCGTGGTGCCGGGCAACGCGGGGGAGCTCGCGGGCCTGGTCGCCGACGGCGTGCGTGGCTTCAAGTGCTTCCTGATCGACTCGGGCGTCGCCGAGTTCGGCTGGGTCGGCGAGCCCGAGCTCGCGCCGGCGATGGCGATCCTCGCCGGGCTCGGCGCGCCGCTGCTGGTCCACGCCGAGGTCGCCGGGCCGATCGACGCCGCCGAGGCCGCGCTCGCCGGCGCCGACCCGCGGCGCTACGCGACCTACCTCGCCTCGCGGCCGCCCGCCGCCGAGGAGGCCGCGATCGCGCTGATCACCCGGCTGTGCCGCCAGACCCGCGCGCGCACCCACATCGTGCATCACTCGGCCGCGAGCGCGCTCGGCCAGCTGCGCGCCGCCCGCGCCGAGGGCCTGCCGCTCAGCGCCGAGACCTGTCCGCACTACCTGCACTTCACCGCCGAGGCGATCCCCGACGGTGCGACGCCGTTCAAGTGCGCCCCGCCGATCCGCGACGCCGCCAACCGCGAGGCGCTGTGGGCCGCGCTCGCCGAGGGCGTGCTCGAGCTCGTCGCCTCGGACCACTCGCCGTGCAGCCCGGGCCTCAAGGCGCTCGAGGCCGGTGACTTCGTCGCCGCCTGGGGCGGCGTCTCGGGCCTCCAGCTCGCGCTGCCCGTGGTGTGGAGCGAGGCGTCGGCGCGCGGCCACTCGCTGATCGACGTCGCGCGCTGGATGTCGGCTGGCCCGGCCAAGCTCGCGCGGCTCGCGCGCAAAGGCGAGATCGCCGCCGGGCGCGACGCCGATCTCGTCGTGTTCGATGACGCCGGCACCACCACGGTCACCCCGGCGTCGATCCAGCATCGCCACCGCGTCACGCCGTACGCCGGCGAGACCTTGCGCGGCGCGATCGTCGCGACGTACCTGCGCGGGCAACGGGTCGCCGAGCGCGGCCAGACCCTCGCCACCGATCTCGGAGCCTTGCTATGACCGACTTCCTCGACCTGCCCGATCTCGCCTGTGATGCCGTCGGCGGCGCCGCGCTGCTGTGCAACGACGAGTTCTTCGCCGAAAAAGAAAACCTGCTGCGCGAGCACGCCGCGATCTGGAAGGACCACGCGTACACCGATCGCGGCAAGTGGATGGACGGCTGGGAGTCGCGCCGCCGGCGCTCGCCGTCGGGCGACCTCGCGGAGCCCGGCGATCACGACTGGTGCATCGTGCGGCTCGGCATGCCCGGCGTGATCCGCGGCGTCGTGGTCGACACCGCGTTCTTCCGCGGCAACTTTCCCGAGTCGTGCACGCTGCACGCCACCGAGATCGACGACGCGCTCGACCTGCGCGGGCTCGACGGCGCGACGTGGACCGAGCTGTTGCCGCGCGCCACGCTGCAGGGCGACACGAAGAACGCGTTCCAGATCGATCACAAGAAGCGGTTCACCCACGTCAAGCTGTCGATCTATCCCGACGGCGGCGTCGCCCGGCTGCGCATCCACGGCGACGTCGTTCCCCAGTGGTCGCGGCTGCGCTCGCTCGGCGGGCCGGTCGACCTCGCCGCGCTCGCCCACGGCGCGGTGGTCGAGACCTGCAGCGACATGTTCTTCGGCTCGCGCAACAACCTCATCAAGCCCGGGCCGTCGCGCAGCATGGCCGATGGCTGGGAGACCCGGCGCCGCCGCGGCCCCGGCAATGACTGGGCGATCATCCGGCTCGCCGCCGCCGGCACGATCGAGCAGCTCGAGATCGACACCACGCACTTCAAGGGCAACGCGCCGGGCCGCTGCACCGTCGAGGGCGTCCATGCGCCGGGC
>Ga0070717_10001263_pt1 | contig 17272 bp, 6 predicted proteins | sample LARL113metaG_FD_71366 | JGI IMG/M metagenome (GOLD analysis project Ga0070717, IMG submission 71366) | Corn, switchgrass and miscanthus rhizosphere microbial communities from Kellogg Biological Station, Michigan, USA - LAR L11-3 metaG | ecosystem: Host-associated > Plants > Roots > Rhizosphere ... | reverse complement strand
CAGCAGTCGGCCTTGTTCATAGCTCTGAATACCACTGTACACTGCATAACCGCTCATTCCAACCTCAAGAACAGTGAGTCCGGCTACACCTAAGGCGCTGGTTGGAGGGAAAATGGTAAGGAGCAGCAGGGCAATGGTCGCTACACCAACTACTACCGCTTTGACTGTTTCCCATGCCTGTGCGCTCTCGATTTCGGCTATCACTTTAGCGCGTACCTCCGGGTCGGTTAGAGGTAGTAACTCTCTCACTATTGGCCGTAGATCTAGATAATTGAAGTCGGGACTGTCAATTCGACGAGAGAATTCTAGATAATCGCGTTGGCGTTCATCTATGTGCTTCTGGATTTCCTCGAATAACTGGCTCGCAGAAGCTGTACTACTGACGACGTGAGCTGGTAATACCTGGTAACCCTTGGGACCCAATTGCTGCAAATAGAAGGGAATCTCCTGGAGGGCGGGTGATACTGCTGTAGCAGTAGGTAATGTAGGATCGTTAATTGTCTTTGCTCTCTGGGGAGCATTCGCAGGCTCTTTTCCTGACTCACTCTGAGCAAACTGCGGGCGTGCCATCGGGCTAATAGACTCTTGCCGGGCCGCAGTCTCCAATCGCTCAAAAAGTGTTTTCCACTCCGGGCCCAGGTGCCTTTGGAGTTGACCCCAGTTCTGCGCCCGTACAATGGCATGGCAACCAGTGCAGGCGCGATAGCGTCCTCGAATCTGGTTTTCTTGGACTTCTCGCATTGCTGGATTTCGTGTACGTAGCATCTGATCATATGTCGCCAGGGCTCCACCTTCCTGAGCAGCTTTCTGAAGTTCTCTGGTCTCTTGAGCTAATATCTGTGTTTGAACCTGGCCAGGAGTCAGCTTCGTTTTTAAGAATTGTCGCCACTGCTCTAAAGCGACTCGATTGTTGGTGAGCCGCGCTTTTCCAGCATTACGCACAAGACGTTTGAATTCCTCCAGCCGAGCTTCTATCGAATAGTGCTCCTCCTGTGGTTTAGAGGACGATTCCTCTTGTTTTTGGGGGCTAAAGATGAACAATCCCGCCGACGCACTTGGATCAACCAATTTACTTAATTGTTGAATACTGATCTCTGCCCATTCTGTGATATCGACAGCGGAGGCCTGAGTAGGCTTAAACTCCACATTTTGCCAAACGATGCGTTGGTGCCCCTGGGTACTGGCAACTCCTAATGCTAAAGTTGAACTTACATCAGAGAGATAGACGCCTCGAGGCAACTGTAGCTGTCCGCTACGTAGCTTATATGTTCCAAGCAACGAACCTCCATCAGCACTGTATACTTGCAGAGAGTTGGTTATTACAAATATAGGCATTTTTCTGAGGCGTTCTACAGTCTTTTGCTGACCTTCCTGCTGAAGCTGTTGCATTATTATCTGAATGAGATTGGCTCCCTGGGTTGCCAATGTTGTAGGATTGGTGGTCATTGGAACGATTAGTTGTATATGTGGTTTTTCCGCTTCAGAAGCTTCACCAGGCTTACTCTCTCTTTGTATAAATGGTCTGGATGCCCGGCGAGCGATAAGTGATGTGTTTATGTGGGTATGATTTGCCGCCCGTGCTATAATCGGCTGGGGTTTACTTCCCGAAGTGACTCGTGATGATTGTTGCACTACATGTGTCAACTCGTGAGCCAGCAACCGCTTCCCCTCAGTTGTCCCTGGTGTATACTGTCCCTCCCTGAATACCACATTGCTTCCTACAGTGTATGCCAGCGCATTTACTGACTGTGCAGATCTAGAAGCCTGTGCATCTGTATGTACCTGTACCTGGCTAAAATCATAACCAAAGCGAGACTCCATAAAAGAGCGAGTAGCAGAATCCAGTGATGTGCCACTCTCACTCTTTAATACTTCGTTGACGATGGGTGGCGCGCTGCTTTCTGATGTGGAGTCGATGGACCGACGTTGTAAAGCTATTCGCCTAGCTGCACATGCTTCACATTCTCCCGCGGGTCCAGCTATACCACCAAAAGCACATTTGCGTTGCACCTGTGCTGCTGGGTCTGGCATTCGCATCACCTGCTCTGCTACCTGATCCGCTTCCTGCTCATAGGGATCATCTGGCTGGCTGATTGCAAGCTTTGCCTGGAAATTTGGTACACTGCCAACTTCTCGAGGAAATAATTCAGCAGGCGGACGATCTCCCCATGCATTCGTCCACGCAGGCGGGTATTTCGCAGTCGAGGCATTAGTGGCCGCCTTCTGCGCAGGTTCAGCAGCCTTTATGGTAGGGCTAACAATTTGGGTTATGGCCTGCTTGGTTTGCACCGTACAACTACTCCTCTTTTTTGTAGTTTATGAAATGCCCTCAATATACGCTTTAAGGACGAGCGCCACCAGCGTATGCTCCGATAGCATTCTCGATTGCCCCTATACCCCTCCGTCTCAGATGACCGACAAAATCCTCAAGGGCCTCCCTCTTAACTCCCTTCTGCTCCATCGCTTTCTCTTCAAGGGTATTGGCAACCTTCCCTTTAACCGCTTCATCGACAGCATCTCGCATATTCTTGTTAAACTTTCCCCAATGCCAATTCATATCTATATTAGCTGCTGAGGTATCCTCGCGTGGGATATAGCGCTCAGCCTGGTAAGGGCGTACTTCTTCGATCACCTGATTTCGTAAGGTGGAATAAACCCCAATGAGCAGCACCTCCCCTCCTCTCTTGCGAATCGTCTCCAGATCCCTTAAAGACGTACGTACTGCTGCAACTGCCATATTCTTGGTTGTGTCAGACTCTTTGAGGCGAGTATCTCCTTTTGCCGTGAAATGGAAGCCTCCTTTGACAGCTGTTCCTGATACGTCAACATCAGCAACCACTTCAAGCCCCTCGCTCTCACGGTCGTGGAAGGCCATGGAAACGATATCACCGAGCGAGAAAGCCTCGAGAGCGGGGCCTCCAAGCTCCTTGATGGTCCGCTCGAGAGCAGCTTCATCCGACCATCCGAGCATTTCACCGGCAAATCCTTGATATGGGTGTGTCTCTGCCAGGAATAGGTGCATGTGCTGGGCCATGTATGTGATGAACTGCGGGATCGACTTGGGAAAGTGCTGGCCATACCATTCTTTGATCGACTGCCTCGGAGTGCGTACATGACCAGCGGAGAACATGTCCGTCAAATAGTGATCAGCAAACGCCTCAATAGTCATTGCTTCTTCCCAGCGGATAGTATCGTTGCCGTTATAACCAGAGTCGTACGCTTTCTCTAATGCCTGCCAGTGATAGTACCTGTACGAGTCAAGGGCGGTGCCCCCAGCACTGAAATGAGAAATATTGCCAGCTGCCAGCATAAAGTATCGATCCATCACCTGTTTCTTCAGTGCCGGATCGATATTGGGTTCTGGCTCGCTTTTCTCATACATAGCCTTCCACCTCGCCCACCTGATTTTGTCGGTGCCCCCTACTCTTCTCGCCAGTCCTCTTATTTCGTCCAGGGATTCAAAGTAGTCGCCTGCCAGCGCCACCATCTCGCCATAGGTCAGATACTTTGGTTCTCTATCAGTGCCAAAGTTGATGTCAGTCGAGGCATTGCCAGATGCCTCGGCACCAATATCTCGGTGCTCAGTACTCTCGAAGCGGTGGACGATACTGAGTGCGTTTTTGCCAATGCCAGGATGTACTCTCGCCGACTGACCGCGTATTACTCTCTCAGCCACCTGATTAGCCTGAGCTTCAGCAGGGTCGTTGGAAGAACTAATGGCCAGATTTGACTGCTTTGATGGTTGCTGAAACGGAGACGCTGTCCCTTGTTGGACGACATGCGTTAACTCATGAGCAAGTAACTGCTTCCCCTCAGTTGTTCCTGGTGCATATTGCCCCTCCCCAAACACCATATTGCTTCCCACTGTATACGCACGTGCACTCACTGCCTGAGCCGACTGTGCGGAGTGTATGTCTGTATGCACGCGTACCTGATCAAAATTGTATCCGAAGTGGTCCTCCATGAATATACGTGTACTATTGTCCAACGGCCTCCCACTATCCTGAAGTGTTTGGTTGACGATAGGTGGAGCATTGCTCTCCAGCATTTCCCCACCAGAGCTGCGCTGCACCTGCGCTGCTGGTTCTGGCATACGCATCACCTGCTCTGCCACCTGATCCGCTTCCCGCTCAAACAAATCATCTGGCTGGCTGATTTCAAGTTTCGCCTGGAGATTTGGCGCACCATCCACTCCCTGTGGGAATAACCCAGCAGGCGAACGATCTCCCAATGCACTTGCCCAGGCAGGCATGCTCTTTGAAGCCACAGGACTGGAAGCCGTCTTTTGAGTCGGCTCTGCGGCCTTCTTTGCGGTGTCTGGGCTGTGAGTTTTAGCTTGCCTGCTCTGCATGTTTTTCCCTCTTGCTGCGCTACTTACAACTTACCCCGTGGACATGGTTATATTCATCGATAGTTATGCCAACACAATGCGTTTTTGCTACATTATCCGCTTTCATTGCTTCCATATACTCGTCCATATCCTTCTGGAATGCCGCCATAGCAGCTTCAAATGCTTTGGGGGTCATTCCCACGGTACCCCTGAATGCTGGTGGTGGATGATCGCGTAGATACTGAATAAAATATTGACCATGACTCCCTTCGTGATATTTGAGCGATGTTCTCCCGGCTTTAATATCCTCTGCTGTCGTTCCTTTGCCATAGGCCGATGGGCCACCTGGATCAGCATCACGTTGATAGATGGTTTGAATAGACATGCTTAACCTGGGTGGAGTAAATTTTGTCACCTTATTACCGATGGACTCGTAATCAATGTTCCATTGATCGAACTGAAAGATAGTATCTGCACTCTTTCCGGGTGTTGAGCTGAAGGTGTCTGGTTTCACCGTGACGGCAACTCTACCTATCTGCAGCGCAGCTGAGCCATCATCCTTAAACACAGCCTCTTTTCCCACAGGTGTAGCTGTTGGGTATAGGTCGCTCCATTCTTGAATCTCGTCTCTGTGTGCTGCGTAGAGTTGCCGTATGTCACATTTCAGTTGCCGGGCTGCCGCACGCATCAGAGCCTGTACTGCATTCTGGTAGGCTAATTTGAGGTCATTTTCCAGCGCTGCATCGTTATTGAGTGCGGTGTGGATGATTTGCAGCGAACCAAGAAGAATTTCTCTCATGTGAGTTAACTGGCTGGAGAGACGCGCTTCACTGATTACCGCTCCGGCACTATAAAATTCGGCCTCGGCATGGAGGAACTCTATAGAGGAAACTACGAATGCCCTCTGCTCCTGGACGTTGGCAGGCCGATTCACAGCCTGTGCGGTTTGAAGACCGACAGGCGGGTGAGCTCCCAGGGCCTGTGTCCAGGCCGGCTGTTGTGTCGCTGTACTGGCAGGGGTGGTCCCTTTGGATATAGATCCGGCAGTCTTTGATGGAGAACCAGGACTATGAGTTTTCTCTGGGTCATCATACATCATGCTGCACATATAGCTTCTCCTTGCCTCGCTTAGCTCAGCCCGGCGGCGAATCGTCGCAAATGATCTACCTGGCCTTGTTTCGCTGGTCTTGGCTGCAGCGGGCAGGCCGATCCCGCCTTGCGATACTCGCGCCGTACTCCTGCTTCCAGGTGGGAATCGTTTATCGGACCGCCATCACCCAGGGCCAGCAGGGTAGTGTGCAGCGCGGCATTGCGAATCTGCCCACCTGTCAGCGCGCAGCGATTGGCGATTTCTTCCAGAAATGGCGGGCTGATGGCGTGCGCGGGGGGCAAATGGCTCTGCCAGATCAGCCAGCGTTCGGCGGTCTCTGGGGGGGCGAAGTCGATCACCACGTCGATGCGGCGGGCGAAGGCGCTGTCGATGCGGCTGGCTGCGTTGGTGGTGATGACCACGATGCCCTCGTAGCTCTCGAGGCGCTGCAGCAGGTAGTTCGTCTCCAGGTTGGCGTAGCGGTCGTTGGCGTTGCGCACCTCGGTACGGCTGGTCATCAGGGCATCGCCCTCGTCGAGCAGCAGCAGCACATCCAGCTCCTCGGCGCGCGAGAGCACCTGGTTCAGGTTGCGCTCCGTCTCGCCGATGTACTTATTCACCACCGCCGCCAGGTCAACGCGATAGAGGTCCATCTGCAGCGCGCCGGCCAGGGCGCGCGCCGCCAGCGTCTTGCCGGTGCCGCTGGGCCCGCCGAACAGGGCGCGCACTCCCCGGTTCAGGCTGTAGCTCAAGGCTGGCCCGGTGCGTTCTCGCAGGGCCTCGCGGCTCTTGCAGCGCGCCTCGAGCGTTTGGAGATCGCGGGACGTGCCGGCGTTCACGACGAGGTCGCTCCAGCCGTTTGTTGCCTCCAGGGGCGTTGCCAGCGTTTCCAGCGCCTGGCGGTTCAGCGCGCGTGTTGCCTGCTGCACGTCGGTGGGGACGAAAGCCGGGCGGTTATCGAGCAGTGCATACGTATGCGCCAGCGACGCAGCCCTGGCGATGTGTCCGCCTGTCAGCAGGAAACGCGCCGCGATATCGTCCAGGTATTCCATCTCCACCGGAAGGGTAGTAGCCAGCCAGAAGCGGCGGCGCGCCTCGCAATCGGGGGGCGGTACGTGGAGGCTGAGGGAGTGAGCGAGGAGCGGGCCGCGCAGGCCCCCGCTGCGTCCGAGCGTGATGCCGACCGGGCCTGAGTAGCCGGGAAGCGCCGGTAGATCGAGCATCTCGCCAGGCCCAGGGTCGCAGCGCAGCACCGGCATGGCTCCTATAAGCGTTGCCAGCGGTCCCAGAAGACGCCAGCTGTCATCCCCAGGCGTTCCACCTTCCCAGAGCAAGATGTCGCGGCCCAGCGCCTGTGCCACCGCTCTCAGCACGGTGCGCCGCCCGCTTCCCGTCATACCCCGCAAGACGAGAGATGAGACCTGCCCGCTCAGGAAGAGTTCGGGTATGCGCATGATGTGATCGTGAAGCTTTTCAGGCAGTATCAAGCTTTCCAAAGGCGGGAAATCGCCCATTGGCTGCAAAGTCAAGCCTTGCGCGGGCCTGGTGAGCGGCTGCCCGCGCAGCGCATCCCAGAGGGAGGTGGGGATGCGTAAGAGCCACTCGGAGCGCGGGTCTGCACGGTTATCCACCTGCAGCAGCCCTGCCTCTAGCAGCCTGTGGCAGGCGCGCCAGGCGTCGGCGTGAGCCTTGCCAGGTTCTCCCAGCAGCCAGCCGAGCGCGCCAACACATGGGCAACGGGCTGAGAGCGGCTCCTGGAGCGCGGCAAACAGTGCCCCAAAGCGGATATCCTCCTCCACGATACCCGCCGCAAGCAATACCCGCAGTTCATCAATGCTCAGCCCTGCCTCTTCTCTCAGCGCCAGTAGCGGCAGGTGAAAGGGCGACTGCTTTTCCCACTGCTCAATGGCGCTATCCCACCAACTACCTTCTTCCTCTGCCAGTACCTCGTCGGGTATATAGGAGCGCAGCATACGCTGGTAGCCGCTCAGAAAAGGGAATTGTTCAAAATACTTTTCCCCTGCTTCCTGCGCAGGAGCGCTGCACAGATTAGCCAGCAAACGGGCGATGACAGCATAGAAGTGCAGCAAGAAATGACCCTCAGCACCTTGTGGGAGGTTGGAATAGCCAGCGCCTTTGGCCTGGTTCGTATCAAGCGGTTGCTGCATAGCAAACTCTCCTAGTGCATTTTCACTTGACCTCTTAAGGTTTGGTGTGTATACTTTCCCTCCAGGGGCGGCAGGAGCAATATCCATTCACGACCCGCTTGAGGGTACTGAAACTAGTCAAAATGGAACAGCACGATCCGCCCCAGGTCCGGCATCCAGCTCGGGTCGCGGTCAAACCCGGCTCGTCGGATAGGGAGACTGATTTGATCCATATCCATATAGAGATCGATATGCGTCCGACCGGCGATGAGTCGCCCCGGCCGTTCAAATAGCGCCGGGGCAAGCTGACCCCCATCAAACACAGGGTCGCCCAGCCTGCGCGCCATGAAGTAGCGCACAAAGCCAAGCACGCGCTCCAGCCACCAGGCTGCGCGCTCGCTCATGGAGGCCAGTATGATCGACGTGAGCGGCGACAACGGTGCGGGCTTGTCCGTTTCGCCGGGGCGACTATATCTCCATTGAACGTCGATTCCCCGCGACCGGTATGCCTCAACTTCCAAGAATACGGCCTCTTCAGGCGTTTGCCCTGAAAGGGGAACATCGACCACCAGGTATGCACCATCTGCATCGATGATGCGCAGGCGCGCGTCATCGGTGATCGCGAGCCAGTTCGGCGCCGCCGGCGCGAAATGCAGCAGCCACTGCGTGGGCAGGCGAAAGGCGGTTTGACGGCGCAGCCCGGCGCCGAGTGGTTCGCCAGGCTGCCGTCCATCGAGCATCGCCAGCAGTTGCCAGATAGGATCATCGGCGTAGGAAGTAAGCCATGCTCCCGACAGCCCCCTGGCGAACGCCTCCACGATTGCCCAGCCGCTCATTCCCTCGGCGAATGCCCCTTCATCGTCCCAGCCAGCGGGAAGGTTGAGCCACGTCAGCAGGTGAAGCAGGTACAGTATTCCGCCCAACCGGGTAGGCAATCCATCCGAAGGCAGTGGCCGCGAGTCTCCAGCGGTTTCGGGGTAGGAGCGAGCCGTGCGGTCGCCCTTCGATATCCCTCGATGTAAATTGGCTTCGCTCTCTGCCGGTGCCGCTTCAGTCAGCGCGGGGGCTGACGGTGTATCGCCACCTGCCGTGTCGTGGTGGGGGAGACGCTCGTACTCGTCCGTTCGTATCCCTGGGGGCAATTCTATGCCGGGTGTATCGCGTAATGTATCGGTTCTGCTCTCCGGCGGCGTCACTTCTGCCCGCGTGCGCGCTGTCGGTGCCTCACCACCTGCCGTTTCCGGGTAGCGGTGGCCCTCGCGCTTCCCCTCCGGTATCCCTCGAACCTGGTTCGTACTGGTGGTTGTATCAGGCAGCTCAAGCGACGCGGTAAGCGCGTGGAGCCAGGAGACGGTTCGCTGCGCGAATGCTGTGCTGCGCGCGAATGCTGGCGTGTGGCATAGCGACAGGCTGAGGCCGAGCAGGTAGTGTGCCTGAGGTGACAGGGAGGCCGTGGGTGCGTTGGCGAGCCAGCGCTGCCAGGGCGGCTGAACAGTGGCGGGATGAATCGACCTCTCACGCTGCTCATCTGGCAGAAATGACTCTCCTACGAGCGGCGCGCTGACTGGTTCGTAAGCGCCTGCGCTGGCGGACGGTACAATCCGGGGCGGCTGAGGTGCGCGATGCGCGTCGGGAAGCATGTTTTGCAGCGCGGCGAGCGCCTGTGAGGGCAGGTCGAAGCTGGCGTGCAGCGCGCGCGCAACGGAGAGGACCTCGCCCGGGGAGAGCTTCGTGATGGCGCTGGTCGCCTCTGAGATGGTGAGCGCTGCCAGGACGGTGGGAAGGGCGGAAGCCTGATTGCTCCAGAGGCTTGCCAGCGCTGCACCTGCCGGATGAGGGATGCCGCGCAGGAGAGGCTGCCAGTACCAGCGCTGCCGTGCCTCGCCCGCGAGCAGATCGCGTGTAAGGCAGGTCAACAGTTCGCCGGCATCGCTGAAGAGAACGCTAGCTGCGCCGGATGAGATGGGGCCATTGGACGGGCAAGCTGCCGCCGCATACGATGCCTGCACCTGGCCGCGCACGCCTTCGCGCCAGGCAGGCAGCGAGGAGCGGGCCAGCGCCGCGATGGGTAATGGGCTGCGGCCTTCCAGCTTGCGCACGATCAATATCGCGCCGGAGGGCAGGCCGGCAGGCTGTAAATCCTCCACTTCCAGCAGCCGTTCTATCCGCAGGCGCAGGGTCGTCGGATCTATCTCGTCTGCCGTTCCCTGGTAGCGGATGGTGAGGCGTTCTACCTCGGTGTTCGCGCGGGGCCAGGCTGTCAGTCTCATTGGCTTGCTCCGATCGTGTCAAGGAAGTTCGTTGACGGCGTGGCCTTGTGAAAGATGGTATAGACAGGGCTGGTCGGATCGACCAGGTTTTCAGCGACCAGGTAGAGGTGCGTGGAGACCGGTAAAAGTGAACCAACGACGCCGGACTGGCCTGCACTTCCAGGGCGCAGGTCAATGGCATCCTGGGACCACGATTGTTGTAAGAGCAGCGAGATGTTGTCGCTGCCGATTAAATGCACCTGCGAGGTATCCGGGGAGAAGGATTTGTTCAGGTCAAAGTTTTCAGCCCCGGTATCCTTTTTGCCGTTTAACAGCTCGACCACCAGCTCAAGCGATTTCTGTCTGTGCGTGAACAAGGGGTGCGCCTGCCCCGTGTCAGGAGGCGCGGCGGTTTTTGATGTATCCTCCTGCGTTTGCTGCTGTCCGAGCGGGGAGGTGGGTTGATCAGCCTCATTTCCCGGTGATGTCGCTCCTTCCCCACTGCCAGTGCCGCTCTCACTACCGGCGCTCCCTTGCCCGCTTTGACCAGGTGGTTGCTGACCGACATTAATCACATCCAGTATTCCCCGCACTTGCTCGCTGATAGTTGTCAACTGGTCTTGCATGTTCTGTATGTTGGCTGCGTTGTTGCTGACGTTCCTGTGAAGAAACTGAAACCAGTTGAGCGGATCGATGAATTTTGCAACGTTGGCAATGCCACTGGTAATAGTGTCCCACCAGCTTGAGGGAGCGCCGCCCGGCGCTCCCCTGCCGCCTGCCGTCTGCGCGATGCGCGTGAGGACGGAAGAGGTGCTCGTCGGTAAAAAGCCCAGGGGGGGGAGAAAGGTGAAGAAGTCTGTCAGCTGCTTCTTGCTCAGGTCGAGGCCGAACTTCGGCTGTTTGCTCCGCTGGGCCAGGTCGTTGAGGTGGTCCTGGAACTGGTAGAAGCGGGCCTGGTTGGTTGCCGTGCGCTTGTCACTCGCTACCGTTTGCCAGGTTCCGCCCTGGGCGTCACGAATCATGCGCCGCCGCGCCGACCACATATCCACAAAGGTCAGCGCGCTACCATTCCAGTGAAAAGTGGCGAGCGGGACATCATCATCTCCAAGTTCTGGCAGCGAGCCAAGCGGGTCGGCGTCGCCGTACTGCTGCTGGAAGTTGAAAGGATCGACGCCCAGGTTCTGGAGTGCCAGCGTGCCATAACACCAGTGCGCCACCAGGTTACGCCGGTTGTCGTCATTGACCGTGATGCCCTGCAAGTCGTCCGCGCTGTACATCTCTGTCAGGTAAGAATCTGCCAGGCGGATGAGCCTTAAGCGAAAGCGTTCAACCTCCCATTGAGATGGCGCGACTGGCGGTGTGACAATGGAACTGTTGGAACTGCCGGCCACGACATTACCGGCCTGCAATTGCGCCGGGGCTGTGCCCTTGAATCCATCCGCGATCGGTACCACCGTCAGCAAGTACACCCCGGCGGATGCGTCGGGGGTGGGTTGGATAGTTTGCGGTTTCACGCTGGTAAATTGTCCCTGATCCGCTTGAACGCTCGCTTCGCTTCGTCGCGGCGGTGGCAGCGGCGGAAGCCTGATCTCCCCCTGGACATGAATAACCTGCCCTTTGCGATTCACGCATTTGCCAGGCGCAATATGCAGTTCCGTATTGCTCTTGACGGCTGTCACCTCCAGACCCGCGACGATGCCATAGCCGCTGGACATCCCGATCCATGTCTGTCGTGTTTTGGAGGCAACCTGGTTTGCCTGCAGGTCTGCCGCCGTCAGCAGGCGGCCATTGAAGTAATGGGGCGTCTGGATGCCGGTCTCAAAAATGGGTCCTATATACTGGCTGTTGGGCATGTGCTTTCCTCCTTCTCCTTGCACGTCGCCTGAGCCGTAGGCTAGCCGCAATCGGGTGGCGTTGGCGGCGTGGATTGGTGCCAGCTATGAGCTGCTTAAGCCGTTCTCTTGGCGGGAATGCGAACATAGGCGATGATGGCATCCCGTCCATTGAACCCCTCAAAATCAATACCCCTGCTTTCCACGTATTCCGCCAGGCTCTGGAAGAGCTGACCTCTGCGTATGCTGACAGGATTGGCAGAGAGCGGGAATTTGAAACGCAGATAGTATGCCTGCTGATTGGCTGCTTGTTGTGGCAGCGTGACCGAAATCACATAGACGTTGAGTTGCAGCGCGGTAGTGTTGGTGATATCCACTCTGCCGCTCCTGCGCAGGTCGCTTAGCTCCGCTGATACCTCGCAGCTGATGCCTTCGTTGAAGCTGGCTATCTCGTCGTTCGGGTCGGGAACAAGATGGAACCACAGTTCGAACGATTCGTTCGCAGCCTCGCCCTGCTCTTCTCCCTGGCCGGGCAGATGGGTGATCGTCACGAACGGCATAATAGGCCGCCGCTCCCGCTCTTCCCGACCCTCCCGTTCTCGCCTTTCCTCTCGTTCAGGCTCCTCGCGCTCCTCTTCTCTCCGTTCCCGTCTTTCGCCGGCTTCGATGATGGTTTGTGTGATGAATGGCACCTGGTGATTCGCCACAACGGTATGATCTCCATCGTAGCCGACGAAGCGGTACGGCAGGTCGGTCAGCAGGTCGGTCAGGGTTTGAGATTGCCCCCCGCCATCCACACCGTTGGCAGGTCCTTCAACCAGAATCTGGTTGGTATCAAGCTGCACCGATAGTAGCTCGCCGGGCTGAAGTGGGAAGCCGTCCGGCGGCATCAGCGCCCAGAAGTACGAGTAGGGGTTTCCCGGCGGAGCTGAAGCGGCGAAGGTCGCGGCTTGAGGCGGTTGCGTAAAACTGAGCGGAACCAGCACCTGGCAGGTCTCCGGCAACTTCACCGGTGAGTCGGTATGGAACCAGAGATGCAGCGTGGACTCTGACCCCGTTGATTGAGCCAGTGCCGATGCTGGGTGTTCCGATCTGACGGATGTCGACTGGGGGTTAAAGAGGTAGAGCGTCACCAGCTCGCGGCTGGGCCAGTGGTCGGCGATGGTGTACACGGTAATGGTGTTGGCCACTCGATCATAGCCGACGTACTCGATGTCGAAGTCATCGATGCTGCCGCGCAGCGAGTGCCGCTCATCCTCATCCTCTTCAGGCACGCCGAGCACATCACCAACCCCCTTTGCGGCTCCCTCAACAACATCCTCGACGCCTTCGGTGGCTCCCTTGACCACGTCTTCTGCGCCTTTGATGAGGTGGCCTTTCAGCGCCTCCTTGCCTGCCTTCTCCAAATCCTCTCCCACGTCCTCAGCTCCCTTCACCAGGCCCCTACCGACGTCCTCGACGCCTTTGACAATACCCTCGACCGCATCTTCCGCACCGTGCAGAATCCCGCCGATCGTGCGCTCCGCGCCCTCGATGATCTCGCCCTTCTCGGCATCTTTTTCCCCTTTTTCGAGTCCCTTCCCAATGTCTTCGACCCCTCCGACAAGGCCGGAGTCCTCCGGCTTTTTACCATCCTCGTCCTCGCGCTTGCGCTCAATCCTGAACTTGTGCAGCTTGAAGGTAAGCTCTACACGCGCTCCGGGCGAAATCATGCTGGATGGGTCGTTATCGTCTGCATCGATGCTCAGCTCGATCACGTTTTTCACACCTGGCAACCTGACCGGCGTGACGTCGGCGATGCTCAGCCGCCGACCATCACACTTGAGTTCCAGCATCTCGTTCCAATCATCCCGGTCCCCTCTGAACCTGATGGGAACGGGGTGATGAATCCACGCCTGCAGCGTGCGGTCTGTACGCGTTTGCAGGGTGGCGAATTCGCGCGGCGGTCGCGATTCGCTGCCGCCGGCCGCCACCAGTTCCTGCAGGACCTGCGTCGAGAGCAAAAATGGTCGGCCCGCGCCCTCCGGTTCCTCGGCGTGGAGAACGACCGGTTTGTCGGCGTTAAATGGATATTCGGGCTGGAAGTCGATGCGCGCCAGCAGTATCCCCGCTTCCTGGTCGGCGGGCGCGGGCTGCGCATCGACCAGGTTGGGCGGCAGTTTCGGGCGCACCTCTGTCACCCAGACGGTGAAGATGCGATCCAGCGCGTACTGAAAGACCTTCGCGGGGAGGTACCACGAACGACCGGCGTCCTCATCCTCGAACGGCTCATGGCTGCGATGACGTCTCGCATGGCCGCCGGCTGCTTGTTTTTTCTGAGAAGAGGCCAGCTCGCCAATTCTGCGGACTCTTTTGCAGATGTCCTCGATGATCTGTTCGATCCTCTCGTCCTCATCTCCATCCTTCTCGCCCTTTTTCTCCCCCACCACGCTTTCCGCGACGTGTACCCTGTCCAGCATGGCGGCGAATTTGCGCACCGCGTCCCAGGCAGGCATCTTCGGTCGGTCCCAGCGGAACTCGATCGTGAAGGAATCGCGGATGCGCGAATAGGTACTGGCGCTGTTCCCATTGCCGGTCAGCCCCCCGGCGACGGGCACGGATTGCTCTTCTATTTCGGCATAGCTCGCCACGACGAAGACGGTCAGGTAGCCGTCTTCGTCCGGCGGGTGATTTGCGAATGTATCTTTGTTATTCTTCTGGTCGTTCTTGACCTGCTGCGCAAGCCACGCTCCCAGGCGGGCGCATTGATCCTCCCTCATGATCAATGGGCGCCCGAGCTGGTCGATGGCCATGCCCGGGTGGATGGTGACCTCCACATCGGTCGGCTTGTCCTTTGGATAGCGTGCGGCGTCAACGCTCAGCCCGGTGACAGAGCCGTAGCCGTGCAGTTCGCCGTTGTGCAGGTAGTGCTTATCCAGAAAGTACAACTGCTCCTGGCGGAACTCGTTCACGCCGAGTACGAGTCCGAAATTGTAGTTCACGCGCGAATCAGGGTTGAGTGTCCCTTCGGCCAGGGATGTAAAGTTCACGCTTCCATTGCTCATGTCTGGTCTCCTTCGTTCTCTATTGATAGTCGCGGTTACGCACCAGGCGATCTGGGATAGTATACGGGAACGATATGTCCAGGTAGGTCTCGGCCAGGTATGCGCCTCCCAGCTGCATCGGCTCATACTGGCGATTCTGGCCGATGCGCGTCTCAAGCCCGACGCGGGCCGCGCCAATCGAGAAGGATTCGGATGAACGCAGCAAATCATAGGCCGTGTGCGCGGGCTTCTCCAGGTCAACGATACGCCTGACCATCGCCAGCTGCTCGTCGGTCAGATCGAAAGGCACCTGCACGATGAAGCGATGCGCGTTATCGGCAACGATCTGCGGGGTGAGCGGAATGAGCGGCCTGTCCCCCGCGCTGGTTGGAGGGCCGTAGGCCATCGCGCCGGAGCCTCGCGTCGCGTACCGTTCGATGATTTGCACGCTTCCCTGGCCCAGCGTGCTGAGGTCGAACAAACTGTCGTCGATACTGGCATCGACGTAGAGGCGCACGGCGATTTCGATGCCTGCCACCGTCCCGCGCAGCCGGTACACCTGCGCGACCTGCCGGATGATGATGCGCCGCCGGTCTTCGTCCCACAGCGGATCGAGTACCAGCCCCAGCCAGCAGGCCAGCCATGCCAGCGTTTCGGCGGGGGCCGTGCGCGGGTCGAAGAGTTCGGCGCTGTGTTCGATCTGGTCTTCAAGGTTCGTGTAGAAGCCCTCGAAGTTCGCCAACCAGCGGTCAAAAAATGAGGCCGCGATGGGATGCTCGCGGTAGAGCGCCGGTAGATAGTTATCCAGGTAGGAGAAGCGCGGATACCAGGCACGCAGGGCGCGCACCGCCGGGGTCGCTCGCCCGTTCCCTTGCAGCGTCAGTTCGAGCTGGATGTAGCGCCCCCGTATCTCCTGGAAGAGCAGTTCCCAGGTTCCCGTGCCGTCCGGCAGGGGCGCTGGCAGGTCCTTCCAGGGGGAGTAGTAGGGCAGCTCGGCTCTGCCTGAGCGCAGGTGTGGCGCTGGCTGATCGCTCCAGCTCACCAGACTCAACAGCGTGGGATCGTCCGAGGCGCGCGCGCGAAGCGTGATCGCCGTCCCAGGCGGAATCTGGGCGTCCAGTAGCAGGCGATGCCAGGTGCATCCCATAATGGTGCTATCAAACGGCATACCGGCCACGACCGGCTCGCCGTAGGCGTCGATGTCAAAGTTCGCCGGCGTGGTGAGCGTGGCCAGGCCGATGTAGTGACATTCCGCGCAGATCATCAGTGGCACCCAGCGATCTCCGGCTGCGCCGCTTCCCGGTTTCACATAGTTATAGTAGACCTGCTGCGGATCTGAGACGGGAGTGATGGCCGTGACGATGGCTTTCCCGTCCCAGGAGCGCATCGGCAGATAGGCTCGCATGTCGCGCAGGCTTTGCTCGGCCCGGTCCATCAGAAAGGCGAACGACTGCTTCCCCAGGTGATCCGCCACGTAGATAATGTGCTGCCGCGCTTCGGAGGGATTGAGCGGGCAGCCACACGCATCGAGCTGATCTGCCGCGCCCCCGCCAGCGTTTCCGTTATATGCGCAGGTTGACGAGGCGTCACCGGACTCGAAGTAGGCGAAATCATGCCCCACGACCGAGTAGCGTTCAGGGATGCCCTCGCCCTGCAGCGGGTCCATCACCTCCACCACCTGCTCGAGCGAGTAGCTGGCAACCTGGTTGGCCCCGTCGTATTCATAAATCGTTGAGTAAGACGGCGTGATCTGCGATTCCAGGATCAGCGCGTGGCCGCATGGTCCCGTCTCGATGCTGATAGCTGCGATTGGTTCGGATGGGCTGCCGTTCGTCAGCAGGTATCCACGTGGAGAAAAGGTCTTATGCGTGCCGGAACCCTGCGACCCACCGGAGGGGCCGCAGTCCGCCTGGAAGTCATCGCTGGCAACGTCTGCCTGCAGGCGGAAATCGGCATCCAGCGCCCAGTAGACGCTGTGGTTGCGGTCGAGTACCAGCACGCCGCCACCCGGCGTCGCGGCCAGGTCCCAGGGGATGAAGTCGATGTCGGGCGGCCAGCGCAGCAGAGTGGGATTGCCTCCGCCGAAGAGGTCAAAGATCAGCAAGCCCCGGTCGCTGATATCGCCCACCACCAGGTAGTCGCGCGTCGTGACCGCCAGCCCGCGCAGCAGGCGTGTCGAAGGTTGAGGGCAGGGTCTGAACGTGCCCGTGTCGCGCTGCCGCGCCGTCGTGCTGGGCAGCTCATCCGCCGCTCCCCAGAATGATTGCGCGCTGTAAGCTCCTTTCGCCTGGAAGAGAATCCCGTCTTCGTCCTGATCGATCCAGTACCAGTTACCGAAGCTGTCGCGACCTGCGCCGCGCCTCACTCGACGAGGATCGAGCGGGGGCGCGCTTTTCCGCCCGCGAAAGAGTGGCACCTCGCGAGCCAGGCGCACGCCCCTGCTGTCGCAATCCCACTCGAGCGCGGGATAATCGTGGTCGTCGCGCCAGCGCGCACCCAGCGAGCGATCGTCGCCTTCCAGGGAACAACTCCCCCAGTCATCGCAGCCGTATAATAAATGATATCGGGTGCCGTTAACGTCCACGCGCTTCTCCTTGCGGT
>Ga0070717_10001262_pt1 | contig 17276 bp, 9 predicted proteins | sample LARL113metaG_FD_71366 | JGI IMG/M metagenome (GOLD analysis project Ga0070717, IMG submission 71366) | Corn, switchgrass and miscanthus rhizosphere microbial communities from Kellogg Biological Station, Michigan, USA - LAR L11-3 metaG | ecosystem: Host-associated > Plants > Roots > Rhizosphere ... | reverse complement strand
GACCTGACCCAAGATGAAAGAAGCGAACTCATTGCCGGTTCGTCCCGCATTCAGAATCGCGCCGGTCGAGCTATACCCGGAGGTTTCGTTGTCATTGAAATTGAAGTTGCCGCCGGTGTTGACAGCCCAACCTGTCTGCGGGAACGTCATGTAACGGTATTCGACACCAGCCTTAATCGTGTGCTTGCCAGTGGTCCAAGCCACGTCGTCGAGGAACTGATAGCGGTTGTTGATATCAGCTCCGCCACTCGCCCACGGCGTTCCGAAGTGAGTGTAACCAACTGAGCCATTAAAGTTGAGTTGAGGGAATCCAGCATTGTTGAAGAGTGGGGTGTCGGGAAGCCCGAGCCCCAGTTTCTGATTCCATCCCACCCCGCCGGACAGTTGATGTCCGAGCATCATCCATCGGTCATAAGCCAAGGTCGTATGGTTAAACAGATTTGGCCTGATGATCCAGTTCATCTGCAGGTGTTCAAAGTGGTTGGTGATGCGCTGATAGAATCCCTGACCAATGTAGGTGTCGTTCTTCTCTGAGGCGGTTTCGCCATTGTTCACCGTATTACAGCCCTGCGGACCACCGCAGTGTGCAATGCGGGGCCGGATGTTTTCGTAGTACGTGTTCGAGATCGAGAACTTGTCGTTGAAGTTATGATCGAAGCGGAACAGCCACGTCCGCACGTTGATCTTGTTGTTGTCATCCGAGTTTCCACCGAAGCCGTTTACTCGCACCGTCTGGCGATCGAGCGCAGGAATATTGGGAATAACTGCAGTTGCCAGAGGACTCCAGAGTGGATCGCCCGCCGGAATAATGTTCGCCTTGCCCGCAATTGGCGCGCCCGTAATTGGATCAAAGCCATACCCGTCCCTGACTGGTACGCCGCCCACCAGTTTTGTGGTAGCGGGGTTATAGATCTCGCCGACGTAAACCGGCCGACCCAAGGCGTCGAAAACGTTGTTGCCCTTCGAGTCTGTTAATTGTTTACCAGTTAGGAACTCGCTGAAATTTCCCTGCCGCTGCAACGTAGTCGGCAGAGTGTTTACGAAACCCGTGTTCACGGTGCTGTGATAGTCCAGACCGTCGAGGTTGAAAAACCAGAAGGTTTGTCTCACTTTCGGGATCGGGCCACCAAGCGCGAAGCCCCAGTTGTTTTGGCCGAGAGGAAGCGTCTTTCCCAAGCCTCCCTTAACCAATACCGGACCCAGGAAGTAATTGGAGGCGTCGAACTTGTTATTTGTGTAGAAGTCATAAAGGTTGCCGTGCAGTTTGCTGGTGCCGGACTTCGTGGTGTAGGTGATGAATCCTCCGCTGGTGTGGCCGTACTGAGCGGAGAAGGTATTTTGCACAACTGTCATTTCCCGAACAGAGGGATAAGGGATCGAGCTTTCTTGCGTCTGTTGGTGTCCTTCTGCGTATCCGAATGCTGCACCATCAAACCAGTTCTCAGTAGCCATAGTCTGGCCGCCGTTCATGCGCGAGGTGAACTGGCTGCCACGAAAAATGGCGTCGCCGTTGGGCTGCATGGGCACGTAGCCGGGTTGAAGCTGCAGCAGCGATTCGGCTAAGCGAATGTCGGCGCCCATGACGGCGGGGAGGTCGTGATAATACTCTTCGCCGACCGTATGCTGAACCGTCGCCGTCTCCGTGTTGACGAGTTCGGTGGTGGCAGCTTCCACCTGTACGCTTTCCGTGGTTGCGCCAACATCGAGCTTCGCGTCCACACGCACGGTTTGACCGCCGGTGAGCGAGTTCCCCGTGCGGCTGAAGATTTTGAAGCCTGGTTTTTCGATATCCACCCGGTAGGTGCTAAGGATAAGGGGCGGGGTGCTGTAGTTGCCGGCGCCGTTCGTGCCGACAATTGTCTTAACGCTGGTCTTCTCGTCGGTGATTGTGACTTTAGCGTCCGGAATGGCCGCGCCACTGGCGTCAGTGACCACGCCAGTGATCACAGCTCGATCCGCGAACTGAGCGTACGATTGTTGTTGGCTGAACCAAACTAATGCGATCAACAGAGAGAATGCGGAAATGCCCCACCGTTTCATCTGGCGCCTCCCTTTATAGCTTGCTACCCCTAGCGGCCCCGTGAGAAAACCTTTTCTCAGATGGATGCATTTTTTACAACTACTCTGTTGCGACTGTCAAGCTAATTCTTTTGTACTAAATCGAATTTTCGAAAGCCACGGCCCGAAGAAGGAAGTGTCGGACCCGACAGAACCTGGAGAGAAGCTTTTGCAAGGTAAATTCCAAGGCCGCGTGCGCTGCAAGTCACTGATAGCAAGCGAATAGGTGGAAATGCAAAGCCCTGGCTGAAAGGCGCAAAAACATTGTGTCTTGATGATCTTTCCTTAACCGCCGTTTTTGGAAGCGAGGCGTGGATCGCGGATTCGTCCTACCCTCACCCGCTCGACTAGCTTCCCCCTCGCGCCCCGCATTTCTTGGATCCATAGAAATCGTTTTCTAGGGGCTGAGAAGCAAGTGCTGGCGTTGCCGCATGGTTGTGGCATGCCACAGACGAACTCCCCCTGCGAAGAAAGAGTGACGAAGGCAAAAGTAGATGATCGCTGACGCAGTTGCGATTTTAAGCAGTTGCGATTTTAAACGGTTATTCCCGGCGGGTACTCATGGAGACGGTTCAACCGCCTTAAGATACTGGCGCGCTTTGACCTCCTCAAATTTTTGCACGATTCCCGACGGCCAACGAATTTCGATGAGCTTGGCGCTGACGTCCTTGCCCAGACCCGCAATCACGCGTTTGTCACTGGCGGAGAGATACCCGACCGCCGTATTCACGGTAAAGTACTGCGTCATCCCGGAAGCCGATACGACCTTGATTCGCGCTCCGATGCCATCCCGATTGGATTTGGTGCCGACAGTCTGAATGCCGATCCAGTTGTTTCGATTTCCGCCGTCATTCCTCAGGATGTAGGCTTTCTGCCCAAGATTGCTTACGACTAGATCGATATCGCCATCATTGTCGATATCGCCAAAGGCGGCGCCGCGCCCGGCCCAATCTCGCTGAAAAGTCTCTCCAGCGATGACCCTAACAAAGTGGCCCGACACGTTGCGGAGCAACAGAGGCGGTTCGAGATAGCGTAGATTCGGCGAGGTTCTTTCAATCGTGTCCATCACATGAGATTGCGCGACGAACAGGTCCTTCCATCCGTCGTTGTCATAATCGAAGAGATGTGTGCTCCAGCCGGAAAAAGCGAGGGTAGCGCTGCCGATACCGGAAGAATTCGTGACATCGCGAAAGGTACCAGTGCCGTCGTTGCGAAAGAGCATATAACGCTCGTTGGAAAGATCGGTGACCACGATATCCGGCAGACCATCGTTGTCATAGTCACTGAAGTCAATTCCCATGCCGGCGAAAGTTTTGCCATCCTCGTTGTAGCCGACGCCGGCGAGCAAACCGACTTCGCTGAATGTGCCGTTACGGTTGTTGTGGTACAGGAAGCACTGCACCGAGTCGTTCGCGACAAAAACGTCAGTGAATCCGTCGCCCTCGTAGTCGGCAAAAGAAACGCCCAGACCTTTGCCATGCGGATTCGCAATTCCGGCCTTCTCGGAGACGTCGGTGAAGGTACCGTCACCGTTGTTGTGATACAGGATATTCGTCAGGCCGTCATAATTGTCCGGGTGGCAGTAGGCGCGAACGCCGTTTGGCGGTTTCTCTCCACAATAGCGATTGGTTTTAAACGTCCAGTCAACGTAGCGCGTGACGAATAGATCGAGCTTTCCGTCGTTGTCATAATCGAAGAATCCCGCACTCGCGCTCCAGTCGCCGCCTTTGACTCCTGCTTTTTCGGTGACGTCGGTAAAAGTTCCGTCGCCGTTGTTGTGATACAAAATGTTGCCGCCGTAGCCGGTAACGTAGAGATCTTCGAAACCGTCGTTGTCGTAATCGCCGACGGCCACGCCCATGCTGTAGTAACCCTGAGGCATTCCGGTGAGACCGGCACGCTCCGTCACATCGGTAAAGGTGCCGTCTGCATTCTGGTGGTAAAGCCGGTTCCAAAACTTCTTGTTGGACTTGTCGGGCACCTTGTCATTGGGCATGGGATCGGAAATCAGCGCACCGTTGGTGAAGAAGATGTCCAGGCGGCCGTCATTGTCGTAGTCGAAAAGAGCCACACCGCCGCCCATAGTTTCGATCAGGTATTTACTCGAAGTGGCGGAGTTTTCGTGCGTGAAATCGACGTGGCTCTGAGCTGTGATATCGGTAAACTGCACGTCGGAGGATGATTGAGGGAGTGTTAGCTGGGATGTCGATATCAGTACAGCCATCCAACCCAGCATTCGGAAGCTCTTACACAGCCACTCGATCCGCGAGCGACTACTCACGGTCGCCCCCGGGATGCGGTGCACCCCTGGTCCTCGACATGTTGCGTCGCATCTTCTCCAATTCGTTGCTCTCCTGATCGAGGCGGGAGAAAGACTCGAGGGCCTTCTTGCTCTCCTCAAGATTCCCGAGCCTTCGGTAGATTCCCGACAGCACGTAGTAATAGGAAGACGAGCGTGGATTCAAAGCGACGGCGTGATTGAGCGAATCGGCGGCAGCCTGAAGTTGCCCTTGGCGTTCCTCGGCTCGTGCCTTCTGAAACCAGGCGGAATCGGACTTAGGATCAAGTACGAGTGCTTTCTGTGCGCACTCGAGGGCTTTTTCCGGATCTCCGGTGCGGTTGTAATAAGCGCTCAAGTTCACGTGGGCGGAGACGAAGTTGGCATGGCGCTGCTCGTTGAGAGCGATTGCTTTTTGATAGGTCTGAACCGCGCTGGTGTCATCCCCTAACGCTTCCTGAGCAAAGCCGAGAGCGTCGATTGCCTCAATGTAGGCCGGGTCGAGCCGGAGCGCCTCTTCAAACTGCTTGCGCGCGGATTGCCAATTGTCCTGGATTGAAAACAGCTTGCCCAGATCGTAGTAGCTCTCGCTCGAGGTCGGAGCGAAGCGAATGGATTGCTCAAACTCGGTTTGCGCGGCATCGAAACGGCCGATCGCCATAAGGTCGCGCCCGAGGATTTTGTGCGCGTCGCTGTTCTTAACATTCAGGCTGAGCGATTGGGCCAGTGATTTGATGGACTCACCAATCTTTTTTTGAGCGAACTGGCTGTAGCCGAGCGCGTACCAGCCCCAGGAAGAGTTGGGATGGTCTTTCACGTAGGACGTGAGCAACGGCTCCGCTTCCTTGTATCGACTGTCACGAATATAGTTCTCGAGCTGTGAAATCCTTGCGGGATCGTCCTGCTTGGGTTCGCTCGTGGCGTCGACAATGGCCGCGGGACTGGTCGCTTGCGCAGGTTCTTCAGGTGGCTTCAGACGGCTCACGCTCTGCCGGGCGCCCAAGTCGCCAGGATTCAATTCCAGCGCCCTTTGATAGGCAGCGACGGCGTCGTCTGTGTTCCCCTCTTTCTCCAATACCACGCCTAAGAAATGCTGCGCCACAGGAGAATCCGGCTGCAGCTTGATAGCATGACGAAACTTTGCTTCGGCTTCTTGCAGTTCGCCTTTTTGAAGGGCCTCCTGGCCTTCCGAAATATCAAGCTCCGCATTTTGATTGCGCTCGTTGGCGGAGGAGAGATCGCGTCCTTTCGTCACCTCCGCTGCCCCTTCCTGTTGTTGACCGCTTCGCGCCAATGCCAAACCTAGTTGGTAATGCGCTTCAGCGCTTGTCGGGTCCAAGCGCGTCGCGTCTCGCAGTTCGGCGACTGCATCGTTGACCTTGGCGCCCTGCAACAACGCCTTGCCCAGGGCCAGATGTGCTCGGGCAAAGTCCGGTGCGATCGAAATGATTTTCCGCAATTGCTCGACCTGCTTCGCAGCCCCGTGGCTTGGACTATTGCCGTATGCCTCCGCCAGGTTGAATTGGGCTTTTATCAACGTGGGATCGACAGATACGGCCTTCTCCAACTCGCTGATGGCTTCCTCCACGTTCGCAAGCATGAGCACGGCGCCCAGGTTCGCGTGGGCCTCAGCGTAGTCTGGGCGAATCCGGAGAGCTTCGCGGAATTCGGCGATGGCTTTCTCGTCCCCATTGTTTTGGGCAAAGACCAAGCCCATATTATTGTGGGCCTCGGCATAGTCCGGGCGCAGGCGCAGTGCTTCACGAAACTCGACCAGCATCTGGTTGCTGTCAGTACCTTTGCGACCCAACAGCAGACCGAGCATATTGTGTAGTTCCGCCAGGTCAGGGGCTTTTGAATTGGCTTGACGAAGAGCGGTGGTTGCGGCGTCCCAATCGGGAGAGGGAATGGCGGAGTTGGCATTGAGGCCAGCTTCAAACTGCGCCAACGCGCTCTGAACCTGGTTCTGTCGAAGAAAGACCATCCCAAGATCGATGAAACTGGCTGCTGTCGTCGGTGAGAGGGCGATGGCGCGTTCAAGACTAACCTTGGCACCAGCCAGATCGCCTTCGTCGCGTTGCGCTACTCCGAGCAGCGCGTAACTGGCTGCGGCCGAAGGGTCCAGGCGAACACTCGTTTCAAGTTCAAATACGGCCTTCTGTTTCGAGCCGCTATACCACAAGGCTGCGCCATAATTGTAATGAGCATCTGCAGAGTCTGGCCGAAGGACGACGGCGCGCTCCAGGTGCGGGAGCGCGGAGGCCGTGTCTCCCTGTTGACCCAAAATATATCCGAGAAGGTTGTGAGCGTCGGCGTTGTTTTCATCGGCCGCCAGAGCTTTCAAAACCTGTTCCTTTGCCGAGCTTAAGTCGCCTTTGGCTAGGTCGTCCTGCGCTTCCTTGTAGTACTGATTTACCGCAAGAGACGCGGCTGGTCCTTTGCGCGCCGCAGCTTGTTGTTTCAGCGTGAACCCGAGTCCGTAATAGGCTTCGCGCATCTCCGGATCGATCTCGAGGGCGCGTTGAAAGGCCGCAGCGGCTGCCGACAGATCACCGTTCTGACGAAGTGTCTGGCCCAGTTCGCATTGCACCGTCGGATTTTTCGGTTGAGCTTGCGCCACTCGGCGCAGATGTACGAGCGCGCCTGCCGCATCTCCGTTCTCACGCAGGGCGAGCCCAAGGTTCAGGTGCGCCGCCCAACTATTTGGTTCAAGCGCCAAAGCTCTTTGAAACGCGGTTACGGCGCCAGCGAGGTCGCCGCTCTTAGCCAGCGCCGAACCCAAATTCGTGTACGCTCGCGCGTACTTGGGATCTAGAGAAACTGCCTTGCGCAGTTCCGAGATTGAGTCGGGCAGGTTGCCTCGCCCCATAAGGAATGCGCCTAACCAGTTATGGGATTCGGCGGAGGCTGGAGCGAGTTTCACCGCCTGCTTAAAGGTGTCGAAGGCTTGTTGGTAGTCACCATGATTCCAGAACGCTTGCCCCAGTTTGATGTAAAGCTTTGGATTGTTTGGCTCACGCTGGAGTGATGTCTGAATGTCTGCAAGGGAAGAGGCTGCGTCAGTTTCCTTAGCCTGCCGCTGGTTATCCGTGGAGAGAGATGCTTGCGCCGGGCTCCGGACGACGAACAAAAGCGAAATTATGCACCCGGATGCAAGCCGGAGGGTGACCTTCATGAATCGGGGCCCTGACAATCGAAGAATGTATTTCACGTATGCTCTCACCCTAGGGCAAAATTCGCAAATCTAGAAATGTACTTCAGCTCGCTTTCCGTCGAAGACGAGGTTCTTTTCATTTCCAAGCAAATTCACAAAGATGTTTCTTCGCAACGGCGGAAGCAGGCGCGATCCTGGCGCAAGAGTCAGTGTCAGGTTTTTTGATGCATCGTTCCAGTTCAATCTCGTGCCCATCCACTCGCCTTTGCGGTAGTTGAATGAACGACCATCATCTTCGTACAAAAGAAATGATCCATCGGCACCGGGATAAATTGAAATCGACAGAGGCTGATCCACACTTTCACTGGTATGCTGCTTGACGGGGCCAAGCGGCAGAACAGTTCCGGCTGCAACATAGAGCGGCATCGTTTCAAGATCGACAGAACGCCTGATCTCACGGCCTCCTTCCACCAGGTCGTTCGACCAGAAGTCATACCAACTTCCGCGAGGAAGATAGACCGCGCGCGCAGTCGCTGCTTTCTCAACTACCGGAGCGACGAGAATCTGCCTTCCCCACAAATACTGATCGTGACGCGCAACCGCGACAGGATCTTCTGGGTAATGCAACCAGAGTGCACGCATCACGGGCATCCCTGTGGTAGTGCACTCGCGCGCCGCGCTGTACAGGTAGGGCAACATGCGGTAGCGGAGTTCGAGGTATTTTCGACAGATCGGTTCGACCTGAGCGTTGTGGAGTTGGCTGGCCTCCGGAACGGCGGCTCCATCATAGTTGCGGATTTCAACCGGGCCAGGATCTCCCGTGTTCCAACCCCAAGGCAGGCGAAGTTTCCAACTACGTCCGTGGGAGCGGAATAATGTGCAGAATGCTCCGAATTGAAATCACCGTACGTAAAGTTCGGCTGTGAACTCCGGCGTGGGAACGAAACCTCCGATATCGGTTCCCCAATATGGAATGCCGGTGAGCGACGTGTTGATGGCGATGGGGAGTTGCGTCTTCAGCGTTTCCCACCTGGAGTACACATCACCGGACCATAGAAACGATGCATAGCGCTGCATTCCGGCGTAACCATTGCGATGCAAGGCATAGGGACGTTCATTCGGGCGATCAATCTGCGGGCCTTCCCAGTGCATCCGGTTGCGCGCCAGGCGGGACGCGATGTCCAGGGGATCGCCCTCGTCGGGCCACCAGCCGTCGACCCCCGTGGAGAAATCTTTACGGTGCGCATCCCAGTAACAACTAGCTTCTTCTGCATCGAACGAGAGCGCGTCGCAAGAATCGTGAACCGTTCCTCGAAGTTTGTCCGTCAGGATTACGTCATGAAGCACAACGCGAAAATTGTCCTCATGCAACTTCTCTATGATTTGCTTTGGATCGGGAAAGACCCGCGAGTTCCAGGAGAACGATCCATTTTCTGTGTTCCAGCCCGACGGGCAGAAGCCGGTGCCCAGATAAATCAGCGCGTCGCATGGAAGTTTTTTCTCTCGGAACGTCTTGGCCTCGGCGAGAACTTCTTCGCGGTTGGCGAGAGTACGATGCGACTGCTGGTATCCGAAACTCCACAACGGTGGCATTTCAGGTTGACCCGTGAGCCGGGCGTATTCGGCCATGATCGTTGAAGGATCGGGCGACGCCACGAAGAAGATATCGAGAGCGGCATCGGGAGTCGAGGGCTGAAACTTGCTTCGCGAGCCGCTGAAATCGAATGTCCCAAACGGCTGATGGACGAACATCGCCCACCCCGCTGTACTGATGATCCAGGGAATGGGAACCCGTCCACCGTGCGTGGCGAGACGATAACCGCCCTGTCCGCTTATCATCTGGTCGATTGATCCGCGGCGATCGAACTGTGGCCCGCCTTCTCCCAGTCCGAGCAGCGGCGAATTGCCGGCGGCAAAAGAGACGGCGCCGCCATCCCGTTCAACTTCGAACTTTTGAATCTCGTGGCCGTTGGTAGTTGAAATCGCAAAAGTAATTGGACTTGGTGAAACGTGAACACGCAGCCTGCCGGTTTTTAATTCCTGGGCAGGAGAGCCACTGCGCAAGCGTGCGGTGGGCTCGCCCCATGATGTTTGGACCAAGGATCCATCGTAAGGAATCGCAACGGTTTTTCCACGTGCGACGGGCAGCACCGAGAAGCGAACGGTGTGTTCACTGATAGAGGTGATGTGAATCTCTCGATCTGAAGAGGATTCGTGGAGAAGAGTACTCGCAGCAGACGCGGTACGCGGGAACACGAGTCCGGTAGAGCAGGCAGCTAAGTGCTTTAACACCCGCCGACGGTTCCAGCGCTGCCTCATCTGGTCCATTGCCTCCTTCGATCAGTGCGAGTCGCGGGCGACGCGAGCTCCGCTGCGGCCAACAAGAAAATCCAGATCCGCACCCAGATTTGCCTGTTGCACATGTTCGACGTATAGCTTTTCCCATCCGCGCGTTGGTACGGGTGGAGCTGTCCACTGGTCGCGGCGGCGGGCGAGGGTTGCGTCGTCGACATCCAGGTGAATTACGCGTTGCGCGACGTCGAGCGTGACCAAGTCTCCGGACTGTACCAGCGCGAGAGGGCCGCCTGCTGCTGCTTCCGGTGAGATGTGCAGAACCACTGTGCCGTAGGCGGTGCCACTCATTCGTGCATCCGAAATACGCACCATGTCGGTCACACCTTTTCGCAAAAGTTTGGGAGGAAGCGGCATGTTGCCTACTTCGGCCATGCCGGGAAACCCGCGCGGTCCACAATTCTTGAGAACCATGACACAGCTCTCATCGACATCGAGTCCGTCGTCATTGATGCGGGCGTGAAAATCCTCGATGGACTCGAAGACCACGGCGCGGCCGCGATGCTGCAGGAGGTGGGAGCTGGCTGCGGACAGTTTGATCACGGCTCCATCCGGTGCGAGATTGCCTCGCAGCACGGTAATCCCGGCATTTTCTTTGAACGGTTTCGCGAAGGCATGAATCACGTCGCGATTCCAGCAGGGCGCTTCTTTGACGTTCTCCCAGATCGCCTTTCCGTTCACGGTCAGGGCGTCGCGATGTAACACCCCGGCTTCTCCCATTTCTCTGAGAACCGCGGGAAGACCGCCCGCGTAGTAGAGATCTTCCATCAAATATTTCCCAGAAGGCTGCAGATTCACCAGACAGGGAAGGGTGGCGCCAAGCCGTTCGAAGTCATCGAGTTTGAGCGGTACGCCGATGCGGCCGGCGATTGCGATCAGATGGATGACCGCGTTCGTGGATCCGCCAATGGCTGCATTGGTTCGGATTGCATTTTCAAATGCCTCTCGCGTCAGAATGCGGGACATGCACAGATCTTCCCGAACCATTTCGACGATGCGGCGTCCGGTCAACTGAGCCAGGGTGTTCCGACGCGCATCCACGGCCGGGATCGCCGCATTTCCCGGCAAGCTTATGCCCAACGCTTCGACCATGTTGGCCATTGTGGAGGCAGTGCCCATGGTCATGCAGTGGCCTTTGGAGCGGTGCATGCAGCTTTCGGCCTCGAAGAACTCCGCAATCGGCATCTCACCGGCCCGCACTTGCTCGTGCATTTGCCAGACGCCCGTACCCGATCCGAGATCGTGGCCGTGAAACTTGCCTGAAAGCATGGGGCCGCCGGAGAGTCCGATGCTGGGCAAGTCGCACGACGCCGCGCCCATGAGAAGCGACGGCGTGGTCTTGTCGCAACCCATGAGAAGAACGACGCCGTCCACAGGATTGCCTCGAATGGATTCTTCGACATCCATGCTTGCCAGATTGCGAAAGAGCATGGCGGTGGGACGCAGTAGGGTCTCACCGAGCGACATAACGGGAAACTCCAGGGGGAAGCCCCCACCCTCCCACACGCCGCGCTTCACATACTCGGCGAGTTCGCGGAAATGTCCATTGCACGGCGTGAACTCAGACCATGTGTTGCAGATTCCGATCACCGGCCGACCATCGAACAAGTCATGGGGCCATCCTTGGTTCTTGATCCAACTTCGGTACATGAACCCCATCTTGTCCTGGCGACCAAACCATTCCTGACTGCGAAGTTTTTTCATGGATGCACGACTCAAGATTTCTTTTAGAAGAATTGAAGATTGTTGAAAGCCTTCCGATGATATCGTAAATCCCGCGGGTAAACGTAATCTCAACTTAGGGGCAGGCTCTTGGTGCGGTGGAGAATCGCTGTTCTGGTGAGCGCGGCGATCGCGATCAGCTACCTGGATCGCCAGACTCTTCCGGTTGCTGTGAATGCGATTGCGAAGGACATTCCGCTAACCAATCAGCAATTTTCCACGCTGCAATCCGCATTTCTTTTTTCCTACGCTTTCATGTATGCAGGCGGTGGAAAGCTGACTGACCGATTGGGGACGCGCCGGGGCTTCACGGTGATCATGATTTTCTGGTCGCTGGCTTGCGCGAGCCACGCATTAGCATTGAGCTTTGCGATGCTTGCGGTAAGCCGATTCCTGCTTGGCATCGGAGAAGGAGGCGGTTTTCCCGCAGCCACCAGAGCGGTTGCGGAATGGTTTCCGACCGACGAACGCGCCACTGCGATGGGCATCATCAATGCGGGAACGGCGATCGGAGCGGTAATCGCTCCGCCCTTGATTGCCGTCATCCTCAGTTACTTGAGTTGGCGATGGATATTTGTGATTGCTGGCGCCCTTGGTCTGCTCTGGACGGCATGGTGGCGCTTGTCATACTTCTCCCCCGATGAAGATTCGGTGAGGGCCCAGAGTGGCGACGAGTTCGCAATGAACCTGCGTTGGATGGATCTGTTGCGGATCCGTGAGGTGTGGGGAATGGTCGTGGCGAAATTTCTAAGCGACGCCGCCTGGTACTTCTACCTTTTCTGGTTGCCAAAATATCTGTACGACGCTCGCGGATTCGACATCAAGGCGGTCGGTGCATTCGCATGGATCCCGTATGCGGCGGCCGGAATCGGTTGTCTGGTGGGCGGATGGTTTTCAAGTTGCCTGGTGCGTCGTGAGTTCTCACTGAGTACAGCAAGAAAACTGGCGCTAGGGTTGAGTGCTTCGGTCATGCCACTTGTCATTTTCGTTCCCCATGTCGCTGTGACGTGGGCCATCGTGATCTTCAGCGTGGCATACTTCGGACAACAATCATGGTCGACACTCGTGATGGTGCTGCCCACCGATCTTTTGCCGCGGCGTGTCGTCGGTTCGGTGGCGGGCCTGGTTGGCTTTGGGGGAGCGATGGGCGGAATTGTATTTGGGCAATTGGTGGGCTACTTGCTGGATCACGGGATCGCGTATAGCGTCGTTCTTACGCTCGCCGGGATGTTTCACGTCGTCGCCTTCGTTATTATTCTGGTCGCGATTCCGTTGTTCCAGCCTGCCGATATTGAGCGGCGGTTGACGTATCAAGGAGCGCGATGAAGATCAAAGAGATACGAACGCGCGTGTTCCGATGGCGTGGCAAGACGGTGCCGTTGCCGCCGCATTTCTGCACGAATCCGATGGATTTGCTGCAGCTGCCGCAGGCGTCGATGGGCACGTTCACGTTCCACGGTTGGCTGGTCGTCGAGATCTTCACCGACGACGGTCTAGTAGGAATCGGCAACGCGGCGCTCGCCCCGCAAGTCACCGAACAGGCGATTGATCTTTATTTGAAGCCATTATTGATAGGTCAGAATCCGTGGGATATCGAATTCCTCTGGCAGCACATGTATCGCAAGACGATGGCATTTGGGCGCAAGGGGATTGGGATGGTGGCCATCAGCGCCGTCGACATCGCGCTGTGGGATCTTTTGGGCAAGTCTGCCAAACAACCTGTGTACCGGCTGCTGGGAGGCAGAACGAAGCCGCGCATTCCTGTTTACGCGAGCCGTTTGTATGCCACCGAGCTTGGTGCACTCGCAGCCGAGGCGACGCGTTATAAGAGTGAAGGCTACAAGGCCATGAAGCTTCGCTTCGGGTGGGGACCGGTGGATGGCGCCGCGGGGATGCAGCGCAATCTCGAATTGGTTCGGACCGTGCGCGATGCTGTGGGGAACGAGATCGACGTGATGGCCGACGCCTACATGGGCTGGACACTCGACTACGCGAAAAGGATGCTTCCGCTCCTTGAACCGTTTCGGCTGCGCTGGCTGGAAGAGCCCGTCATTCCTGATGACATCCAGGGATATGCCGAGTTGAAATCCTACGGACGAATCCCGATCGCTGGAGGCGAGCACGAATTTACCCTGTATGGATTCCGCGATTTGCTGGAGGCGCGTGCAGTCGACTACATCCAGTTCGATACGAACCGCGTAGGGGGCATCACGCAGGCGCGCAAAATTGCGGCGCTGGCCCAGGCCTACTCGGTTCCCGTGATTCCTCATGCCGGGCAGATGCATAACTACCACGTAGTCATGGCCAGTCTCAATTCTCCGATGGCTGAGTATTTCCCCATGGTGGACGTCGAAGTGGGGAACGAACTTTTCTGGTATCTCTTTGCGGGCGAGCCGAAGGCAAAAGACGGATTCATCAATCTGGACGACGACGTGCCGGGTCTCGGGCTCTCGATCGATGAGTCCAAGCTGCAAGATTTCGAAGTTGTCGAATAAATAACGCGCGGAGCGGATCAGATTCTATGACGCGGCTGGTTCAGATCAAAAAGGGCATTGTGCGTCGCGTAGCGCTGGTGGAAGAACCCCAGCTTCGCGTGCTCGACGGCTGCAATTCTGTTTACGAACTGGCGCAGTCGGCCATCAAGGGACGCGCGAAGATCGGCGAGCTCGTGCGGAAGAGACTCACGAGCGAACGCTTGGAGTATGACTTGGTCTACGCCGGTCGGTCGGAATGGCGATTGTTGCCGCCCGTTGATCATCCTGATGAAGCTGCTCGTTGCATGATTTCCGGAACCGGCCTGACTCACCTGGGCAGTGCGCGCGATCGCCAATCGATGCACGCTGTGGACAGCAACGATATGACCGACAGTATGAAGATGTTTCTCTGGGGAAGGGAGGGAGGGCGTCCCGCGCCGGGTGAGATTGGCACGGCGCCGGAATGGTTTTACAAAGGCACCGGCACTATGTTGCGAGGACACGGGCAGCCCCTCGAGATTCCCGTCTATGCGGAGGACGGCGGCGAGGAAGCGGAGATTGCGGGTGTCTACGTAATCGCGCCGGATGGATCGCCTTACCGCGTGGGGATGGCAGGCGGCAATGAATTCTCAGATCATCGATTCGAGAAAACGAACTACCTGAACTTGGCCAGCTCGAAACTCCGAACCTGCGCGCTCGGTCCAGAACTCGTCGTAGACCCGGAGTTTTCCTCCGTGTCTGCGAGAGTAAAGATTGAGCGTAACGGTAGCGTGCTTTGGTCTGGGGGCTTCCGGACCGGCGAGACCGAGATGTGCCACAGCCTGCGGAACCTGGAGCATCATCATTTCAAGTTTGAGGCTCACCGCCGACCGGGGGACGTACACGTCCATTTTTTCGGAACCGACTGCTTGAGTTTTGGCGCAGGCGTTCGCCTTCAGGATGGTGACGTGATGGAAGTTGAGTTTGAGGGTTTCGGGCGTGCCTTGCGCAATCCGGTTCACTTGGCCAAGTCAGCTTCGACGCCGATCGAAGTCAGTTCTTTAGGGTGAGAGCAATGTCAAAACCGCGCGTCGCAGTTCTAGGTCTCGGCATTATGGGCGGCGGGATGGCAACGCGTCTGCTATCCTCCGGTTTTCCCCTGTCGGTCTATAACCGAAATCGAGAGCGGACCGAGAAATTTGAGAAAGCCGGAGCGGTCGTTGCGGCTTCGCCACGCGAGGCTGCTGCGCGAGTCGAGATCGTCATCAGCATGGTCGCGGATGACGCCGCTTCCCGCAGCGTGTGGCTTGGGGAAGAAGGCGCATTGGCGGGCGTTGTGGAGGGCTCACTGTTGCTGGAATCGAGCACTCTGTCGGTCGATTGGGTGCGGGAACTCGCCGCTGCAGCGACGGAGAAGAAATGCGAGTTTCTTGATGCGCCTGTGACTGGAACCAAGCCGCATGCTGCATCGGGCGAGTTATTTTTCATGGTAGGAGGCTCGAGCGCAGGCTTCGCCCGAGCGCGAGATATTCTGTCTATCCTGGGAAGGGAAGCGCTGTATCTCGGCCCGAACGGTAGCGGCGCGCTCTTGAAGTTGATTAACAACTTCATTTGTGGAGTTCAGGCTGCCTCCTTTGCCGAAGCCATGTCGCTGATTCGTCGAAGCGGCCTTGATCGTGAAAAAAGCGTTTCAGCCCTGAGCAATAGCGCGCTGGCCAGCCCCCTGATCAAACGGATAATGGCCGCCATGGCCGCGGACGATTTCACTCCGAATTTTCCCCTTAAGCTGATGACGAAAGATATTCGATACGCGATCAACGAAGCGGCGAAATGTGGACTCCCCCTCCAGACTGCCACCCCGGCCTTAGAGGTCTTTAAACACGCCGTTGGCGAGGGTCTGGGCGAGCAAGACTTTTCTGCAGTCGTTAAATCGGTGGATAGGAATTAAGTTCGACAGTCAAAATTGATAATGTGTGTTTTCACTTGGAAGAAATTCATCCTGAGCTTGGCTTGGGTCACGCTCCTTTCCCCGATGTTTGCGCAAACGGCAAGCGATCGCGTCACTGCGATTACCTCCGCGTTGGGCAGCGGGGAATTCGACAAAGCTCTGCAATTGATCGAGACTGCACTGCAGGGGTCTCCAAAAGATCCGCAGCTCTGGATGTTGCGGGGACTGGCCTACTCGGGAAAGGGAGAACGGAAGGCGGCGCTGTCTTCTTATCAGAATGCCCTGAAGATTGCACCCCATTATCTTCCGGCGCTTGAGGGCGCGGCCCAATTGGAATACGACGCGGGCAGCCCTGCGGCTGTTCCTTTGTTGCAGCATGTGCTTCGGTTGCGTCCCAACGACTCAACTAGTCATGCCATGCTGGCCGTCCTCGCCTACAAGAAGCGAGACTGTGCCATAGCGGTGCAGCACTTCGCCCAAAGCGGTTCGCTGCTCGCGTCACAGCCCGGAGCTTTGCAGGAGTATGGCGCGTGTCTCATGGAACTCCGGCAGACGGAAAAAGCGATTCCCGTGTTTCAGCAGACATTGGCATCTCATCCCGACGATCCGCGCGCCAGGCGCAGCCTGGCTGCGGTTCAACTTGCGGCCGGACAGCCGGAAGCTGCGCTGGCAACTTTGCAGCCGTTGCTAGCGGTGGGCGATCCCGAGGTGAGCGCGATGCAGTTGGCGGCCGCGGCCTACGAGGCCAATAAAGACACGCCCAACGCCGTCAAAATGCTCCATGACGCCATCGTCAAAGACCCGCGGAATGTTGCGCTCTATGTGGATTTTGCAAACCTTGCGATGACGCATCAATCATTCCAAGCAGGCATCGACATGATGAATGCAGGCCTCAATCTGGACCCTAAGTCCGCGGACCTTTACCTGGCGCGCGGCGTTCTTTACGTGCAGATTGCGGACTACCTGAAAGCGGAGGCAGATTTTGAAAAGGCCGAACAACTGGACCCACTTCAAGATTTGAGCGCCGCAGCGCAGGGCATGATCGCGGAGGAGCAGAACCAGAACGACCCAGATCGGGCCCTGGCGACTGTGCGTTCAAAATTGGCAAAGAAACCTGGAGACGCGTTTCTTTGGTACTTGCAGGCGGCCATTCTTTCGCAAAAGGCGCCCGAGTCGGATAGTGCGGAATTCCAGCAAGCGGTGCAGTCGGCGAAAAAAGCGATTGCTTTGCAGCCGACTCTTTCGGTCGCGCACAATGTTTTGGGGAAGCTCTACCTGCAGGCGGGGCAAAATGCACTTGCGATCAAAGAG
>Ga0070717_10001261_pt1 | contig 17281 bp, 15 predicted proteins | sample LARL113metaG_FD_71366 | JGI IMG/M metagenome (GOLD analysis project Ga0070717, IMG submission 71366) | Corn, switchgrass and miscanthus rhizosphere microbial communities from Kellogg Biological Station, Michigan, USA - LAR L11-3 metaG | ecosystem: Host-associated > Plants > Roots > Rhizosphere ... | reverse complement strand
TCGTTCCGGAGTCATCGCGGCGCGCGCGAGGATTCACCGTCTACGCCGCATTGCGAAGCCTCGCGCGCTCAGGCGTGGAACAACTGGTCGATCGGTGCTGCTCGCTTGCGCGCCGGATCGCGGATCGGCTCGAGGTCTCCGGACACGCACGCATCCTGAACGATGTCGTGCTCAATCAGGTTCTCGTGCAATTCAAGGCCGCGGACGGTGACGACGACGGGATGACGGCGCGCGTCATCCGTCGCGTTCAAGATGATGGAACCTGTTGGATCGGGGGCTCGAGCTGGCACGGCAGGCATGTGATGCGAATTTCCGTGTCGAATTGGTCGACCACTGAGGCGGACATCGACCGCTCCGCTGAGGCAATGCTCCGAGCGTACGACGACTGCATCGCGTAGGAGAGAATCCTCATCCAGTAAAAGGTCCCTTTTAGGCGGCACCAATGGCGTCTCTGGCCGTGCCGATGACCGCTCCCACTTTACGACTGGCCCCAACCTCTGACCATTTCCACGCCTGCCATACGATCATCGAGGTGCACACTGTCTCGATCGTTGCGAAGAACAGGTACTCGGCGAAAGCAGGCGGCCGGCCCCACCCCACCAGAGGCGGAACGAAGGTCAGGAAACCGTTCACAAGCGTCACAATCGCACCCGCGATGATATTCGCCAGCCGGTTCGCTCTGAAAGGAAGCACTCGAGACGCCACGATCATGGCAATGGGTATCTCCATCAAGACCGCTGAGCCCATCAGAGCCAGTGGGGGAAGAGGATCGAATGGCGTTCGCGAGCCAACAATGGCGAACAGGGCAACAACGTCCGCATACAGGTAGTTGAGCAACGCGAAGATCCACAATAGAGACAGCCGTTCCTTGATGTCGTGCATGTCAGCCTCCTCAGTTACGTGAGTGCGACTTCAACGTTTACTCGATGCGATTACTCCTCGCGCAGTAGGATCAGTGGACCGACCGACAATGCTCGGCGCGCGGGGATCCATGTTGCGACGAGGCCGACGACGAACATCGTGACCACCGCGCCGCCTACCACGAGCGGATCCCGAGGCGTGGCCTGATAGACGATGGCCGCGAGGACTCGGCTCGCCAGCACCCCGAGCACCAGGCCAACGAGAGAGCCAATTGCCAGCACCCGGAAGGCACGGCCCAACGCCGCCTCGATGACGTCCAGCCGCTGAGCGCCTAACGCCGTCCTGATCCCCAGCTCCTTGAGTCGCTTGCTCAGGGAGTACGCGGCGGCTCCGAAGATGCCGGTGATGGCGACGATCGCGCCCATCAGCCCCAACACGCCTAACGCGACCGCCGCGATCCGTGGCGCGAACAGCGCACCGCCCATCTCCTTCGTCCACGTCTCGATGAACGACGGCAGCCCCGGATCGAGCTCGCGCAGCTTCCCGCGGATTACCGCCGACAGCTGCCGCGGATCCGCTGGCGAGCGAACCACCATCCATGTCTCGCTCGATGGGACTTGCAGAATGGGAAAGAACACCGCGAATGCTTTCGCGTCGGCGAGCATCGCGGTGTACTTGCCGTCCTCGACGAGGCCCACCACCTGAACACTCTTCCCGTCGCGCATCTTGAAGAGGCGACCGATGGCGGCCGACGGTGATCCATAGAGCTTCCGCGCAAAGAGCTCATTGATGATGGCGACGCGCGGTGCCGTGCTATCGTCATGGACAGTGAAGGCGCGACCTGCCAGGAGCGTTGTGCCGGCAGCGTGGAAATACTCCGTCGACACGTTGTATGCGATGGCCAGTGCGGCGGCTTTCGACGCCCGGAAATCCACCGCATCGTCGGCGAACACGTTTGTCTCCTCCCAGCCGATGTGCATGGGCGGAAAGCGACCCACCAGACCCACTGACGTCACGCCTGGAACTGCTGTCATCGCGTCGATCATCCGTTGCTGCATCGCCGGAGCTTTTTCCGCGCTGTAGCCGGCCATGCGCAGATCCGTGTCGACCAACAGGACGTTGCGCGGATCGACGCCGAGATTCGCGCGCAGCGATCGGCTCAGACCACGGACAGCAACGATCGACGAGGTCACCAGCACGGCGCAAATCGCGATCTGGATGCCGAGCAGAAGTTCACGAATGCTCATCCGCCGGCGGCCGGAACTGGGCGATCCCGACTTCACCACCGGGTAGGGATCGGTGCGCATCACCTGACGCACGGGTACAGCGCCAAAGATCAATCCACTCGCGACACTGAGCAGCAACGCGACGGCGTACACTCGCGCGTCGGGATCGATCGGCAGCTGGGCCGGGTATTGTGTAAAGGGCCGCCACGCTGCCAGCCACCGCAGCACGAGGACACTTGCCCACAATCCCACCGCGCCGCCGACCAGCGCGATGAGGACGGCCTCCGTGAAGAGCTGTCGCATGATGCGTCCGCTGCCCGCGCCTAAGGCGAGTCGCAACGCGATCTCGCGCGAGCGGTCCGCCGCGCGCGCGGCGAACAGGCTGCCGAGGTTTGCGCACGCGGCGAGGAGGATGAGCCCCGCCAGTATCATCACGGCGACCAGAAAGCCGTGGACGGCGTCCTTGAAGTCATCTCCGCCGAGGCTCGACCGCGTCAACAGCAATTGAAGGTTCTCGTCTTCCTTGGGATGCACCTTCTCGAGCGAGGCGGCAATCGCGTTCAGATCGGCCAGTGCCTGCGCTTCCGTCACCGTGCCCTTGCGATGCCCCAATACCGTGAGCCAGCGGTTGCCGCGGTCGTTCAGGAGATTCGTTCCATCGATCTCCTCCTGGTCAACGAGGGGCACGAAAAGGTCCGCCGGCAGGACCAGAAACGTTCCCCGAAAGCCCGGTGGCGCGACACCGATGATCGACAGCGGGTGTCGGTTGAGCAGCACGGTGCGTCCGACGACGGTGCGATCGCCCTGAAAGTGAGCCTGCCAGTACGCGTACGACAGGACGACGTACGGCGCGCTGTTCGCCCCATGCTCGTCACTGGCATGAAAGAAACGGCCGAGGTACGGCTGGACTCCGATCACGTCGAAGTAATTGCCACTCACCTCGAAGAGCCAGGACCGAATTGCGTCGGCGCCGCGGCCAACGGCCAGCCATCCTTGATTGGGATTGTAGGCGGCAAGGCCGTCGAATGCGCGCGTGCGATCGCGAAGATCGACATAATTCGGGTACGACTCCGTCGCGGCGCGATCCGCTCGCTCGAGGGTGTACAGACTCTCCTCGTGGGGAAGGTTCATCGGCCGCAGCATGAGGCCGTTCACGGCGCTGAACACCACCGCGTTCGCGCCGATCGCGACGGCGAGCGTGACGATGGCCGCGATCGTGAAGCTCGGTGCTTCGCGCAGCCGACGAACGCTGAAACGCACGTCCCTGATGAGCGTTTCGAGAATACCTCCGGCAATCGCATCGCGCGCTTCATCGGTGAACCGTGCGCGGCCACCGAACTCGATCCGCGCCCGCCGCTCGGCGGCCGCCCGATCGAGACCGGAGCGCGCGAGGTCATCAGCGCGATGCTGAATGTGCGACTCGAGCTCCGCCGCGAGATCGTCTTCGGTCTCCTCGCGATGGAGAAAACGCGCGGCGAGGGAACGCAGATACGCGACGAGGCGACTCATGAATGCTCCGGTTGCGCGGCAAGGGCGAATCCCATTGCCGCGGCGAGCCGCTTCCAGCTGTCGGTCTCTTCCTGGAGCCGCCGACTTCCGAGTGCGGTGAGCTCGTAATACTTGGCTTTGCGATTGTTGTCGGAGGTGCCCCAGCGCGCCTTGAGCAAACCCTGACGCACGAGTCGGAAGAGCGCCGGATAGAGCGCGCCCTGCTCGACGAGGAGTCCCCCGCGCGAGATTTGCGCGATACGCAGCAGAATCCCGTAGCCGTGGAGCGGCCCGAGGGCCACGGCTTTGAGAATCAGGAGATCGAGAGTGCCGCGGAGGAGCTGCGCCTGCTCTGCCATGCCATTCTCCTAAGGTACTCAGGAGAGTATACGCTCCTTCTCCTAAGATGTCAAGGAGAGCCAGCTAAGGCAGCTGTCCTCATGATGGTCACATCTTGACAATCATGATGAGAGGACCGCATCCTCTGTCATGGCGTCCCCCTTCGACGAGGCATTGTGAAACGGCTGTGCGTTCTGGCGATACTGGCCATCGCCGCGGCGACTCCCCTCCGCGGGCAAACGTTCGTCCTCGGCGACAGTGATCTGGCGGATTCATCGCTCCCGCGTACGGTCACGCGGCTCGCGCACGCTGTCGAAACGACCTTTCGCACGCGGAATCTCGACTCCGCGCTCGACGTTCGCTTTCGCATCGCGCTCGTAACGGGCCGCTACGCCGAGGCGGCACGGGCGCTCTTCGAGCTCCGCCAGCGACGCTCGGCGCGCCCGGGCACTCCAGTCGAGCGACGCGCCATGGACGTGCAGTACGCCATCTACGCCGCAGCGAAGGCGACTGAGGCGCCACCAACGCAATTCGGTCAGGTATTCGCCAGCGCCTTTCGGAAAATGATGCTCGCGCTCGATGACCGACAGGCGGCCATCGTACTGCGCGCCATCGCCGTCCCGCCACGCTATCAGAAGGCCGATCTCGATGACGCGGTCGCGGCCATCCGGGGGAAAAGAAGCAGTACGCTCTCCGAGGCGCTGCGCGTGGTGCGGGCGTTTCAGTCGTTCCAGAGCTACAGCGAATTCGCGCCATTCGTCGCGCCGTTGATCGCCGAGGACGATGAGCGGCGCTACATCATCGAGCGGAATGTCCCGGTGAGAATGTCGGATGGCGCGACGGTTTGCGTGATGATCGTCAGACCGCGACGGGCACCGGCGCGCCTCCCCGCCCTGCTCGAGTATACGATCTATGCCGATACCGCCGGCACTTTTCGCGAGTCGCGCCGCACTGCATCCAATCAGTACGTGGCCGTTACCGGTTTCACCCGTGGTAAGCTGTGCAGTCCGCAGAACGTCGTGCCTTACGTCTACGATGGAAAGGATGCAGCGGAAGCAATCGACTGGATCGCGAAGCAGCCCTGGAGCGATGGGCGCGTGGGCATGTACTCGGGAAGCTACGAAGGCTTTACCCAGTGGGCTGCCGTCAAGCACATGCCGAAGGCACTCAGGGCCATCATGGCTGGCGCGACGAACGGTCCCGGCATCGATACGCCGATGGAGGGGAACATCTTCTGGAACTTCATCTACTCCTGGCCATTTTACACGACGGATAACAAGACGCTCGATGACCAGACGTATGGTCAACGTGCGCGCTGGGAGCGCTTGAATCAGACGTGGTATGTCAGCGGTAGTGCCTACCGCGATCTCGACAAGATCGATGGCGTGCCCAATCCCATCTTCGACGAGTGGCTCAGGCATCCCACCTACGACGCGTATTGGCAGGCGCTGATTCCATACGCCGAGGACTTCTCGCGGGTGAACATCCCGGTGCTCGAGACCGCAGGGTATTACTACGGTGGTCCGGGCGCCGTGTTTTATTACTTCACTCAACATTACAAGTACAACCCGCGCGCCGAGCACTACCTCGTCATCGGACCATATGATCACCTTCAGGCACAGCGTGGCGTCGTGAATGCCCTCGGGGATACCGCGACTCAGTTAGCCGGGCTCACGATCGATCCAGTGGCGCGCATGAGCATCATCTCCGACCTGCGCTACCCCTGGTTCGACTATGTGTTCAAAGGAAAGGCCAAGCCGGCGCTGCTTGCCGACAAGGTCAATTTCGAGGTCGTCGGATCGAATGTGTGGAGACATGCGCCTTCGGTGTCGGGCATGTCCAATGCGCAACTCCGGTACTACTTGAGTAGCCGTAAATCGAGCGTCGGGTATGCTCTGATCAGCTCGCGTTCAGCAACCGATTCCGGGACGACGCTGGTTGTGAATATGGCGGACCGCTCCGACAGCACCCGCGCGCCCATCGGGGGCGGTGTGGTGGACACGGTGATCGACACATCGAACGCGCTGGTCTTCGTCAGCGATCCGCTGTCTCGGCCGACAGAGGTTGCCGGCGTCTTCTCGGGTCACCTGGAATTCGTCGTGAACAAGCGCGACTTCGATCTGAGCATTGGCTTCTTCGAGCAGACGGCGAAGAACGAGTACGTGCAACTGCCGCCATTCCAGGCGCGCGCGAGCCTCCTCATGGATCAAAGCCGCCGTCAGCTGTCGATGCCTAACGAGCCGCAGCACCTGGATTTCTCGAGCGTGCGGCTCATCGGCCAGCGACTTCACAAGGGTAGTCGGCTCGTTATGGTCCTCGGGATCGTCAAGAATAACGGGCAGCAGATCAACTATGGCACCGGCAAGGACGTCAGCGACGAGACCATTGCGGATGCGGGCGAGCCACTCCGCATTCACTGGCTACCAGGAAGCTTCGTGCTACTTCCCATTCGACACTGATCGGCACAGCCCCACGCGTTACGACGCCCGGTCTCTTGCGTCTTCAGGCAACGGAACGTGCAAAGGGGATCCGTGTGAGTTTCAGCCTGTTCGTCGTTGCCGTCGCAGAGCCATTTGCGGAAAAAGACTTCCGTGACGTGTTCGGCCCTTTCTATTCCGCTCACCCGCTGGGTGGATGGCTCATTCGCTACGACGATCGCAACGAAACCGTAATTGATTGCACGTTCTCGCGTGATCGAAAGACGGACTCGTTCGCCGTCAGTCGCCCCTGCAGCGATCCGCGTCTCTTTCAGGCTCTGCACTCGTTGATGACGGCTCGGCTGTCGTTCCTCACATACCCTGCTGCTTCGCCGATGTGTCTCGTCGCGACGGACGAAGCAGCCGCTCACGCTCGGCACTCGCTCGCCGTCGATAGTCCGGATCTCGCGCGTGCTGTCTCAATCTGTACCAGCTGGATTGAGCTCCGCGATCGATGTCTGACAGGTTGACAACGTCGCTCGTCTAAAGCGTAGCTGCTAGAGTCTCGAGATTGGCCGTCGCCGGAGACCTGACGCTATTCCTCAGGGATAGCGCTGCTGCCAGGGCGATCTCACTGCCCCGAATCGGCCGCTCGACGCGCAAGTCTCCGGCCCTTCAGACCGAAGAGTGTGCGCCGCATCGAAATCCCCTCACAATCGCAGCGACAAGACAAGCTCGGAACGAGTCGCCCTCAGCGTCGGCCCTCGACGCGTTAGGCAGCTGTCGCTCGGTGGATGTGACTCGAGCCTTCGCGATCACGACTCGAGCGGGTGGCGCGTCCGTCTGCAGAGTCAAGGTGTCGTCGGTCAGAGCCACGACCCGCCCAACGAGTCCTCTCACTGCCGGTGTCGTCGCCGAGACTCGAGCGACGTCGCCCAGCCGGAGCTCGCCAGACTGCGCCGAGAGCGGCCCAGCAACTCCCAGCGCGGCGGACGCGAGAATGCAGCACCGGGGGATCTGGCACAGCGTGCGCGCCCGCATAGGCGACCTCTCGCAGTTCGTGTGGAATGAGCCCGTTTACGTCCCGTACGCCACACTTCAAACGCGCATCAACGGCTGAACAGCAGGCGAGCGCCTGGCACTTCGTAGTGCGCGCGTGGAATGAGGCTGACCCGATCCGGCAGCACAACCGGCTCCCATTGCTCCCAGCTCACACGACTTCCGACCTCGAGTCCGACGAGCACCCCGCCGAGTCCTCCGCCTATCGCGCCCACGAAAGCACTGAGACCCTTCATGCTCTGATGATCGATGTAAGCATGTGAACCACGGTATCCGAGCACGCCGCCAACTACCGCGCCACTGATCAAGCCGAGAGCGGCCCCGGCAAGCTTTTGGTCGCCGCCGGCGACTCGACGATCCACAGCGAGAATCGATGCGCGAGACAGCACCAACCCCTCCGCGATCGCCGCCGGGCGATAGTAGATCGAATCCAGTGTCGCCGCCAAGAGAATGCCTGTGATCGTCGCGCCGGCGCCGGAACTCGCCTGATGGAGTCGAATACGGTCGCCGGCGACGAGGTTCGACTGCTGACAGGTTAGTATCCGCGCAATCGATAGACAGAGTGTAAGCGCGATCCTGGTCGATCTCTTCGCGGACGCCATCTCTCACCTCGCTATCTCTCGTTAGGGCGGGCAGTGCGCCATTACTACAGGTGCAGCGATACCATTGCCTCGACGCTTGGCTTAACGACCCAGCCAGGACAGCTGCCACTGTGCGCCGACCGTGAATCCGTGTAGGCCGCCAGCGGCGCGAACGGACAGCGGTACTGCCGCCCAGCCCTCGGCACGGAGTTGACTCCCAATGACTCCGCCAACGGCGAAGCCGAGCACCCCGCCGGCCGGAATCGTTATTATTTCGCTGAATCCGCAGTCGCCGTCCGGACAGCGATTTTGTGCCCGATCACGGCTGGTTATGACCTTACTGACCAACGCGCCGGCGAGCACACCGACTCCAAGCCCCATGATGGCGCTTGCGAAAGCGCCCGGTCCGACGTCTCGAGAACCCTTGCTGGTGTCAAGCGTCGCCAGGTCGCTGCGGACGATCGTCTGCGCTCCACCATCTCGATCCGAACGGAAGAGGAGTGTGTCGCCCAGCACAGAGAGCAGGGTGCCGGTGGTCGGGACGCTGGCAGTGCGCGTCGACAATCGCACTCGCTGCCCCTCTCGGAGGCGGAGACTATCTTGCGCTCCGGCGCTCAGGGAAAGTACGAACCAGAGCAGAAGAACTATTCGGCTAAGCATTTGCTGATGCTCCACCGGTTCGTGTTCGCGTCACTTGGCAAAGAATGTATAATGCGGCGACGGGACGTACGCGCGAGGAGAATAGTCCGCTTAACGAAAAATGGCCGGAGGAAGTCGGCGCGCCAAGCTCGTCGTTCATCTCGTTAGGGGTCATGCAGTGCCCAGCACTGCCGAATCGCTGGCCGTCGCGGGCGCGGGCTCTCCCGGGCCGGTCGTACTTGCATGCCATACTACGCGCCCCGTTACCGTGCCTGTCGACGCGGCGCGCGCGGGGTCGGTGCTCACATCGGGTGTGACCACGCCCTCGTCAACCGTTAGGCGCACAGCCCGCTCGATCGCTCGCGCCTCCGCCTCCAGGCCCAACGAATAGCGAAGCAGGAGCGCCGCGCTGAGAATCGCCCCGATCGGATTCGCGATGCCACGCCCGGCGATCGTTGGCGCGGATCCATGAATGGGCTCATACAGACCCGATCGCCGCCCCCGACCCGCCGGCGCGCCGAGCGATGCCGACGGCAACAGCCCGATCGATCCGGCGAGCACCGCCGCTTCGTCGGTGAGAATGTCGCCAAACATATTCTCCGTCACGAGCACGTCGAGCTCCGCCGGGCGCTGAACGAGGTGCATCGCACAGCTGTCGACCAACATGTGCTCGACGGCAACATCGGGGAACTCGTCGCCGATGATACGGGTTACGGTACGCCGCCAGAGGCGCGACGTCTCGAGGACATTGGCCTTGTCGACGGACGTGAGGCGGCCGCGACGCGCCAGTGCAAGCTCTGCGGCGACGCGGACGATTCGTTCGATCTCCGCGGTCGTGTACGTGCAGACGTCCGTCGCGATCTCGCCGCCCCTCCCGTCGGCCGGATCGCGCTCGAGGCGCTTCTCCCCGAAATAAATGCCACCGGTAAGCTCCCGGACAACGAGAATGTCGACGTTCGTTAGGTGCTCGGGACGAAAAGGGGAAGCCCCGGCGAGCGAGCGATGCGGCACGACCGGCCGCAGGTTCGCATAGAGCCCAAGCGCATGCCGGAGGCCCAGCAATCCCTGCTCAGGGCGGACCGGTGCGGTTGGCGAATCCCAGCGTGGACCACCAACCGCGCCGAGGAGCACCCCGTCCGCCTCTCGGCAGAGGGCGAGTGTGTCGTTAGGCAACGGGTTGCCGGTGGCGTCGATCGCGGCCCCGCCGATCAACGCCTCGCGGAAAATCAGCGAATGACCGAAACGTGACGCCACTGCCTCGAGCACGGCCTGCGCGGCGGCGATCACCTCGGGTCCCACGCCATCCCCCGGCAGCGTCGCGATCGTCGCCGCGACCGAATCGCCCGCGCCGCTCACGCGCTCACCTCCGCGGCAATGGTCGAGACGCGGCGCCGATGAGCCGTCTCATATGTGTCTACCTCTGCCGTGGCTCCAAGAAGAAAATCCAGCTCATCGATCCCATGCAGCAGGCAGTGTTTGGCGAATGGCGCGATGGCAAATCGTACCGCGTCGCCATCGGGCATGATGAGCGTCTGGGAATCGAGGTCGATGCGTACCGCCGGCCGGCCCTCCCGCGCGGACTCCCCCAATCGCTCGACGACCCCCGGCTCGACCTGGATTGGCAACAACCCGTTCACGAGCGCGTTGCCACGGAAGATGTCGGCGAACTCGGTGCTCACGACGGCGCGCAGTCCGACGCCGAGGAGGGCCCACACGGCATGCTCGCGCGAGGAGCCGCAGCCGAAGTTCCGGCCGGTGACGAGGACGCGTGCCTGCTCTGCCCCCGGCTGGTTCAGCGGGAATACGGCGTTAGGCGTTCCGTCAGAGTGGTAGCGCCAATCGAAGAACGCCGCGCCGCCGAGACCAGTGCGCTCAATCGTCGTCAGAAAGCGCGCGGGAATGATTTGATCGGTATCGACATTGTCGACGGGGAGCATGACATACGTGGAGGTGATGGCTTCGAAGCGGTGGCTTGGCATCAACGATGGCCCTCGGCGAACAGGGGACGCGGGTCGGCGACGGCGCCGGCGACGGCCGACGCCGCCGCGGTGAGCGGACTCGCGAGCAGCGTGCGACCGCCCGCGCCCTGTCGTCCCTCGAAATTGCGATTACTCGTCGAGACGGCGAGCTGCCCTGGGCGCAGGGAGTCGCCATTCATCGCGATACACATCGAGCACCCCGCCTCGCGCCACTCGGCCCCCGCCTCGATGAACACACGATCGAGACGCTCCGACTCCGCCGCGCGCTTCACCGCCTGCGAACCGGGGACGACGAGCACGCGCACACCCGGCGCCACGCGGCGCCCGCGCAGAATCGTGGCGGCGGCGCGCAAATCGGAAAGGCGCGAGTTCGTACAGCTTCCAATGAAGACCACGTCGACCGGCGTGCCGATGAGCTCCTGACCTGGCCTCAATCGCATGTAGTCCAATGCGTGACGTACATTCTCGCGGTCCTTGCTCGCGAATCGATCGGGCTCGGGAACACGCTGCGTGATCGGCACGCCGGTGCCGGGGTTCGTGCCATAGGTGATCATCGGCGCCAGCGACGATGCATCGATCGTTAGGCTCGCGTCGAACGTCGCGTCGTTATCACTGCCGAGCGTACGCCACGCGGCGACGCTCCGCTCCCATGCCGCGCCGCGCGGTGCATGGGGTCGGCCCTCGAGATATGCGAATGTCGTGTCATCCGGCGCGATCAGGCCGGCGCGCGCACCGGCCTCGATCGTCATGTTGCAAACCGTCATCCGCTCCTCCATCGAGAGAGCGCTGATCGTTTGCCCACGATACTCGATGACGTGGCCCGTGCCGCCATCGACGCCGAGACGCGCGATGATGGCGAGGATGACATCTTTCGCGGTCACGCCCGGTGCGAGCCGGCCGTCGACGCGAACCTCCAGGCGCTGGGGCTTCGTTTGCAGGACACATTGCGTCGCCAGCACGTGCGCGACCTGTGACGTGCCGATGCCAAACGCGAGCGCACCGAACGCACCGTGCGTACTCGTGTGACTGTCACCACAGACGACGGTCATTCCGGGCTGCGTGAGGCCGAGCTCCGGGCCGATGACATGAACGATGCCCTGCCGCGCGTCGCCTAACGCGTACAGCGGAATGCCGAACTCGACGCAGTTCTGCTCGAGCTGCTCGAGCTGAGTGCGCGCCCGGGGATCGAGACCAGGAAGCACGGCCAGGGTGCGCGTCGTGCCGGTCGCGCGTTCCGTCGGCGTCGAATGGTCCATCGTTGCCACGGTGCACTCAGGTCGGCGGACGCGCAGTCCGCGCCGACGAAGCTCGGCGAAGGCCTGCGCGGAGGTTACCTCGTGCACGAGGTGGAGATCGACGTACAGGACGGCCGGCGTCGACGCGGACTGGGCGCGCACGACGTGCGCATCCCACACCTTGTCGAAGAGTGTTCGAGGCGCGCTCACACGACCTCCGTCGGCTCGGGGGTCGCCGGGAGCACGAACGTCGCCGCCGCGAGCGCGATGAGATCGCGATCGGTCACCAGCTTCTGCCGGTCGGCGAGCGACTTGAGCCGTTCGACGATGCTCGTCAGGCACGCCTCGTCGACGATCACGCCAAGGTCTTGCAGGCGGCGACGAACGGCGCTCCGGCCACAGTGCTTGCCGAGGACCAGCGCGCTGCCCTCCCGTCCCACGGACTGCGCGGTCATGATCTCGTAGGTTTGACGATCCTTGAGCACTCCGTCCTGGTGGATTCCCGCCTCGTGCGCGAAGGCGTTGGCGCCAACAATTGCCTTGTTGAGTGGAACGTGAACACCGGTGCACTCGGAGACGAGGCGCGACGTGCGCGCGATCTCGCGGCTGTCCACCGCCGTGTGCGCGTCGTAATACGCAGCGCGAGTGTGCAGCGCCATCACCACTTCCTCGAGGGCGGCGTTGCCGGCTCGCTCACCGATGCCGTTGACGGTGCATTCGACTTGTCGCGCTCCCGCGCGCACTCCGGCGAGCGAGTTCGCGACGGCGAGCCCGAGATCGTCGTGGCAGTGGGTCGAGACGACGACGTTGGGCTGCCCTGCCGCGAGCGCGCAGACGCAGCGGATCAGATCGCCGTACTCGTCGGGCGTCGCGAAGCCCACCGTGTCAGGAATGTTGAGAGTCGTCGCGCCGGCAGCGATCGCCGTGTCCAGCACCTCGCAGAGGAACTCGCGGTCGGAGCGCGACGCATCTTCCGGCGAGAACTCGACGTCGTCGACGAAGGTGAGGGCGTGAGCGACGGCGTTGCCAACTTCGGCGAGCACCTCGTTTCGCGTCATGTGCAACTTGCGCGCAAGGTGCAGATCGGATGTCGCCAGGAACGTGTGGATTCGGCGGCGCGGCGCCGCGGCGATCGCCTGGGCGCACGTCTCGATGTCCGCGGCCTTTGCGCGCGCGAGCCCGCACAGGATCGGTGAGGGATCGACGCTTGCGATTCGTTCCGCGACCGCGGTGACGGCATCCTGCTCGCCTCGTGAGGCAGCGGGGAATCCCGCCTCGATGACATCGACGCCGAGTCGAGCGAGCTGCTCGGCAACGGCTACCTTCTCCGTCAGCGACATGCTGCAACCCGGCGCTTGTTCTCCATCACGCAGCGTCGTGTCGAAGATGAGAACGCGAGACGGATCGCGCGCGACCGTTGGCGGCGTCATGAGTCACCATCCGCTTGAGAGATGGCGCGGTCGGAGGCGGGTGGCGACGTCGGGGAAGACGGCCGTTCCGAGCTTCGGTCGTCTTCCTTCCGTAGCGACGATTGTGCGTCACCGCCATGCGGTCTCCTCTGGTTCGTGTCGTCGTTGCTGGATCCGGAATGATGAGTTGGTCGAGACATGGCTGCCCGTTCGGCGGGTGAGAGTGATCGTGAACCGCCGAGTCGCGTGCGCGCTCGTGAACGAGGGCTCCTCTTTTTCTCGCGATGGGGGGGCACGAACGAAGACGGCCCCTCCCATCGCCTGGATGGGAGGGGCCGGTCGTCGCGTCAGCGCGGCGCTACTCGGAGCGCTCTGCTCCTCCCATGCACAGAAGCCCGCGACCAATGAGGCCGAGGGCGCTGCTAAGGAGGAGAATGTTGGCGCGATGCATGAGTGCGAACTTACGCGACACGATGCGCACGTCAAGGGTGCGGTTGACAAATCTGAAAATCCGCCTACCTTCGCATTGAACGCCGACAATCATCTCGAATTCAGCATTCATTAATGTCGCACCTCTCGCTTCCACTCAGCCTTCGACTCGTACTCGCGCTTATTAGCGCGGGACCATAGCGACTGGGAGGAGTGAGCAACGCGGCAGAATAAGCGCCCCTCCCCACATCGGGAGGGGCGTTCGACTGAAGGGGCCCCTTCGTACCTGAAGGGGCCTTTCCCGTATCGAGGGTCTCACATGAGTGATCGTCGCTTTCGAATGCATGTCGCATGAGCATGCGCTCTGACACCATCAAGCGCGGCTTCGAGCGCGCGCCACACCGCAGCCTCTTGCGCGCCACCGGCCAGATCCGGTCGCCTGGCGATTTCGACAAGCCCTTCGTCGCCGTCTGCAACTCATACGTCGACATCGTGCCGGGCCACGTTCACCTGCAGGAGTTCGGACGCGTCGTCAAGGACGCGATTCGCGACGCCGGCGGCGTCCCGTTCGAGTTCAACACGATTGGCGTCGACGACGGCATCATCATGGGTCACGACGGCATGCACTACTCGCTGCCCTCTCGCGAGCTCATCGCCGACGCCGTCGAGACCATGGCGCGTGCGCACTGCTTCGATGCGATGATCTGCATTCCGAACTGCGACAAGATCGTTCCAGGAATGCTCATGGGCGCCGCGCGCGTGAATCTCCCCACCGTGTTCGTGTCCGGCGGACCGATGCAGGCGGGTGTCGATCACAGCGGCCGCAAGATCGATCTCATCACCGTGTTCGAGGGCGTCGGAGCGCGCCTCGCCGGCACGATCGACGACGCGCGACTGGCCGAGCTGGAGTCCGCCGGGTGTCCGACGTGCGGCAGCTGTAGCGGAATGTTCACGGCGAACTCGATGAACTGTCTGTGCGAGGCGCTCGGCATCGCGCTGCCGGGAAACGGGACGATCCTCGCGACCTCACCGGAACGCCACGCGCTCGCGCGGCGCGCGGCGGTGGCGCTGATGGAGCTCCTTCACAGGGGCATCACGTTCGGCGACATCGTGACGGCGACATCGATCGACAACGCCATCGCACTCGACGTCGCGATGGGCGGATCGACGAACACCGTGCTCCACGTGCTGGCGCTGGCACGCGAGGCCGGCGTGGAGTATCCGCTCGCGCGATTCAACAGCGTGGCGGAGCGAGTGCCCCACCTCGCGAAGCTCGCGCCCGCGTGGGACGGCGACCGGCAATGGCACATGCAGGACCTTCATGCGGCCGGCGGCGTTCCGGCGATCCTCAAGGAGCTCTCCGCTCTGCCCGGCGCGCTCGATCTCGACGTCCCGACCATCACCGCCAGCTCGTTAGGCGTGAGCCTCGCCGGCGTCTCCAATCACAACCCCGAGTGCATTCGGCCGCTGGCGCATCCCCATTCGGAGCGAGGGGCGCTCGCGGTGCTCTTCGGAAATCTCGCGCCGCAAGGTGCGGTCATCAAAGTGGGCGCCGTGGAGCAGCACGAGATGACGTTCCGCGGACCGGCACGCGTCTTCGACGGCGAGGAAGACGCGATCGAGGCGCTGCGCGCCGGTGTCGTTCAGGCGGGCGATGTCGTCGTCGTACGATACGAGGGGCCGCGTGGCGGACCGGGCATGCGCGAGATGCTCTCGCTCACCAGCATGCTCAAGGGAATGCCGCTCGGTTCGCACGTCGCGCTCATCACCGACGGCCGGTTTTCCGGCGGCTCGCGCGGGTTGAGCATCGGCCACGTCGCGCCCGAGGCCGCCGAGGCTGGGCCGATTGCCCTGCTGCGCGATGGCGACGTCATCGCCATCGACCTGCCCGCCCGCACCCTCGACGTCGTGTTGGCGCCTAACGAGCTCGCGTGGCGGCGCGCCGATTGGGCTCCGCCCGCGCCCAAATATACGCGCGGCTGGCTGGCGCGGTACGCGGCCCTCGTCTCCAACGCGAGCGTCGGCGCCGTCCTCGAGGTCCCCGAGCCAGCCCTGACGCCCCGTTATTCCACTGCCACGCCAGTCGAAGCCGCGCGATGAGCACATCGGTAACGGGCGCCCAGGTCATGTGCGAGGCCCTCATCCGCGAAGGCGTCGATCTCGTCTTCGGTATTCCGGGCGGCGCGATCATGCCGTTCTACCACGCCCTCGCCGGCTATCGAGACCGCCTGCATCACGTCCTCTGCCGGCACGAGCAGGGCGCCGGACATGCTGCCGAGGGTTATGCGCGCGCCACCGGCCGCGTCGGCGTCTGCGTCGCGACGAGCGGTCCCGGTGCCACGAACCTCGTGACGCCTCTCGCCGATGCCTGGATGGACTCGACGCCCCTCGTCGCCGTCACCGGGCAGGTGCCGCGATCGCTGCTCGGCAAGGACGCATTTCAGGAAGTCGACATCACCGGCATTACCGTGCCGATCACGAAGCACAACTACCTCGTCACCCACGCCGAGGAGCTGCCCTACGTTTTCCGCGAAGCGTTCTTCCTCGCGTCGAGCGGGCGGCCGGGTCCCGTGCTCATCGATGTCACGAAGGACGCCCAGCAAGCGCGCCTAACGCCTAACTGGGACATCGAGCTCAATCTGCCGGGCTACCGGCCGACGTATACCGGCAACGCGCGACAGATCCGCGCCGCAGCCGCGCTCCTCAATGATGCCGAGCGGCCGCTGATCATGGCCGGGAATGGCGTCATCCAATCCGGCGCCACGGACGCGCTGCTGGCACTCGCCGAGCGCACCGAGATTCCGGTCATCACGACGCTGCATGGCATGGGCGCCTTTCCGGAGAATCACCCGTTGAGCCTCGGCATGCCGGGGATGCACGGCTGGGTGCACGTGAACCGCGCCATTCAGGAGTGCGACGTGTTACTCAATGTCGGCGGGCGGTTCGACGATCGTGTGACCGGTAAGGCGTCGACCTTCGCGCCGCGGGCGACGGTGATTCATGTCGACATCGACCCGTCGGAGATCGGGAAGAACGTCCGCGTCGCCGTGCCCATCGTCGGTGATGCCCGGAACGTGTTGCAAGCGCTGCTGCGCGAGGTCCTGCCGCGACGCTCCGGCGAGTGGCTCGAGCACATTCGCCACGAGCAATCACAGTATCAGAGCCGGCATCGCGAGCTCATACGGCCCTCAGGTGCGGCGCTGATGCCCCACGATGTGTACGCCGAGTTGAATCGAACGCTCAACGAGCGCGGGGATTATCGAGTCGTCACGGACGTCGGCCAGCATCAGATGTGGGCCGCGCAGCTGATCGACTGGCACCGCCCGCGAACGCACATCACGAGCGGCGGCGCTGGGACAATGGGGTTCGCGCTGCCCGCCGCACTCGGCGTCGCGCTCGCCTATCCCAACGAGGTCGTGTGGGCAATCGTCGGCGACGGCGGTTTTCAGATGACGAACCAGGAACTATCGACGCTCGTGCAGGAGAACGTCCGCAATGTGAAAGTGGCCATCGTGAACAACGGTTACCTCGGGATGGTGCGGCAGTGGCAGCAGCTCTTCGAGAACAAGGTGTACAGTGCCACGCCGCTCATCAGCCCCGACTTCGCGAAGCTCGCGGC
>Ga0070717_10001259_pt1 | contig 17289 bp, 12 predicted proteins | sample LARL113metaG_FD_71366 | JGI IMG/M metagenome (GOLD analysis project Ga0070717, IMG submission 71366) | Corn, switchgrass and miscanthus rhizosphere microbial communities from Kellogg Biological Station, Michigan, USA - LAR L11-3 metaG | ecosystem: Host-associated > Plants > Roots > Rhizosphere ... | reverse complement strand
GTGGGAGTGCCGGAGATCAGCCCGGTCGATGCGTTGATGGACAGCCCCGCGGGCAGGCCGGTGGCGCTGTAGGTGAGCGTCTGGCCGGATGCCGAGTCGCTCGCGCTGACTTGCGCGCTGGCCGCGGTCCCGACCGTCGACGTCTGGTTACCTGGACTGGTAACCGTGACGGTATTAACGCCGGGGTTGGTCACGGTCCAGGTGAACGAGGTGGTACCGGTTGCTCCCGTGGTGTCCTTGGCGGTCACCGTCACGGTGGATGTGCCCGCGGTGGTGGGAGTGCCGGAGATCAGCCCGGTCGATGCGTTGATGGACAGCCCCGCGGGCAGGCCGGTGGCGCTGTAGGTGAGCGTCTGGCCGGATGCCGAATCGCTCGCGCTGACTTGCGCGCTGTCCGCGGTCCCGACCGTCGACGTCTGGTTACCTGGACTGGTAACCGTAATAATGTTTCCCCCTCCTCCAGCAGGCAGGTTCCATAGCTGCTGGGCGGAGCCGGTACATGTCTCGATGTCGAGCCGCGAGCCGGTGTTGCCTCCCGGGTCGGTGAGGCACAGGCCGGAGTTCGGATTGACCTCCTCGCCATTGGACTGGTGGGTCCAGCCCTGGGCGGCGGAGGCGTTGCAGGGATACCAGTCGACGGTGGTGCCGCTGGTCTTCCCGGCACTCGTCACGTCCAGGCAGCCGCCCTGGGTCCGCAGGGTGCCGTCGGTGTAGGGCGACCACTGCTGGCCTGCGCTGCCGTTGCATCCGGCCACGCCGATGGGGTTGCTCGCCACGTTCAGCGAGTTCTGGTTGGCGAGGCACAGCCCATTGAGCCCGGTTACCGGCCCGGTCGCGATGGCGGTCCCCGGAGGGGTGGAGTTGCCGCCCTTTTCGTACACGGCCACATACGCCGCGCTCATGGATGCACCTGACGTAGTGGCCGCCGTCGGGGTCGTGGTGCCAGATACACCGTCCGGGTAGTTGCCGCCCATGGCCAGGTCCCAGATGATGAAGAAACCGTGGTCAATGGCTTCCTGCCAGGCCGTCGTGCCGACCGAGGCCTCGGTGATGGTGCTCTCGACGACGCCGTCCATCACGAACTGCAGGGTCTCCGCGCTCGTGTTGGTCCGGTCGATTATCACCGAGTAGGTGTGGTAGCCAGTCTGGCAGCCGGAGCCCGCGCCGGGGCACGGGATCAGCCCGTGACCGGGGCTGTTCGCCGCGTCGTGGAGGGTCTGGGAGGCCTCGTTCAGGCCGTTGACGTCCTCCATCATGTCGATCTCGCCAGACTGGGGCCAGCCGCCGCCCGTCCGCATGGGCGACCCGAGGGCCCAGAACGCCGGCCAGTACCCGAGGCCGTTGGCCGGATTCGGCTGCTCGATCGACGCGGTCATCTCAAGTTCCCCGCCCGGCGGGGCCTGGAAGTCATCTCGCGTGCTCTCGATCCGCCCCGACGTCCACGTCCCGCCGTTGTTGATCGCCTTCAGAACCAGGTGGCCGTTGCCGTCCAGATAGACGTTGCTGGTCGAGTTGGTAGTGTGCTCTTTCTCCCCGGTCCCGAAGCCGGTACCGATGTCGTAGAACCAGTTCGACGACGATGGCGCGGACCCAGCCGACCCTGCGAAATTGTCGCCGAACACCGTCGTCCAGCCCGCCGGCGGCGGCGGCACGGTGTCGGCTCGTGCCGCAGGCGCGGTGACCAGCGTTATACCCACCACGCTGGTCAGACATCCGGCCAGCAATACCAGCGTGGTCAGGACCGAGCGCGGCCTCAACGACCCCGGCTGGCGCCCAGTGCGCCATGAAGGGCGCGCCGTGGCATTCATGCCATGATTCATCTGCCAAACCTCCTGCAAGCCCCAGACGCCGTTACGGTGGCGCGGACTTACTACCGCACCTATGTCATTGATCAGCGGCAATGGCTCAGCTAATAACCAACCTCCTCATGCTTAATGTAAGTCTTATTTAAAGCTGAAACGTAACCTGCGTGTAGCAGACTGTCAAGCGTTGGGAGCTTTGATAGGGCCTGGCGGTGACGCGGTTCTTACTGGCGGACGCGGGCCAGGAGGAGAGTGATGTCGTCCTCGCCGCGCTGGCGCAGCGTCTGGGTGACCATCTCGCAGCTGCCGTCCAGCGTGCCGCCCGGCCGCGTCAGGGCCGAGCGGAGCGCGTCACGCAAGGCGGCCAGGCCGCCGTCGAGCGGCCGGGTGCGGCTTTCGACCAGCCCGTCGGTGTAGAGAGCGAGGGTGGCTCCCGGTGGCAGGTCGATCTGGGTGACCTCGAAGGATCCGGTGCCAAGGCCGAGGGGAAGCCCGGCGGGCACGTCGATCACCTGGGTGGCACCGTCGGCCAGGATCAGTACGGGAGGCGGGTGGCCGGCCTTGGCGATCACGCACGAGCTGCCTGATGGGTCGATCACTGCGGCGACGCAGGTGGCGAACGGTGCGGCGGGCATTCCGGCGGCCATCCGGTCGAGCTTGCGCAGCATCTCTCCGGGCGGCAATTCCAATTCGGCCATGATGTGCGCCGCGGTGCGCAACTGCACCATGACGGCCGCCGCCTCCGGGCCATGCCCCATCGCGTCGCCGACGATCAGCGCCGCCTTGCCGCCGGACAACGCGACGATGTCATGCCAGTCCCCGCCGATGACGTTGGCACCCACCGGCAGGTACCGTTGCACGACCTCCATGCGCGCCGGGACGCGTGGCTCACTGGGAAGCAGGCCCAGCTGCAGCGCAGACGCGATCCGCCGCTCCCGGTCGTACAGCCGGGCGTTGTCGATGCTCACCGCAGCCCGGGACGCAAGCTCGCCCGCCGCCGCGATGTCGTCAGGCCCGAAGGCCGGGCTGCCGGCCCCCCGCCCGAAGGTCATACAGCCCAGCACCACTCCACGGGCCACGAGGGGAACGGCCAGGAACGAGGCGTAGCCGGAGGTGAGCCTGCGTCCTCCTGGACGGCGGGCGATCCGTTCGGCGGTCTCGTCGTCGAGGTGGTCGAACTGGACCGGGCTGGTGGTCTCCATCGCGCGGAAGGAGGGTGAGTCCCCGCCGAAGACGATCACTTCACCGGGGCGCAGCACGCTTTCGGTGACAGCTACGGCCTGGCCGGCCAACCGGGCGGCCAGCCGCCGCACCACTGCCCCGTGCCCGGGCTGGTGCGCGGCGAACTCATCGGCGGCGAGCAGCCGTTCCGAGACGAAAATGGCGGCCGCGTCGGCGAATGCGGGAACGGCGACGTCGGCGACCTCGCGTGCCGTGCGGGTCAGGTCAAGCGTCGTGCCGATCCGGTCGGCCGCCTCGCCGAGCCAGCTCGGGCCGATGTGCGTGGAGGCGGACTGGGCGATCACCAGCGCCCCGGTGCCCGGCCCGGCCAGCGGCTCACAGCGGATAGCGACCGGGCCGCCGCCGCCCGCGAAGGCCATGGCCAGAGTCGCGGTCCAGGTCCGCCCGGCTGCGGCCTCGGCCAGCGCCTCATGGACCAGCTGGCGCTGGCCCGGCCCGGTCATCAGCACGTCACACACGTCATGCCCCACAACGGCGTGCGTCGCATGCCCGAACAGCCGTGTGGCGGTCGCCGACCATGAGGCCACCCGCCCCTGCGAGTCCAGGGTGAACGTAGCCAGGCCAGTCAGGTCCGGCCCGCGCCGCCGCGGCAGCCCGTGCGTGCCATCCCCGGCTATCTGTGACTCCACCGGTACCTGCACCAACCTTGACAACCAGTCCACCGGGGCTTGCAGCGGCCTGTCCGATAATGGCCGCAGGCCGTTCGACCTACAGGAGCTACGTACGGACAGCGCTGGCCGGCACCCTGAGATATCGTGCAAACACGAAATGTATCGCATTATGGGCGCCGAAATGGGCCCGACGCCAGACACGCAGGAACCGCTACCGGGCGCCAGCCAGCAACAGGCGCGCGTCCACGCATCGGGACAGAAGGAGACGTGATGGCTGGCGAGCCGGGCTGGGTTCCGCCGGGCGTTGACACCAAACGGGCGAACGTCGCCCGGGTCTACGACTACTGGCTGGGCGGCAGCCACAACTTCCTGGCCGACCAGGACGTGGCCCGGGCGATCGCCGCGGTCGAGCCCAACATCCGGGCGTTCGCCCGCGCCGGCCGGGAGTTCCTCGGCCGGGCGGTGCGGTTCTTGGCCGACGCGGGCATCCGCCAGTTCCTCGACGTCGGCTCCGGCATACCGACCGAGGGGAACGTGCACGAGGTTGCCCAGCAGGCCGCCCCGGCCGCCCGGGTGGCCTACGTCGATATCGACCCGGTCGCGATCGCGCACAGTAAAGCCATCCTGGCCGGCCACGAGAACGCCGCCATCATTGGCGCCGACCTGCGCGAACCGGAGAAGATCCTCGCCCACGACACGACCCAGCGCCTGATCGACTTCGGCCAGCCGGCCGGCCTGCTCCTCGCCTCCGTCCTGCAATTCATCTCCAATGCCGAGGATCCCTGGCGCATCGTGGCCACGCTGCGCGATGCGCTCGCGCCCGGCAGCTACCTCGTGCTGTGCCATGTCACCGATCACGGCCAGCCCGCGGTGATGCAGGCTGCCGAGAAGGTGTACAACCGCAGTGTCGCCACGCAAATACACGTACGCTCGCGCGCGGAGATCATGCGTTTCTTCGACGGCTTCGACCTCGTGGACCCCGGGCTGGTGTCCATCCCGCTCTGGCGGCCGGACCCGCCCGCCGACGCGTCCAGTGACCCCAGCCAGTTCTGGGGCGGCCTGGTCGGCGTGGCCCGGAAGAACTGACGCGCCGCTGGAGGTGGCAGGCTTGGCGCGTGAATTCTTCGGCCGGCGGCGAGGCGGAGGGCGATGCGCTGGCTGGGCCGAGGGCAAAGTACCGGTCCACGCGCGCCACGTGGCCGTGAACCGATCAGGCTGGTGTGGCGCGCTGCTCGGCGATCGAGTTGCCGCCGTCCACGACCAGGTATTGCCCGGTGATGTAGGACGCGCCCGGGCTGGCTAGCCAGGCAACGGCGGCGGCGACCTCGTCGGGTGCGCCGCTCCGGCCGGCCGGGGTGGCCTGCCCTTCGCCACGCTCTTCGGGGGTCTGGGACCCGGTCGCTATCCAGCCTGGGGCGACGGCGTTGACGGTGATTCCGTGCTCTGCGGCGTCGACCGCGGCCGCGCGGGTGAGGCCGATCATGCCCGCCTTGGCGGTGGCGTAACCGACGTCCGCGCGTATTGCCATCACCGGGCCGGTCACGCTGGCCACCATGATGATCCGTCCCCAGCCGCGGCTGGTCATGGCCGGCAGCGCCGCCTTGGTGACCAGGAAGGCGGTCGTCAAGTTGCGGGCGAGCGCAGCCTGCCAGGTCGCCAGACCCATGGACTCCACCGTGCCTGACTCGAACACGGGGTCAGCGGCGGAGATCATGCCGGCGTTGTTGACCACGATGTCCAGCCGCCCCCATTGATCCAGCGCAGCCGACACAAGCCCGGACGCGGCGTGGGCATCGGTGAGATCGCCGGCGATCCCCGCCGCGTCGAAGCCAGCGCTGCGCAGTTCGCTGACCCTGTCCTGAATCCGGGAGGTGGTGGCGGTGATCATCACGGCGGCACCGAGCTCGGCGAGCAGGCTGGCGGTGGCGAAACCGATGCCGTCGGGACTGCCCGCCCCGGTGACCACCGCCACCCGGCCGGACAGGTCAAACGCCGCTGGAATGGGCATTGTCCGATCCTAATAGGGCTGAATGCCGGATCACCTGGCCCGCGGAAGGGGGCAGCGCGGCCGGGCGGAGGCCGGCCAGTGGGCCGCAAGATAGCCTTCGGGCCTATGGTGAAGCGCCCTGACCCGCTGGAGAGCACGCCGCCTGCCTTCGGCGAAGAGGCAGCCAGGCAAATCCTGCGGGCAGGCTTCGGCGTGGAATCGTCATCCCTGAATCCCCTCGCGGGCGAACGTGACCAGAACTTCCGAGTGGACACGGCCGACGGGCAGCGCTTCCTGTTCAAGATCTCTAATCCGGCGGATGGCCGGTCCATCTTGGAGATGCAGGCTGCCGCTTTCCGCCATATCGAGCGGGTAGATCCGGGTCTGCCGGTGATGCGTGCCCTGCCGACCGCCGCGGGGGAATCCTGGGTCGAGGTGCCGGGACCCGACAGCCGGACTTACCTGGCGCGGCTTTTTACGTTCCTGCCCGGCCAGGTGACCGCGAACACAGCGCTCACCACCGAGGCGATCTGGTCCCATGGACAGCTCACGGCCCGTCTGGGGCGGGCGCTGCGCGGCTTTTTCCACCCCGCCGCCGACTACGAGATCCTGTGGGACATCACCCACGTGCCCAAGCTCCGCCCGCTGCTCACTCATGTCTCCGACGGCCCGCGCAGGGCACAGGTGGAATGGGTTCTGGACCGGTTCGAGGCCCGGGTCGCGCCGGCCCTGCCCGGGCTGCGCGCACAGGTGATCCACGGCGACATGAGCCTGGACAACGTGCTGTTCGACGACGACCTTCGGGTCAGCGGGATCGTGGACTTCGGGGACATGACCCATGCGCCGCTGGTCTGCGATCTCGCCGTCGCCGTCGCCGATGTGCTCCACGGCCGTGACGACGCCCTCGACGCGGCCGCCGCAATAATCGGAGGCTACGTCTCGGTGACGCCGCTCGAAGACGAGGAGGCCGGGCTGCTCGCGGACCTGGTGGCGGCCAGGCTTGCCACTGAGGTCACGGTCACCGCCTGGCGGCAGGTCCTCTACCCGGACAACGTCGCGTACGCCGCGAGCGGCGAGCCGGGAGCCCGCGCCTTCCTCGACGCCATCGAGGCGAAGGGGATAGACACCGTCGCGCGGCGTTTCCGCGAGGCCTGCCGTCGGCTCCCCTACCAAAGGTCTGCCACCCGTGATCTGCTAGAGCGCCGGCATCGGGCGCTGCCCCGATCGCCGCTGTTCTACGAGCACCCGGTGCACCTGGTCCGCGGCGAGGGTGTCTGGCTGTTCGACCCCGACGACCGGCGGTACCTCGACTGCTACAACAACGTGCCCGTGGTCGGCCACAGCCACCCCCGGGTCGTGCAGGCAGTGACCGAACAACAGCGGCTGCTGGCGACCCACAGCCGCTATCTGCACGAAGCGATCGTCGAGCTCGCCGAACGGCTCCAAGCCACCCTGCCGCCGGAGCTAGACGCCGTCATGGTCGTGAACTCCGGCAGCGAGGCCAACGACCTCACCTGGCGGATTGCCCGCGCGGCCACCGGGCGGGCCGGCGCGGTCGTGACCGCCTGCGCCTACCACGGGCTGACCGAGGCCACGCACGCCCTGTCCCCTGAGGAGTGGGCCAAGGGGGAGCAGCCTGCCCATGTCGCCACGATCCCCGCGCCCGACGGGTATCGCGGCCGGTACCGGCGGGAGGAGGGCGAATGGGCGCAACGTTATGCCGCCCACATCGATGACGCCGCCCGAGCGCTCGGCGGCCATGGCTTCGCCGCCATATACCTGGACCCAGCCTGCACCGCCGACGGCATCCTGTCGCCTCCTGTCACCTACCTGCGGGAAGCAGCCGAGCGGGTCCGGGCGCTGGGAGGGCTCCTGGTTGCCGACGAAGTGCAAGCCGGTCACGGCCGGTCCGGGACGCACCTATGGAGCTTCCAGGCCTCGGGGATCGAGCCTGACATGGTGGTGATGGGCAAGCCGATGGGCAACGGCTTCCCGGTCGCCGCCCTGGTAGTCCGGTCCGGGCTGCTCGAGGCCGTTCCCGAGGAGATTGAGCTGTTCAGCACCTTCGGCGGTAACCCGGTTGCCTGCGCGGCCGCGCTCGCGGTCCTAGCCGTCATCGAGGATGAGGGCTTGGTGGCCAACGCCGCGCGTGTCGGCTCCCACCTTCGCCAGGGCCTGCTGACACTCGCGGAACGCCACCCTCTTATCGGGGATGTCCGGGGCGAAGGCCTTCTGCTCGGCGTCGAACTGGTTGATGAGGCGCGTACGCCTGCTGCTGGGGACGCCCGCCAAGTGACCGAGGCAATGCGCGAACGGGGGATACTGCTCAGCGCAACCGGCCCGGCCGGAAACGTGCTCAAGATCCGGCCGCCCCTGATATTCCAGCCCGAACACGCCGATCTCCTCCTTCAAGCCCTCGACGAGGTACTCGCGTCTTCCTGACGCTGCGCCGAATGGGCGTGGACCGCCTCCGCCGAGGTGGCTGAGTTCTTTCGCGGCAGCCGGATGCCGCGAATCAGCCTTGAGGCCAGGCCGTCAGCAAGCCAACTGCGGCACACTGGCCTGGTGGACGCTGACGTTGTGGTCATCGGGCCATCATGCCGGGCCGCCCAAGATCCGTAGACGTAGGCCACGCTGGATCTCGCGGTAGACCGACGGATGCGGGGTGCCTGTCCGCACTGCGATCTCGGTAAGGCTGAGCTCAAGGTCGGGAGCGCCAGATGGGCATGAGCGGTGGCGTCGGCCGTCTATCCGCGACAAATAGAAGAGCACTCTTCAGTTCGCGGATACTTGCGTCAGGATGGGATGCGCGCGTTAGCGCTGGCGTCGGCTAGCATGCACGAAGTCTCCCGCCGGTGTAGCTCAGTTGGCAGAGCAGCCGTCTTGTAAACGGCAGGTCAGCGGTTCGAATCCGCTCACCGGCTCCGCGAGGTCTTCACGACAGACCCGGCATCCCCTCGGCATAATCCGGGCCAACTCGAAGCCCTCGGCTACAAAATCACCCTCGAACCCGCCGCCTGACCAGCACCCTCACCCCGTCCGGCTCCGCAGCGCTCCGCGGGACGCTGCCCCGCGCCCGTAACTCACCCATTTTCGGATTAGGGGATAACGAAGGCAGACGCACCGTCGGCAGCTGAGGTTGCCGCAGCCGCTTGGCGTAGAACGCTCTCGGGGCCGAGCACGGAGAACCCGTCATTCCCGCCCGGCCAGAACAGCGCAATACGGCGGTCGCTTCCGGCCGCATGGAGTAGACGGTTCACTTCAGCGGCAGGCTCGACGGTGCAGTCCATCCACGGGTCATCAGTCAACGGCACGCGCGGGTCAGCCGGGTCGACGGTGTACAGGTTGAGCGCAGTGCCGTTCACCGTCACTGTGTAGCGGGCCAAGCCCTCATCGAACGGACCTGAGCCGGTGGTGACCGCCAGGTCGACCCCACAATCGTTGAGTGGCTCCGCCATGCCGCGCAGCCACACCTCGACATCACCCCCAGCAAGGTCTTCACCGTCAGCACGCCAGGCGCCGCCAGACGCCCATGCCGCGTCCTGGCCAGACATGAGCCTCCGGATGAGTGCGCGTGTCCTGTCGGGCGAGACCTCCCGCCAGAGGCCCGCCCCGTCCAGGGCGTGAAGAAGTCGCTCGAACGGGTTCACAGCGGCTATCCTGCCGCAGCCGACCGCTGCCCTTGCCCGTCTGGGGTCGCCGGACCCCCGCACGTCGCGTGAACACGTTGCCCGCGACAGGTAACGGCACCAGCCAGTGAAGTGATCGGCCTAGCGGAAGCACCCCTGCCCATTCGGGATGATGATTTTGACTAACGGTCTCCCGCAGGGACCCTGCCGTAGGGGTTCGGCGTCATGGGCTGGGGTCAGCGAGGCTGGTCCGTCGACACCAGCCAGGCCGTGCATCCCAACATCGGCCGGATCTACCAGCCGCGCGCCCGGAAAGCCAGAAGAGCATCGAGCGGGCGTGCTTCTGCAACGAGAAGGGTGGACAACTACCCAGACGGTGAGTCGCAGGACCGTCCGCCTCCCCGGTTGACATCGTGTCCCCGATGTCAACCGTTCGGCGGGCAGCAGATCGATACGCCTATCGGAAGAAGACATAGACAGGCCGACCATCGCTCTGACCGAGGCCCTTGACGATGGCGAGCCCGATCCCCTGGTTGGCGCCCGTGACCACAGCGACCCTGGATACCTCACGCAACAGCCGCCTCCTGCATCAACGTCAGACCTCTCCCGCTTCGAACGGCGACCATCTGCCGGGCGAGTCCGCCCCGGCCCGCACTTCCTGGATGACCAAGTTGGTAGCCCACCTTGATACCCGGATCAGCCAATGAGTTTTCCCTTGCCAGCCCCAGCAGAAGCCTCGTGACGGCCACGCCGTCCTGGCCGTGCGGGGCCGACCGTAGCCGCGAACTGGATGTCGTGGCTGGTGGCGTCGGCGGCCGCGAACGCGAGCAGGCGCTGGCCTTCGGCGGTGATCGCGTCTGGCTCGGGCAGCGGGCCGAACGGGTCGATGTGGAGGATGGCGCCGTGGCCGTGCCGGGTGATGCGCCAGGTCGCGCGGAAGAAGCCGTCGGCGAGCAGCGTGCCGGTGCGCCCGCCGCTGCCGGGGGGCAGGGGCACCGGGCGATGATCGGGGATGATGCGGGTGCGGTCGGCGTGGGAGAGCAGCAGGTTGTCGTATTCGGGCAGGAACCGCGGCGGCGCGGGGGTGTCCGGGTCGGGCCTGGGTGCGTCCGGGAGGTCATACAGCTCGGTGCCGGCCTGGTCGCGGAATGCCCGCAGCCGGGGCCGGAGGCGCTCGGCCACCTCGCCCAGCCGGGTCAGCCCGGACCAGGTCTGCATGTCGGCCACGCTGGCCGGGCCGAACCCGGCCAAGTAGCGCAGCACCAGCTCCTCCCGCGGGGCCCCGGGGCCAAGCGGCCGGCCCAGCCACGATTCGGCCGGGGCCATCGCGGCAGGGCCGCCCGCCCGCCACACGCCGCGAGGCGGTACCTGCACGCTAGGCACGTGATAGCTGACGGCGTAGGCGAGCGATGCCGGGTCATGGCCCGGCCACCGGGCTGCCAGCAGCCGCCCCAGCTCGGCGCGGGTACGCGGGCGCTGGTCCAGCAGCGCCCGTCCTGCGGCTACTACCGCGCCGAGGTCCAGGCCGGCCAGGTTGCGGGCGAACTGCTGGGCGGCGAAGCCGCGCTCCGACACGACCTGCACCAACGGTCGCCAGGCCAGGCAGTCGCGTGCGCTGACCAGGTGGAGCGTCGCCCTCATCAGGTGCACGCGCACCACCTGTCGGGAGGTCAGCAGTTCCGCCAGCTCGCCGGTGCGGAAGCCTGCCAGCCGTGCCCACAGCCCGACATACGGCGCATCCGGCGCCTGGGCCTGCAGCCCGGCGAGGTGGTCGATCGCCGTCAGAGCTGTCATGCCGGCCCGGCGCAGCAGCAGCTGGCGGGCCAGTGTGGCCCGGTTCAGGGCGCGGGCACTCAGCACGACCGGGCGCGCAGCAGCAGATCCTGTCATTGCAGCGGCCCGAAGAAGGCCTGCAGGTCTGCGGTTGGCGGGAGTCTTGTCATGATCGCCCGCTCAGCTCGCTCCGTGCACGGAACCACCAGGCTGGTGCTTCACCGGGACGGGCTTTCCCGATCGCCTGAGGCGTGACGGATGAGGCCGTCGACGCCGGCCTGGAACAGGCGGTTCCAGCGGCGGGCAACCAGCGGCCGCAGCATCGCGACCGGCAGGCCGGCGAACACCTCCGCGTTGCTGACATGGGTGCCGCCGCTCGGCAGCGGGGTGAAGCTCCACTGGTGAAAGGACCGGACGCCGTTGGCATCCCCTGCCCAGGCCACCCGCCCCGCGGGCTCAAGCAGGTCAATGGTGACGTGCTCGGTGGTCATGCCGACCGGGAAGCCGAGGCTGAGCTGCTGGTCGAAAGCCGCGCCCGCGGCAAGCTCGCCGTGCCCGGTCCTGGTCACCGAGCGGTGCAGGGGCGACCAGGCCGGCCAGCGCTCCAGGTCAGCCCACACCGTCCACAGGTCCTTGGCGGGCACGGCGGCGTCTGCCGCGCCGTGAACGACGAGCGTGTCCCAGCCCGCCGCGGTCTTGCCGATTCGCTCCAGGCAGTAGGCGATGCCGGGGTCTGCTGGTGACATGCTGATTCCTCCGGTTCTCAGGCGACGATGCGCAGGGCGAGCAGGGCGCAGGCGAGGGCGCCGGAGACGGCGAACCCCGCCAGGCCGGCGGGGTCCTGCGGCCCGGTTGGGCCAGGTAGAAGCAGGAAATCGCCAGCGCGGCGGCGGCGCCGACTTTCCCCGCGATCCAGGCGGTGGGCTCTGGCAGGTGCCCTGGCTGTGCTGGTCATGTGCGGGCAGCGCGCTCGGCGCGCTGCTTGAGCGCCTGGTTGAGGGCGGAAGTCGTCCTCGGTCTGGGTAATCGTCTTGCCGGTGAACGGGATCTGGGCGCCGCGGAAAGTCTCGGACTGGGTCAGGCGGGTCTGCCCGCCAAGGTCTTCCAGCGCGAACTGGCGGGTGCCGTCGAAGATGCCCGGCACGACGAGCCGGCCGATCCAGCGCAACAGCGCACCTGGCTGGGCGGCCAGCACCCTGGGCCGCATGGTGAACGCCCGGCCCTGGGCCGGAACCATCCGCAGGGTGAGGCGCGCTCCTTCGGCCAGCTGCCCCGACGCCGAGCGGATGAACGGGTTCCAGTCCGGGCAGGTGTCCAGGTCAGCCATGACTGCCCAGACCTGCTCGGGGGGTGCCTCGATGTCCACGGTGGCCGAAATAGTGCGCATAGAACTCCTAATAGAATCACAGTTGCGTTACTCGATAGGTCATGAAAGCTTTACCCCAAACGTAACTCTCATTTAATTTGACTGGACACGTATATATGCCTCGGGGCCAGGGGCCGCACGCTCCACTGAATCCTGCAAGTGTCATGCAGGCGATCATCGGCGAACTCATCGTCAATGAGTGCGCAGGCGCGGCCCCTTTCTGCCGGATTCTGCCGTGGCCGCCTCACCCGCCCCTCACACGCCGCTAATACAAGCACCGGATCGCCGCCGTTGTGCTCGTGTCAGTTGCGAGGCACGATCTGGGCTGATCAAGCCAGGCTCACGCAGCCGATGCCGTAGAAGACCAGGGTCGCTCTCGCACCCGGCAGAAGTAGGCGTAGTCCGGTGAGGTCGGCGGGAGGCATACAACGCCGCCTCGTAGAGGGCCCACCGCAGCACGGGCGGTCCTTGACGGGCTATGTGCCCCCGGGCGCGTTTGCCATCGGAGTCGTAGACGGTGATGTCCAGCCCGGTGTGCCGCAGCACGTCATCGGAAGAGGCGAGCTGCCGGCAGATCTCCCGGCCGATTCCGCGGTTACCACCAGTGACCAGCGAGATGGTGCTCATGACGAGAGGAGGTGCGTGCGAACCGAGTCGTCGCCGCGAGTGTGCCAGGCGAAGAAGGTCAGCCCGGCCGCTTTCCAGCCGGCCGGGGTGCGGCGAAGCGGGACCTCGTAGGCTCCCCACACCTCCCACATGCCGCCGCCCAGTCCGTCGTCCAGCACGTTATAGGCATAGCCCTTGACGGCCATCGTGGCCGAATCGCCGTCGATGGCCACACGGTGGTGACCTACCAGGTGGAAGCTCTTCTTCCGGGCATGCAGCCCCTGCCGCCAGCCGTCCACAAGCTGGGTACCAGAGATCGTCGCGGGCTCGCCGCCGTTCAGGCTGGTGAAATCCACCCTCACCGTGCCGTCGAACAGCGCCTCGACCGCATCCCAGTCCTTCGCATCCACTGTGTCAAAAATCGCATTCACCAGCTGGATAATCTCAGTGTTGTCACTCACCATCGACTCTCCATTTATCCGGAACAACCAGTGCCTTGATCATTGTGCATGCGCCTGAGCGACGGTCAGTGCCCTGGTGATAACCATGGTGGTGGCCGGCGAGCGGTTGCTGTCGCCTGACAATCCCGAGGCCGTTGGGTGCTCGAGGGTGAGGAAGCCGTGGCCCGCGCAGGGGGCGGGGGAACGTCGGGCACCGCGTCCGGCAGTTCGCACCTTCAGTCATCGCGGGTCGCTGGGATCGCCTCTTCGGCCTGCACTGACGCTGCCGCCGGCCGGTTACTGGAGCGGGTGGCCAGTACCGAGCCGGCCAGGATCAGCCCGAACGAGATCACGATCAGCGGGGTGAGCGGCTCGCCGAGCACGATGACACCTAGGGCCACCGCTACTGCGGGATTGACGTAGGTGACCACCTCGGCCCGCACCGGACCGGCCTCCGCTATCAGGCGCAGGTACAGCAGGAACGCCAGCGCTGTGCATACTACGGCCAGGGCTAGGAGAGCGCCGAGCACCCGGACCGCCGGTATGGCCTGCGGCCAGGTCAGCGCGGCCGGCACGGCGTACACCACGGACGCCAGGCCGAGGCTGGCCGCGGTCACGCTGAGATCATCAGCGCCGGCCAGCTTCCGGGCCGCGATGACCGGGCCGATCGCGTAACACACGGCGGTGCCGAGCGCCTCCAGCACCGCGGCCGTGCCGCCGCCCGCGGCGGCCGGGCCCATGAGCAACGCCACGCCGCCCAGGCCGACCGCCAGTCCGGTCCACCGGATGGCGGTCAGCCTGTCACGGTCACCGGCCAGCCTGGCCACGCCGACGCCGATGATGGGGACCACCGCGAGCAGCAGGCCGCTGAGCGAACTCGACAGGCGGCGCTCGGCGGCCGACAGCAGCAGCCACGGCACGATCACCTCGACGACCGACAAGGCCACCACCCATCGCCAGCGTGGCCGGAGCGCCCGCAGATGGCCGCGGCGCATCGCGGCGGGAAGCAGCAGCAACGACCCGATGAAGACCCGGGTGAACACCAGAACCCACACCGAGACGCCCCCATCGGCCACCTTGATCAGCAGAAAGGGGACGCCCCAGATCACTCCCACCGCGATGAACAGCACCCAGCCCTGACGGCTCACCGCGCTGACCCTTTCCATGCCCGCCGGACGCCACGAGACGGCCGGACCAGGTCGTCGTCACGATGACCCTCCAGCATTCGCCGTGCCGGTCCTTCACCGCCCATCAGCCGCCATCACCCCCGCTGCGCGTGCCGGTCCTCACCGCCCCTGCGGATTACCCGCCGTCGCGGCTCCCACCCGCCGGAACCGGCCCATCGCTCATCGAGCGTGCCTGGCAGCAGGCAGCGTCGGCGCTGAGGCCAGCGGCCACTGCAAGATCATCCGGAGTACAACCCGGGATGATCCGGCGGCGGCCACGAGCAAGCCAGTTTGAGAAGCTATCTGGGCGCGCTAACAAGCGCCTCACAACTTGCTAATAAGCGCCATGCCGCCACGCTCGCGCTGATTCACCCTGACCCAGTGGCACTTAACCCTGATCATTCGGGCGCCCAGCAGAGCGGGAGGGTGTCCCACCCAGGCCGCCGCCATGGACCCGCTGACCTGTGGCCTCGGGCACGGCGCCCCACAGCGGGCCAGCCAGCCAGGAGCGAGATATGACCCTTGTCTACCCCCGTACGCCCCGCCAGCCGGCCCCGGCCGCGATGCGGACACGGGCAGCGGTGGTGAGAGCGATTAATTGCCTGCTTCTGACGTATCGAGCAGTTGCTGCAGCACTTTCGCCAGTTCCCCGGTGCGGGCGCCGTTGTTGCCGCCCAGTGGCCCGGTGAGCTGGTCTCGCAGCTCGTAGACGATCTTTTGCGCTTCCTGCACGGTGGCCGTGCCCTGCTCGGTGAGGGACAGCTCGACCGCGCGCGGATCTGCCGCATGGGTTGACCGCGTGACGAAGCCTGCGCGTTCCAGTGCGCGGACCAGCTTGGAGATGTAAACGGCATCGAGGCCGGTGAGGTCGGCGAGTTCTCGCTGGCTGGGCCGGGCCCCGTCACGGGACATGCCGTAGAGGGGAGCGAGCACGGCGTACTGCGCCTGGGTGAGGCCCAGCGGCGCGAGCTCGTGGTCCATCGCGGCACGCCACCGCATGGACAGCCGCCAGACAAGGAAGCCCACGTTGCCGCGTACTTCTGTCTTGGTGTTACGCACATACCTAGTTTACATGGCAACTGTCTGGGTCGGCCCGAGCCGCAGTCGGAGTGGTGACCTGGCGGGCGCTGGCGTAGCGCGGGCAGTCTGCCACGGTTCGCTACCGCAGTACCTAGGTTCGTTCGTTCAGCAAATATAGTTTCCATAGTTACACTTGCCATGTTAATAGTTGCCATGTAATCTTTCCAGCTAAGAAGCACCTACCAGCGCAGGAGGAACACAGTGGCATCAACCGACGCAACGACTGTCCGCCTGGCGGGGCAGTCACCCGGCCAGCAGGCCGGGACAACCGGATCGCCCGCGCAAGACACCATTTCCCCTGGCCATGCCGCCGCGCCGCCTGCGGCGCAGGTCAGCCGGCGCACCTGGCTCGCTACCGCGCTCATGCTGGTCGCGGTGTTCATGGAGCTGATGGATGTGACCATGGCCAACGTCGCCGTGCCCTCGATCCGCAAAGATCTCGGCGCGTCCTACGGGCAGGTCCAGTGGGTCGTCGCCGGCTATTCGCTCGCCTTCGCCGTGGCCCTGATGACCGGGGGCCGGCTGGGAGACATCTGGGGCCGCAAGAAGGTCTTTCTGACCGGGCTCGCCGCCTTCATCGTCACCTCGCTGATGTCCGGCGTGGCACCTGACCCCGCCTTCCTGATCACCAGCCGGGTGCTGCAGGGCCTGGCCGCAGCGGTCATGCTGCCACAGGTCCTGGCCAGCATCAGCGTGTGGTTCCCGGCCGGTAAGCGGCAGGCCGCTTTCGGGTTGTTCGGCGCCGTGACCGGCATGGGGGGCGTCGTCGCGCCGCTCATCGGCGGCGGGCTGATCAATGCGAACCTGTTCTCCCTGGGGTGGCGGCCCATCTTCCTGATAAATATCCCGATCGGGCTGATCACACTGGCTGCCGCGCTGTTCTTCGTCGATGAGTCCGCGGTGCACGCCGCGCCGCGGCTCGACCTGCCAGGTGCGGTAACCGGCGCACTCGGCATCTTCCTCCTGGTCTTCCCGGTGATCCAGGGCCGCGCGGCGGGCTGGCCCGCCTGGGGCTGGGCCCTGCTCGCGCTCGCCGTCCCGGCGTTCGCCGTCTTCGCCGTCATAGAACAACGCCGCACCCGCCGCGGCCAGTCCACCGTGGCCGACCTGTCGCTGTTCCGGCGGCGCAGTTTCCCGGCCGGCCTGCTGGTGACCCTGGTCTTCTTCGGCGGTGTCACCGCCACCGCATTCATCCTGATGATCTACCTGCAGTCCGGTTTCGGCTACAGCCCGTTGCGGGCCGGCCTGTCGCTCGTCCCGCTCGCGCTCGCCCTGGTCGCCGGCTCCGGGATGTCCATCGGCATGTCAAAGCGGCTCGGGCGGACCGTTCTGCAGATCGGCTGCCTGGTTTCAGCAGGCGGTGTCATCTGGCTGTCAGTGGTAACCGGCAGCCACGTCGCGGCGCTCAGCATCTGGGACATCGTCCCGCCACTGGCCACCTTCGGCCTCGGGCTCGGGCTGACCGTCGCCCCGCTCACCGACTTCGTGCTGGCCGGCGTCCCGCTCCATAGCGCAGGCTCCGCCTCCGGTCTCCAGTCGGCCATCATCCAGGTTGGTAACGCGGTGGGTGTCGCCGTTCTCGGCGTC
>Ga0070717_10001258_pt1 | contig 17290 bp, 14 predicted proteins | sample LARL113metaG_FD_71366 | JGI IMG/M metagenome (GOLD analysis project Ga0070717, IMG submission 71366) | Corn, switchgrass and miscanthus rhizosphere microbial communities from Kellogg Biological Station, Michigan, USA - LAR L11-3 metaG | ecosystem: Host-associated > Plants > Roots > Rhizosphere ... | reverse complement strand
CAGCTTCAGCGCGGCTTGGATCTTCACGAAAAAGTTCTTGGCGTACGGCCTAAGGGCGTATGGCCGAGCGAAGGCAGCGTGTCGGAAGAAGTCTTCGCCATTGGCGCAAGCCTGGGCGTGCAGTGGATGGCAACTGATGAAGGCGTGCTCTCGCGGACACTGGGAATGTCGTTCATGCGCGATGGACAGGGACATTTGCCGGAAGCCGCTGCGCAGAAGCTGTACACGATACACCGTTACGAGAACGGTGAGACGCGCATGCACCTGATCTTTCGCGATCACGCAATTTCCGATCTTATTGGATTCGTCTACTCGGGAATGCCGGCGCAAGAGGCCGCTTCACACTTAATGCGGAACATCAGAGAAGCTGCGCAACCAGTTCTCAAGACAGGGCAAGACGCGGTCGTCTCAATCATTTTGGACGGCGAGAATGCCTGGGAATACTACCCCGAATCGGGCCGCGAATTCTTGCGCTGTTTCTATGATGAGCTGCAGAAAGACCCAGCCATCGAGGCGGTCACAGTTTCGGAAGCGATTGCGCGGCAGCGCAGTTTCGACACGCTGAATTCGCTTACTCCTGGTTCCTGGATTCATGCCAACTTCAACGTGTGGATTGGCGCGCCGGAAGACAACCGCTCGTGGGACTATCTTTACCATGCGCGCAACTTCTACACGCAAGCTGCACCGAACGCTTCCGAAGAGCAACGCAAGCTGGCGCTGGAAGAACTGTTTATCGCGGAAGGTAGCGACTGGAACTGGTGGTACGGCCCCGAGCACCACTCGGCAAATGACCGTGAATTCGACGAGCTTTACCGCAAGCACTTGTCGAATGTGTATCAGGCACTGGGGGCGACGCCTCCCGATTATCTCGCGCAACCCATTATGGGAGGCATGGCCCGGCCTAGTCTTCAGCCGCAGACGCACTACATTCATCCACGCATATCTGGAGATATGATCCGCTATTTTGAATGGTTGGGGGCGGCGCATTACACGGCGGACCGCCGATCGGGCGCGATGCACGGCAAGCTTTTTCTGCTGGATTCGATTTATGCCGGCATCGATGAAAATAATCTTTATGGGCGAATGGATTTTGCAGACGAGATTCCAGAAGGTGAATTTGAGATCGTCCTCAATGTGGAATCCTGGGCAGAAAATTCAAACCGTCCGCGCCGCGCGCTCCGAATCGACGTCGAAGTGAAGCTCGGGAAGATTTCGCGATATGCGGCTTCTGAGAATGGAGAGGCGCTGCCATCCGACGGAGTATCGGCGGCCCTGGCAAAGAACTTCGAATTCAAACTGCCGCTGAGTTTGCTCTATGCGGTGCCGTTACAATCCTCGGCGTCGGCAACGCCGGCGGCAAGCAAGATTCGGTTGCGCTTCAGTGTCTGGCAGAACCGGTTGCCAATTGATGCACTTCCCGTCGAAGGATGGATGGAGTTGCAGTTGCTGCCGGAGATTGATTTGATGTCCATGGCACAGTAGAGGCGCAAGAGTTGCTCGCAAAACTTAGTGTCTTAACTTTCCGCCAGTTCCGGAGTCTCGTGACTGGCTTTGGACAATTTGCGGAGTGACAAGTGTGCCCGGTGAGCAAGTATCAATCCCAGAGGAATGCACGACATGAATGTCACCAGCCAGAGCAGTATTCCGCAGCTCAAGGCAGCTTCCGGCGGGATTCCGTAGACCACCTGCAATGCGCTAATCACGGCGAGCTGGCTTCCGCCTCCGACGGCGGGTAACTGGACGATGGAGCCGACCATGCTGAATCCCATGAGAAGGAGCACGTGCGGCACGTCCATGTCGGCGAGGTGCGGACGATCTCCGACCTTCTTAATTCTTTTTTTCTGCCGGTAGAGCCATAAATCTCCTTTGTACTTCTGCAGCGAGTACCCCTTGGTCTTAACAGCGGTTTCCAGGGCCTGAATGGTGTCGTCAGTCAGCGGCTGTCCGGCGCTTTCCGGCATGTCGGCAAGGCGGGCGGTTTCAACGTCCACGAACGGCGGCCCTTGCTGTGCAGTGAGTGGTTCAGGAGGATAGGAATGCGCCACCTCGCGATATGCGAGTGCGATCATAAACCACATCGCGAGGGAGACGGCTATCAGCCTGAAGAGGGCTTTGACTCCTGAGATCGTATTTAGGCCTTCGCCAAACGCACGTACCTTCTGGTCCACAACACTCGCCAGCCTCACCGAAAATTTTGCCGTAAGGTTGTGCAAGAAGGCGGCTACCTGGTGTCCACGCTTGCGGATCGCGAATGCTAACAAGGTGCCGAAGGCAACCAGAGCGCAGAGTAACAAGGCGATGCCCCGAAATTTGTCCAGATAAGGATTAGCCCGCATTACCGATGAGAAAAACACGTCAATGGTCATCAGGACTGTGAAGGCCCCAACGTCAAAGATTCGTTCTACCGTCCAGACGCCAAATTGCGACGTAAACGACAACCCTTCTTTCTTGGCGATCAAGTAGGGACGGATAAATTCTCCGGGGCGTCCTAGAAGCGCGAGCCCAGTAAATCCTATAAACGTGGGTGCAATCAGCGCTGCGGTGCGGGTCTTGCAAACCGGCTCCAGGAAAATCTTCCAGCGCAAGGCGCGCAGCACGTAGGTGATGTAAATCAAGGCGATTGCAGCGGCTACGTGCAGGGGATGCACACGGCTGGCGCTTCTGAAACGTGCCCAGTCAAAACTTCGCCAGTGTTGCACCTGGAAGTAAATAAGCACACCGAGAACCGCGATTACAGCCGCCGTCGTTAAGATGCGTTTCGTGCTCATTCACTCGGGGCACTGCTCATAGAGCTACGTTTTCAGGAAACCAATGAAAACAGGAAAGGCATTTTACTTTGAAGCAGACTCCGGCCCTTTTGGAACAGAACTTGGGCCCGTGACTTTGCGCCGCTGACCTGCGGCAGTTGACGCCCGCGAGGAGCGCGCCGCCGCAGCATTAGCTTTTCTTGCCAGCGCCGGATTTTCCGCCAGCTTCTTCCGGTTAAAGTCGCGAATAATTCTTGCGATGTAGGCCTGCGTCTCGTAATACGGTGGCACGCCGCGATACTGGTCAACCCGCTTAGGCCCGGCGTTGTAAGCAGCCAGAGCTTTAGGAACGTCAAAGTTGTACTTCTCAAGCAGTTCACGGAGGTATTTTGTGCCACCTTCGACGTTGGCATTGGGATCGAATGGATTGGCCACACCCATTTGCGAAGCTGTTCCCGGCATGAGCTGCATGAGTCCTTGTGCGCCCTTTCTGGAAACGGCGTTCTGGTGAAAGCCGCTCTCGGCACGAATGACACTGTTAATGAAGTCGGGATCAATCTGATGCCGCTCGCCGGCGCCGTTAACAACAACGCTAAGGTCTTGCCGGTTCAAGACAACACCTGCGGCTTGCGTCGGCGCGGGGACTGGTTTTGAACCTGCTGAAGCGATTGGGTTCGACCTTGGCGCTGGAGGAAGAGGAGGAGGCGGAGGAGCAGTGTCCCTTTCGAAGCGCTCAATTTGATCAGTAGGAATTTCGATGTATCCGCTGGAGGAGTCGCTCAGATATAAGCGGGTGATCACGCCGACGATTTGACGCCGCTCGTGGCGAATGGAATTGCCATTGCGCAGGATGGCCAAGTCGGCGGCGCCGGCTGCGGAGCAACTCGCGACCAGGGCGACTGCCAAAACGAGTTGTGCTATGCGTCTCAATTGAGTTAAGTCAAAAGCCTGGACTCGGCGGCCTGCGAATCTTCAATCGGCACATCGTCGAGTACCGCAGCGATCGCTGCGGCAACACCATTCTCGTCATTCGAGCGAGTTACTCTCCAGCCGTTCGACTTCAGATCCTCACATGCATTCCCCATGATAAACGGGACGCCAGCGAACGCAAGCATCTCGACATCGTTGTAGTTATCACCGACGGCCATGACCTGCTCACGCTGAATGCCCCGATGACGCGCCCAACGCTCGACAGCATGACCCTTGGAACAATCGCGATTCAGTACGTCGACGATAGAAAGATCACGGAGAGGATACTCAGTGCGCAGCACGGTTACGCGCTGCCTCAGGCCACTTGTTTCAAGTAAGGCCAGGGCCTCACGCATGCGCAAAAGTGGCCCGCAGAACATGGCTTGTAAAGGATCAGCTACAAGTGCGTTTTCGATGGGAACTACAAATTCAAGATATTGAGAATTCTTCTCAAGCCACTGCCGGATGCTGGTGGTGAGTTCGTCCAGGCGCTCGAGCACCAGGGCGCCTTTAGACTCTTTGTCGAAGGTGATGACCATGTTGCCGCGGAATTCGCGCATGGCTGAGCACAGGTCGCGGCAGGTTTCCATCGGCAGCAGGTCGCGGTGGAAACTTTCGCCGTTCAACGATCGCGTGACGGCCCCGTTGGAGCTGATCAGCCAAAGGTCAAAGCCGAGTTGCTGAGCCATGGGAAGCGCGAAGGTATGGCGGCGTCCAGTAACCAGCATGACTTCAACCCCGGTCGCCTGTGCACGCCTCAGGGCTTCAATATCCACTGGCGAGATGCGGAACTGGGAGTTGAGCAGAGTGCCGTCTATATCAACGGCAAGAAGACGGATGGGGAGAGTCACTGGTCGAATTTTAACACCCGGCACCACCCCGGAGTGTCATCACAGCAACACATTAGTGTTACGCCACTAGCACCTAGAGCGTAAAGGCTGCTTCTGTTATTCTGCGCACATCGCATGGGGTCCTTTTATTCATTTCTGTTTCCCTGGAATGTGATCCTCCAGGGGATTGCGATTGTCCATTTCATCCGGCGCCGGCCGGACACATATTGGCTATGGATTATCTTGATCGGCGGAGGCCTGGGCGCAGTCGTTTACGTCTTCGTCGAAGTGTTGCCCGACTTCGGGTTGCTGCGCTCGTCATTCAAAGTCTTCCCGCGACGGCGCAGAATTCGCGAGCTTGAAGCGGTAATTCTGGATAATCCCGCCGCTGGAAACCTGGAAGAGCTTGCTGACCTATATCTGGAAGAAGGGAAGTACGCTCGCGCGCGGGAGTTCTATGACCGGGCAATTTCTTCGCGGACGGATTCGCCTGACCCGTTTTACCGGCGAGGTCTTGCCGAGATTGAGATGGCGGATTTTCCGGCAGCCGTTAGCGACCTGGAACGGGTGCTACAGAAAGAACCAAAATACGATTTTCATCGCGCCGCAGGTTTGCTGGCGCATGCATATGCCAAGACAGGGCAGGTTGAGAAAGCCGACGCGCTATTTCGAAAGACCGTGCAGATCTCGACCCTCTCGGAGACTTACCTGAACTACGCAAATTTTCTTGCCTCTCAAGGGCGGACTGCCGAGGCCCGCGAGTGGACCCAGCGCATCCTTGCCAAGAAGCCAACCCTGCCCGGATATTTGAAACGACGGGAACGTCCCTGGTTCCGCAAAGCCAATAGCTTGCTAAAACAGCTGCCGGCGTAAGCAAGATTCTTGCACCTGCGCGCTGCGATACACTTTTCATCATGCTCTTTCTCCTTGCCGTTGGCCTCGTCGCCTTTGTCCAGCCTGTCTCTGTGACGTGTGGCAGTTCCGCCGTCACCCAATCGCAAGCCATTCGCGGACCGGATGCAGTCACTGCCGTGCTGAAGGTGTCCACCGAAGACGATCATGCCAAAGACACACATCTGTGCATGGCCGACTACAAACTGGAGATCACGCGTAACTCAGACAAGCCGCATGAGGCCGATCTGCTTACAAGCGACAACGATTGGGGACGCAAGATTTCGGTTCAGTTGGGAGGGTTCTCGCACGACGGCAATCAGGTGATCGGGATGTTTTCAGAAGGCGGCTCCGCGCCCGTCAAGATCGTATTCGAATACAACACCGGCGATGACAGCACCCGCTTGTTCGATTTGCGCAAACTCGCCGCGGGTCTGAAGCCGGAGAAGTGTCTCGTCAATGCGCAGATCATGGGAACGCTGGAGAGTGGCGCGATTGTCATCGCGCTGCGGTCTGGGAAAGACTGCGTGCGCTCCAGCAAGTGGTCGCTGAATTCAGTCAATGGGCCAATGCATCATCTTCCCAAGCACGCCGCCGTGCTGCAACTCTACTCCGGGAGCGCAGCTCACTGATTATCTGAGCAAACCACTGTCCATCGCTGGACACTTAGTTCGCGAATGCGAACATTTTTGCCCGGAGTCGCGGCCCGCGTCGCCCAACTTAGCCACGTGTGGAACAATCAGTTAGCTCAATGCGTATTTGGTTAAGCAGGTGCATGCGTTTGGCTGGATAACTCTGCACACTGCCACCCAGGAGCCGAGTCATGCTCAATCACGACCTGCGTATTGCTATCCGCAATCTGCTGAAATCTCCCGGCTTCACCCTCACGGCGGTGCTGATGCTGGCGTTCGGCATTGGCGCGACGACTGCCATTTTTTCCGTGGTGGAATGTGTGATCCTGCGGCCGCTGCCGTTCCCTGAATCCGACCGACTGGTTCGGCTTAACGACGTTCTTCAGGGCGCCGACATCGGCGGCAACGGCGAGGCTGGCGTTACCGGCCCTGACATTCAGAATTACATGCGCGATACGCACAGCTTCGAAAGCCTGGGCGGAATTCGGACAACCGGCTTTGAGCTTTCCGGGACTGGCGAGGCGGCTCAGATCAATGCCGCACGCATGTCCGGTGCCGTCTTCTCTGCTTTGGAAGTTCAGCCGCTGTTGGGCCGCTATTACTCGCAGCAGGAAGACGATCAGAAGCAGCAAGTCGCTGTTCTCAGTTATTCGATGTGGCAGAACCGGTTTCATGGTAACCGCAACGCGCTTGGGACGAAAATCCTGCTCGATCGGAAACCTTACGAAATTATCGGTGTGATGCCGCGCAATTTTGAGTTTCCGCTAGTGCCCGGTCATTTGAATCAGAGTGAATTATGGGTGCCGCTCAGTCTCAGCACAGATGAAGTCGGACCGAATGGCGCGGCCAGTTGGAACTTCGACATGATCGGACGCCTTAAGCCCGGCGTGTCTTCTGCCCAGGCGCAAGCTGATGCCGAGCCTGTTGCGCGGCTGACAATGCGGCAGCTTCCCTCTTTTGTCTCCAGCCTGCGGTTTCAGCCGGTCGTACATTCGCTGCACGACGACACGATCGCCGATTCCCGCGCGCTGGTGCGCACTTTGTTTTTCGCAACTGTTGTCGTGCTGCTGATTGCCTGCGCCAACCTCGCGGGATTGCTTCTGGTGCGCGCTATTCGCCGCCGCCGGGAAATTGCAGTGCGGCTTGCGCTGGGAGCGCGCGCCGGGACGTTGCTTCGTCAGGCGATGCTTGAAAGCCTTACCATCAGTATCACCGGCGGTGCGCTTGGGCTGGTGCTCGCGGAGATCATAATTCGCGTTAGCGTCAGCCGCCTGCCGGAAAGTCTGCCTCGCATCAATGAAATCGGCCTCAATTGGCAGGTGATTCTGTTTGCACTTTTGCTTGCCATCATTACCGGCGCGGTTTGTGGATTGGCCCCAGCGTTCGCCAGCTTGCGCACAAAAGTAAACGACACACTGAAGGAAGGCGGGCGCAGTGGAAGCCAGGGCAGCGGACATGCCAGGCTGCGTTCGGTGCTGGTGGTTGGTGAAATCGCAATCGCTCTAATGCTGCTCGCGGCCTGCGGTTTGCTGCTGCGCAGCTTCGAAAAAATGCGGGAAGTCGATCTCGGATTCCGGCCCGATCATACCCTGATGGCGGGTTATGCTCTGCCCCAGAAGCAATACTCAACTCAGGCGCAAGTCGATAGCTTCAACGACGAACTTCTGCGCCGCGTGCGGGAACTCCCCGGCGCGACCTCCGCTGGTATTACGACGTTAATGCCCGCGACCGGCAGTAACAGCAATAGTACTTTCATCGTGGAAGGCTATGTTCCGCCCCAAGGCGCCGGCCTGAACCTGGCCACGCCGATGCTGATTGAAGGCGATTATCTTCAGGCGATGGGAATTCCCTTGCTGGCAGGCCGCAGCTTTACGCCAGCCGATACACCGGATTCGCAACTGGTCGCCCTGGTGAATCGCAAGTTTGCCCAGCACTACTGGCCCAACGGCACTGCCATCGGCAATCGCTTTCGCATCGGCACGCCGGAAACGCCAACCCAGTGGATCACCATCGTTGGTGAAGTTGCGGACGTGAAAGAAAGTTCGCCCGATGCTCCCAGCAAAGAGCAGTGGTACCAGCCCGTAAGACAATTTGAGAAGTGTCTCGGGCCACTGGGTCAGCCAAGTGATCTAAACGGCAATGGCGGTTTCATTGCGCTGCGTACCGCAATGGACCCAGACCAAGTGACCAACTCTCTTCGTGCTGCCGTTCGCTCTATAGACCCTCAGTTACCTCTTGCGCCAGTTCAAAGCATGGAGCACGCGGTGTCCGACAGCGAAGCACCGCGCCGGTTCAATACTGCTGTGATCTCTGCCTTTGCTATCGCGGCGGTGCTGCTGGCAGTGCTCGGGATCTATAGCGTCATTGCGTTCTCAGCGGCACTTCGGGTCCAGGAGATGGCCATTCGCATTGCCTTGGGCTCGCAACGCTCGGGTATCCTGCGACTGGTGTTTGTATCCGCGGCGAAGTTGGGATTGGCGGGCTGTGCCATCGGATTGGTGGGCGCGGTTGCAGCTTCCCACTTACTGCGCTCTCTTCTATTTAATGTCAGCCCGTTCGATCCTCTGGTACTGGCGCTGGCAGCGGTTTTCGTGATGCTGCTGGCTTGGCTGGCTTCGTTGCTTCCGGCGCTGCGCGCGGCGTCCATTCAACCGATGAACGCACTCCGGACCGACTGAAATTTGAGATCGAGGCGGTAGCGGAGCGGGTTGCTGGGAAGATCTCTTCAACACTGCTAACCCGCGAAGGCGTCCCAAGTCCAAATTCTTTGGATTTAATGATCGTTGAGCCCCTATGCAAATGCCATCTTGAAGGATAATCTGAACCCTGTCGGCCGGAAGCCGTTTTCGACGGGCTACGGAAACACCGTCGACATTGTCACGAAGCACGGCTATAGGGACCGAATGTGCGGTCTTCTGGTGGCAAAACTACATAAGGAGGGCACTCTGATGCGTAACCTGGTATTGCTCGCAACGATTACCCTGCTCGGTATTTCGATGGGGCACACGGCGCCTGCGGCGGACTGGGCGATCAACGCGACCGCGATTGAAGCCTGCAGCTGTCCACACTTCTGTATGTGTTATTTCAACTCGCATCCCGCGGCACATCACGAACACGGGAAGGCCGAGCATTATTGCAAGTTCAACAACGCCTACAAAGTCAACGAAGGCCACTATGGCGCGACCAGCCTTACTGGCGCGAAGTTCTGGGTGACGGGGGATTTGGGTGGTGACTTCTCGCAAGGGCAGATGGACTGGGCCCTGGTAACATTCGACAAAGGCACAACGCCAGAGCAGCGGCAAGCTTTAGGCGAGATTCTGGGGCATGTATTTCCGGTGAAGTGGAAGAGCTTCAATACCGGCGAGGGCAGTATCGAGTGGACAGCCGACAAAGACCAGGCGCATGCCATGATCGACGGGGGCAAGATCGCCGAAGTGAAGCTGAAGCGTTTTCAGGGCATGACCGACGAGCCGGCAGTGCTAAAGAATGTGAAGTATTGGGGCACGCCGCGCAATGATGGCTTCGTCATGATGCCGAACGAGCTTGAAACTTATCGTGAAGGCCCGAAGGCGTTTGAGTTCAAGGGCACAAACGGGTTCATGCTAACCTTCGACATGACCTCCAAAGACGTAGCAGGCAACAAGACTGCAGCGAGCTACTGAACTGGTACCGGCTGCTTGTGGCTTCGAATCAATGATCTCGCTTGAGTAGTGGGCAGCATCAGCACACTACTCTTGCGAGACAGTTAGCAATCCAGATTTTTCACGGCGTTTACTTTCAATACGGACCGAGGGAGCGCGGTGGGCTCCTGCTAGACTTTGTGCGTGTCCCATCTCACGCATCTTGAATGCACTAAATGCCAAGCGCACCTCGCGGCTGATGTAGCTCAAAATGTCTGCCCCAAAGACGGCGGCATTCTCTTCGCCAAATACGATCTTGAAAACTTAAAGCAACACTTTAAGCCCGAAGCGGTTCGTGGCAGAGAGGCGAACCTGTGGCGCTATCGCGAAGTCCTGCCGCCGGTTGAGCCAATTACGCTCGGAGAAGGGTTCACTCCGCTTCTTCCCAGCCGCGAATTCGACTACGTTTGGATCAAAGATGAGGGTCTCAACCCGACCGGCTCGTTCAAGGCGCGAGGAATTTCGGTTGCGATAAGCGTTGCAAAATCGCTTGGACTGAAAAAACTTGCCATGCCGTCGGCTGGAAATGCGGCGAGCGCACTAGCGGCTTATGCTGCGGCGTCAGGATTGGAAGCGCACATCTTCATGCCACGAGATGTGCCCTTGGCAAATCGTATCGAGTGCGAGGTCTATGGCGCCAGGGTTACGCTGGTAGATGGGCTGATCAGCGATTGTGCTCGCATTGTCGCAGAGCGGAAAGAGCGGGAAGGCTGGTTTGATTTATCAACGCTGAAAGAACCATACCGGGTGGAAGGCAAGAAAACGATGGCCTACGAGTTGTTCGAGCAACTCGAAGGCAAGTTGCCTGATGCCACCATTTTTCCCAGTGGCGGAGGTGTGGGGGTAATCGGCATGTGGAAGGCATTTGAGGAAATGGAGCAACTGGGATGGATAGGCTCCGAACGGCCGCGCATGATCGTCGTACAGGCGGCGGGTTGCGCGCCCCTTGTAAAGGCATGGAACCAAAGCAAGTCGACAGTCGAAATGTGGCAGGACGCGTCCACGGTTGCGGCTGGTCTGCGCGTTCCGAAGCCTTATGGCGACTATCTGGTGCTCGACATTGTGAAACAGAGCAGGGGGACGGCAATCGCAGTCAGCGATGAAGAAATCAGAGGCGCGGTCCGGCATTGGGGCAGCATGGAAGGAATTTTTGCTGCACCGGAAGGTGCGGCGAGTCTTGCGGCTTATATAAAGCTTCGGCAGCCGAGTGACGGGCGATCCGCGTTCCTTTCAGACAAAGATACGGTTGTTCTCTTCAATACCGGCACTGGTCTGAAGTATCTAGACGTCCTACAGGAGAAGAAGGCGCAGGCATCCAGGCAAATCGGCGGAATTATAGGGCCGTATTAAGTACCGGCGAACCATGCGCCCGAAACAGTGCTACATTTTTCCTAGACTCTAGGCGGTGCGATGGAACAACGGCTGATCCTGATCAATCTGATGGTGAAACTCGGCCTGGCTGCGGCCGTTGCTGCGGGATTGGTGCGCTCGGTCGAATTCAAGTCGCTGCTATTTCGCGAGCAGAGGTCACTGCGGGACAGAATCTACCTGGTTCTTTGGCTGGTAGTCGCCGCGTGGATCGGCAAGGCGCTGGCCCTGGGAGTCTGGATCAAGTTCGGCCCAGCGAACACGTTCATCGGCGATCTCTCATTCGAGACCATAATTCTTCTTGGCGCAATCGCGGGCCGTGTCGCCGGCGTAACTGGAGGCGCTTTGCTGGCACTGCCAAGCGTGCTCAGCGGAGCATGGCTGCTGCTGCCATTGAATATCATCATCGGTCTGGTTGCAGGCCAGTTGCGCGAGTTCACTCCTCACCATGAAGAAATATGGAACTTCTCGCCATTCAATTACCTGAGTGTGTTGCGATGGCTTCGGCGGACTCAGCCTCGGCCCAACTTCCTCGACTGGCAAGTGGCTTTTCTGCTAACGATTCTGTTTTTGCGTTTCGTTTATGCGGAGGCTGGACGCTGGCTGCCGGGCTACTTTCCTCACCCGCAATGGATAGACCTACTTACGTATGCGACTTCGGTCACGGTGATTGTGATTGAGCTGAAAATATGGAACGGTGTCCGCCTGCAAATAAAGTTGGAGGAACAGGAACGCCTGCTATTGCAAGCCCGGATGGCGGCGCTGCAGAACCAGATCAATCCACACTTCCTGTTCAACACGCTGAATTCAGTTTCATCGCTGGTGCGCATCGCTCCAGATACGGCGCGCGAGCTGATCATTAAACTTGCGACTATCCTCCGCCGGCTTCTGCACAGCAGTGACGCATTTGTTCCACTGCAGGAGGAGATCGACTTCATCGACAACTATCTCGATATTGAGGTAGTTCGCTTCGGGCGGGACAAACTGAAAGTGATTAAAGAGCTGGATCCGGCTTCGCTGGAAGTCATGGTTCCGAGTATGCTCCTGCAGCCGCTGGTGGAAAATTCGATCAAGCATGGACTGTCGTCGAAGATTGACGGCGGCAGCATTTTCCTGCGCAGCCAACTTTCCAATTCACACGTTGTCATCGAAGTCGAAGACGACGGAGTGGGGATGGCATCGGTGCAGCTTTTCGAGCCTCCGACAGGATTAGGGAAGGGCGGTATCGGAATGGCAAACGTGGCGGAGCGGTTGAAGGTACTTTATGGAGATACGGCCCGCATGACGATTGATAGCCGCAATGGAACGGGCACGCTAGTCCGCTTGCGATTACCCGTTCTACCTGTGGATGCAAGTTTCCCCGCCGTGGTTCACGAAGAGCGTTCCAGCACACGGAGATAAAACTCCTCATATTGAGGGATGATTTTCTTCGTTGAAAAGCGTTCGGCTGCAGATGCGCGGCACTCTTTGCCCATTTTTCGCAACCGCGATTCGTCGCTAAGAATGTCTATGGCAAAATTCGCCATCGCTTCCACGTCGCCGACATCGGCGAGATAGCCAGTCTTGCCGTGCTCAATAACCTCAGGAATTCCACCGACCCGGGTCGCGATCGGTACTACCTCAGTGGCCATGGCTTCGAGCGCGGCGAGTCCGAAGGACTCCAACTGACTCGGCAACAGCATGACGTCGGCGACGGCAAGCTTTTCTGAGACTACCTCCTGTTTGCCGAGAAAGATCACGTCATTGTGAATGCCTTTTTGCACCGCGAGCCACTCGGCAGCTGGCCGGTCCGGGCCGTCGCCCATGAGGAGCAGTTTGACTGGAATCCTCTTGTGGACGCGGTCGAAGATCTCAATCACGTCGGTCATGCGCTTCACCGGGCGGAAGTTCGAAAGATGCACAATAATGCGCTCGCCGTTAGGCGCGTATTCCGCGCGGTCGTTGCCGGCGGATTTCTCCCTGCAGTACACGTCGCAATTTACGAAGTTATAAATGACGCGAATGTTGTTGGTGACGCCGAATTCGCGAATTGTGCGCTCGCGCAGATATTCGGAGATTGCGGTCACGCCGTCGCTTTGCTCGATGGAGAATCGGGTAACAGGTAGGTAGGAGGGGTCCTGTCCGACCAGGGTGATGTCGGTTCCATGCAGCGTGGTCACAAACGGAAGCTTGCGGTGCTTTGGTCCCCACGCCAGCATTTGCCGGGCGAGCAGCGCGCTCACAGAGTGCGGAATGGCGTAATGCACGTGCAGCAGGTCGAGATCATAGAGCTCCGCGACCTCCGCCATGCGGGTCGCGAGCGCCAGATCGTAAGGCGGGTATTCGAAAAGCGGATATTGCGAAACTTCAACTTCATGGTAGTGAATATTCGCCGCGGGACGGTTCAGACGGATGGGCTGGGCATAGGTAATGAAGTGAATTTCATGGCCGCGCTGGGCAAGTTCAAGTCCGAGCTCAGTCGCAACCACACCGCTGCCCCCGTAAGTGGGATAGCAGGTGATTCCGATCTTCAGCTTACGCGGCTCCGCCATGACGGATTCGATGGCCTGGGTTTAGCAGGGATTCAGATTTTAGGTATGGAGGGCTGCGAGGGCCCTAGGTGGTCTGGCCGGCAGCGCTGGCGAAACCCTTGTCGATCTTCTCCAGATACTCCTGGAGCTGCTGCTGAATCTGCATTTCCATGCTGGTAAATTCGATTCCCATTCCAACCCCTGGATCGCTGGCACGCACAATGCCCTTGGTGCTGAACTTCTGGGAATCAATCCAGAAGGTGACGATTACTTCGGTGCTGATATTAAGGGGGACCAGGCTCTCAACGTAGCATCCGCGTCCGCCGATATCTGTTGCACTGCACTGCATGTGCGAGCGACTACCGTCGGCGAAGCTGATCGTGATGGGAAACAAAACTCTGTGGCGGACGAAGCGCCGCTTTTCACTTCCACTCTGAACCGGCTTTGCAGCCGGCTTGTTCTCCCCAGCAACTTCAACCCAGGGAACGGTCTGACCGGCAACCAGTTGCAGGCCTGCCTGGAAGGTCTTGGGGGCGCCGACCGCCTTTACCCACTTGATTTCAAAGCGTCCCTTTTTGTCGCCGTATTGAACACCGATGATCTCACCTTGCTTCAGCGAGTGCGTAACACGCGAAAGTAAAGCTCCTTCGCTGCTGAGGTTGGTAGCCATGGCATTCTGAAAGAACGGCTTTCCATCTGAATCCATGCCCCAAACCCGTACAGGGATGTCGGCGCTAATCCGTGGCTCGGGCCTTTTTTCCATTGGAGTGGACACAATCATATCGTGCGCGGTAACGGATTGGGAGAACCGAAGGTAATGGTACTTTGGGGTTACTACTGCTGAGCACGTCAAAGCTCACGATAGGAGATCAGCTCGATGGCTTCGCGCTGAATCAGCTGTTTGACCTCGGGCGAGGTCAGAATGGCGAGTTCCTTGTCGCGCGAATCTCGCAGGCGGGTCTTTACCTTGCTCAAGGCTGCATCGTTGTAGCCGGGGTGGCTGACGAACTCCCAAGTGCCCTCGGGCAGGTTCTCAAGCAACATGCGAAAAGTTTCCAGGTTCAAGCCACCGGTTGCGGCGATGCCGACGCAGCCATCGGGAGTTGCGACTTCGGCTTGCGCAAGCATTTCGCGGAAGCGAGCGCGGAAGCTCTGCAGCAATTTGAGCTGAAACTGTCGCTTCCAGTGACGCAGCGAGGCAAACACCAGAGGCTCAAAGGGATTGCGCATAGCCCGAATCCCGGAATTCCTGGCGGCGTGCAGCACGCCTTTAAGGACGGTTGGGAACATGTGCGTGTGTTTGTGCGAATCGAGGTGAGTGACCTGGATGCCGGAGACTTGCAGCTTTTTGATCTGGGCGGTGACCTCGGCTTGGATCTGTGATTGGTCCAGGCGTCCGGCTGTGGCGAGGCAGGCAAAGGTCATCAAGCTGACGCGAAAGCTCGGGCTGGCACTGGAGGCGACAAGAGATGCGACTTCTGCAGGGTGAAGCGTGGCAGATCCATCCACCAGCACAACGTGGCAGCCGACGCTTAGCTTGGGAGCTTGCTTGGTGAGCGCAACGGCTTCGGCGAATTTTTCTCCGCATGCCATCAGGGTGGTTGAAGTCACGACGCCCTGCTGATGGCTTTGCAGGATGCCGCGGTTGACGCCTGAGGTCAGGCCGAAATCGTCAGCATTGATGATCAGTCGGCGCAAATGGGGAGTGTAGCAGGAAAGCGGCCCAGCACCGGGCAGGGGGCTCTCAGGCCCAAGGCTTTGAACGGGAAGCTCTGATAAGCAACATCCATCGCGGGGCGGGGTTTAACAGGAGCGGAGATCATCTGTATTATGAATGGTTCGACGAATGAACTCGACGGCAAGAGGACACAATGAAAAAAATATTCGTACTCGGTATTCTTCTTGTTTTATCGGCTGCAATGGCTGCTGCACAGGGCGCGGCAGCAGGCAAAGCAATTTTTGCATCCAAGTGCGCCCTTTGCCATGGGCCTGATGGAAAGGGCAACACTTCGATTGGCAAGAGCCTGAAAATTGCCGATCTGCATTCGGATGTGGTTCAGCAGATGTCTGACGCCGACTTGAAGACAGTCGTCACCAATGGCAAAAACAAGATGCCGCCATTCAAGGGCAAGCTGACCGACGCGCAAATGGACCAGGTCATCAGCTACATTCGCGAATTGGGGAAATGAGCTCTGGGACTCGCAGGGGTGCGGCGGCAGGTACTTTTGAAGCCTGTCATCCTGCCTTTGACGCCTATTGATTTAGAATCATCACACCGCGCACTGGGCGGTTAGCTCAGTTGGTTAGAGCGCCTGCCTTACAAGCAGGAGGTCGCAGGTTCGAGTCCTGCACTGCCCACCATTTAAGCCGCTCAATCAGAGTTTACGTTTCAGAGATCCCCAAAAGCCTTGGCGTCTCGCAGTCAGGCGTGTGCCGTCGGTTCCCGTTGCCCGGGCATCGGGGGTAGGGGAAATTGCCTTTTCAGCAGGTTTTTTGTTTTGTCCATCGGCAGCTTTGCTGGGATCGAAAAAACTCAAATCGCCGTCATCCAACAGCGAAGCCGCGATTGTCAAGCTCGCAAGCTCTCGACGGACACGGACCAACTCTGCTTCCTTTTGATACAGAACTTCATAAGCGTTTTTCATCGCACTGTGCTCCTGGCGCCGTAAGCACTCTTGTGATCCGGGTAAAGATTAAAGAGACGGGCGCTAAGGATCAGTTATCTTGCCTGTGAATGTAAATTCCCCAAAAGTTGTAGTTCGACGGGTCTGGCATGTGGCGTCCTGACCCGACCCGTGCGGCTTGCAGTATCTGTGAAAACAGAAACCTTCGCCCGACGCTTTGGTTTTCCATTGTGGCGGTGCCAATGATGATTTCCACCAGCTTCCACGGCTCGGAGTCGCGAATTCGCATCAGTTTACAACCCACTTGCTCTTTCAAGATACTAATTGCGAACAGCTTCTCTGGGAGGATTTCATGAAACGGTTTCGAAGCCTTGCCATCCTGATTTCTTTGATGACGGCTTCTCATCAGCTTGTGGCTGCCGGCGCACTGGCCGATCAAGTGTCGCTGAAGAACGGCGATCGGCTCAGTGGAACGATCGTAAAGTCCGATGGCAAGACCCTGGTGCTTCATACCGACTATGCTGGCGACTTAAGTTTGAAGTGGGATGCGGTTGCGGGTATCCAGTCGAGCGAGGAGCTGCACGTGCAATTGCCGGACGGCAAAACTGTTTCCGGGCCGGTCACAACCAGCGACGGCAAATTGGAGATCGCCACGAAGTCGGGCGGCACGGTTGAAACCAACGTCGCGGAAGTGAAGGGTCTGCGCAACAGCGCCGAAGAGACTGCATACGAGCAGAGCCTGCATCCCGGGTTGCTGCAGGGTTGGAAGACCGGGCTAAATCTTGGTTTTGCCCTGACTGGCGGAAACAGCGAGACGGAAAATCTTTCTATCGGGTTTATTGGCACGCGCCAAACTACGAACGACAAGCTGGGACTTTACGAGAATACGGTGTACGCGACCAATAATGCTCCCGGGGCATCGCCATCGACGACAGCGAATACAGAAGGCGGCGGAGCGAGATACGATCATGATCTCACCCCACGGGTATTTGGTTTTGTGGCCGCAGACTTTTTTGCCGATGCTTTGCAGTCGTTGAAT
>Ga0070717_10001257_pt1 | contig 17292 bp, 13 predicted proteins | sample LARL113metaG_FD_71366 | JGI IMG/M metagenome (GOLD analysis project Ga0070717, IMG submission 71366) | Corn, switchgrass and miscanthus rhizosphere microbial communities from Kellogg Biological Station, Michigan, USA - LAR L11-3 metaG | ecosystem: Host-associated > Plants > Roots > Rhizosphere ... | reverse complement strand
TCTCGAGGGCATCCATTTCGCCGTGCAGGATGGCGCTAAGCTTCTGCACGCGGCGGTTGTGGCCACGCCCGAGAATCGTATCGCCGTGGACGATGACGGAGCCGATAGGAATGCCGCCTTCCCTGAGTCCTTGTTGCGCTTCTTGAATCGCCTCTTCGAGAAACCGGTCAGTCGAAGTCATTTGTGATTGCTCCTTTAGTCGCCGAGAAACTTGGCAGCAGGACACATGCAAAGCAGCATACCGCAAACTGTTTTCTCGCCGAGAATTGCGTTTATTGAGCCTCTGCTCTCAGGGCCCTCCGCAAAATTCGTAAGCTGGACCTCACAAGAATCTAGGGCCCACAATCCACAATCCGAAAAAGGAAAAGCGCTTCATCGATCTGGACTTGGACCGTCGAGCCTAAGCTCCAGCCAGTCGGTTCGCCGGAGCCCCGTCCTTTTCGCGTTCTGCGCGAAAGCGGGACATTTTAATTTGACTGCTAGCCAAGCCTGGCGTTGCATACGTCTATCCTCAAACCGCGGCGCTGCCACAGGTGTCCGGCCTCCAGAGCCTGCTGCCAGAAACCGCCTTGTGCCGGCGTGCCGTGCCGACGCCATTCCGCGAGCACTGGGCGGGCGAAGTTCTGCTTGAGCGTTTGCCTCACGGTTGAAGGGTTGCCGTGCTGGGGATCGCTGAAGCCGGGGCGTGGGCCAGCATAGTTCGTGCCAAGAATTGAGGGATGTGACGATTGAACAAGATGAGTTGAGGTTCGTGCTGCCCACCCGTCGAAAACCGCGACGGGTGGGGCAACCATTCCATGGAGGAATCCAAAGGTGACCCAGCCAGCCAAGATTGGAAAGATGTTGGCCGACAAACGCCGTGAAAATTTGCCAGACGCAGCTTCCTCGCCCAACACTACCGCCGCTCCAAAGGCAGCCGCAGGGCGAACATCCGGATGAGAGTGGAACGAAAAGCAATCTGCACATCCTCCTGATAAAGATCCTCCTGATAAAGATCCTCCTGATAAATCCTCCTGATAAAGATCCTCCTGATAAAGATTGAAGCCCACTCCAGCGTGAGCCTATAATCCGGGCGTTTCCAAAGGAGGCACAATGGCCGAAAAACGCAAGGTAATCGACTGCCGCCGTTTCCCGACGGAGAAGTCCTGCTCCATCCTTATTTCAGGCACAGAAGACGACGTTCTGAACTTGGCGGTGCTCCACGCCACGACGGTGCATGGCCACCAGGACAACCCGGAGCTGCGCGAGCAGATCCGCTCCATGCTGCAGGATGAGAACACTGCGGAAGCCGAAGCAGCGTAGCCAGCGAAAGCAAAAAGGCGCGCCCTGCGCGCCTTTTTCCCTCGAACCCTACACAAGATCTGCGATCCGTCTTACTCCCACCGTCACTCGTCTGACGATTCCTGATTCCCGTTACTGCCGGATACGGCTTCCAATCGGAATTGGCCGCCGAGAATCTTCGCCAGCGAATTCAAGTCTTTGGCGAGGGCGTGCCGCCAGCGTCCTACGGAATCCTGCGCCAGATCTTCCATGGTCTGACCGAATGACAGCAGCGTTCCTGCGACTTCGGTCTTCAGCAACTCGGAAACCGAAGCTTCGATTCCCTTCTGAGTACTCTTTAAACGCGTGCATGCCTCGTCGAGTTGCTTTTCGAGTTCCCTGGCATTGCGCGTTCCCAGCTCTTTGAGAACCACGTTGAGAGCGCTCTCCAGTTGTTTGCGCGCACCGGATATGATGTCGCTGCTCATTCGCACCAGGCGCGCGTCCAGGTCTGACTCAAGCCGGCGCGCAGATTCGTCCAGCTTGGTTACGCGGCCGGCAAGATCGGCAGTTTGCGCATGCAGCCGCGTCGCTTCTGACGCGACCTCAACGTGGACTTTCTGCATTTCCCGGCGATACGCATCGTGTTCCTCTCCCAGGCGCTGTTGCAGCGTGCGCAAGAACTCCTCGCTCCGCCGCTCCAGGCGGATTCCCGCTTCCAGCGCCTGCTGCTGAAACCGCTCCGCTCCAGAGTTGACATGCTGTTGCACCTCATCGGCGATCTGCGAAGAGAGTCCCTGCGCGCGTTGCTCAACCATTTGCAGTTCTTGCCCTAAATGCTCGCGAAACTGATTCTGTGCCTCACGTATCTTCTTTCCGATTTCCTCTTTCGCCGCCGCAAATACCTCTTCTGCCTGCTGACGCGTTTGCTGCAGGACTTGTGTGCCAAGATCCTCGCGCAAGCGTATCCACAACTTCTCTTCGACCTCCGGGGGAATATGTGTCAGAGAAATGTCGAATTGACTGCGCTTGGGTTGTGCTTGTGCCAGCTTTTGCCGCAGCTTTACCACTTCCGCTTGCAACGGCGCAACCAGTTCGCCGACCATGGCTTTCAACTCGCCGTTGGCGGGCGGCGCATTTCGCACGCGCTTCTGTGCGGTCGACGAGGATATCTCCGGCAATCGTGCCCAATCTTCAGGACATCTTTCCAGTCCCCAGAAATTATCCGGCTCATCCAGCATCGCGCCCAGCTTCCAGCCCTGCTGGCCAGAGTCCATGGGTTGGCAGTCCACAATGTGTGCCATCGTCCAGCGCCCTTCTTTGCTTTGAAATTGCACCGGAGCACCGGGTTCCAGTTTCGTGGAGGAGCGAATGGCGCAGCCGTGTGCGTTGACCACCAACGTCTCACAGACTTCGGAGAAGTCGGTTTCCGGCTGCAAGCTGGTGACGAGTATCGGGAGGGCGAGCGGCAGCCTCGAGCTGCGCCGCAAGTCGGGTAAGTTTGGAGCGTGCATGGTTATTCCTTAATGCGAAGGGCGCGCTGCTGATCGGGCCTCGGCCATGGCCTGAGTCTCCGATAAGTTAACCCTAAGTTCGGTCTAATGCTTCACTCAAGAGTGTCCTTTCACTGTGTGCGATTGGGCAGTGGCCATAGGTAATCGCCGAGTAACTCAGGTTGCTTTCTCGACGGACGATTTCCATATATGGGAGATGGAACGAACGCAGTAGCAGTGGGCTGTCCAATTTTTCTTCTTCGCAGGCGATGAGGCAGGTAATGAGACCCAGCACTGACCATCAACCCGCGCCGAATGAACCAGAGAGTTAGGTTAAATTGTGAATTGTTGGAGTAGGTTGAGACCACATGCAAATGCAGAGGGCGCAAACAAGATGACTACACCATGGCTAAGTCGGCTGTTGGAAAGTTTTTGCCAGCATCGGTTCTCCTGGCCGCACACAGGCGTTCATGGACAGGACTACCAGGTATGCCTCATTTGTGGAGCGGCCTACGAATATGACTGGACGACCATGCGTCGGACCCGCCGCCTGGCTTCGGCAAATACCGGATACGAATCTGCCTCTGGGAAACAACCTGCGGCCAATAGCTGAGGAGCGTAGTCGATCCATACCACGCGGTGCCTCTTCCGCATCAGGCAAGCCAAGCCTCGCACGCGTGTTTAAAGCGTCATCCCAGAGCAAAAGGTTTCATCTGGGCGACCGGAAGTTTGATTCCCCCACTATTCACGCCACGACCCCGTATGTTCGAGACTCGACATTATACTTTCGGTTCATTGACATTCAATTGCTCTTCGGGTCAGAATCGGCGTCCATTGGGCTGTTTCGGGCCTTGTCCTTGGGTCTTACGCCTTTGGTTAGGGCGATAGCCTATTGAAAATCATTATGGAGGCGTTCCAATGCGGGGTTCCAGGTTGTGTGCATTCTTGGGAATGTTTGGTTTGATTGCGGTGTCGTTGAGTCTCTTGGCACAAAAGCCCGAACCGCCCATGAGAGGGTATTAGCGGCTTTGGCGAACGTTACAGGACATGAGCTTTCTGAAGCGACCTTCGGCGGCCCGAACGTAAGCTTCTCCAACGGGAGCCGCTGGAAAATACAGGGCAACTGGTCGAACTACGCGTACGACAACAATCTCGGGTACCCGAATTCCAGCAACCAGAACGGATGTGTAGACGGCACCAACTTCCCCGGACCGTACACGCGCTAATCGGACAATCATTGCGCCGTGGAGGGCCGTGCCCCGCTCTTTTGCGATCGCGGGGCATTTCAGTCTTCGATCTCTGCGTTATCCAAACCGGCGTATACTTCCCGCTATAAAGGAGGGTCTTATGTCATCTTCCCAGTTAATCGGGTCAGTGGTTTCGCTGTGGCGATATCCCATGAAATCGATGATGGGTGAAGAGTTGAACGCGGCTGAGGTCACGAAATTCGGGCTGCTCGGAGATCGCGCTTATGCCGTAGTGGATGTGGAGACGGGCAAAGTCGCTAGCGCCAAGAATCCGAAGAAGTGGCCCAATCTTTTCAGTTTTCGCGCTGCGTACATAGAGCCTCCGCGAGTGGGGGAGGAGCTTCCACCCATCCGCATCACGCTTCCTGACGGCATAATGGTAAGAAGCGACGATGCCGATGTTGACGCAACTCTATCGCGGGCACTCGGACGCGAAGTGGCACTTTCGCGCAGTACCGCGAAGCCCAGCCTGGAAGAGTATTGGCCGAACATTGAAGGCCTGACGCACAGAGACGCGGTAACCGACGAGCCCATTCCAGAGGGAACGTTCTTCGATGCTGCTGTGGTGCACGTTCTCAGTACAACGACTATTGACGTGCTGCGCGCGGCTTATCCCGAGGGACGGTTCGAAGTGAGGCGCTTCCGGCCGAATGTTGTGTTGCAGACGGCTTCAAAGAGAGAAGATTTTATTGAGAACGGCTGGGCTGATGGCGCACTGGCCATTGGCAGCCAGGTTTGGCTGAATGTAACTGGACCTTGTCCGCGCTGCGTGATGACAACTCTGCCCCAAGGGGATCTGCCGCAGGACCTCGGCATCCTGAAGACCGCAGTGAGGCACAACAAGGGCGGCGTGGGGGCCTATGCGTCAGTCGCCAAGGTGGGCAGCACAAGAAGAGGCGACTCGGTGACGTTCGAGCCCGCCATCAATGCGGTAGCAGTTTAGAAAAGCTGCCTGCCGTGACCCGCGCCCGGGCGGCAGTTCGTCGGGCCACTTGGGGTGTTGCTTTTTAGTGGACTCAATCGACGAAAGCGCCTTAGCGGAGCCAGGTCCAGCTCAGACCAAGGCTAGCGGCTGAGACTACGGCGGTGGTAATCCACCCGAAGAGGTTGATGGCGCGGCCGTTCGCCCGGTCTCCCATTATTTTTCGATTGTTGGTGATTAACATCACGATGATCAGGAGCAGCGGCGCCAAGAGACCCATAATGATGGCGGCAAAGAATAGTGCACTGATGGGGTTGATGCCAGAGAAACCGATGGCCACGGCAACGCAAGTCGAGAGCGCAATGACAGCGTAGAACTCTCGAGCATGTCCCGGTTTGTGAGCCAGGCCGTGCCGCCAGCCAAAGGTTTCAGCCAGAGCATAGCCGGCGCCAGTAGTAAGCACAGGCACAGCCAGAATCCCCACCCCAACAACTCCTGCTGCGAACAGCAGACTGGCGGCATTGCCGGCCAGCGGCCGCAATGCTTCCGCCGCGGCTTGAGCTGAATCAACGCTGAGGTGTCCGGCTTTGAACAGCGTGGCCGCGGTACACAGAATGATGAAGTACATCATGAGGCTGGAAAACAGCATGCCAATGCTGGAATCCAGGGCGGCAAAACGGAGTTCCTCTTTCGACCCGCTGGCGCGCTTCTCCGGGTGGTAGCCATTGGCGGTTTTTTCTTCCACGTTCTGGCTGGACTGCCAAAAGAACAGATATGGCGACATGGTCGTTCCCACAATCGCGACCAACATCGCGAGATGGCTGCTATCAAGACGAAGATCAGGGATGAATGTCCCACGAATGACCTGCGCGAGATCCGGCTTCGCTAAGAACGCGGCGCCGACGTAGGAAAGCAGCGCCAGCGCCAACCATTTGAAAATTTTCTGAAGCAGCACATAGGAACCCCAGGTTTGCAGTCCGAGGATCAAGCCAGTCACTCCTATAATGATCGCCGTTAGAGGCACGGGGATTATCAACCGAATGGATGCAGCGATGGCACTGAGATCAGCAGCCGCTTCGATGATGTTGGCGATAACCAGGCAAATCACAACCGGATAGAGCAGCCGGCGTGAATAGTAGCGGCGGAGAACGCCCGCGATTCCCATTCCGCTGACCATACCCAGCTTGGAGCACAGAAACATGCTGGCGGCCATCATGGGGAAAACTACCGGCGCAATCCAAAGGGTAGAAAAGCCGAAGGCCGCTCCTGCTTTGGCGTACGTACCGATGGCGCTGGGATCATCGTTGGCTGCGCCAGTAATCAGGCCGGGGCCGAGCAGACGGAGCACCGATTTGAGGCGATTCGATCGCTGCACCGCATCGGCCTTGCGCCTCATCGGTTGCGTGTTTGCCGTGATCGTTTGCTGTAGCGTGTTTCCGTTCACGATTTGCCTGCGGCCGATTGTGGTTTGCCGGCGATGCCCCGAGGGGTGTACCAGCGTCAAGGCACCGAGGTCCGAGTTCGTGACTCGTGTAGATGCGGTTCGTGAGCAGCGGGTTTTGTCACGAAAGGTGAAAACTGAGGATGGGATCTAATTCTAATTTATTTGAACGAGAGAATCGAAGTTAAAGAGCTTCGTTTCTTGGCAGTGGTGCAGGTTGGTAAGGAAGCGAGCCAAACGCGCGATTGTTGCATCGCAGGGAACGCAACGCTTCGGCGCGGCTCGCCCAGATCCTTCGCTGCGCAAAGAACGCTTGCTTCAGGATGACAATCAAACTGCACCACTACCTTTGTTAAGCTCCCGCACAGGTTGGGGAGATAGGAAATTCCGCCCTTTTAAATTCTTTTAAAAGCTTTCTGAATGTCTTTCAGGGAGTAACGCAAAACCACCGGCCTGCCGTGGGGACAGGACATGGGGCATTCGGTTTTGGCAAGTTCGGCGATCAGCCATTCCATCTTGTTCTGCTCGAGCGGCATGTTGACTTTGATGGCGGCGTGACAGGCGATGGATGCGGCAATGCGGACGCGAATCTTCTCGATGTTTATTGCCTGCTCTTCGTGGGCAAGTTGGTCGAGCAATTCGTGAAGCATGCGCTCAATCTGCGGAGCTTCGATTCCGGCGGGAGCGATCTTCACCGCAATGCTGCGCGCCCCGAAAGGCTCGACTTCAAATCCGTTCGCGGCCAGCTCGACAGAAATTTCAGTGAGCACGGCTAGCTGCGCGGGCGTGAGCTCAACAATCAGCGGCATCAGCAGGCGCTGGCTTTCGACCCGTTCCATGGCGCGCTGCTTGAGGACGCGCTCAAAGAGCACGCGCTCATGGGCGACGTGCTGGTCGATGATCCAGAGCCCTTCGCGATTAACCGCAAGAATGAACGACTCCCGAACCTGACCCAGCGGTTTTAACGAAACGAGCGAGGGCACGAGATCACTGGGCGGCTCCGGTTCGATTGGCAAAGGTGGCGTGCAGCCATCTCCTGGGACCGCGAGCGCTGGAAGGCGGGCGAGTGCCACTGCGGCATTCGCCTCGACGGTGATAGTTTCGTTTCCAAAGTGCAGCCGCTCGGTGGCGGGCGGTAGGACCGGCGGTTGCAGCGCGAATCCCGCGGGCGCAGCCGGAGCGTAAAGAGAGCGCCAGGCGGCAATGTCAACCATGGTGGCGCGCGCTCCGGGCGTGAGCGACGGGCTGGCCGTTGGGTGGGCGTCAATTTCTTTGGTGAATTGTGGTACGGGGCGCGCTTTCATCAAGGCGGCCCGAACCGAGTCGCGCACGAAGTCATGCACGGCGGTTTGCTGGCGAAATCGGACTTCGGTTTTCGAGGGATGAACGTTGACGTCGACCTCAGCGCTGGGCAACTCCAGGAACAGGAGTACCACCGGGAATACCGAGGGCGGAATAATGTTACGGTAGGCTTCAGTCAGCGCATGCTGGATGAAGCGGTCGCGAATCAGGCGTCGGTTGACGAAGACGTAAATGGAATTGCGATTGAGCTTTTGGATTTCGGGTTTGGAAACGAATCCGTGAGCGCGCAGCTCGCCAAACGATTTTTCTTCTTCCCGGGCTGAATCTTCGCCCCCTTCCTGTTCTCTCCTCCAAGGTGGAGGTTGCGGCAAACCAATTCGCTCGAGCGGCTGCAGTGCGGCGATGGGAATCAGTTGATCCAGAACCTCTTTTCCGAAGACCTGGTAAACGCGTTGGCCGCGATCGGCCACCGGCGGCGCAACCAGAATGGCATTGGTGGCCGAGTGCAGCTCGAAATGCTTATCAGGATGCGCCAGCGCGTAATGAGTGACGAGCGAAGCGATGTGCGAAAGTTCGGTCGATTCGGCTTTGAGGAATTTCTTTCGCGCAGGCGTATTAAAAAAGAGGTCGCGTACCGCGATCGAAGTGCCCTCGGGCAGACCAGCTTCTTCGACGCGGAAAATCTTGCCGCCGTTAATCTCAAGCATGGTTCCAGAGGATTCTCCCGTGGCACGACTCTCAAGTCTCAGGCGCGAAACGGAGGCGATTGAAGGCAATGCTTCGCCCCGGAATCCGAGGGTTGCCACGGTGAGCAGGTCTGCAGCATTGTTGATTTTCGAAGTAGCATGGCGCTCGAAGGCGAGCAGAGCATCATCACGCGTCATGCCACAGCCATTGTCAGTGATCTGGATTAGCCTTTTGCCCCCGGCTTCCACCTGAATGCGGATGCGCGTTGATCCGGCATCTAGCGAGTTTTCGAGAAGCTCCTTGACTACAGAAGCTGGGCGTTCCACGACTTCGCCGGCGGCGATTTTGTTGGCGACGTGCTCAGGCAGGACGTGGATGCGGCCCATGTCAGTTTCGGCCTTCAGTTTCCGCTTTCAGCTTTTGCTCTCCAGTTTGGTCTGCGAATTAGCAGTTCTCAGTTCTCAGTTGCATGAAAATCGATGGCCAGGGTGGTTTCCACGCGCACCGGCCTGCCATTTACGCGGTAGGGCTGAAAGCGCCACCACTTCACGGCATCGATAGCGGCAGCGGCCAGCGCTGCGGAACCGCTGATGGGACGCACATGGGCCACGGTGCCATCGGTGGCGATAACCGTCTCCAGTACGACTACACCTCCCAACTGCGACTGTGGCGTTTGTGGCGGATAAACTGGTTCGACCTTATGCACCACGAGTCGATTAACCACTTCACCGGGGAGCCGAATGGGATTATCGACCGACGCCGGGTCAAGCCGGCGTTCGGCGGGCGCCGTTATCGACGATTCCAATTCCCGCCAGGAGCGGCGCCAACGCCACCACCCAACAGTCGCAGCGAGGATTGCAACGATGATTGCTGTCGCCAAAAGGGATCTGAGTGACGGGTGTGGAGTCTCCGCGATCTTCGGTTTAGGCCCTGGAACTTGAGTTCTAGGCCCTGCGGTTGCCGGAAGTGATGTGGCCGCCGTCCAGTAGCGGATCATGGCCTGCTGTTCGTCCGATAAACTGAGAAACTCAAGGCCGCAGCGCAATTGAGCCTGGTGCCGGACCACGGCCTTGGCTTGCACCGCGGAACTGAGATTGGGCAGGCGGAATTCAATGGCAACTGGGTCGCCAGCGTGAAGTTCGCCTGCCAAAACCAGCGCCAATCCGCCTTCACCAAGATCGAGCGAACGTCCGGGAATGCTGTCAGGAACACCCGAGCGCAGCACGGTGACGTCAACAGGAATGGCAATTGGGAACCGCCGAGTGCGGCGAGGAACAAGCTCTTTGCCTGCCAACTGCGCGGCCGCGCTCATGCTTGATCGTTCCTTTGCATAAGACACCTCTCCTTCGTCTTCGGCTGGAGAGAAGAACTATTTTTATTTTCGAGGGCTTATGGCCGAGTATAGCACCGGGATTTCAAGAGCCAAGCATTACGAAGGGCGCGGGTGAGGCTATAATGAAGCAAAATGAGGGTCTGTAGTTCCATTCTTCTCATCGCCAGCATCGGCTTAGCGCCCGGTTCTGGTCTGGCCCAGGACAATTTGCCCGCCGCCCCCTCGGCGACGCGGGAGCAAAAGAAGCCGCAGAGTCCGCCAGCGGCCGATCCGGCGAAGACTGACAACTCTACCCAGCAAGAGCAATCAAATGTCGCGCCCAAACCAGCAGATGTCAGCGCGGCTTCGGGCACGTCATCCGGACCAACGGCGGACGAAGATGCCGCCACCACCATTCGCGTTCCGGTTAATGAAGTCAACGTGATTTTCACGGTCACGGACAAGCACGGCCGATACGTGAAGGACTTAAAGAAGAGCGACTTCAATGTGGTTGATGACAGCAAGCCGGCGGCGGAGATTCGCAGCTTCCACAATGAAACCGACCTACCCTTGCAAGTGGGATTGCTGATCGACGCCAGCAACTCGGTGCGCGACCGTTTCAAGTTCGAGCAAGAGTCGGCGATCGAATTTCTCAATCAGACTGTGCGGCCCAGATACGATCGGGCATTTGTGGTCGGTTTCGATGTCACTCCCGAGGTCACGCAGGATTTCACCGACAACACGGAAGCGCTATCGCGCGGCGTGCGCGCTCTCAAGCCCGGCGGGGGCACGGCGATGTACGATGCCTTATATTTCGCCTGCCGGGACAAGCTGCTGAAAGCGCAGCGCGGCGGGCCGACGCGGCGCGCTGTTATTCTGCTCAGCGACGGCGATGACAATCAGAGCCACGTCACGCGTGAGGAATCAATTGACATGGCGCAACGGGCTGAGGTCATTGTTTATACCATCAGCACCAACATAACCGGCACCCGCGCTCGCGGCGACAAAGTCTTGGAGCGGATCGCCGACGCTACCGGCGGACGCGCGTTCTTTCCTTTCCAGATCACTGACGTGGCGAACGCCTTCATCGAAATTCAGGATGAGCTTCGCAGTCAGTATGCTCTTTCCTACAAGCCCGCTGACTTCCACACCGACGGACGCTATCACACGATCGAAATCCTGGCGCAAAACCATAAAGGGCTGCGGGTCCGCAGCCGTCGTGGTTACTACGCACCCGCGCAATAGCATGGCTGGTTATTCCGGCACTCCGCTTCCGAAAAAACTCGGGATTAAACCGAACTATCGCGCCGCTTTTCTCGACCTTCCGGCGGAAGTCAAAGCCGAGCTGCACGATGCCCTCAGCGCGTGTCACTTGGCTAAAGATGGCCGGCTCGACTTCGCCATGATATTCACGAAAGACAAAGCTGAATTGAAAAAACACTTTTCGCAATTTGCAAAACAACTCGCGCTGTCGGGAATGCTGTGGGTTAGTTGGCCGAAGAAAAGTTCGGGGGTGCTAAGCGACCTCGATGAAAACATCGTGCGCAGCATTGGACTAAACGCGGGGCTGGTGGACGTGAAGGTCTGCGCTGTCACCGATGTTTGGTCGGGCCTGAAATTCGTAATTCCTGTGAAGGACCGGACAAAAGAGGGAAGATGATCCGCCTCTTAACGAACAGCTACGATCTCTATTTCTTCTTCTGCTCTTTTGCCGCATTCCCGGCCACGCGTTCCTGAAGCGCCAGCGTGACTACGCGAAGCATGTCATCCCAGGGGGCGGGTTTGCCGGTCCAGATTTCAAATTGGCGGGCAGCTTGGTGGACGAACATCTCGATCCCGGGAATCACTTGCGCACCGCGCGCTTTGGCCAGCCTGATTAGGCGAGTCTCGGGGGGATCATAAATCATGTCAAATACGTAACGTGCCTGTATCTCGTCTTCATTTAAAGGAGATTCGCGGGTGTTTCCCATGCCAACGGGCGTGGCGTTAATAATGACGTCGAAGGTTTGCTTTTTAAGGGCTGCACGCTTGATGATGCGCGCCCGCGCCGACCTTGCCAATTTCTGCGCCGGTCCGGCGCTGCGATTCAAAATGTAAACCTCTGCCCCGCGCTCTTTCAGACCGTACACTGCCGCCCGCGCCGCGCCGCCGGCACCTAAGACCAAAATCTTTGCTTTGTCCAGCGTGATGCGCTGCTCCAGCGGGCGCACTACGCCCGCGCTATCGGTATTGAACCCATAGAGTTTTCCATCTTGCGCCCGCACTACGGTATTGCACGCGCCAATCTTGGTGGTGTGCGAGTCAGTGTTGTCGAGAAATTTTACGATTGTCTCTTTATACGGCATGGTAATAGAGAGACCGTGAATCGGAATGTCTCTCACACAGGCCAGCAGATCCTTCAGCGTCTTAGCGTGCAAAGCGAGAAACACTCCGTTCACATTTTCCCGCCGTAGCGCGGCATTCATAATCACGGGAGAAAGCGAGTGGGAAATCGGATCCCCGGCAACGCCGTAAACCCGGGTTGCGGCATCCACCTGTTCGATTCGATAGGTGCTGCGCAAATCCTGAGCAGTGACCTGGCCCGGAGCAGTCTTTTCATCCGGGCTGATGGCTCCGAACGTGAACACACTACCCGCACGTACTCCGAGCACGCGGCTTATGATCCCCTGTTCCCCCATGCACAGGCCGATCAGCGAATGTTTGTCACTTTGCTTTTCCAGGAACTTCATCATGGTGACGTTGTCGTAGAGCGTGGTCGCGGTGCCTACGATTTTGTAGAAGTCGGCGGGGTAAACGGCCATTTTATCAAGCGTCTTTTCCGGGTTCTTGGTAGCGCGAAAATCGTGAAAAGAAATAATTAACCCCGCTTTGCTCCGAAGGCGCTGCAGTTGTTCCGGCTTGCATTTCGAGGCGCTTTGCAGCTCCAGGTCGAGCAACTGGCATCCTGCCGAGGCGGCCTTATTAAGGATCTCCAATTGGGAGGCGAGCGATCCGCGAAACTTGCCGCTGCTGGCCTGGCGCCGGCAGGTCGCGATCACAACTACCTGGGGATGGTATTCGGTAAAACGTTTGATCTTGGGAAGCGCCTGCGCGGGATGAGAAAGGTAATCTAACCTAAACTCCAGAAAGGTGTTATCCCGAACGAGGGCATCCGCTTTGTCGACTAGATCAGCGGGATCAGACCCGGTTACCGGCACGCAAACCCGGGGCAGCCGCAGGGGAATAAGGCGCGAAATAAAGCTTGGGGTTCCTGTCATCGCGTTGAGTAGGTCGGCGCGATATTACAGGCGCGTAATTGCAGATGCAACAACGGATTACAATAATTGCCCTATCCACAAACTTTTTAGCGTAGCCAGCAATAACACCAGCGTAACCTTGACCCATCCCATCTCCGTTGTTACCTTCCGGATGAAAGCCTTTATTTTCCAGCCTTAATAGGGGGAAAGCCTGCGATTGCGGTTTTCTCCCGGAGGTAAAATGAAGAAAACAGGACTGTTGCTCCTGCTGTGCATGACGGTCGCCGCAGCTGCCCAACAAGCGGACCCGAATCCAGCCGATCAATCTACACCCGAGGGAACGGTACCGACTTCGGTTAGCTTTCCAGTTGAGCGCGTGCAGACTCCCACGAGTTCCGATTTGTACTGCGCCGGCTTCGTCAACAAACAGGTCCTCCCTAACTCAAATTTCGTGCTGGGCGGTCTCCAAAGCCCAAATACCACTAAATTCGTCAACAACGATCTGATTTATTTGGCAGGACACGGCTATCAGGCCGGCCAGCAATACACGATTGTTCGTGAGCTTCGAGACGCGAACCGTTACGAAATATTTGCCGGTCAGCACTCGATGCTCACTGCAATGGGGCAGCCGTATGCCGAGCTGGCGCGGGTGCGAATCATCGATACTCGAAGCAAGTCGGCAATCGGCCACATAGAGTTCAGTTGCGAGCCAGTGGATCCCGGTGACATTGCTATACCTTATGCTGAGAAGCAGCCAGTCGTGTTCCATCCTCCTTTGCGTTTCGATCGCTTTGCTCCGCCGAACGGGAAAGTTAACGGCCGCATTGTGCTGGGCAAAGACTTTGACTCGGAGTTAGGAACAGGCAAGAAGGTTTACATTAACGTGGGTGCGAACCAAGGAATCAAGGTGGGCGATTACTTCCGCGCCGTGCGCTCCTATACTGCGGACCTGAACGATCCCGTCGATTCTCTTTCCTTCAAAGCTTCCAAAGTGGAAGATACCCAAAATCGTGAGCCGAACATCGAGCCGCACATATTCACCCAGAGCGGGAAGGGCCCCACTATCCACGTTTCGGATTATCCGCGCCGCGCGGTCGGCGAAATCGTGGTAATCGGTACGACTCCAACAACCGCCACCGGCATGATCGTGTTCGCGCTTGAAGATGTGCACCTTGGAGATCGCGTAGAGCTCGATGAACAGCAGCAATAGTTTTTCGCAGTAGAAGGCACTCCGAACAGGGAGGTGAAAACCTCCCCATTTTTTCCCGGTCTTTCAGCATTATTCGTCACACAGTTCGCTACCCTAGCACAGACGCGCGTTTCAAGAACTGCTGTTCTAGCCCATCCTACAGAGATCACTGTATTCTCCAACCCGCAAGGCCTTGCGAGAATCTACGTAGCCGCAAGCTTGGACTCTGAAAGAAGCTACGCTCTGAGGCCTCAAACGCCGCTTTCTAAGACTGGCACTGTGAGGCGCTGATCCTAGGGCAAAGCATTCAGGGCCAGGCGAGACTCCGGGGCCTAGATGACTACGATCGAGACGCCACACTCCGCCATTTCGTTTGCGCCCCCCCACGCAGTGGCAGAATCACGATCATCACGGCCATGTCGTCCAGTTTTACAGCGAAGATGAATTCCTGGTGGATGCAATCAGCCGTTTCATCGGCGTAACTCTCGGTGCCGGTGATGCTGCTATTGCGCTGGCCACAAAAACCTCATCGCGAAGGCATTGCCCGACAACTGAAGGCGCGCGGCCTCGACGTTACCAACGGCGAGCTTAAGGGCCGTTATTTCGCACTGGATGCGGCAGAAACTCTGTCTCTCTTCATGCTCGATGGCGTACCGGACGTGGTGCGTTTCCGCGCAGTTATCGGTGGCGTGTTAGAACAGGCCAAAGCAGCAAGTGGGGATCGCGTTCGCGCTGCGGTCTTCGGCGAGATGGTCGCCCTGTTGTGGGCCGCAGGGAAGCGCGATGCTGCCATTCGGCTCGAGGAATTGTGGAACGACTTAGCCCAAACCCATGCTTTTTCTCTTCGCTGCGCATATCCGATGGGTGACTTTCATCGCGAAGAGCACAGTGCGGCCTTTCGCGCGATTTGCGAACAGCATTCGGGCGTGATCCCCGGTGAGAGTTATACCTCGCTGGCCAGTGAGGCCGATCGCCTGCGCAATATTACTTACCTCCAGCAGAAGGCGCAGGCGCTTGAAACCGAACGAGCCGAGCGCAAATTAATCCAGAGATCACTTCAGCGCCGTGAGGCGGAGTTGGCAGATTTTCTTGAGAACGCTTTGGAAGGCGTGGAGCAGGCCGGTGCTAATCAGAAGATTCTCTGGGCGAATAAGGCTGTGTTGAAGCTGCTGGGATATTCCGCTGGAGAATATGTCAACCACAACCTCGCAGATTTATGTGGACAGGAATGTCTTCGACCATTTCTGGCAGAAGCTGATGCGCGGCGAGGAGATCTACGATTTTCCTGCCCAGCTCAAGTGCACAGACGGCTGCTTTCGCGATGTGCTAATCCGCTCCAACGCTGTCCGGGAGCGCGGAAAGTTTGTTTACACGCGCAGCTTCGTGCGCGACGTGACCGAACAGAAGCGAGTCGAACAGGCGCTGCGCGAGAGGGAAGCGCGGCTGCGTTCAGCAAAAGAGGAACTTGAGATTCTCGTGGAGCAGCGTACCTCGGCGCTGCGCCGCCTCTCGGCGCACGTGCTTAGCTTGCAGGACCTGGAGCGCCGCCGTATCGCGCGCGAGCTGCACGACAGCTTTGGCCAGTATCTGGCGGCTCTGAAACTGAATATTGAAATGCTCCGACAGGCGCCCGCTAACTAATCAGAAATTGTGGTCGCAGTCACAAGACTTAATGGAGCAATGCATCATCGAAGCCCGGACTCTTTCTTACCTGCTGCATCCTCCCATGATGGACGAAGCCGGCCTCGCCTCAGCGGCACGCTGGTACGTCGAGGGCTTTGGCCAGCGCAGCGGTATCGCTGTGACCCTGGACGCGCCGAATGATCTGGAACGATTACCGGATATGATTGAAGTCGCGCTCTTCCGCGCGTTGCAAGAAGCTCTGACCAATGTGCATCGTCATTCCCACGCCTCCGCCGTGCACGTTCAAATTCTTCACGATGCCGAGCAGGTGATTGTGGAAATCAAAGATAACGGTTGCGGCATCCCGCAGGAGCGGCTGTGCCGCTTTAACGAACTCGGAACAGGTATGGGCGTGGGACTCAGCGGCATGCGCGAGCGCATCCGAGAATTGTGCGGGGAGTTGAAGATCCAGAGCAACGGCTGTGGTACATCGTTACAGATCACGATACCTATAACAGGCGATGTTCCCGCACTTGGGGCGATCTAAGCTGCAACTTTCCGGCTGTGATTTCATGGGAACCATACCTTCGCCTAACACACCACCGCTGGCTCTCAGTGCCCAAGGTGGTAAGGATGACCTTTCAAAATGGTGAAGGCACGGTAAAGCTGTTCCAGCAGCACCACTCGCGCTAACTCATGCGCCAGCGTCATCTTTCCTAATGACAACACGAATTTTGAGGCATGCCGGGCTTCGTCGCTGAAACCATCCGCCGGGCCGATCGCGAGCAGCAATGGCAGGGCGTTGCGTGTCTGGTGCTCATGCAACCATCCCGCGAGCTCCTCGGAAGAAAGCTGCTTCCCTTTGCCATCCAGAAGTACCAGCGTGTGCGGGCGAGCGCCACGCGCACAGAACTTCAGCAACGCGGCCTCATCTTTCAATGCCAAGCCTTCGACGTCGGCATAGCGGCCCAATCGTTTCAGGTACTCCTCGGTGAGGGTCTGGATGGCGGCTTCTTTGGTTTTACCGATCCAGACTATCGTGAGCTTCACTAGGAAATTTAACCACAGACACAGCGAGGCAACCTTCTGGTTACTTGGCTTTCCTCTGTGTGCCTCTGTGTCCTCTGTGGTTCAAGGCCTGCTTCTCGACGCCAGGACCACGACTGCGCCGAACTTTATGTCGTCTCCCACAGTGTACTTGCTGATTGCGCGATACACCTCAGAGTTGATCTCATCCCATTTTTCTGGCGGAACGCGCTCGAACATGGGAAGGAACGGCGTGGCCACGGCTCGCGCCTGCTCCCAAACTTCTTCAGCGGTTCCCGGCCATGTCCACGGGACAGCTCGGGTTTCTTCTTCCACTCGCTCGAACCCTGCGCGGCGCAACGCCGAGGAGAGACCGCCAGGCTGAGAATACTTGAACGGGTCTTGATCCGCTGACACCAGAGTGCCACCGACGCGCTTGTGGACCACTCCCATCGTGCTTGACCAGAACGGCTGCTCGAACGTGCCCCACGCGAGAAAACATGCACGTGAGCTGGGTCGCAACACGCGGCAAGCCTCGCGCAGCGCGTCTTCCC
>Ga0070717_10001255_pt1 | contig 17303 bp, 14 predicted proteins | sample LARL113metaG_FD_71366 | JGI IMG/M metagenome (GOLD analysis project Ga0070717, IMG submission 71366) | Corn, switchgrass and miscanthus rhizosphere microbial communities from Kellogg Biological Station, Michigan, USA - LAR L11-3 metaG | ecosystem: Host-associated > Plants > Roots > Rhizosphere ... | reverse complement strand
GCCTTGTCGATGTCGCTGTCATAGGTGATGCCGACCGTCAGCTTGTCGATGACCCAGTCGCGGCTCTGGTTCTGCACGGCGCCCAACAAGCTGAACGGAACCGTGTAGACCGCGCCGCGTTGATGCCGCAGCCTGACCGAACGAAAGCTGAAACCTTCAACGGTGCCCTTGTAGTTGCCGCTCTGGATGTACTCGCCGACCCGGAAGGCGTCGTCGAGGAGATAGAACATGCCGGCGATGACGTCGCGAACCAGAGACTGGGCGCCGAAGCCGATCGCGACGCCCAGGACGCCCAGACCGGCGATCAGCGGTCCGATCTCGACGCCCAACGCCGCGAGCGCCATCATTGCCGCAAATACGATGACGACGACGAACAGAACGTTGCGAAAAATTGGCAGCAAGGTGCGCAGCCGCGCCCGTCGCCGGGCCTCGTCGGTGTTCGGCTGGCCAAGCTCGGCGGCCTCGGCGAGCTTGCAATCGATCGCCGTCTTCGCGGCCTGCCACAGTAGGTCGGCAATCAGCAGGATGACAACGGCGCTCAACACGCCATCGGCAAGACGACTGAGAAACGTATCGTCCCCGCGCAGGCCAACGAGATCGATACCCCAGCCCCAAGCCAATATTGCAACCGCACCAATGATCAGGCCCGCCCGGATACCGCGCTCGACGCACACGGCGAGCACGCTCGGGGCACCATCGGCAACCTGCGGCGAACCAGGAGGTCGAAGCAGATTCTCGACCGCACGCCGGGTGACAGCAATCGCCAGCGGCAGGGTGATGATGACCAGCAGCAGCCAAAAGCTCGCCATGGCGTGGGCTACCCACGACACCCACATCAGCACGATGCCGACCGTCAGCATCGTGTTGCGTGGGCCGCGGCCAAAGCGATGCGTTGCGGGTGACGATGTGTCCGTGCCCTCGTCCAGGGCGATGGGCCGGCGCCACACCGCTTCCAGCGCGATGGCGAGGAGGCCAAGGCCGAGTGCGTAGGCCACGAGCTGGCGGCCTTGCGACGACCATCCGAGGGTGCTCAGCAGCCCGACGATCACCCAGCCGAAGGCAAACCAGCCGACAAACGCAACAAGCCGTCGGTGCCAGAAACGCGCGACCAACGTATCCATCGGAATGATGCGGAAGCGTTCGTGATATGGGGCCAGCACGAAGTGGCCGATGACGATTGCGACACGGACGACGAGAAAAGCGATGAGAAACCCGAACACCATCTCCCGAAGCAGCGGTGGCCAATCGAGTACGAGGAAGGGGCCGATGCTGCCGAGAGCAAAGGCCGCCACGAGACCGAACGCAAAGGCGAAGCGCAGGCCGACGAGATGCAGCCGGCCCGCCACGGTTTCCAAAGGGAGCGTATCGAGGTGGCCGCGCATCCTCTGCGTCGCCCTGCGGAACAGCCATTCGACGGCGATGCCCAAACCGACAAAACCAGCGAGTAGCAGCAGAGCCTTGGCCCTCCCATTTTCACCGAGGTCCGCGCTGACGAGTGCGTGGCCTCGTTCGAACTGGTTCGGCAAATCGGGGACGGTGCGAGCGAGAGCAACGACGTGCTCGCGGATCGCGCCGAGACGGGAATCGAGGGCGTGCGAGACCGACTCCTCCGCGGTGTCTCTCCCCGGTGCGGCAGCGGACTTTGCTTCGTTCTGCTGCTTCAGCCATGCCTCGACCTTGGGGTCGGCTAGCAAATTCATCAGCTGCTGGATCTGCGGAGGGGTCACACCTTCGCCGGTAGCAGCCGACCGGTTCGCGGCTGCAGCTGCTCCGGACACGAGGGCCGCGAACAGGACGATTGCTGCGAGGCAGCTCCCCAGGGTTCGCAACATCCTCACTCCCAGAGCCGAGCCGGTAACCTCATGGTATTGGACAGTAAATCGTTTAGTCATCGCGACGGGACCGCAATCAATCCGTTTACGACGACCCCCTTTCATCTCGCTCGCCCCTCGGCTCCAGGCTCGACAAATCAGGTCGGGCTTTTACTAGAAGCTATTTTCTAACATCGGCGGATGCCGCATTCAAGGCACACGGTCTATTAAGTTGCGGTGCATGTCTCTAAATTTCGCCCGATGGCAGTTTAGTCCCGGCGCGAGCGGATCAAATTGCGGCCTAATCCTCACGCCTCATCAGCCGGTATTGCCGCGATCTCATAGTTGCGCCCGATAAACGTAACTTAGGTCAGGACTTTCCAACCTCAATCCGGGTGTAGAGCTTTACGTTCGGCTGTTCAGAATCGGAAAGTGTCCGCCAGGATCGGGTGAGCGGCTGGCCGGGGCATCGCCGGGCGGCAGCGGCGCGACCGTGTAGTCACGGCTCTGCCACATGCCGCTGTCCTGCCATCGCCAAGTGAAATCGACGCGCTCGCCGGGCGCGAGATGAGCGACGTCGAGCACAGCGACGTGGAAGCCGAGGCCGCTGTCGCGGGTCGCCTCGTCCGCGGCATCGCGCCAGCCGTCCCGGCCCCAATGCACATCGGCCGGCCGGGGCAGCGCGATCGCGAGCCGTGCGCCAGCATGAAATTCCCGGATCGGCGCGTGCAGCCACCAGAATGCATGCCCTGCAGTCGCTCGTCTCCCTTGATGGCGCGACACCATCAGCTTGATGAATTCGGCATGCGCCCAGACGAGGGGCATCGCGGAGCCGGAGGGTTGTCCGGGCGCAAGCCTGCGGCTGGGGATAGGGTCGGCATCCCAAACCTGCTCCGGCAACATTCCCCCAGGGCTCGCCATCCTCGCCATTGCCTCGAGGAGGTCGCGCCCCGCGGCGAGCTCGTAGTGTCCGCGTTCGCCAGTCAGCAGCGGCCATCCTCGCCCACCGAGCGCCAGCAGGGCGCCTGCCGTCTCGACCAGGTCGCGCGGCCACCCGAGGTGGTATCCGCCGTGCTCGTTGCCGCTATCGCCCCACGGAATGCTGAGGCTAGCCACCATCGCTCCGGGATAAGTCTTGTCCTGATGGGTGCGAAGCACGATGGTCGAAACGAGATACTCCTCTGCGAGCGCCGGCGGCACGTCGAGCGGAACCGCGTGGCGCTCGCTGCGTTCGGCATGCCATGCCTGCCAGGGTGCGATGTGCTGCTGAAGCAGACTGTCGAAGGGCTGCAGCAAACTGCCAATCGCCAATGTCGCCGCCGATTCGGCGCTGCTTCCGAAACCGAGCGCGAGCACGACACTGCGGGGGAGCTCGGCGATCAGCGCGACATTTCCGGGTCCCGCCCTCTCATACTCCCAGGTCATCCTGCCGTTGCAGTGAAAGTCCTGCCAGCCGTCACTACTGCCGACATAGCCAGCGCTGGCCCGGCCGATCGCGTCTCGCTGTTTCCCATCTACCGCCGACAGTGTCGCGCCGAACGGCCCTTGCTCGGCCCATAATGTCCGGCGGCGCCGATACATGACGACAGCAGCGTGATTACCGTAGCCAGTGGCGCCCAGATGCGGCGCGAGCAGGGCGTAAAGCCGCAGTTTTGGATCGCCGTCGAGTCGGCACTCGATCGCCAGCACGTCGCGGCGAACCGAGGGGGCAATGCGCAAGCGCAGCGTATAGCGCTCGTGCTCGTGCACCACTTCGACAGCTGGAACCCCTGGCGCCAACAGCCGCATGCGGTAATTCGCGACGCGCTTGACCTCGGCCCAGAAGCCTTCGCCATCGGCGATGATGAAGCCGAGATCGCGGATTTGCGGGATGTCGACCCGCGGGTAATAGACCTTGTTGACGATGCCAAAGCCGAGCGTGAACCACAGCCGGGATGCGCCGAGGGCGCATCCCACCATGTCCTTGGCGCTACTGGTCCAGGTCGGCGGGATTCCGGGCCCGCCGGGAGCACGCTCGATCATCGCAACTGCAGCATTGAGGCTTTCGCCGCGGCCCAGCCGCTGAATTGCGTGTAATATGAGCTAGGCGGCGACCCAGCTCAGATAATCCTTGGAGACGGCCGCGACTGCTGCCTCGTAAAGCCGCCGGCCGGCTTCCGGGGTTGCAAGACCGGGGTTGGATCCGATCCGGCCGTCCGGGAACTTGCGACGGTAATCGGCGGCATCGGCGAAGTCCCCGCGCGGTGCGACCGGGGGGTCGAGAGCAGCGGATTTGATCGCCTTCGGATAAGCGAATTGCGTGACCGCGACCTCGCTCGGGGTTGCGTGGCTGCCCTCGGCGTCGCCATACAGCTGCTTGGCGATCTCGTGCACCTCATGATTTTGCCACCAATTCTTGAGCCGGCACTTGATCGCAGGGGTATACCCCGGCGCCGCAATGCTGCGAGATGTATAGATCTCCGAAAAGGCGGCAGCCACTGTGGCGATGTTGCCGCCATGCCCATTGAGGAAATAAAACCGCTCGAAGCCGTGCTTCACCAAAGACTCGACCATGTCCTGCAGAACTGCGATCAGGGTGCTCGGCCGCAATGTCATCGAACCGGCGAAGCCGAGATGGTGCTGTGCCATGCCGACCGCGATGGTCGGTGCGACGAGCGCACCGGTCTCTTCGCCGACGCCCCGCGCGATGACTTCGGCGCAGATCGCATCGGTCCCAATCAGGCCAACCGGCCCGTGTTGCTCGGTCGAGCCAATCGGCAAGATGATACCCCGGCTGTTCTGAAGGTAAGCCTCGACTTCCTGCCAGGTCTGCAATTGCAGCTGCATTCGCCATCCTTTCGCAGCGGGTTGACGCCGCCTACCGAGCGACAGCCGACACTAGCACGGTTATTCTTTCGGTGGTCCCTCCCGGATTGGCGGCGGCTTGGGATTAGCGCTGTAGCATGCTAGGTTTTGTCGCTTTGGTTGAGAGCCGTCCGGACACATGAAGCCAGCCGTCGCGTTTGCTTGTTTTCTCGCGGGGTTGCTTGGCGGATGCTCATGGTTCCCAAGGACAGGCCCTTCGACAAATGAGGTCCTTGAGCAGGGGCGGGTCGGAGGCGACGTCCTTTTCGACGTCGTCGAGGTCGATGACCGGGTTGTGTCGACCGTGCTCGCCCAGCCGAAGGAGAGCCTTGCGCTTCGCTTCAACAGGGATGCCCAGGCTCCAGAGCTGAAGATCGCCATCGGGGACACGATCTCCGTCCTCATATGGGAAAGTGCAGCGGGCGGGCTCTTCAGCGACGCGCTGTCGCCTACCGCGCCAGGCGCCAGACCGGGAATCGAGCCGCTTGCGCCGGAGGCGGGGCCGCCCGGCAGCGAGAGGCGAGGTGAGTTCGGCGCTCCGAGCCCGCCCGCCCGTCCGTCTCCTGGGGGTACCAACCAGCGGGAACGTCAGCAGCCAGCCGGTATTCCATCAAACCAGGGGTCTTTGCTCGAGGCCGCCGCTACGAGCGGCCGGCGACCGGCGGTGATCCCCGAGCAGGAGGTCGGAGCCGACGGCGCCATCAGCGTTCCCTATGCTGGGCGCATCCCGGCAGCCGGCCGTTCGCCGAATGAAGTGCAGCATACAACCGAGGCGCGGCTCGCCGAAAAAGCGCTCGAGCCGCAGGCGCTGGTGATCGTTAGGAAAAGCGCAGCCAATGCGGTAACGGTGACCGGTGAGGTCGTCACCGGCGCCAGGGTCCCACTGTCGCCCGGCGGCGACCGGCTGCTCGAGGTCATCGCCGCCGCCGGTGGCGCCAAAGCCCCGGTTCACGATACATTTGTGCGGCTTTCGCGGGGTGGGGTCACCGCGACGATCCCGTTGCAACAGCTCGTTTCCGACCCTGCCGAGAATATCTATGCGCAGCCGGGAGATGTGCTGACCCTCGTCCGTGTGCCGCAAACCTTCAGCGTCTTTGGAGCAATCGGCAGAAATGCCGAGATTGCCTTTGACGCCGAAAAGATCACGCTGAGCGGCGCGCTCGGAAAATCGCAAGGACTGAACGATGATCTGGCCAAACCGGAGGGCGTGTTCCTGTTCCGCTACGAACCGAATTCCGTCGTTCGGGCGCTCGATCAGCCGATCGCGACCGCCACCCGGGAACCGGTCTCGCCGGTCGTCTATCGGTTCAATCTGAGGGACGGCAACACCTATCTGCTAGCACAAGAATTCCCGGTTTATGACAAAGACGTGATCTTTGTCGCCGATGCTCCGGCTGCGCAGATCTACAAATTCTTCACCATGCTTAACAACATCACCGGGCCGTTTGTCACCGGTATTGTCACTTGCCATTACGCGAAATGCTGAGCGGCGGTAGCACGGTTAGCGCTCGAGCCCGCCGATCCTATCGGCATGGAAGCGGGCGATGTCCTCGGGCCCGAGATAATTGATGTCTCCCGGCGTGGCGAGCCCGATCGCCGCGCAAAAGCCGCCGAGGCGGATCGCCATATTGGCATCGCCGTCGAGCAGGCCATGGATAAGCCCCGCGACCAGGGAATCCCCGGCGCCGATACGGTCGATGACCTCTACCGCATATCGAGGGGCATAGTGGAACTCGCCACGGGCGAGAAGCAGAGTGCCGGGCTCCGCGTCGGGTGGCCGGGTCAGCGCGATGAGAGGAACGCTGTAACGCGCTGCAATCGCGGTGGCGAGCCCTTCGCCTGCCTCGGTGAAGCCTAGCGCATTTTGCGCATCGCGCTCGGCGAGCACGAGAAGGTGCAAATGCGCCGCCGCCCCCTCGAGCACGGCTCGCGCCTCCGCTGGGGTGGTCAGAGTGGCGCGGTAATTCAGATCGTATGACACCAGTTTTCCGGCTGTTGCTGCGAGCGCGGCGAGCTGCAGCACCAGCGCACGGCAGCTCGGGCCAAGCGCCGGCGTGATGCCGGAGAGATGCAGCCAGGCGCTGGCCTGAACCAGCGTGTCCCACGGGGCATCCTCGAAGGCGAGTTCGGAAGCCGCCGAGTGCTTTCGGTCGTAGATCACCCGGCTGGTCCGCGGCTCGGGTCCGGGTTCATAGAACATCAGTCCCAGCCTCGCATTGTCGATCCAGCGCACCCAGCGCGTGTCAACCCCGTGCCGCCGCGCTTCGCCGTCAATGATGCGGCCAAGCGGCCCGGCGGGCAGCCGCGACACCCAGGCGACGCGGCGGCCGAGGCGAGCGAGAAGACACCCGACATTGAGCTCGCTGCCGCCGACGCCGATTTCGAGATGCCGCGCCTGCTCCAGCCTCTGCTGGCTGGGAGGCGACAGCCTCAGCAAAGTTTCGCCGAGCGTCAGCAGATCATAACGACCTTCGGGCAGCTGGCTCATGCGGGCGAGCCCCCGGCCGTCGCTGCGGCACGTCCGGCTGAATGATCTATCACCGAGTGTCCTCCCGTTCCCTGACATACCAGCCTGTCGCAGGAACGGGTCGTGGGCAACCGCTTCCTCGCGGTGTGAGAGTTAACATTCTCCTAACCAATACACCCTATGACTGCCGGGTTCGCGAACACCACGACTTGTCAACGCAGGAGATTTAGATGGCTCTCGTTCTTATGCTCGAGCGCAGTACGCTCCAAAATGTCGATGACGCCGCCGGGCGGTGGCAGTTTGAAGGGGGTAGCGTAGTCGAGGAAAACCGGCAGGTCGGCCACTATGCCAGCACCAAGCGCGTGATTTTCGGGGCGACAGACGCACAAAACACCGCGATGCTCACGCTCGAGGTCTTCTTCACCCCACAATTGCCGCCGCAAAATGTTGTTCTCCAAGGCTCCCATGATTTTAATTCGGGCAGGGAAGTGGGTAGCGTTAGCGCTGCCTCATCCGCGTTCGCAGCGCATATCGGCAAACAATTCACGCGGGTCGGTAATACCCTGACCGTCGGGTAGAAATGCTGGCGATCGCGGCGCTCATACTACGAAGCTGGCTAGGGCGGTTAGCCTCGTAGTCTGCGCCGCTCGCGACGGTGGATGCATTGTTTAGGAAGGGCTGTGGCGCGGCTGCGCCGGAGCCCTTTCCGCTACCGAAATAGTTTGAAGACATTCGAACGGCGAACGCAGTCTAAACAAGGCTTTTGGAGACCATCTCGTAGGTGTTCTTGCTGAGGTCGGGGGTGGCGAGGACCCGTTCGAGTTCGCGGCGCATCAGGGCTTGGCGTGCCGGGTCGTGGCGGCGCCATGAGCCGAGCGGCTGCACCAGACGCGCCGCCGTCGTCGGGTTGAGCGGATCGAGCGCGATGACTTCGTCGGCGAGCAGGACGTAGCCGGCGCCGCTCGCATCGTGGAAACGCAATTGATTGGCCTGGGAGAAGGTGCCGATGAGCGCGCGCACCCGGTTCGGATTCTTCCGCTCGAAGGCCGGGTGACGGGTCAGCTCGCGCACGCATTCCGGGGTTTGCGGCAATGACGAGCGAGCCTGCAGGGCAAACCATTTGTCGGTGACGAGCTCGTCCTGCGACCAGAGGTCGTAGAAGCGGGCGAGTGCCGCGGTGCGCTCGAGACGGTCGAGGTCCGCGAGCACCGTCAACGCCGCCAGCACATCGGTCATATTGCGCCCGGCATCGAACTGCGCCATGGCAAGACCCGCGCCTTTCTCGGGATCGGCGGCGGCGAGATAGGCGAGGCAGGCGTTGCGCAAGGCTCGCCGTCCAATGGACGTGCCATCGATGCGGTACGGCCCTGCATCCACCAGCGTTTGATAGGCGGCGGCGAGTTCGGCACCCAGCGCTTTTCCGATTGTGGCGCGCGCGGTTTCGCGTGCCGCGTGGATGGCGTCGACGTCGACGACAGTGAGCTGATCGGCGAGAAAGGCCTCGCTCGGCAGGCTCAAGGCCTCGGCCGCGAAGGCGGGGTCGAGGTCGGCATCGGCGAGCGTGCGGCGCATTGCGGCGACGAGATCGGGGTCGAGCGGCGCGGGAGGCTCGCCGCGCTGATGCGCAGTGATCCGGTCGAGCAGCACCTTGGCCGCGACCTGCTGGCCGGCTTCCCAGCGGGCAAAGGGCTCCGCATCGTGCACGGCGAGAAACTTCAGCTGCTCGAGCGGCAGGCCCTTGAGCTTGACGGGCGCGGAAAAACTGCGCAGCAGCGATGGCACTGGCGGCGCGGGCACGTCCACAAAGTGAAAACTCTGCCGCGCCTCGGCCAGCGGGATGACGCGGGTCCCGGTTCGGCTCGCCGCTTCGCCCTCCAGCCGCGTCGGCAGTTCGGCGCCGTCCCGGCCGATCAAACCCATCGCCAGCGGGATCAGCATCGGCAGTTTCTCCGGCTGGCCCGGTGTCGCTGGCACCTCCTGAGCGGCGCTCAGCTCATAGCTGCGAGTTGCTGCGTCCCAGCGATCTTCGATCGTGATTTCGGGTGTCCCGGCCTGTTCGTACCAACGCTTGAATTGGCTGAGATCGACCCTGCTTGCGTCCTGCATCGCGGCGACAAAATCCTCGATCGTGGCGGCGTTATTGTCGTGCCGGCGGATGTAGAGATCCATGCCGCGGCGAAACCCCTCCTTGCCGATCAGCGTATGGATCATGCGCACCAGCTCGGCCCCTTTGTTGTAGACCGTTGGCGTATAGAAATTGTCGATCCTGATGTAGCTGTCGGGCCGTACCGGATGCGCGAGAGGCCCGTCATCCTCGGGGAATTGGATCGCGCGCAAGGTGCGCACCTCGGCAATGCGCCGCACGGCGCGGCTGCCCTGGTCGGCCGAGAATTCCTGGTCGCGGAAGACCGTCAGGCCTTCCTTCAAGGACAGCTGAAACCAGTCGCGGCAGGTCACCCGGTTGCCGGTCCAGTTGTGGAAATATTCGTGGGCGATCACCGCCTCGATATTCTGGTAGTCGGTGTCGGTCGCCGTCTCGGGCTTAGCCAACACGTAGCGTGTGTTGAAGACGTTGAGCCCCTTGTTCTCCATCGCCCCCATGTTGAAGTCGCTGACCGCGACGATGTTGAAGACGTCGAGATCGTATTCGAGGCCAAAGACCTCTTCATCCCAGCGCATCGCCTTTTTGAGCGACGCCATCGCGTGGCCGCATTTGTCCTCGTCGCCGCCGCGTACCCAGATGGCGAGCGCCACCTCCTTGCCCGACCGGGTCGTAAAGCTGTCCCGCACCGCGACCAGATCCCCGGCGACGAGCGCGAAGAGATAGGAGGGCTTCGGGTGGGGGTCGACCCATTTCGCCCAGTGCCGGCCGTCGCCCGCCTCTCCGCCCTCGACCGGATTGCCGTTCGACAGCAGCACCGGAAAGCGCGCCTTCTCGGCGATGATGGTTGTCGTGTACCGGGCCATCACATCGGGCCGGTCGACGAAATAGGTGATACGCCGAAAGCCTTCCGGCTCGCACTGGGTGCAGAAATTCCCGCCCGACATGTAGAGGCCGGAGAGGGCAGTGTTGTCTGCGGGTGAGATGCGGGCTTCGATGTCCAGGGTAAATGTGTCCGGCACGTCGGCGAGGATCAGGCCGCCCTCGGATGGGAGCTGGTAGCGGTTGGCCCCGAGCGGCTCGCCGTCGAGCGCCAGCGAGAGAAGCGCGAGCTCCTCGCCGTCGAGCTGCAGCGGCGCTGTGCGGTCGGGAGCCTGCGGGTTGCGCCGGATCCGAAGGCGCGATTTGACCCGCGTATCGGCGTCGCCGAGCTCAAAGACGAGGTCGACGGTGTCGATCAGAAATGAAGGAGGTTGGTAATCGGCGAGCCGCACTGGTTGCGGCGGGGCGATATCGGGCGAAACATCAAGCATGGGCGAGGCTTCAAGCGACTTGACGGGACTGCAAGCCTAACCTGTCGCCCGATCCATGGAAATCCCCCGAGACTGCGGATACGGTCCGAAGGGGAAGCGATCGAGCGGAAGGATCACGTGGCGGAGGTTAGAGAAGCGAGCGCCCAGCGGGCTGTACGGATCGGACTGCCGGCGATCTTTGCGGCCTTTTTTTGGCTCGGGATGACGAGCTTTGGTGGCGGCACCGCCGGCTGGCTTCACCGCGAAATCGTCGAGCGGCGGGGTTGGATCGACGATGCCCAGTTTTTGTCGGGCGCGGCGTTGGGGCGGATGGTGCCCGGTTCGGGAGGGGTCAACCTCACGGTCCAGGTCGGCCAGCGTCTGCGCGGTGTCCCCGGGGCGCTGGTGGCTGTGTTCGGGCTTTTGTTGGGTCCTTTTGTGATCGTGGTGGCGCTAGCCACAGCGCTCACTAGGATTAATCAGAGCTCGGCGCTGCACGCCGTCTTCGATGGTGTCGCGGCAGCCGCGATCGGTCTGACCTTCGCTACCGGACTGAAGCTCGTGCGGTTCAGGGCAGCGGCCGCTGGTCCTCTAGCCGTCACATTTGTTACCGCGCTCTGTGTCGGGGTGCTGCGCTGGCCGATGATACCGGTCGTCTTTTGTCTCGCGCCAGTCAGCATCGGCTTGGCGCTAGTTACGAGATACGGCCGCAATGCCTGACGAGATCAGGAGATTGCTAGCCTTGGCGCTCGTCTTCGCCCCGCTGTCGCTGTTGTCGATCGGCGGCGGCGCCTCGCTTCTCGCCGAGATCGAGCATCAATCAGTCACTGTCAACGCCTGGACCACGCAGCGGGAATTCGCCGACCTGTTCGCGATATCGCGCGCGGCTCCGGGGCCGGGCACGATGCTCTCGACATTGATCGGCTGGAAGGTGGCGGGCTTGGCCGGCGCCTTGACCGCGACTGTCGCGCTCTACCTGCCGTCGTCGCTGCTCGTCTACGGCGCGGCCCGGTTATGGGGCCGATGGCGCGGCTCGGTGTGGCACACGGCCGTCGAGCGCGGTCTCGCACCGATCGCTGCCGGACTCATCCTGGCCGGCGGGATTGCCGTATTGCGGGTGTCGCCGGGCGGAGCTGCGGTCTGGATCGCAGCAATCGCTTCGACAGCGCTGATCTTGCGCTGGCCTGGCCTTCATCCGCTGTTGCTGTTCATGATCGGCGGGGCGCTGTTCGGCCTCGCTGAGGCGACCGGCATGTGGTAATATTTACAGCGGACGATCTGGAGGTTGTGCTATGCCCAAGTACCTGATCTCCGCTTCCTACAGTGCCGAGGGACTTAAGGGCCTGCAAAAGGACAAGGCGTCCGGCCGCAGGAGAGCGGTTGCCGAAGCGATCGAGGCGGTCGGCGGAAAGCTCGAAGCCTATTACTTTGCCCTCGGCCAAGACGACGTGTACGCGATCGTCGATCTGCCGGACAATGTCACAGCTGCGGCGCTCGGCGTAGCGGTGTCCTCCGGGGGGCTGGTCCGCACACGCACGACAGCGCTGCTCACAGTCGACGAGACTGACCGCGCTCTCGAAAGAAGCATCAGCTACCGCGGTCCCGGCCGCTGACGCCCAGGCGCGGCGCTCAGAACGTCGCGCCCGATTGCAGCCAGTGCCGCACGATCTCTTCGCCGGTGGCGAACCAGACTCGGTCGTGCGAACGGATGTACCGTATCGCCGCGTCGAGACCGGCGATACGGTGCGGCACACCGATCAGATAGGGGTGCAGGCAGATCGCCATGACCCGGCCGGATTGCGCGCCCTCCGCGTAGAGCGTATCGAACTGGCGCCGGATCATTTGTTCGAACTCGCCGATCGTGCCGTTGCGGTTCTGAAAGTGCGGCGAGTCGTTGATCTCGTATGAATAGGGGATCGAGACCAGCCGTTTGCCGCCGATATCCATAGAGTAGGGCTGGTCGTCATTGACCCAATCCGCGACGTAGAGGCAGCCCTCCTCGGCGAGATAATCGAGCGTGTGCCAGGTCTCGGCAAGACCAGCACCGAGCCAGCCGACCGGCTTTCTGCCGGTCATTTCGGCAATGCGCGAGAGCGTCTGCGCGATTGTCCGACGCTCTTCTTCGGGTCCCAGTGCATCGAGCCAGACGCTGTTGGTCTGGTTATGGCCGAGGATCTCCCAGCCGAGCTCCACGGCGGCCCGGACGATCTGCGGGTGGTGGTCGCAGATGTCGCTGTTCAGTGTCGGGCTGGCGCGGACACCGTGCTTGCTCAGCACGTCCATCAGCCGCCAAATGCCGACCCGGTTGCCATAGTCGCGCTGCGCCCAGGCGCGCACCGAAGGCGGATTGCCCACCGGCGCGCCGGGGTGGGGGGCAATGCCGCGCGCAAGTGGAAAAAATTCGATATTGGGGATGACCCAGACCGCGAGCCGGGCGCCGCCGGGCCATTCGAGCTTGGGCCGGTCCTTGATCGGCGTATAAGGAAACGGGCCGTAATCGCGAGGTTCCATGGCACTGCCTTTGTCGAGGATTAAACTTCGATCGTGATCAGCATGCCAAAGATCACCACCGAGTGGCAGCGCTTTGAAGTGCTGGGCGCCGATGGCCTCTACGAGCTGCTCCGGTTCCGCCAGGGGATCTTTGTCGTCGAGCAATGCTCGCCTTTTCCCGATCTCGACGGCCTCGACCACGAGGCCTGGCATCTGCTGCTGCGGGCAGAAGGCGCGCTCGCCGGCTATCTCCGGCTGATCTCCTCGCCGCTGCGGATCGGCCGGGTCGCTGTTGCTGCCCCACTGCGGCGCCACGGGCTCGGACGAAGGCTGATGGATGAAGCTCTCTCACGCTGCCGCGAGCACTATCCGGGACTACCCGTGGCGCTGACCGCGCAAGCTCATCTGCTGCCTTTCTATCGAAGCTTCAGATTCGAACCGACCGGCGAGCCCTACGACGATTTTGGGCTCACGCATGTCGATATGGAGCTCCGGCGATAGATAAATTTTTTCCGAAGTGTGAGCTAGCTCACACTTCACGGCCGATCACTTAACCATTCTGCGGCGCGAGCGCGGATCGACCGGTCTAAGTCGACGCTCGGCGTGCTCGGCGCGGCCGCGGCGCGCTCCTGCAGGTAGCACGTCAGATCACAACAGTTCTCTCAGGGAGGCTCGGAAAATGGTCGACGATGCCAAATTGCATCAGTTCATGGGGCAGATGCTCTCAGACCTCGGCGGTGCCGCGAGCGTTGCGCTGGTGCGCATCGGCGATGCGCTTGGTCTTTACAAGACCTTGCATGAGCGCGGCCCGATGACCGTCGCCGAGTTGGCTGCCGCGGCCGGGGTCAACCAACGGTACCTACGTGAATGGCTGTCGCATCAGGCGGCTTCGAACTACCTCGCCTATGATCCGGTGACGCAGCAATTCGCTTTGCCCCCCGAGCAGGCGATGGTCTTCGCGATAGAGGACAGCCCCGTCTACATGGTGGGAGCGTTCGACCTGATGACCTGGATGACCGAGAGCAAGGATCAGGTTCAGACCGTGTTCCCGACCGGTGGCGGCGTGCCGTGGAGCGATCATACGAGTTGTTTCTTCTGCGCGGTGGCACGCTTCTTCCGCCCGGGTTACCACAATAATCTAGTGAGCAATTGGCTCCCCGCGCTCGACGGCGTTGTCGAAAGGCTGAAGCGCGGCGCGAAGGTGGCCGATGTCGGGTGCGGCCATGGCTGGTCCACCGTGCTGATGGCGAAGGCGTTCCCGAACTCGCAATTTATCGGCTACGACTTTCACCCAAGCTCGATCGAGCAGGCCGCAGCGCATGCCCGGGAGCATGGGGTCACGGCAAACACTCGCTTTGAGGTCGCGACGGCCAAAGGTTATCCGGAGAAGGATTTCGATCTCGTCGCCTTCTTCGACTGTCTGCATGACATGGGCGATCCCGCGGGTGCCGCGGCGCATGTCCGGCAATCACTGAAACCCGACGGCTCGTGGATGATCATCGAGCCGATGGCGGGCGACAAACTGGAAGACAATTTGAACCCGGTCGGCCGTATCTATTACGCCGGCTCGACGATGGGGTGCGTACCCACCTCGCTGTCGCAGGAGGTGGGCGCGGCACTCGGCGCGCAAGCCGGCGAAGCCAAATTGCGCGAGGTCATTGCGGCCGGCGGCTTCCGCAATGTTCGCCGTGCCGCCGAGACGCCGTTCAACATGATCCTCGAAGCGCGCCCATAAACCCGACGAGATCAGCTTCATGGCAAAGCCTGCACAGGGAGGCGTTTACGCTGGTAAAACGAGAATGGATGGTGCTTGCACTGCTGCTTACGGCGCCAATCACCGCAGCAACCGGCAATGTCATCACCGATTGGGATGAAAAGGCCGTCAGCATTGTGCAGACAGGGACGGTGCCGCCGCCGCCCACCGCGTTTCGCACGATGGCGATCCTTCACACCGCGATGTTCGACGCGGTGAATTCGATCGAGCCGCGTTACAAGCCATACAAGGTCCGCCTTCCGGCGACGCCAGACACCTCCAAGGAGGCAGCGGCTGCAGCTGCCGCGGCAGCGGTGCTGAGCAAGGTGTTTCCGGATGCCGCTGCTGATGTTCAGTCGACTTTAACGGCTTACCTCACGACCCTGCCGGACAGCGAGGCGAAGTCCAAAGGTGTAAAGCTGGGGCAGGAGGTCGCGGCCAGGATCCTGGAGGCGCGCGAGAGGGATGGCGCGTCGGCGGCGGACGCCTATCGGCCGAAGACCCGGCCAGGCGTCTACATACCGACCCCGATCACCGTCGGTTCACAATTCCCAAATATGGCGCCCTTCGCGTTGGCGAGCCCGTCACAATTCCGAGCGAAGCCGCCGCCGTCGCTCAAGAGCGCGGAATGGGCCAGGGATTACAATGAGATCAAGGATATAGGCGCAAAGAACAGCACAAAGCGCACGGCCCGGCAGACCGAAGACGCGCGTTTCTGGCTACTCGTTGGTCCGCGTGCGTACGATCCACTGCCGCGGCAGATCGTCATCGCTAAGAACATGGATCTGCTCGACAGCGCACGTTTCATGGCGCTCTTCTCGGTGGCGGCGGTCGACGCGATAATTGCCGTCTTCGATGCCAAGTACAAGTACGAGTTCTGGCGTCCGATTACCGCGATTCGCAACGGCGACATCGACGGCAACCCTGCCACAGAGCGCGACGCCACCTGGCAGCCGATCGATGCCACGCCGATGCATCCGGAATACCCCTGCGCTCACTGCATCATAAGCTCGTCGGTTGCTGCAGTCATCGAAGGGTTGCTCGGCAGCGACGAGATTCCCGAGGTGTCATTGACGAGCCCCTTCGTCCCCGGGGTCACGCATCACTTCACTAATCTTCAGGCTTATACCGACGAGGTCGCCAACGCCCGTATCTGCGCCGGCTTCCACTATCGCTTCTCCACTATCGCCGGTCGCGAGATGGGTCAGAAGATTGGCGCATACGTCGTCAAATCGGTGATGCAGCCGGCTCAAACCGCGATGGCGCGCTGAACTCCGAAAGACAAGTTCCGGCCTGAGAGGTCAATCAGGCTGGGACCTCCTCCGCCAGCGGCACGCGCTCGACCTTATGCGCCTGCAAAGCCGGGAGCACCTCGCGGGCAAAGCGGCGAATTTGCTCCATGAACATCTCGTGCGGCAGGACGCCGCGATTGAGACTGATCTGGACATTGTCGGCGCCGGCGCTCTCCGCCGCTTCGATGATCCGCTGGGTCACTTCGGCGGCAGGGCCCCATGGTATCTGCTCGGCCTGGCGTTCGAGATCGGCCATTGTCAGACCGCGGAAGTCCTCGCGGGCGAATTGGGCGGCGCGGCGGTTCTCCGGGCTCACGTAATCGGTCGAGGCCTCGGTCGAATAGCCGGTCTGGCGCTGCAATTCGGTCTCGGTGAAATTGCCGTGGCTGAACAGGGTTTGATTGAAATAGAGGTGGTAGGGGCCCATCTCCCGCACCGCCTCGGCCTTGCTGTCGGCGACATACGCGCTGATGCCCAGCGACAGATGGTCGGGGGTGATGCCGTAGCCGGCTTGCGTCAGGCAGCGGGCGTAATAACGGATGATGTCGTCCCGTAATCCGCGCGAGCGGCCGAGACCGGGGGTGATCGGCAGGTTGTGCCGGCCCGCGAACTCGATCGATTCCTTGCTGCCGACAACCGGCATCCAAATCGGTGGGTGTGGCTGCTGCAATGGCCGTGGCCACATCGCGACATCTTTGTAGGACCAGAATTCGCCTTCATACGAGAAGATCTCTTCGGTCCACGCCCGGGTGATGATATCGAACGCCTCTCCGAAGCGAGCGCGCGACTGCGACAATGGCACATTGTGGACCTGGTATTCGCGCGGAATGCCGCGGGCGAAGCCGGAAATCAGCCGGCCTTTGGACATGCAGTCGAGCATTGCGAGCTCTTCGGCAAGCCGCAGAGGCTCGTGCAGTGGTAGAAGATTGCCGTAGATCAGCAGTTTGAGCCTTTTGGTGCGTTGCGCCGCCGCGGCCGCCAATAGATTGGGCGAGTTCATCAGCCCATAGGGCGAGCAGTGATGCTCGTTGAACCCGATGCCGTCATAGCCCAGCTGGTCGAGTTCTTCCCAGGCCTCGAGGTGCTGGGCATAAGTCCGCGCCGCGACCTCCGGCTTGAAATATTTGTTCGGCAGAGGGTAGGGCAGCTCGTTCCCGACCTTCAGATGCTCGAGCTGCTCACCGTAGGCCAAGAGATCGAATACAAAAACCTTCATTATTTTGGCCCCTCACCCTCCCGCTTCGTGGGCCCCC
>Ga0070717_10001254_pt1 | contig 17306 bp, 12 predicted proteins | sample LARL113metaG_FD_71366 | JGI IMG/M metagenome (GOLD analysis project Ga0070717, IMG submission 71366) | Corn, switchgrass and miscanthus rhizosphere microbial communities from Kellogg Biological Station, Michigan, USA - LAR L11-3 metaG | ecosystem: Host-associated > Plants > Roots > Rhizosphere ... | reverse complement strand
TGTACCTCTCCGACGAGTGTTCGATTCACTCGACCAGCTCCAGATGTTTTATGGCGGGATTGGCCGAATGGCTTAGGCACTGGATTGTGGCTCCAGTCACGAGAGTTCGATTCTCTCATCTCGCCCCAATGGGCGGTTCGTATAAGGGGATTACCCACGGCCTGCAACCGTGAAATGCGAGTTCAAGTCTCGCACCGTCCACCAGATTTTGGCTCGTGAACTCGACGGCAGAGTGCTGGTCTGAAAAGCCAGTGGATACGGTTCAATTCCGTGCCGAGCCACCAAGTGTTGCGTTAGGAAGTTCGCGAGTTTGAACCTAGTTTTGGTACCACATGGCCCGATTGCCATGTGTCAGTCGATCCTCGCCTTAGTGGTCTAACTAACTTCTATAGGTAAACGTTGATGCGTGCGAGTAAGTCCGTGAATCGTTCGTCAATAACTTGCACTAATGCGACGTAACTTGAGATTTTGTTTGGAAATCGCAATTTCGTATTGCAAAACTTTTGAAATCGTGACATCTTCAAATATCTACTTACGAAAGGACGCCCAATTGGCAGACTTTAAAAACACAATGCTAAGCGGGCAACATCGGCCGATAACAGGCCGAGGTTGCTATAGGGCGTCGCTCCGGTCGCGCTACAGCTTTAACGGCTGACCTTCGGCGCTCTTCCCGCAAAACCACAATCAGCAGGACGTAATCACGCGAAGCTTTTACTTGTCTTACGTTTCATCGTGCGTTTCATCGGATTCAGTTTGCATTAACACACCGTGTCGATAGCGCAGGGGTCAGGTTTCCACACGCGAGACTTCGGCCAAAGGCCGTTTATAAACATGGAAACTATTTTCAAATTCGTGAAAGGAGCTCTGGCAGGTCAGAACCAATTCGCCTCCGGCGGATTGCTGTTGATGATTGTCGGTGCAATCGGCGTCTATGTGCGCTCGCTGCCCCTGCGTCTGTGGTCGTGGGTGATCTACCAAACCACGATGATGCTGACCGTAACCGACGACGACACGGCATTCGAGTGGATCAAAGAATGGTTCCTGGAACAGAAATTTATGAAGCGAGTCCGCTGGCTCGACCTGGACACCAGCCTGCGCGGAGATGATGCTGCGCTGATCCCTGCCCCAGGCAACCACCGCTTTTGGTATGGCGGACGGCCGTTTTGGGTCTGGTTTTCGCGTAAAGATGAGACGCAGGGTTGGACTCCGCGCCGATTGGAATCACTTACGTTCCGAACTATCGGACGCGATCCGGAATTCCTTAAGCGGTTTGTAAAGGAGGTCGTGGCTTGCCACAAGCGAAAGATCAGGCTGGCTTCGTATCTCTACCATTACAACGAAGCTTGGCGATATGTACAGGCCTACACGCCTCGTGTGCTTGATTCCGTGATTCTGAAACCGGGCGAGAAGGAACACCTGGTTGAGGATATTCGGACATTTCGATCTTCGTACGAGCGTTACAGCAAGCTCGGTGTGCCGTATCACCGAGGTTACTTGCTGTACGGTCCTCCTGGTACCGGTAAGACCTCGCTGGTGTCGGCGTTGGGAGCGAAGTTTGGTATGTCCATTTACGCGATGAACCTAACCGAGCTCAACGATCGAACGCTAAAGACTGCGATCGGCAGCGTACCAGCGAACTCGATCATTCTGTTTGAGGACATCGATTGCATGAAGGCGGGCAATCGCAGGCCTGAGACAGGCGAGTGGACTGTCAAAGGAGTCCAGATCCCCGGGAACGAGAAGGCTGATCCAGCAGACCGTTTAGGTGTCACGCTTTCGGGACTGCTGAACGTGGTCGATGGTTTTCACGCACCAGAAAATGTTCTGTTCGTGATGACCACTAACAAGATCGAAGCGCTCGACCCAGCGCTGCTGCGGCCGGGGCGTATCGATTACAAACTGTTCCTTGGGAATGCGGCTCATGCTCAGAAGGTCGAGTTGTACCGCAGGTTCTTTCCCCAAGCCTCGGAATACGAAGCTGTCGAGTTTGTGGAAGCGCATTTCGCGGAGACGATGGCAGAGTTTCAAGGGCTGCTGTTGGGGTTGGAACACGAGCAACCCAACAAGAGGGAGGGCTGCGCAGAAATGTTGCGCTGACCTAAAAAAGAAAGGAGGTCGCAAATGCCACTATTCATCTTCGCAATGCTTCTCAAGGCGGTTGTTGAAGGCGTTCGTGCGTTCGTTCGTAAGCCGCGCGACGCTAAGCCAGCGCCACTGTGCGCGGATTGCGTCTTCGCTCACGTCCAGTATGGCGCGAATGCGCGGCGTGCGATCTCCTGCACCTACGGCGGTGGAGTGCGCCCCATGAAGCTGGACGTGTTGTACTGCACCGACTATCAGGATCGCAATCTGCCGACGCGTACTCGCGTGATCGGGTTCGTGCGCGAGATCGCTCCGGCAGCGTGAACGCGTGGGGAGCGTTCTCCGCCTTGTGGCAAGAGCGCTTCGCCACGAATTTTGAAAGGAAAGAAGTTATGACAGACACAACTTACAAGGTACTCAAGCCCGACAATGGCGTGCCCATTAAGGCCTGGACAAAGGGCGTCCCGCTGGAGGACGCCGCACGCCAGCAGCTTTTAAATGTCGCGCAGTTGCCATTCATCTACAAGTGGGTGGCGGCGATGCCGGACGTGCATTGGGGCATTGGCGCGACCGTAGGCAGCGTGATTCCAACGCGCGGAGCGATTATTCCCGCGGCGGTCGGTGTGGATATTGGTTGCGGCATGATGGCGGTGCAGACTTCTCTGCATGCCAACCATCTGCCAGACAATCTGCACGGCATTCGTACCGCGATTGAGAAGGCGGTGCCGCACGGACGTACCGATAACGGCGGAAAGAACGACCGTGGCGCTTGGGCGAATGCTCCTGCGCAGCATCTGGAGGTGTGGGCGAAGATGGAGTCTGCGTACCAGGCGATTGTCGAGAAGTATCCCAAGCTGAATCACGCCCAGCGCGTGAATCACCTGGGAACGCTCGGCACCGGGAACCACTTCATCGAGGTCTGCCTCGATGAAAACGAGAACGTGTGGTTCCTGCTGCACTCGGGATCGCGCGGAGTGGGCAATCGCTTCGGCACATTTTTCATCGAGCTGGCTAAGAACGACATGCGCCAGTGGATGATTAATTTGCCGGACAAGGACCTTGCGTACTTGCCGCAGGGCACGGAGCACTTCGAGGACTATGTCCGCGCGGTGCACTGGGCGCAAGACTACGCGCTGGCGAACCGCGAACTGATGATGCAGAACCTGATCGCCGCAGTACAAGGGTCGGAAGAAGTTCCGGCGTTCGAAGCCAATGTGGAAGTCGTAAGCTGCCATCACAATTATGTGACCTGGGAGCACCACTACGGCGAGAACGTGCTCATCACTCGCAAGGGCGCAGTGCGTGCGCGTGAAGGTGACATGGGAATTATTCCCGGCAGTATGGGAGCGCGTTCGTACATCGTGCGCGGCAAAGGCAATCCGGAAAGCTTCATGAGCTGTAGTCATGGAGCCGGACGAGCGATGTCGCGTACCGAGGCCAAGCGCCGCTTCACGCTGGATGACCACGCCAAGGCGACTGCCGGCGTCGAGTGCCGTAAGGATGCGGATGTCATCGACGAAACTCCCATGGCGTACAAGTCCATAGACGCCGTAATGGAAGCGCAGCGCGACTTGGTGGACGTGGTACACACGTTGCGACAGGTCGTTTGCGTGAAAGGCTAAAACGGGAGAGAGCTGAAAGGCTCTCTCCTAAACATCCGGGTGTAGGGTAGCGGCCACCCACATGTCTTGGGCACATGTCCACGCAGGTTCAACTCCTGCCACCCGGACCACTTCTTTCTGCAGTAGGCGATTTGTGGCGCGGTAGTAGCGTAGGACAATACGAGAGGCCCATAACCTCTAGACGCAGGTGCAAATCCTGCCCGCGCAACCAATCCATACGGGGAGACTCTTTGATGCCTGGCGCAGGACCAATTCTTTTGTTCGACAAATCGGTCTTGCAAAGTCTGTCTATCGACCAGGCTGTGTGGCTTGACACGTTTTATTTCCCTTGTATAACGCCCGTCTTCTTTACTGAAACACTCGCCGATCTAGAAAAAGAGGTCCAGAAAGGCCGGACTCCAGAAGAGGTCGTTGGCAACCTAGCTGAGAAGACACCGATAGGTGGTGCAATCAACGTCTACCACTACACTCTTTCAGTGAATGAATTGCTTGGACGTACCGTCGAATTGCGACATGTGCCAGTTGTGCCAGGCGGAAACCCGGTCAAAGCTCCTAATGGGCGTCGCGCAGTTGTATACGACGCTCCGCCTGAAGCTGCTGCCCTCAGCCGCTGGCAGGAGCATGACTTCTTAGACGTTGAACGTCGATTTGCCAAAGCTTGGCGGGATGCCCTTTCGGGCATCGACCTTGATGCGCTCGGGGCGCGTCGCAATATTGCCGCGTGGTGCGCTTGAGACGGCATGCTAAGGGGTGGAGTGGCCCCTGTCAACCGTGGAACTTGGCAAGTTGCATAGAGGATATTACAAATCGCGAATCAGGGCGCCAGCACAGCGGGATCACAACATGGATCCACGTGTGGAAAGCCTTCCTGTTCATTGCAACCTTATTAAGGAGTCTCGTGCCACGGTCTCGTTTCATGTGGTGAATTTACGTTTCAGAGCTGGATTTGATCCCTTCGGTTCCTCAATTCACCGCCTAATCCTAGAAGCCGGTCCTCATAACTCACACGCGCTCTATATGCGCTCCGTTTGTTTGGTTATAACTGCTTTCTATGGTCTTAGGTGTCATCCGCTGACCTGCATGTTGTTGAAACTACGTTTAAGTGTTGATTCGAGTCCTACCTGAGGACCCAATCTTTCAAGTACCCCAGTCCGCATGTCAGTCCGCAATTGATTTAGCATCCACAAACTTGCAGGTACTTAAGCGGTCTCACGTGCACTTGTAATATCGTTACCCAGACAAGGCTGGCATCAGCGGTTTCCTAAGTTCTGAGGCGAGACGCCAGATTGAAGGTGCCGAGCCTGCTCGTCGGCACCAAAAATAGGTGATACCGGTGATACCGTTTTTTGTGAAATTAGGGCGAATAAGAGAGACTTTAGAAACTGTACCGGAAATTCAGAAAGTGCTTGCCACCCTCATAAACACTGACTATTATCGCTATCTGTAGGTTTCGCCAGCACTTGCCAAAAATGGCCTCGAAAGAGTCCCTTCTTCGGCACCATATTTTAGAAATCTCGTATTTTTGATACTCGCTTTCTTAAAAACCGGTTCCGGCCATGTACTTTCGAGTATTTCCAGACCGGTTTTTTGTTTGACATGAGTAACTTAGAACATAGAATCCTTCCCAATTAAGCTGCAACATAGCAGCAAATCAAGAAACATTTTGCTGGAGATTTGCCATGAGAGTTGGGAAGCTGTATGCCGTGGTGTGCCTGTGCTTTGCCGGCGCGCTCCCTGCAATGGCCGGGATTTGGGTTTCCGCCCCGGGCAGCGCAAGCGTCTCGACACCGGGAACCGCAACCTCCACGTCGCCGGTTCATTTCATAGCCAAAGCCAGTTCGCCGGCATGTTCGAAGGGTGTTTCGCGCATCGCAATCTACACCACTCCGAATTCGCCGGCATATTCAGTCAGCGGATCAAGCCTCGATACAAGCCTTGCCTTGAATGCCGGCACCTACAATGTTGCCTTTCAGGAGTGGGACAATTGCGGCTGGTCGTCGAAGGCCATGCTCGCGCTGACTGTCGGAGGCTCCGGCAATCCTCCGCCACCTTCGGGCACCTCTTTCTCCAACCTGCAAAGTCAGAAAGGTTGGTCAGGATATGCTTTGCTGCCGCCTAGCTGGGGAATCTGTTCTTCATGTACTTCCGCTGGTCCGCTGTTGAAGTGGTCATGGACACAAAACATTAGTTCCCCATCAATTGATGGTGTCTCAACAAAAAGTGTCTATGGTGGAGGAACCTACCAATGGGGAGACGTTTTGTGGAACAACCATATTATCGGAAGTTTCTCCTCACAAGGACTTCCGGACACAAGCCACACCTTGAATCCCACGCTTCACAATTTCACTTATGACGTTTATTTCTGGGTGAAAGACGCAAGCGTCTCACAGGCACTGGAGTTCGACATCAATCAGTTCACTGGCGGAAAATCCTATATTTGGGGGCATGAGTGCAGGATCGCCGGGGGTCATCAGTGGGACATCTACGACGACGTCAATCATAAGTGGGTTCAAACCGGAGTCCCCTGCAACCCAATCAGTGGCGCATGGAACCACCTCACCCTTGTCGTTCAACGGACTTCTACGAATCAGTTGCTCTTCAAAACCATCACCCTCAACGGCCAGACCGCGACCATCAACCATACGGAGTCGCCCACTTCTACCTCATGGAATGGGCTCACAATCAATTACCAACTGGATGGGAACCGTTACGGCACGCCGTACGTGGTGTACTTGGATAAGCTGACGTTCACCATGCAATAACGCGGGCGAGGCCGGGACGGTCCCGGCCTCGATCCTACTTCGTTCTTCCGCCTTCCACCTTCAACTTGTCGCTCGCCGCAGCCTGCGCCGCTGCCAATCGCGCCGTGAGCACACGGAATGGCGAGCAGGACACGTAGTTGAGTCCCACCTGGTAACAGAACTCAACCGAGGACGGTTCTCCGCCGTGCTCCCCGCAGATTCCGACTTTCAAATTCGAGCGAGTTTTGCGGCCGCGCTCGGTCGCCATCTTAACCAACTGCCCTACCCCTTCGCGGTCAAGCACCGCAAACGGGTCCTGCTTCAGAATGCCCTCGGCAAGATACGTGGGCAGCACCTTGTTGATGTCGTCCCGCGAGAAGCCGAACGTGGTCTGCGTTAAATCATTCGTTCCAAACGAGAAGAACTGCGCTTCTTTGGCGATCTCGTCAGCCACCAAAGCCGCGCGTGGCAGCTCGATCATGGTCCCTACCATGTAATCGACCTTAGTTCCCTTCTCTTTGAAAACTTCCTGCGCCACGCGATGCACGATTGCTGCCTGGTTCGCCATCTCCTTCAACGTTGCGGTAAGCGGGATCATGACCTCGGGATAGACCTTCACGCCCTCTTTCGCGACCGCTACAGCAGCTTCGAAAATAGCCCGAGCCTGCATCTCAGTGATTTCTGGATAGGTAATTCCTAGACGGCAGCCGCGATGACCCAGCATGGGATTGAACTCGTGCAGCTCCTCGACCCTGCGCAGCAACTTCCGCAATCCGCTCAGCTTCGGTGACTTCGGCTTAGTCGCCTCGAGAACGGCAATCTCCACCATCAAGTCTTCGCGCCGTGGCAGAAATTCATGCAGTGGAGGATCCAAAGTGCGGATCGTGACCGGGAAACCATCCATCGCGCGGAATACGCCCTCAAAATCTTTGCGTTGCAACGGAAGCAGTTTTTTCAGCGCGGCACGACGGTCTTTTTCCGTGTTGGCGAGAATCATGGCGCGCATGTGCGGCAATTTCTTTTCGCCGAAGAACATGTGCTCGGTGCGGCATAGGCCAATTCCTTCGGCGCCAAATGCGCGCGCCTGAATTGCATCTCGGGGAATATCAGCGTTAGCACGCACTTTCATAGTGCGGAACGGCTCCGCCCAACCCATGAACTTCAGCAGCTCGGGATCGTCGGCTTTCGGAGGAATGGAGTCTAGTTTGCCTTTGATCACGCGACCGGTGGTTCCATCGAGCGAAATCCAATCGCCCGCTTTGAACGTCTGCCCCTTCGCCTGCATCTCGCGCTTCTTCTCATCCACGCGAATGTCGCCCGCGCCCGCAACGCAGCACTTACCCATGCCCCGGGTCACTACGGCGGCGTGGCTGGTCATTCCACCACGCGATGTCAGAATTCCAGCGGCGACCTCCATGCCGTGAATATCTTCTGGCGTCGTTTCAGCACGCACCAGAATCACGGGGTTCTTTTTCGCGCCATGGCCAGCTTTCTCTACCGCTTCATCGGCAGTGAAGACAATCTGTCCGACTGCTGCTCCGGGTGAAGCCGGCAGCCCAGTCGCTAGCACCTCAACTTTCGCTTTCTTCTCATCGAGTCGCGGAACTAGAAAGTCATAAAGTTGATTTGGCTCCACGCGGAAGATGGCTTCCTCCTTCGAAATTAACCCTTCTTCGACCATCTGGATCGCAATTCGCACTGCAGCAATTCCAGTCCGCTTGCCGTTGCGCGTCTGCAACATGTAGAGCTTTCCGTCCTGGATGGTGAATTCAAAATCCTGCATGTCGCGGTAATGGTTCTCGAGCCGCGTAGTGATCTCATGCAGTTGCCGGTACACATCCGGCATGATCTTTTCGAGCTCGGAAATATGAACAGGAGTGCGAATGCCGGCAACCACGTCTTCGCCCTGCGCGTTCATCAGGAACTCGCCGTAGAACTCTTTCGTGCCGATTGCAGGATTGCGCGTGAACCCAACACCTGTACCACTGGTATCACCGAGGTTGCCGTAAACCATGGCCTGAACATTGACGGCCGTCCCCAGCATGTCGTCTATGTTGTTGATGCGGCGGTAGTGTTTGGCGCGATCGTTTTGCCATGAGCGGAACACGGCGTCACGCGCCATTACCAGTTGCTCGTGCGGTTCCTGCGGGAAGTCGCGATTGGCGTGCTTCTTCACGACTTTTTTGTATTCGGCAATGACTTCTTTCAGCGCCTTGGCATCGAGGTCGGTATCGAGCTTGGCTTTCTTCTGCTTCTTCTTGCTGTCGAAAACTTCTTCAAAAGCATGCTTCTCAATCTCAAGAACGACACTCCCGAACATCTGTATTAGACGGCGGTAGGAATCGTATGCAAACCGCGGGTTGTTGCTGCGCTTCGCGAGTGACTCGACGCTTTCGTCATTGAGCCCAAGATTCAGGATTGTGTCCATCATCCCCGGCATGGAAAACTTGGCGCCCGAACGCACGCTGACCAGCAGAGGATTCTCGCCCTTTCCGAGTTTCTGTCGCTGCAAGTCTTCCAGCTTTCGTAGTGCCTCTTCCATCTGACGATCCACTTCGGCGGAGACGCCGCCTTGCTTCATATACTCGCGACAGGCTTCCGTCTGAATGGTGAATCCCGGAGGCACTGGCAGCCCAGCATTCGTCATTTCAGCCAGGCCCGCACCCTTGCCGCCCAACTCCTCTTTCATCTTGCCGTTGCCATCCGCTTTACCGCCGCCAAAGGAATACACGTACTTGGTGGCGCTCTTCGCAGCATTCTTCGGAGCTCCGTTTCCGCTGCTCCGGACTTCGGTTTCTGAAATTGTCGTTGTCGCCATATGAGTGCGTCCTTTTCTTTGAATTCTGGTTTCCGTGTTCCCTAAATTCAGCTGTCATTCCGAACAGCTTCGGATGTGAGGAATCTGTTGTTCCCGGACACTCTGCGAGAAGCTACGACTTCCCTTCCGTCACTATTTCTGAGAAATCGGCGATCGTTGAGAATTCTTGCAACAAACTCTGGAGCAGCGCCAGCCGGTTGGCGCGCAAATCTTCATCCTCAACCATTACCATTACTTTATCGAAAAACGCGTCCACTGCGGGGCGAATGCGGGATATTTCCGCCAGTGCCCGCGAATAGTCTTTTGCTTGTTTGAAATCACTTACGGCTTGCGCGATCTCAGGAACTACCCTGCCGAGGTTTTTCTCCGCTTCCTCGCGGAACAAACTCGCATCAACCGCCGAGCCCAGCCGCTTTCCATCATCATGCGCTTGCCGCAGAATGTTCTTGATTCGTTTAGACGCAATGGAAATCGACTCAAAATCTTCCGAACCCCTCACCTTAGAAACCGCTTCTGCTCGCGCAACCGCATCCACCACGTCGCCAGCATCCGCTGCCAGCACTGCATTCACCACGTCATACTTGTAGCCAAGTTGATCGCGCAGATAAAACTCTAACCGTTCCCGGAAAAATGCCCGCAAGGAGCCTTCGAGATCCACTCCAAGCGCGAATTTCTTTTCCGCTTCGCCGCCTTTGTAGGTTTGCCGCGCCAGCTCAAATAGCCGTGCAATGCCAATGGGCAATTTATGTTCGGCAATCGTCTTCACGATCCCATTGGCCTGCCGCCTGAGTGCAAACGGATCTTTCGACCCCGTCGGTTGCAAACCCAGCGCGAACATTCCGGCGATCGTGTCCGCTTTATCTGCAATCGAAAGCACCGCGCCTTCGATTTTCTGTGGAACCGAATCTTCGGCCGATTGCGGCTTGTACTGATCGTAGATGGTTTGCGAGATTGCCTGCCGCGTCTCGTCGGGCATGCCGTGATCGAGATCTTGCACCCGCGCATATAATCCGCCAACAATTCCCTGCAATTCCGTAAACTCTTTCACCAGTTCGGTCGTAAGGTCAGTCTTGGCCAGGCATGCGGCCTTGTGCACCACGCCAGGCCGGATCGGCAAGCCGGCATCGCGGATGAGTTCGCAGGTCCAGCTGCACAGCCGCTGCACCCGCATCGTCTTGTCGTAATAGCTGCCAAGGTCTTTTTGGAACGTCACGCTTTTCAGCCAAGACACGCGTTCACGAAGTGGATGCTTCTGGTCCGTCTGCCAGAAAAATCGCGCATCGTTGAACCTGGCCCGCAGCACGCGCTCGTTGCCATGGCGAATTAGTCCTTGCGGATCGCCATCAGTGTTCAGGACCGCAAGGAAATTCGGCAGCAGCTTGCCTTTGGCATCTTGCAGCGCAAAGTATTTTTGGTGATCGCGCATCACCGTTACCAGCACTTCCTCTGGAAGCTGTAGATATTCGCGGTCAAAGCTGCCAAGAACTACCGACGGCCATTCAGTAAGATTTACTACGGTATCCAGTAGCGATTTGTCCTCGCGCCAACGCGCGCCCGGAATCGTTCGAGTAGCCCCGTCGAGGTCCTTGCGAATCTGCTGTTCGCGTTCTTGCCTGCCTAGCACTTTCGCAGAGCGCAATGCCTCCGCATATGCGTCTCCTGCTCGCGGAATCGCCACCTTGCCGGCCGACAGCATGCGATGTCCAAGCGACTCCTTACCTGCGCGAATTCCATCAAACTCCAGCGGAACTACCTCGTCGTCCAACATCGCCACTACCCAGCGCACTGGGCGCACGAATCGCTCAGTCGGCTTGCGCCAGTACATATTCTTGGGCCAATAAATCGCGGCGATCTCCCGTGGAAGCGATTCCGCTAAGATCTCCGCCGCGTGCCGGCCTTTGCTCGTGATTTTTGCCGATAGGTATTCACCCTTCGGAGTGGTAACACGCTCCAACTGGGACACGTCGACGCCGGCTTTTTTGGCGAAAGCATGGGCCGCGGCAGTAGGTTGGCCATTCTTGAAGGCCACACTTGCGGCCGGGCCGGTAATCTGCTCGGTCAAGTCGGGCTGAGCGGCAGGAACATCGCGCGCGATCACGGCCAAACGGCGGGGGGTGTCGAAACCGGCCAGTGTCCCCGCTGCTGGCAGCCGCTCCCGTTTCAGCAGATCACGGACCCGGCGCTGCAACTCTTCCTGCGCCGCGTCGATCATGCGCGCAGGAATTTCTTCAGTTCCGATCTCAAGCAGGAAATCAGGCATTTTTTCTGTCTTACCAACACTTCAAATTACAGCAACCGCTACCGGGCCGACGAAACCACCTGCAACCTTCTCTTTTCACCCAGAGCTTCGTGCGGCTCGGTGTCAGCTTCTTGCGGCAACTCAGTCTTTTGCTGATCGACCCAAGCTTTTGCTATGCCCACCGCAAGTGCCCGTACGCGCGCAATTACTCCCACTCGTTCGGTCACCGAAATTGCGCCGCGGGCATCGAGAATGTTGAACAGATGCGAACACTTGAGGCAAAGTTCGTATGCACCGAGAAGAGGGAACCGCTTCCGGTCCGGGTGCCCCGTCCTTGTCTCTTCGTTCTGTGGAGAGACGGGGCCGGGCTTTTGATCTTCCCTCAACTCCCCATACTTCTCTAACAGTGCTTTGCACTCCTTTTCGCACAAATCAAAATGTTTCCAGGCGCTCGCCACGTCCGCGGCCTCAAAGTTGTACACCGACATCTGCAGCTCATCGGCCAATCGCACATCGCCATACGTCGTCACGTGCCCGGTCTCCGGGTCGCGCGCCCACACAATGTCATAAATCGAATCAACATCCTGCAAGAACGCTGCAATCCTCTCCAGCCCGTAGGTCAATTCCGCCGAGATCGGAAACAGGTCAACTCCGCCGCACTGCTGGAAATAGGTAAACTGCGTGATCTCAAGGCCATCGAGCATTACTTGCCAGCCGATGCCCCACGCGCCCAGCGTCGGCGACTCCCAATTGTCCTCTTCGAACTTGATGTCGTGCTGGCGCAGGTCAATACCCATCGCGCCCAGCGATTCGAGGTAAAGCTCCTGCACATTCTCCGGCGGAGGTTTCAGGATCACCTGCAACTGCATGTGCTTGTACAGCCGGTTCGGGTTCTCGCCATATCTTCCGTCCGCAGGCCGGCGCGACGGCTGCACGTATGCCACTTTGTATGGCTTGGGCCCCAGCACGCGCAGAAACGTCTCTGGAGCCATGGTTCCCGCGCCAACTTCGAGGTCATAGGGCTGCTGCAAGACGCAGCCGCGCTCCGCCCAGAACGTCTGCAGGCGTAGAACGAGCTCCTGGAAAGTCGGCGGATTGGATTTCGCTGGATTCATCGATTTCGAGCGAAAAAGGTTGCTCTTAGCCGCTAGCTTCTAACCAGCCACGAGCTTTCGACGAGGGGCAATGTCTCAGTAGCTATGCGGGCGGAGAGTTAATCAACGATTGTAACGGATGCGGTAGGCAGGCGTCAGCTAAGCGGGGGCACAGGCTTGGAGTTCGTCAGGGGCCAATTCTCTCCAGCATTGCTCGTGTTACTAACTTTTTCTCAATGTGGCGCTCAAGAGTTTGCAGCAAGAACTTTCTCAAGTCCCCCCCCGGCGATTTAGCGAAAGATTTGGGATCGACTGCCGACAGCGGTAATTTCAACATCAACGCGGCCATTTTTCGCGACTCAGCCGACATCTCAGATGACGCCAGCCGCTTGTGCTCCGGGCACAGCAAGCCATCGGCAAGCGCATGAAAAAATGCCCTGCTCCCGTTCAGCGCCCGCCCGCATGCGAGGCACTCCGTGATATCCGGTAGATAGCCCATCAACCGGGCCATCCACAAATCGAAGTACGTGATCGGAAGCCAGAATTGATCGCTTGCCAATTGAGCCAGGACCGAAAGCCCAAGCCGGAAGACTGCGTCATTTGCCTCGCGGTCGGGCAGCAGCTCGTCCAGCAACTCGGCCACGTGCCCCAGCGCAACCGCCCGCGGATAGCTCACCTCGGATGTCAGCGGCGAGCTGATCACCTCGCACGCGTCCAGACGCACCAGTTCCTGACGTTCGCGGTCTTCGTATGTCACTTTGACGTGAGTCAGCGGCTCCAGCGCTCCCCCGAACCTGCGGCGGGATTTCTTCGCCGCGCGAGCTACCCCGCGAACCTTTCCTTCCAGCCGGGTGAAAAGAGTGGCCAGCAGGTCCGACTCACGAAAAGGGTAAGTCCGCAGAACAATCGCTTCCGATTCTTTCAGCGGCATGAAAGGAGAATACAGCCGCCAGCCATCAGCCGTCAGCTATCAGTTTCAGAACCAATCTACCAACCAAGTGGCGGTCGATAGGACGCTGAAAATAACCTCAAAACAAAGGCGCATGCCCTTTTTAGACATGCGCCCAAAAGTCGAAAAATCCATCTTGAAAGCTGACGGCTGACAGCTAAAAGCTATCTTCCAAAGTACTTTGCGTTGCGCTCGGCATAGCTCTTCCACTTTTCCGGCAGGTCATCGAGCGCGAAAATCGCCGACACTGGACAAACTGGTACGCAGGCGCCGCAATCAATGCACTCCACCGGATCGATATAGAGCATCTCTTCGCCAGCGAACCTTGGGTCTTCCTTCTTAGGATGAATGCAATCGACTGGGCAGGCGTCCACGCAGGCGGCGTCTTTGGTGCCGATGCACGGCTCTGCAATCACATAGGCCATGACTAGTTTTCTCCTGGAACTCAGTGAACCCTACGGAAAAATCAATTCTAGCAAGAATCGAACAAAGCGGTACAGAGCAGAAACCTGCGGTGGCTAATCCAGACTAGACAAATCACCTCTCCAGTATTTCTTTGTAAGCGTTGTACGCCACCTTCTTGGGCTGAGACGGCAGCAGAACATCAGTGCTGCGCTCGTTATTGCCAATCATTTTGATCTGACCAAGTCGGACCATACCTCGCCCGAAGTCCGCAAATATCGGGACCAGCATGGCAAAATTGTCATCCACTTCGCTTTGCGTCATAGTGATGTGCAGCTTGGTTTTGCCCTCTGGAACTGCGCTTAACTCATATGAAAATTTATACCGCGGCACCTGCGTCCCATACACCCATTCGTTGAAAAACCAATCCAGCCGCCTGTTCCCCTGCAAATCCATCTGCGTGGTCATGTGTTTTTCAGCGATAGCTTTGAATGATTCGGTCGATGCCACTTTGTTCTGATGACTCTCCACAAAATCATGCATCATGTCGATGAACGCCTGGTCCTCATCTTTGGCCCCGTTGTCAGCACCGTACATTATCGATCGCAGCATCTCTAGAATGTAAGCGCCTTTCGCGTAGGTTACATTCTGGTATGCGCTTTCTGTACGCGGGGAAATGAGCCTCAGCCCCAGCCAGATAGGCCCGGCATCGTTGGGCGCGACACCGAACTGGTTTTTCTCCATGACGCGCTTTTGCTGCCGTTGCCAAAATTCTATGTAGTCCTTTTGCCAATGCTCGCCCTTAGCTTGCTGCAGGAATAATGCGGCAGAAAATTCGGCGAATCCCTCCGAAAGCCATTGATCGTGATACGACGCCCACCCCACCGCGTGCCCCCACCATTGATGCGACACTTCGTGAGGTGTTACCTCCTGCACAAAAGCGGTGAATTGATTGTCGATCCTGCCAAAAAGCAGCCACCTTTGCGTGGAATCAATGTAGGCAGAAATGGGCAAATAGACCAGGTTCGGCCATGACTGCCCGTAATTAAAATCAGGCTGCTCAGTAATGTAAATGTGATCGAAGCCACTCTTACCAAAGAAATAGTTGCAAACCTGCAACTCGGCCCGGGTCTCCTGCAGCGCATATTGCGTCATCGAACGCGGCGCCATGCCAGAGAGCGCTGAATTCCTAAAAGCGTTCAGCCGGTCTGGGAGCTCGGTCAGATAATATCCTTCAATCTGATAACCATCTTTGTCATCCGCAAGATCCAGCTTGAGATATTCCCCAAAGTTGAACCCCGCAACGGCAATCGGTTTCACTGTTGTCCAGTGGCTTGCCGCAAAGTCTCCCTCCATCCACTCCCGGTCGAGCTTGCCTACGCTGATAAGCTTGTATTTTTTGGGGATTTTAAACGTGAGGTCATAAAGCGCCCGTTCATTGAATCCATTCAGATTGGGGTACCACGATTCGCGCGCATGCACATAATAGCTGCCGTTACCTGCCTTTAGAAGAACTTTGTCCCCGCCGTATTCAACAGTCACTGAGTACTCTTTTCCGGGCTCTACCGGGTCACGCAGAATTACGTAGAACGAGCCATCCTGCTTGCGGTTCTCCTGGATAAAATAGAGGTCCTTACCCTCCTGATCGCTAACTCGTGTCACTCGCAAATTCGGCAGCAGCCTGAATTTCACTACTCGCTCGCCAGGAATAAGCGGGGCGAATGTCACGGTAGCGATGCTCGCAAGATGGTCGTTCTTGCCAATTACAGTTTCTATTTTGAATTTCTTAGCCTCCACATATCGCCGCTCTTCCTGCGAACTCGCTAGGCCCTTGGCGTATTCCTGCGCGGGGTGGTCGAAGTACCAAACCCCGTCATCCATTCCCTCTGGATCGTAATTTATGAGAGCGATCTCCTCGGGCGAATCGAGCTCCGGTATGGCGCCGCCTCGAGGGCGAAACATAAATCTCAGGTCCTTATGCTTAGTGCCACGCATATAAGCGTCAAAGAACCCAGGGCGATAAGGGTTATAAAGCGAGGCCAAGACTTCTGCGTCGATATTCTCCATAGTGTCGCCATGGAGTAACTCCTCAGAAAATCCTTGCGGGACTTCCCGCCGCTGGCGCATGTTTTCGCGCCAGCGTTGAAATATCTTTGCACTGTCTTCTGGAGTGGCCGTTGGGGTGGTGGTTGCTGCGAGCAACATCCTCCCCGAGGCGCCGCTGTAGCGAAACACGGCTTCAGTGAGATCCTCGTCCACCTGATCGGTTTTCAACCGTCGATGGATTTCTGTTTGCGCAAGCCGAGTTACTGGCTTCAGAGTAAAGTGCCCTGTCCCCACAAATACGGCCCCGGTTACAAATCCATTGACGGGCTCGACGAATGTTAACGTGCCCTGCTTCAGCTCGAATGTTGCTGCATCACATTTGAAAGTGAATCCCTCGACGCGAAACGCAGGCCCCAATCCAACATTGCGCAGTTTGCGATAAAGCGCATCGGAGTTCGCGAACTGGGCATAGCTGCCGGAAACCGTGATCTGTTCCTTCGCTACTGGTAATGACAAGTCAAGTTGTAGGGTCAGATTCACGTCTGCAAGATTGATGACACGCTCCAGCGCCTCGAAGCCTCCACTCTTTATTCGCAACGAATACGCGCCCGGCTTCAAATCAGGGACGACGAAATGGCCGGTTTCATCGGAGCTGACTGTAAGAGGCTGGGACAAACTGCTGCCGCGTATCTCAATTTTCGCCCCAACTATCAATGCCCCGGTGCTGTCTTTAACAGTTCCAGAAATAGTGGCAGCGTTCAGACAAATGGACAAGAAGAGCAGAACAAGGAACATCCCAAAGATATAGCGGGATCGACACAGGGACATTGTCTAAACCTCCGCGAATCCCGAATGCCGGTACTGCGGTTTCGGCTTGCACAGGCAAAGCCGGACGCCAAGTGCATCGCTTCAGGTGATCTTCAAAATAAAATAAGAACAGGTCGGGGAAGGTGTAGAGTATGCGCCAATACTGAACAAAGCGCAAGATTAACTGGAAATAAGGGAATCTCTTCGTTAATGGCTAGAAATAACTGCTTCACACCGTGACCAGCTCTTCGCTGGGTTCGTATTCGACGATGTACCCGGCAACTGCGCTGGCTGCAACGGTGAGCGGGCTGGCCAGATACATTTGCCCCGGCCCGCTGCGTCCGGGAAAATTGCGGTTTTGCGCGCTAATCACGACCTGGTCAGGCCGCGTGGAAACTCCGGGGCCCGCATTAATGCACGCGCCACAACTAGGTTCAATCACGTGTGCCCCGGCTCTAGCAAAGGTCTCCAGATAGCCTTTGCGTATGCAGTATTCCCGCGTCTCC
>Ga0070717_10001252_pt1 | contig 17323 bp, 18 predicted proteins | sample LARL113metaG_FD_71366 | JGI IMG/M metagenome (GOLD analysis project Ga0070717, IMG submission 71366) | Corn, switchgrass and miscanthus rhizosphere microbial communities from Kellogg Biological Station, Michigan, USA - LAR L11-3 metaG | ecosystem: Host-associated > Plants > Roots > Rhizosphere ... | reverse complement strand
GCTGTCACGCTAGGCTCGGAGCGCCGGCGTCCTCGCCGGCTGGCGCGCCGGCGTCCCGCCGGCGTTCATGAGAGGCGGCGAGGACGCCGCCTCGCCGGCCGCCGGGACGGCGGCGCTCCACTGCGCGCCTAATCGCCAACCGCTACTAATCAAACACCGCCTTCATCGCAATCAACCCAATCTTCAACTGATCTCCGTTGTGGAGCGTCACCGGGACTCCCGTCGGAATCCTCTGATCGTTCACGTACGTCCCGTTCACCGTGCCGACCTCTTCGAGCACGTGGTACTCGTGGCCGGTGCGGATGATCTTCGCGTGGCGGCGCGAGACGGAGCGGTTCAGGTCGACCGGGGTGAGGTCGATGTCGGGGAGGATGCCGGTGACGGGGTCGGCGCGGCCGATCGTCGTCTCGTCGCCACTCGAAAAGAAGAACGCCGTGCCGCTGGCGACGTCGATGAGGCGGTGCCGCACCGCTTTCTCCGGCGGCGCGATCTGCGTCGCGTCGAGCGCGGCGTGGTCGTGGTCGATCTCTTTTCCCATCAGCCGCTCGAGGAGGGCGTTGGCCTCGCGCAGCCGCTTCGAGTACTTGCGGATGATCCGCACCGCGACCTCGGGGTTCTTGCGCAGCATCTCGTCGAAGCGCGCGCCGTTGATCACGACCGTGCGCACCTCGGAAACGGCCACGGCGTCGGCGGTGCGGGGGACGTTCTCGAGGACGGCCATCTCGCCGAAGAAGTCGCCCTTCTCCAGGCGGGAGAGGAGATGGGCCTCGCCGTTGATGTGCTTGATGATGTTCACCACGCCGTCCTGGATGATGTACATCTCCGTGCCGAGGTCGCCTTCGCGGAAGATGACGTCGCCGGGGGCGTAGGACGCCGTCGCGTCCTTCACGAGGACCTCTTTCCCGCCGGTGGTCTTGAAGACGGCTTTCATGGCTGCACTGCCGGTGCGGTGACGGTGAACGCGCCGTCGCTGGTGCTGACGCGCACCGGCGCGCCGATCGGCATCAGCAGGTTGTTGCCGAAGTGCCCGAACGGCAGATCACGCACGACCGGAATTCCTCTGGACCCGAGTTTCTCGCGGAGCAGAGCGGCCAACTCGGGCTCGCTCCCGCAGCCTTTCAGCTTGCCGATCAGCACTCCGCGGATGCGCCGCAATCTACCAGACAGGTCCAGGTGGGTCAACATACGGTCGAGCCGGTACGGCTCCTCGCCGACGTCCTCCCAGAACCAGATTCCGTCGTCGATCCAGAAGTCATACGGCGTCGCCGCGAGCGACGTCGTCAGCGACAAACACCCGCCGAACAACACCCCCTCGGCCTCGCCCTCGGCCACGACCTGTTCGCGCGCGAAGCGATGCGTGAGCGGCGCCGCGCCGGCCAGCATGTCGAAAAACCACTGTTGGACATCGGCGCTCATGCCGTCGTGGAAGTCGAGGTTGAGCATCGGCCCGTGGAACGAGGCGACGCCGGCGCGCAGGGCGACGGCGTTGTGGAGCGCGGTGATGTCGCTGAAGCCGACGATGGGCCGCGGGTTGCGGCGGATGGCGTCGTAGTCGATGGCGTCCAGGACGCGCATGGCGCCGTAGCCGCCGCGGGAGAAGAAGATGGCGTCGACGTCGTCAGACCTCAAGTAATGGTTGAGCTCCGAGACGCGCTCGTCATCGGGCCCGGCGAGGTAGCCGCGGTCGAGGTGGTCGATGTTCCGCGCGAACGAGACGCGATAGCCGCGCGCTTCGAGCCGGGCCGCGCCGAGGCGGATGCGCTCGAGGTTGCTGGAGCCGGAGATGGCGCAGACGGCGATGTGGGCGGAAGGACGGAGCGCGTGCGGGAGAGAAAGCATGCGCGGCCATTAAAGCACGTAGCGTGGAGCGGCCCTGTAAGCCGAATTCTGTTCCCCTTGCGGGGTGAGGATCATTCCTCTGTCACTCGCGTTGCCGCGGTGATCGAGCAACCTACCCGGAAGCTCATAGCGGGAACGGGCGGTCCCATGGCTTCCCTATTTGGTCTTGCTCCGCAGGGGGTTTACCGTGCCGTCGCCGCTCACGCGGGACGCGGTGCGCTCTTACCGCACCGTTTCACCCTTGCCTCCTTCCTTCGGCGCTTGCGCGCCTCGGGACGATCGGCGGTTTGCTTTCTGTTGCACTTTCCGTCGCGTCGCCGCGCCTGGCCGTTAGCCAGCCTGCTGCCCGTGAGAGTTCGGACTTTCCTCCAGCTCCTCGCGGAGCCAGCGATCCTCCGGACCACTCCACGCATCGCAGTCTAACAGACCGCCATCACACGAAATTGCTCATACTAAATTGCTGCGATTTCAGCCGCTTAGAATGAATGTCGGCACGCCGACATCAAAAAACGTTTCGATTTTTCGGGTCGGAAAAATAGCTGATCCAGTCGTCGGCCGCGCCGCGCTCCTCCGACTGCGGCAGCGTCTCGATCTCGGCGAGGAGCCGCCGCGGCTCGACGACCTCCACCCGCCTCCCGCCCACCCGCGCCGCCAGCCCGCGGTCGCCCGTGACGACTTTCCAGCCATCGCCCGACGCGACGCGCGCGGCGATGAGATCGTCCGCCGGACGCGCGCCGCTGAAGACGACGCTGACGCCGCCGAGAGTCTTGCCGAAGTGCTCCGGCTCGTTGCCGTCGAAGATGCAGACGACGCGGGTCCGCCTTGCGCGCGCGAAGCGGCCGAGGTCGCGGACGAGGCTGCGCTTCGCCTCGGTCGCCGCGCGCGCGGCGCCGAGCACGTTGCTGCCGTCGACGACGTAGGGCATCAGCGCGGGATCTTCACGACCGTGGGCGACGAGTCTCGCAACGCCGCGGGGATGTCGGCCGCCGCCTTGACGGCCTCCTCGCGGGTCTGGAAGCGGCCCCAGAAGACGCGGTAGCACGGCCGGCCGCGATAGGTGGTCGGCACCCACCAGACGGCGCTCCGCCCCGCGTTCATGGCCTTGGTGATCGACGCGGTCTCGCAGACGAGCTCGAACTGCACGGTGTATGCGCCGACCGGATCGGCCGCCTGCTGCCGCGCCATGGCGTCGTACTTCGAGCGAAGCCCGTCGTCGGACTTCGGCGCAGCGCCGCTGTTCGTGATGGTCGCCGCGCCCGTGCTGGAGCGCTCGACCCGCGTGACGGCAGGTAGCGCCGGCGTCTTCGCCGGCCGGCCGGCGACCGTCCCGGTCGCCGCCTGCATCGGCGGCGCCGTCGCGGTGACGACAGCCGGCCCCGCGGGCGGGTGGGTGGCGGTGCGGGTTCCCTCCGCATTCGGTGCCGTAGTGGTTGCCGCGGCGCGCGTCGTCGTGCCGCTGTCCGTCGCTGGCCCGGGACGAACGCCAGTCGTCGTCGTCACCGGCGCCTGCCCGGTCATCGTCGCGGTCAATCCCGGCGGCGCGCTCGGGGCGGGCGGCGGCGCGGCCGGCGTGACGATCTTCCCGGTCGGTCCCGCTTTCTTCGCGCTTCGCACGACCGGCTGCGGCGACGCCGGCCCGTTCTTCGCCTTCCACCACTGCCACGCCGAAAACGCGCCGAGGGCCACGAGCGCCACGACGAACAGCGCGATCAGCATTCCCCACCGCGTCCCCTGCTTCTCCTTCTCGGCCGGCGCGGGCGGAGGCACGACCGGCGTCACCGGCTCCGGCTCCGCCGCCCGCCGCGCCGTCTCGATCTGCGCTTCGTCGAAGCCCCAAGCCGGCTCCGGATCGGCGGCGGGCGGGGGGACGGGCGCGGGCGCGACCAGCGGCACATCGGCCGGCACCGGCGTCTCCATCGTCGGCGTCAGCTCGAGCTCCGGTCCGGGTGTGGACGCCCAGACGTCCGAGGCGTCCGAGACGCCCGCGGACTCGAAGTCGTCGAACGACAGCTCCGGCGCGCCGTGCGTCCGCTCGACGCGTGTCACCAGCCCGAGCGCGCGCAGCGCTTCGAGCAACTTGTAGACGTTGAACGCGTCTTTCCCCGCGTCCGAGGCCACGTCGGCGGCGCTCTTCTCGCCGTCGAGCTCCTTCACGATGTCGTCCGCGTCCTCATTCAGGCCGAGGCGCTGGTAGGCCTCGTCGAAATCCGGCGGCTTCGCGAACACCGCGGCGCCGCCGTCCATGGCCTGCTCGAACTTCGCGCGGTCCGAATCCGTCACGATCAGCTCGAGGATCACCTGCGGCAGCGGGAAGAGCGTCCCCTCCTCGCGCTTCGGCAGGTAATCCGCGACGCCGGTATACGAGCCCTCCTGCCACGTCGAGATCGAGCGGAGAATCCCGATCACCTGGACGCGCCGCGCCCACGTCAGCTCCTTGCGCGTGATGAAGCCGAGGTTCAGCAGCGCGTCGCCGAGCGTCTCGTTCTCTTTGCGCTTGGCCAGCGCCTGTTTGATGTGCTCGCGCGACACCTTGCCGCCGCGCAGGAGGATCTCGTCGACCGAGTCGGTGCGGTCGTTCGTCGACGCCGAGAGCACGTCGCCGGCCTTGAAGTAGAGGATCTTGATGACCCCATCCTGCTCGAAGCGAAACGCGCCCGTGAATTTCTCCCGCCACAGCTCGACGAGGCGCTCGACGACGTTGATGTCGCGGATTTGTCCTTCTAATTGCATGGCCGCGATTATAGGGGGCAGAGCGCAGAGCGCAGGGCGCAGATGATGTCCTCGCGACGGCCGACACCTGCGCCCCGCCCCCTGCGCCCTGCCCCCTACGCGTGCAACTCGTCATACAACCTCTGCCCGACGTTCCTCCCCAGCACATTCATCAAATCCTGCATCGACGCCTGCTTCACACCGCTCACGCTGCCGAAGCGCTCGATCAGCAGGCGCCGGCGCTTCTCGCCGATGCCCGGCAGGTCATCGAGCTCGCTGTGGAGGACGCGCTTCGAGCGTCGGCGGCGGTGCGATGACACGGCGAAGCGGTGCGTCTCGTCCCGCACCATCTGCAGCAGTTGCAGCGCCGGGTCGCGGCGCTCCAGGCGGAACGGCTCTTCGCGCTCGGGGACGTAGATCTCCTCCTCGCGCTTGGCCAGGCCGGCGATCGGCATCTCCTCGATCCCGAGCTTCTTGAGCGCCGCCAGCGCCGCGTTGAGCTGGCCTCGGCCGCCGTCGATCAGGATCAGGTCGGGCAGCGCCTTCCCCTCTTCCAGCAGCCGCCGGTATCGCCGGTCGACCGCCTCGGCCATCGAGCGGAAGTCGTCCGCGCCGACGACGCTGCGGATGTTGAAGACGCGGTACTGGTTCTTGTCGAACTTCCCGCGGTCGAGCACGACCATGCCGGCGACGGAGTCGGAGCCCTGGATGTTCGAGATGTCGAACGACTCGATGCGGTTGATCTCGCGGTCGTAGCCGAGGATCTGCACAAGTTTTTGGGCAGCGATCTGCAGCCGGTCCTGCTGCGACTTGCGGAAGCGCGACTCGTGCGACAGCCGCGCGTTGCGGTTCGCGAGCTCCAGCCGGTCGACGCCTTTGCCGCGCTGCGGAACGCGCAGGTGGACCTTGCGGTTCGCCTGCTGCGACATCCACTCGGCGAGCAGCTCCGCGTCCTCGACGTCGAACGGCAGCAGGATCTCCCTCGGAATGAACAGGTTGTCCTGGTAGTAACGCTGCAGGACCTCGGAGAGGAAGTAGCCTGGCTGATAGTCGGGGATCTTTTCCCAGAAGAGCTCGCGGCGGTCGACGACGTTGCCGTCGCGCACGACGAAGAGCTGCACGGCGACGTCGCCGCCTTCCTCGTAGAGTCCCCAGACGTCCGCGTCTTCCTCGTCGGCCGAGGCGACCTGCTGCTCCGCCTGCACGCGCTCGACGGTGCGGATCAGATCGCGGTAGTAGCTCGCGATCTCGTAGTTCTCGGCCTCGGCCGCGCGGTACATCCGCTGCGTCAGGCGGTCCTGCAGCTCCTTCGATTTGCCGCCGAGGAAGAGCACCACGTCGTCGACCATCTCGCGGTAGGCCTCGCGCGTGGTCAGGCCGACGACGCACGGGCCGAGGCACTGGTGCATGTCGTAGTAGAGGCAGGGACGCGGCAGGGCGTTCTTGCCGTCGCGGATGTCGAGGTCGCAGCTGCGCAGCTTGAACTGGTCGGCGACGAGCTTGAGCAGCCGCCGCGCCGTGCCGGCGAAGAACGGGCCGTAGTAGAGGTCGCCCTTCTTCCGATCGACGCGCCGCGTGAAAACGACGCGCGGGAAGTCCTCCGTCATCGTCACTTTGATGTACGGATACGTCTTGTCGTCGCGGAGGAGGATGTTGTACCGCGGCTGGTGGCTCTTGATGAGGTTGTTCTCGAGGAGGATGGCCTCGAGCTCATTGTTCGTGGTGACGAAGTCGATGGCGTCGATCTCGTGGATGAGCGTGTCGATGCGCGGGTCGCGCGGGCCGCGGCCGACGAGGTACGACTGCACCCGATTGCGCAGGTTGCGCGCCTTGCCGACGTAGATGACTTCCCCCTCGGCGTTCTTGTGCAGGTAGACGCCGGGTCGGGCGGGAAGCTCCTTGAGACGGCCTTTTAGCCGTTCGAGACGATCCATGGTGTGAATGCAGAATGCCGAATGCAGAATGCAGAACGTTTCGGAGTCATTCTGCATTCAGCATTCTGCATTCAGCATTTAGCGGTCACCTCGCTGACTGGTCAACATATTCACCAGTCATCACTCTCGCCAAAAACTCCCCTGCCGCTGACCGGAAGGCGTCGGTCCATTCATGGCGTCCGGGGACGACGGCGGTCTCGACGCGGACTCTACCAGCGAGAGAGCTCAAGTCTTTCTTGAACTTTTCGTCGGTGTACCAGTCGTCGTCCTTGCCTCGCCCGATGAGGAGCGGCGGGAGCGGGCCGTCGACGTCGGGCGGGACGTCGCCGCCGAGGATGACGATGCCGGCGACACGGTCGAGGCTGGCGGCGGCGCGATACGCCATCGCCGCGCCTTGCGAGAAGCCTTCGACGACGACGGTTTGCGCGGGCGGCAAGGCGGCCACGACCGCGCGCACATAATCAATGTTGTCGGCGATGACGAGGTCGCGGTCCTGCCGGGTCATCCAGCCGGCGCCAGTCTCGATGGAGCGGCCGACGTAGAAGCGGTTGAGCCCCTGGATGCAGACGACCGTCCAGGCGTCGAGGCCGGGGATCGGCTCGACATCCTTCAGATGCTGCTCGGCGGTCTGGGCGTAGCCGTGAAAGCCGACAAAGAGGCGCTCGGGTGGACCGTCGCGGACGACGTAGCGGCCATGGACGCGGACGGGGATGGTTTCGATGCGCATCGGCGCATCGTACGCGCATCAGTTCATCATCATGTGCACGGCGACGATGGCGAGGAAGACGCCGGCCGTCGCGGTCTCCGCCGCGAGGAGGCGGCTCCGCTCCCGCAGCAGCGCGAGCCCGCCGCTGACGAGCACGACGAGCGGCAGGGCGATGAGGAGGACCCACAGCGTCCATCCCCTCCCCGCGTACCACATGACGATGCGCTGCGCGTCGCGCGCGAACGGGAGGTGGCGGACGGCGAGCGAAAGCATGAAGATGCTGGCCGGCAGGATGAGAAGGAGGTCGAGCGCGGCGATGCTGCGTTTCATAATGTACTTTGTAGCGCAAAGCGGGTCGCGGCGCAACGCCGCGCGTCGCGGTAGCATGTCTTCGTGAGCCGCTCCGCCAGCCGCCGCATCCCCCTGCATCAATCGCGCGAAGAGGCGTTTCGCGGCGAGGTCGAGGACGCGCTGAACTCGACGATGGAAGAGCGGATCGCAGCGATGGTGGCGCTGCTCGACACGGCGTTCGAGCTCTGGGTCGTGCGAGGATTGGCCGGTGACGAAGGACTTTGCCGATTTCCTGGAATCACTCAACAGAGAAGGCGTGGCCTATGTCGTGATCGGGGGGATTGCGGTGCTGGCCCACATCCCCTATCGCACGACTCGTGACCTCGACGTCCTGATCCAGCCGACGCTGGAGAACGCGCAGAAAGCACGCCGCGCGGTCGCTGCGTGGGGATCGTTCGAGCCAGAGTTCAGCGCGGCCGACTTCATCGCCGGCGACATCCTTTCGTTCGGCGGCCTGCAACGCGTGGAGATTCACAGCCGCGTGCCCGGCGTCGATTGGGACGAAGTCTGGAACGGCCGCGTGGAAAGCGAGCTCCTCGGCGTGCCGACGTCGTTAGCTGATCCGGATGAAGCGCGCCACCGGTAACCTGGAGAAGGACCTGCCCGATCTGCAGCGGCTCGAAGCGATGCTCAAACGCGAGTAGTTGCGCTCAGGCATCTTCCCCCCGCACAATGCGCGCCCGTGTCGCGCCTTGCCCTCGTCATCCCCTGCTACAACGAAGAGCAGCGCCTTCCGGCCGAGGAGCTCCGCAACTTCGCCGTGCCGGGGCTCGAGCTCGAAATCGTCTTCGTCAACGACGGCAGCAGCGACGGCACCCTCGCGCTCCTCGAGAAACTGCAGGCCGACGATCCGCGGCGCTTTCACCTCGTCAACCTCGCGCAGAACAGCGGCAAGGCCGAGGCGGTGCGGCAGGGCATCCTCGCGGCGCTGGAGCGGAAGCCCGACTACACCGGATTCTGGGACGCCGATCTGGCCACGCCGCTCGCCGAGCTCCCCGTCTTCGTCGACATCCTCGACAGCCGCCCCAACGTTCAGATGGTCATGGGCGCGCGCGTCCGGCTCCTCGGCCGCGACATCAGCCGGCACGCCTCGCGGCACTACTTCGGCCGCGTCGGCGCTACTCTCATCTCGCAGACCCTCCGCCTCGCCGTCTACGACACCCAATGCGGCGCCAAGCTCTTCCGCGCCACCGGCGACACCCGCCACGTCTTCTCCACTCCGTTTCTCTCGCGCTGGATCTTCGACGTCGAGATCATCGCCCGCTACGTCCGGCTGTGGGGGCGCGACCTCGCGGCGCGCTCCATCGTCGAGCAGCCGGTGCGGCAATGGCACGACGTCAAAGGCTCGAAGCTCAAGTCGCATGACTTCGCGCGGGCGCTGCGGGACCTATGGCGCATCCGCCGCGCGTATAAAATGAAGGGCAAATGACAGTCGCTCCGGCCGCCGAGCTCGACCTCGGCCTCTCCCACCTCGCGCAAGGCATCGTCGGCTCCGAGATCCTGAAGGTCTCGGGCGAGGTCCGCGCGCTCGTCGACGCCGGCCGCGAGGTCTGCAACCTCACCGTCGGCGACTTCTCGCCGAAAGAGTTCCGCATCCCCGCCGCGCTCGAACGCGAGATCGTCGACGCCCTGCACCGCGGCGAGACGAACTACCCGCCGTCGGACGGCGTGAAGGAGATGCGCGCCGCGGTCGTGCGGCTCTACGACGAGCAGCTCGGCCTCAAATTTTCCATCGACCACACCGTCATCGCCGGCGGCGCGCGGCCGATCATCTTCGCCGCGTACGCCGCCGTCGTCGACCCGGGCGACAAGGTCGTCTATCCGATCCCGTCGTGGAACAACAACCACTACACCTACCTCACGCGCGGCGTGCCGGTGGAGATCCCGGTCGGGCCGGAGACGAACTTCCTTCCGACCGCGGAGCTGCTGCGGCCGCACGTGCGCGAGGCGCGGATGATCTGCATCTGCACGCCGCTGAATCCGACCGGCACGGTGATGTCGCGCGACGAGGTGGCCGCCATCGCGCAGCTCGTCGTCGACGAGAACGCGCGCCGCGCCGCCGCCGGCGAGCGCCCGCTCTTCCTCCTGTGGGACCAAATCTACTGGCAGCTGACGTTCGGCGCGTTCCACCATTACGCGCCGCCGCAGCTCGTGCCGGCGTCGGCGCCGTGGACGATCTTCGTCGACGGCGTCTCGAAGGCGTTCGCCGCGACCGGCCTCCGCGTCGGCTGGGCCGTGGCGCCGCCGTACGTCATCGCGCGGATGCGCGACATCCTCGGCCACGTCGGCGCGTGGGCGCCGCGCCCGGAGCAGATCGCCGTGGCGCGCTTCCTCGGCATGCGCGACGAAGTGGCGGCGTATCACGAGACGATGATCGCCGGCCTGCGCGAGCGCCTCGACCTCCTGCACGACGGCATCGAGGCCATGCGCCGCGACGGCCTGCCGGTGCGGGCCATCGATCCGCAGGGCGCGATCTACCTTTCGGCGCAGTTCGACCTGATCGGCCACGCCGGCATCACCACGAACGAACAGATCCGCAAGCTCCTGCTCGAGCGCGCGGGCTTCGCGGTCGTGGCGTTCCAGGCCTTCGGCCTCAGGCAGGAGACGGGGTGGTTCCGCCTTTCGGCGGGGGCGGTGTCGCCCGACGACATTCGCAACGGCTTGGCGCGCGTGCGCAAGGCGCTGGAGACTCTCTAATGCGCAGATTGCTCGTGGCAGTGCTCGCAGTTCCCCTGATCGTGGCCGCCGCGCCGCGGCCGCGCGGCGGCGAGATCGCCCTCGGCATCGGCGCGGCGTCGTCGAACGAGGTCGTGGTCAAGATCGCCGGCAAGAACGTGACGGTGAAGCTGGCCGGCGTGAACAACGGCACGTACGCGGGGCAGGCGTTCCTGCAGTGCCTCGTGGCCAGCCGCATCGTGCACGTCGACCGCGCCGCCGGACGCGTGACGATGCTCGACGGCACCTCGGTGGCCGATCACGTCGCCGAGTTCCTGCAGACGCGCACGACCAGTGATCCGTGCGCGCTCGGCAAGGCCGCGTACGTGCCGCAGACGCCGGCGCTCGCCGGGTCGGTGCAGGTCAACCCGCCGCCGGGCGAGGCGGAGTCGAAGACGCCGGCGAAGCGCGAAGGCCACGTCTCCTTCGGCTCCGGCTCGGCGCTGTCCGGATCGTCGAACCTCGGAGCGTCGCCCGCGCCGCAGCGGCAGAGCGCGCCGGCCGCGGCCGCGCCGAAGCCGAGCGACCAGCCGACGATCTATCGCCCGCCGACGATGGGCACGAGCACGCCGCCGACGACGTCGACGTACACGCCGCCGACATCGTCGACGACGACGGTCGGCTCGCAGGGCACGAGCACGCCGCCGACGACGACGACCTACACGCCGCCGACGGCCGGCACGACGACGATCCCGACGACCACCTCGCCGCCGCCGCTGTGAAGCGCCCGATCGCGGTCGCGCTGCTCGCCGTCGCGGCGTTCGCCGGCTACCGCTACTACGCGACGTCGATCGCGCCGGAGCGGCGGTACGAAGCGTTCGCCGAGGAAGTGCTGCACCGGCGGTACGACGCCGCGGCGGCGATGAGCGACGGGCTCTCCGCCGGCGACATCGCCCGCAACGGAACGCAGGAGGCGATCGGCAGCGCGATGTTCCAGACGCTCTTCCCGTCGCGCTTCGCGGTGACGTCGCGAGAGACCGCGCCCGATGGCGCGCTCGTGTTGCACGCGGTGCAGACGGTGCTGTTCAACCCCGCGGGCGTCGAGTCGGCGGTGCGTCCGGCGATGTCGGCGACGATGACGCAGACGGTGACGCTGCGGAAGAGCGCGGGCGGGTGGAAGGTCGCGGCGTTCGAGAACAAGGTGGAGAAGGTCGTTTCGCTGACGTCGCGCTAACGCCCGGCGGCGCGGCGGCGCGCGGGCGTCACCTCGATCGTCGACGGCTGCGTCTTCCGCCCCGGCACCACGGCGCCGATCTGCGCCGTGCCGCCCGCGATTCCGGTGACGACGATCGAGACCTTCGTCTCCCCCGCCGCGATCGTCACCGAAGCAGGGACGGGCACGACGCCGGGCGCGCTCGACGTCAGCGCGATCGACGCCGGCTCACGGAACGGCGAACCGATGTTGAGCACGAGGAGGACCGGCGTTCCGATGGGCGCGCTCGTCTGCGGCGGATACAACGCCGCGTCGTCGTTGACGATCGTGACGAGACAGCTCTTCACGCCGAGGAGCGGCACGCTCGAGCCGACGGTGTCGATCGTGACGAGAAAGCTCTTGTCGGGCTCGGGAAACAGATTTCCACGCACCGAGCCTCGGAGCGCGCCCGACGTCTCGCCGGCGCGGATGACGCCGGTGAAGCCGCTGTTGTCGTCGCGCGTGTCGGCGATCAGCGCCACGTTGGCGTTGAGGACAACGTCGACGCCCATCGGCGCGCTGAGGTGCAGCGGAATCGCCACCGGCATCCACTCCGCGTCGCCCTCGGCGATCGAGAAGAGCGGATCGATCGACAGCGTGGGCACGGGATCGTCGTCGACGACGGCGAGGATGGGCTGCGCAAGGGTGTGATCGAGCGTCAGCGCGCCGCCGTGCACGTTCTCGAACGTCAGCGGAACGTAGCGCGTGCCCGAGTACACGCTGTCGTTCGGGATCTCCACGCTGAAGCTCTTCCGCGTTTCGTTCGGCGCGAACTGCAGCGGCGCGCGCACGGGCTTGCCGTCGAAGTTCACGACGGCGTCGGCGGAGATCGTGCGCGAGAGATCGAGGCTCCGCTCGACGTCGATCGTCACCGCTCCGCCGCCCTCGCGGCCCACGACGCAAGCGGTGCACGGCGGGTCGGATGAATTGCCGCCGGCGAAGCGCAAGCGCGACGGCGACGTGGCGATGACGGCGGGCAACGGCACCGCGCCGGTGCTGCCGAGGGCGTTCGAGACCGTGGCGCGGACGGCGTAGTTGCCTGGGAGCGGATAGTCGTGCGTGACGTGGTCCGCGCCGATAACGGTCTCCGTCGCGCCGTCGCCGAAGCTCCACAGCACCGTGTCGCACGGCTGGATCTGATACCCGCCGTAGCCGGGGTTCGGACCGGCGGGAACGGGCCCGATCTGCCACGTCACCGCGCCGTTCGGACACGCCTGATACGGACTGCAGGAGCCGTAGACCGCGAGAAACTCCGGCGCCGTTGAGGGACAAGCCGCGTGCGCCGCGGCGGCGGCGAGGAGGAGCAGCGCGGCGGCGCACGTTCGCATCGCCTGAGGTACGGATGCGGGCGCGCGCTCGTCGCGCGTCAGACGAAGATCCGCATCTCCTTCAACTCCCGAAGACGGTCGCGCAGCTCGGCCGCCTTCTCGAAGTCGAGGTTCTTCGCGGCCTCCTTCATCTCCTTCGTCAGGCGCGCGATGGCCTTGTCGAGGTCTTCCTCCCCTGCCAGGTCGAGCTTCGTCTTCTTCGTCAGGCTGACGCCGAAGTCGACGTAGTCGAGGTTCGCCATCTTCACCAGGTCGCTGTCGACGGCCTTGATGATCGAGGCGGGCTCGATGCCGTGCTCCTCGTTGTACTTCTGCTGGATCTCGCGGCGGCGGTTCGTCTCGTCGATGGCGTTGCGCAGCGAGTCGGTGAGCTTGTCGGCGTAGAGCACGGCCAGGCCGTTGAGGTTGCGCGCGGCGCGGCCGATGGTCTGGATCAGCGACGTCGTCGAGCGCAGGAACCCCTCCTTGTCGGCGTCGAGAATGGCCACGCACGAGACCTCGGGGACGTCGAGCCCTTCGCGCAGGAGGTTGATGCCGATCAGCACGTCGTACATGCCGAGGCGGAAGTCGCGCAGGATGGCGATCCGCTCGAGCGTCTCCACGTCGCTGTGCAGGTAGTTCACCTTGATGCCGAGCTCCAGCAGATACCGCGACAGGTCCTCGGCCATCCGCTTCGTCAGCGTCGTCACCATCACGCGCTCGTTCTTCGCCGTCCGCTCCTTGATCACGCCGATCAGATCGTCGACCTGCCCCTTCACCGGCCGGATCACGATCTGCGGATCGAGCAGGCCGGTCGGGCGGATGACTTGTTCGGCATATAACCCGCCGCTCATCTCCAGCTCGTACGGCGCCGGCGTGGCGGAGACGTAGATGACCTGGTCGCGCTTGGTCTGGAACTCGTCGAACGAGAGCGGGCGGTTGTCGATGGCGCTCGGCAGGCGGAAGCCGTACTCGACGAGCGTCTGCTTGCGGGCGCGGTCGCCGCCCCACATGGCCCGCACCTGCGGCACGGTCTGGTGCGACTCGTCGATGATCATCAGCAGGTCTCGCGGGAAGTAGTCGAGCAGCGTCGGCGGCGGCTCCCCCGCCTGCCGTCCCGACAGGTGCCGCGAATAGTTCTCGATGCCGTTGCAGTAGCCGAGCTCCGCGATCATCTCGAGGTCGAAGAGCGTCCGCTGCGAGAGGCGCTGGGCCTCGAGCAGGCGGTCCTGAAAGCGCAGCTCGGCCACGCGCTCGTCGAGCTCCGCGCGGATCTTCTCCATCGCCTCGAGGAGGCGCTGGCGCGGCGTGACGTAGTGCGTGCGCGGGTAGATGGCCAGGCGGTCGAACTCGCCGGAGGTGCGGCCGGTGATCGGATCGATGCGCGAGATTTTGTCGATCTCGTCGCCGAAGAACTCGACGCGGATGGCGTCGTCCTCGTACGCGGGCCAGAGCTCGAGGATGTCGCCGCGGACGCGGAACGTGCCGCGGGCGAGATCGTACGGCGTGCGCTCGTACTGCATCTCCGTCAGCTTGCGGAGGTACTGCGTCAGCGGCTTCTCCACGCCGCGCTCGAAGAAGAGGAGCATGCCGTAGTAGAGGTCGGGATCGCCGATGCCGTAGATGCACGAGACGGAGGCGACGATGATGACGTCGCGCCGCTCGAAGAGGGCCTTCGTGGCGGCGAGGCGCAGCTTGTCGATCTCGTCGTTCTTGGTCATCTCCTTTTCGATGTAGAGGTCGTTCTGCGGGATGTACGCCTCGGGCTGGTAGTAGTCGTAGTAGGAGACGAAGTACTCGACGCGGTTCTCGGGGAAGAAGTTCTTGAACTCCTGGTAGAGCTGCGCGGCGAGGGTTTTGTTGTGGCTGAGGACGAGGGTGGGCCGGTTGATGGCCTCGATGACCTTGGCGACGGTGAAGGTCTTGCCGGAGCCGGTGACGCCGAGGAGCACCTGATCGCGGACGCCGGCGTTGACGCCCTCGACGAGCTGCCGGATGGCCTCGGGTTGGTCGCCCTGGGGCTCGAAAGAGGAGAGGAGTTTGAAGCGGTTCATGGCGTTTGAGGGCGCAGGGCGCAGGGCGCGGGGCGCAGGTGGTGTTCTCGCGACTTCACATGCCTCGGCAAGACAACCATCTGCGCCCTAGGGAAGCTTTGCGCAAGTGTCATCCTGAAGCCGCGTAGACGGCGAAGGATCCCCTGCCCACGTGCGCGTCTCTCGCAGAAAGGCGGGGGATTCCTCACCGTCTGCGCGGCTCGGAATGACACGGACGCCTTGCGCAGAGCTTCCCTAATCACGGTCGTATCTCGATCGGCGTGCCCGCCGGCACCGCGCGCCACACCTCGTCGACTTCGCGGTTCGTCAATGCGATGCAGCCGGCGGTCCAGTCGCGCAACCGCTGCGCGCGGCCGAGGAATCCGAGGCCGTTCGGGAGGCCGTGGATCATGATGTCGCCCCCCGTCGCGGCGCGGGCGCGGTCGAGCGGACCCGGATAGGAGACGTGCAGCGCCTTGTGGAAACGGCTGGCGGCGTTCTTGGCGTCGATGGTGTAGAGGCCCTCGGGGGTTTTGTTGTCGCCTTCGCGCTGCTTGGCGCCGGATGGACTTGCGCCGAGGGAGATGCGGTAGGACTCGAGGGGCTTGCCGTGGGCGTAGAGGGTCAGGCGGCGCGCGGATTTTTCTACGACGATGCGGTCGGCGACGGCGCCCTGCGGGAGGGCGGGGGCGGGGGCGTTGGCCCAGAGGAAGAGGGTGGCTAGGATTGCGGCGATTGCGAGGATGGATCTCATGGGCGTCGGGACGACGCCTTTCCGGCCGGCGAGACGCCGGCACTACGTAAGCCCTCGATGAGCTGCTTCGTCTCTTCGGGCGTCACTTTGTCGTCCATCTCGGCGTTGCGCAGCTGTTCCAGGAACGGCTGCAGCGCGGCGACCTTGACCTTGCCGCTGCGCAAGCGCGCGATCAGGGCGGAGAACTCCTTGTCGAACTCCGCTTTTTGCGCGGCGGGGACGTCCTTCGTGAACTGCCCGTCCACTTCCTTTTGCATGTAGCCGAACAGCCACGGCATGAAGCGGTCGGCCATCGAGGCGGCCGCGAAGAGCACGACGATGAACACGATCGCGGCCGTGCCGCAGCCGAACGGCACGGCGCGCGGGAAGACGCGCGGCGGCGCCTCGGGCGACGCGTAGTAGTCGGCCGGCAGCCGGAACGGGAGTCGCGGCTCGGGTGCGGGGGCCGCGTCGGGGGTGATTTCGTCCAAGAACAAAAAATGTATCATGTCGCGCGCATGGCAGTTTCGTTGTCCAAAGTCACGGTCCTGATCCTCGACGACAACCCCCTGGTCCTCAAGCTCGGCCGAGCCTTGCTGGAGCGCGAGGGGTGTTCGGTGCTGACGGCGTCGAGCTGGATCGAGTTCAACCACGTCCTGGCCAGCAACACGCCGGACATCATCTTCCTCGACGTCAACCTGCCCAGCATCAAGGGCAACCGCCTGAGTGAAGTCCTCAAGTCGCAGTCGAACAAGAAGGACATCCCGATCGTCCTCATCTCCGACCTTCCGGAAAAGTCGCTCGAAGAGATGTTCCCGAGCTCCGGCGCGAACGCCTGGATGCGCAAGCCGCTGACGCGCGACAAGATGGTCGACATGATCAACCGCTACGTGAAGTAGCGCGCCATGGGCGACTCCGGCATCCTCAAGTCCGCCCTCTTTTTCCTTTGCGTCACCCTCGTCGTGCTGCTCTTCATGCCGAAAGACTGCGCGAAGAAAGCCGCCGCCCCGCTGGCGGCGCTGCGCCACGCGAAGAGCGGCGGCGGCGCGAAGGGGTTGCACATCGAGACCTCCACGCCCGCGCCGGCGTCGCACGACGTCGCCTACCCCGCCGGGCTCGACGCGGCGCGGCTGCAGTACCTGATCGAGATCGACGGGCACTTCGCGGCGCCGCGGACGCTGACCTGTCCGAAGAAGATCGGCGGGCCGCCGCTCGGCAGCCCCGAGCTCGTCGCGGCGCTGCAGTCGCTGCACTACATCGAGCCGCAGCCCGACGGCACGTACGCGCTCACGCGCGACGGCCTGATGAGCGCGAATGCGGCGGACGACGGCGCGTCGTGGAGCGTGCCGGTGGCGAAGCGGCAGTTCGTGCGCGTCGACGCGATCGACTGCGGCAGCGCCGACCAATGCACGGTGACGTTCTCGTGGCGCTGGCAGCCGAACGACGTCGGCCAGGCCATGCAGGCCGGCACCGACCCGCACAGCGGCACCGCGCACATCGTCGGCGGGCCGGATGGGTGGGTGGTGCGCGACGTGGGCGATATCGATGCGCCTTAACGGAGCGCCGGCGTCCCCGCCGGCCGGCCCGAGAGCGTCTCGCTCTCGGCGGCGGGACGCCGCCGCGCCAGCCGCCGGGACGGCGGCGCTCCGCGTGCGCGACGTCGGCGACGTCGACGCGCCGTTGTGATTAGGGAAGCTCTGCACAAGGCGTCCGTGTCATTCCGAGCCGCGCAGACGGTGAGGAATCCCCCGCCTTTCTGCGAGAGACGCGCATGTGGGCAGGGGATCCTTCGCCGTCTACGCGG
>Ga0070717_10001251_pt1 | contig 17324 bp, 21 predicted proteins | sample LARL113metaG_FD_71366 | JGI IMG/M metagenome (GOLD analysis project Ga0070717, IMG submission 71366) | Corn, switchgrass and miscanthus rhizosphere microbial communities from Kellogg Biological Station, Michigan, USA - LAR L11-3 metaG | ecosystem: Host-associated > Plants > Roots > Rhizosphere ... | reverse complement strand
AACGCCACGCACCGCGCTGGCGGCCATAGTCGAAGGCCGGCTCGCACTCCAGCACGAAATCGATCGACCCGTTCAGGCACCGCACCGTCCGCAGCAGCACCCGTTCCGCCCGCTGATCAACGGGCACCCGCCGGTGCGTACTCGACCGGCGTGACTCTTGGGGCCACGGCCCGACCAGCAGGACGTCACGGACGACGGCCCAGCCCCCCGGGGTGGCCCACGTCGTCTCCAGGACCATCGTCCCGGGCAGGTAGCGCCGTCCAGCGGGGACGGTGGCATCCGCCGGTCCCAGCCGGAACCGGCCAGCGCCCCGGTCCAGGATCGCGGCGAATATGCTCGGGCTGTCCATCCGGGGCAGGCACATCCACTCCACGTTGCCGCTGGCCGCGACCAGCGCGGACACTTCACAATCGGAAAGGAACCCATACTCGGCGATCGGAGGGAACGGGCTCCCGCTCAGCGTCGACCGGCTCGAACGCGGGCTCTCGGTCAGTCTTTCAGTCACCGGCTCCACACCCTTCACCGGTCACAAGGCGAGCCTCGGGGCAGAATCAGCCGGGTAACCCTTGCCCCGGCCATGTGCTCTCTTGATGCGCTGATCACAGTCTGACCCGCAACCTCGGTTCTGTCACCAGCGCGGATGTGCTCCCGGTCTTACTTTGCCTTTCCGCAGCCCCCAAGCAACTGGAGGATCCCTGTCCGGTCATTTTCTGGCCATGCCCCGTTTACCTAAGTGACCGGATTGCCGGCAACACCTGGTGCCCGCCTTGATGTCATGCGAATCGCGGTGTATGCCTAGAGCACAGGTCATAAGCACCTGGTGCCGTGTGAGATATGCGTCAGACGGAGCAGCCTAGCGGTGCTGCCGCAGTCGAATGCGATCGTCGGGGGGTGGCATGTCCAGGGATTCCGCAGACGCCGGTGCAGACCTTCCTGCGCCGGCGGCCCGACCATGACCGAACCCGGCGAAGCGCCATGGATCGATGTATCCGTGACGGTGAGACACGGCATGCCCCACTGGCCCGGCAACCCGCCTATCGTCCTGGAACGGTCCATGGACATCGGGCGCGGTGACGACTGCAACGTGTCCCACCTCGCCATGGGCGTGCACAGCGGCACCCACATCGACGGGCCAGTGCACTTTGTCCACCAGGCGGCCGGAGTAGACGAGATGCCACTGACGGCCACGATGGGCGCAGCGCGGGTCATCGAGATCGCCCATCCCCGCCAGGTCACCGCCGACGAACTCCGAAGGCACGCACTTCAGGCCGGTGAACGTGTCTTGTTCCGGACCTCGAACTCGGCCCGGTGCTGGCAGACCGACAGGTTCGTCGAGGACTTCGTTTACATCTCCGAGCAGGCCGCCGTCCATCTCGCTGAGACGAGAGTGAGGGCCGTCGGGATCGACTACCTTTCGGTGGGCGGATACCGTACCGACGGCGCGAAGGTCCACCACATCCTGCTGACAGCAGGCATCTGGATCATCGAAGGCCTTAACCTCTCCGCCGTCAGGGCCGGTCCATACGAAATGATTTGTCTCCCGGTCAAACTGCATGGCAGCGACGGAGCACCAGCCCGGGCCATCCTCAGGCCGATCACTCAAGGCCTGTCTGGGCCGGCCACTTCCTGAGGCGAGAGGAGCCCACGCAAGCGGTCGTTCACGGTCCGTTCCGCTCCCCCAGGAGCGAGCATCGCTGGAAGAGGACATGAAATCAGTCGCAGTTTTTCCAGGATCTCAAGAGGTCAAGATTATCGAGCGGGAATTCCCCCGGCTCTCCCAGCCTGACCAGGTCACGTTGCGGATGCTCGACATCGGTATCTGTGGCACGGACAAGGAGATCTGTTCCTTTGAGTACGGGACTCCGCCACCGGGGGATGATTACCTGGTGATCGGCCACGAGTCGGTGGCCGAGATCGTGCATGTGGGGACTGCTGTCGAGCGCCTTCAGCCGGGAGACCTTGTCGTACCATCCGTGCGCCGCCCGTGTACCCGTCCCGGATGCGTGGCCTGTCGTTCCGGGCACCAGGACTACTGCTATACCGGAGACTTCAGCGAACGCGGCATCAAGGAAGCCCACGGATATATGGCCGAGTACGTCGTCGACCATGAGCGGTATATGAACCTCGTTATGCCAGATCTGCGGGAGATCGCCGTGCTGGCCGAGCCGCTTACTATCGCGGAGAAGGCGCTGGCCCAGATTTTCTGGATGATGCAACAGCGGCCACCATGGATCGACCCGGAAACGCCTGCCGAGGAGCGGGGCGCGGGGCTTTCGGCGCTGGTGCTCGGTATCGGGCCGGTTGGGCTGCTGGGAGCGATGATGCTGGTTACGGCCGGCTTCACGACCTACGTTTACTCACGCGAACTGCCCCCTAGCCCTCGAATCGACCTGGTCACTGCCATCGGGGCGACCTACGTCTCCTCCCAGACCACCACGTTCGCGCATCTGGCGGAGCAGATCGGCAACATCGATCTGATCTACGAAGCGGTCGGGCACTCGCACTTCGCTCTTGAGGCGTTGAAGGTACTCGGAACCAATGGCATCTTCGTGCTTACCGGTGTCCCTGGCCTGCAGGCCTTTATCGAGGCGGATCCGGCTCGCCTCATGAGGGACATGGTGTTGAAGAACCAGGTGCTGCTGGGAACGGTAAACGCCGGGCCTGACGCCTTCGCATCCGCGCTCCGGGACCTTGACCTCTTCCGTCGCCGCTGGCCGGCCGTGGTACGGACGCTCATTGCCGGCCGGTACCCGCCAGAGCAGGCACCGGACCTGATTCTCGGGAGGCCAGCAGGCATCAAGAGTGTGATCGCTTTTGACGTATCCCGGTGACAAGCGAAGAGATGTCGAGATGACCGTTCAGCGACGGGAACCCGCTAGTTGCGGCATCGGAGGGCTAATTGCTGACACGAAAGGAAGTACGCGATGCCTGGGGATCTGCCCCGCAGCCAGCGCCTCCTGGCCGATCCAGCCTCGCTGACAGCTGAGGAGCGGCGACTGCAAGAGGCCCGGGCGGGTGTTCCGTGGCGTGGCTGGGGTCGGTATAAAGGCTGTTACAACACTCTCGCCAATGTGGTGACCAGGCGATCATCTTAGGCTTTCATATGAACATGCCGCCGTCACGAACCGGTCGGCCAAGACGAACGCACCCGCAGCGACGTCCCTTGCCGTCCGGCTCCCGCCGGCCCGCATGGGCGCGCGGGCGCCGTCGCCCCCGTGAACGCCCGCCGCGGGATTGGGTCGCCATCACAGCCTCCAGCCTGCCCGGTCTCGCAGCCGTGATAGCCCTCGTCTTCACCGGCTTGCAAGTCCACGCAACCAATGGCCAACTGCAGGCAACCAAGAACCAACTGCAGATCGCCGAACAGGGGCAGATCACTGACCGTTACAACGCCGCCATTGCCAACCTAGGCTCCACCTCCATCGATATCCGGCAAGGTGGCATCTACGCACTCCAGCGCCTCATGCAAGACTCTCCGCGCGACCAGCCAACTGTCATCGCGGTCCTGTGCGCCTTCGCGCGCGAGCCGACTGCGTCAAACCCGAAGCCGCAAGAGTCATCGGCCTCCTCGCTGCCGACGGACGTCCAGGCGGCCCTCACCGTGGTCGGCACCCGTAACACCGCAAGCGATGGCCGTACGACGCTCATTGACCTCAATCACGCCCCACTGGCCGATGCCCAACTGGAATACCTGCGTCTCACTGGCGCTGACCTCTCCGGCGCCGACCTTGCTGGCACGAACCTCAACTACACCCAGTTCGCCGGCGCGAACCTCACCGGCGCGGCCCTGGCCGGCGCGGACATGATCTATACCCACCTCGCCGACGCGAACCTCTCTGGCACGAACCTCACTATGGCGCATCTCACCAGCACCGACCTCACCCGCGCGGACCTCAGCCACGTGAACCTCACCGGCGCGGTCCTGGCCGGCGCGAACCTCACGGGCGCGTCCTTTTTCGGCGCGAACCTCACCGGCGCGGTCCTGGCCGGCGAGAACCTGCCTTACCTGTCCTTCGCCACCGCGACCCTTACTGGTGCGGACGTCTCCGGCGCTAACCTGACCCACGGGTACCTCATCGCCGCGGAACTAGCCGACGTGAGGTTCGCCGACGCGGACCTCTCCGGTGCGGACCTCACCGGCGCGGACCTCACCAGCGCCGACATCCGCCAGGCGAAGCTGACGGGCGCGAACCTCAGTTACGCGAACCTCACGGGCGCGAACCTCCACGCCGCGCGACTCACCGGCGCGAACGCCACGGGCGCGAACCTCGCCGACGCAGACCTCTACGCCGCGCGACTCACCGGCGCGAACCTCACGGGCGCGAACCTCGCCGGCGCAGACCTCTACGCCGCGCGACTCACCGGTGCGAACCTCACGGGCGCGAACCTCACGAGCGCATCCTGGCCTCATGGTGAGACAGTTCCTGAGGGATGGCAACGAAACCCCCGCTCAGACCGCTTGGTGCGGGCCGGGCACTAACCAGGACAGTGGCGAGAAGATTAACACGCTCACATTTTGTTAACGATTTTTCATGAGGTTATAGAGATGTTTACGGCTGGCTCCATTTATTGCCTTCGGCTACTGTTCTGACAGATGGATGGGGGCCTGGGGCACACCGCGGAACCAGCCTGCCCTCGAGTTGCTCAGACTCGTCCGCCCCATAGTGAGGTGGTCCGTTGCGTTCAATCACCAAGAGAGCCGCGCGGACGGCGTGCGCTGGCAGCGCGGCCCTGGTCCTCGCCGCCTGCTCCAGCAGCGGCGGCTTGTTCCCCGCCTCATCCGGAAGCAGCAACTCATCCGGAAGCAGCAACTCATCTGGAAGCGGCAGCTCGTCCGGGCCGCAGCTCTCGCTGAGCCAGATCAACAACAGCTTCTCGGCGATGGCAGCCCTCAAGCCGCTCGCCGCCAAGGGCAAGGGCAGCATCGCGGTGATCCTGCCGGAAACCGCAACGGCCAGGTATTTCCGCGAGTTCGACGCGCCAGACCTGAAGGAATCGTTCCAGAACGCCGGGCTCACGAGCTCCCAGTACACCGTGCAGGTGCTGCGGGGCAGCGACCAGTTCAGTGCCGCGCAGAAGGCCATCACCAAGGGTGCGAGCGTGCTGATCGTGGACGCACGTTACTCCGGGGTTGGCGTCCACATCGAGTCATACGCCAAGGCCCACGGCGTCCCGGTCATCGACTACGACACGCTGACCCTCGGCGGTACCCGCAAGTACTACGTTGCCTTCGACAGCTTGAAGGTCGGCGTGCTGCTCGGCCAGGGCCTGGTCAGCTGCGTGTCCGCCTGGGGAGTCAAGCATCCGCAGATCATCGTCATGAAGGGAGCACCCACCGAGTACAACGCGCCACTGTTCGCGCAGGGCTACGACGCGGTCCTGGCCAGGCAATTCTCCAGCGGCTGGAAGGACGTCAGCAACCCGCCAGGCACCTGGGACCCGCTCATCGCGCTGAGTGACTTCCAGCAGCAGTACACGGCGCACAAGAACATCAACGCCGCGCTGATCCCCAACGACGAGAACGGCGCGCCCATCATCGGCTACTTGCGAAGCAAGGGCATCAAGGCCAGGACGTTCCCGACCACCGGGCAGGACACTACGCCGGTCGGGCTGCAGAACATCCTGGCTGGCTACCAGTGCGGCACCGTATACAAGCCGATCTACCTGGAGGCCCAGGCCGCCGCGGCGCTGGCCATGTATGTCCGGGCCAGGGTTACGCCGCCAGCCAGCCTGCTCAACGAGAACTTCACGGATCCGCAAACCCATACCCCGGTTGCATCTGTGCTGCTTACGCCAGAATGGGTGACCGCGGAGAACATGAAGTCCACGGTCATCGCGGACAAGTTCGTGCCGGCCTCCCTTCTGTGCTCGGGCAAGTACGCCTCGGCCTGCTCGGCCGCTGGTATCTCCGGCTGACCGGGAGCCGGATGACCAGCCGGGACGACGGCAGTGACAGGTAGCCCGTCAAAGTGGGTCAGGCGCGGGAAGCCCGGCCCCGCGGCCGGGTTGCGCGTAGCCGCGTCGGCCGCGTGGCGGCTAGCCGCGCTGGGTAACACGCGGATGGTCGCGCCAGGCGGGCAGGGTGGCCATGTAGTCAAGGGTCTGGCGCTCGAGTTCCTCACGGGTCGCCGCCGGGTTGCGGCGCTCCTGCCAGGCCACCATCCGGCTGAACCGCTCGTCGAATGCCTGAAGCTCGCCGTGGTCGTCGGTGCAGTAGCCGCAGTACCGGCCGGTTTCCAGGGGCATTCCGCAGCTTTCGCAGGTCGCTGTGCTGGTCATGATTTTTCTCCTTCGGATCGCTCCGGCCCAGCCGGATCGGGAACAGTGGCCGGGGAAGCAGCCAGGCCGACCAGGGCCCGCAGCCCGGCGATAAGCGTGTCGGCCTGGCCGGGCGGCAGCCTGGCCAGCGACCCGCCGAGCAGGTCCAGGCTGAGTACCTCGCGGTCGCGGCGCAGCGCGTCGTGGCCCGCCGCCGTCAGCCAGATCAGCGTGCGCCGCCGGTCTGCCGGGTCGCTCTCGCGCTCCAGCAGACCCAGGCGCTCCAGATGGCTCACGATATCGCTGATCACCGACTGCGCCCGGCTCAGGTGCCCGGCTGCCTCGCCGACCGTGAGCGGCCCGGCTATGGCCAGGTGCTCGAGCACCGCCCGGGACGCGCCAGGCAGTTGGCCGCGCGGACCATCGCGGCGATGAAACGTCAGGTACACGGCACGGAACAACTCCGCGAACCGCTGCGCCTCCGACTGCTGCGCCTCAGACTGCTGGGCCTGCACCCGCTCCCCGGTCACCCGACCAGCGTTCCGGCCAGTCATTCCATCGTCAATCCCGATGGATTCGGCGAGCAGAGGTGCCGGGGGTCGTAGACGGGGAGCCCGGCTGCGTTGCCTGCCGCCACGGTCATGTCCACGTGATGCCTTCGCCGGGCCGGCGGCGCTGTCGCGGGTGGCGGCTGCGGTTGCGATCAGCCGAGAAGGACGGCAAGACTTCCAGTCAGCGACACTGCCCCGAACGCCGCCGCATAACGGCCATCCTGCCGATATTCACCCACGTCAAGGTCGCAATGCGACCGATCCTTTCCGATGCTTCGTCACGATCGTCCCCTCAACTCGATATTCCAGAAATAGCGCCCGGACCAGGAACAGCCTGCAGTGAGAATTTCTCAGAGCTGGGCGGCTGCGGGTAAGGCATGCTGCTACTACGTGAGCACTTCACGCACTACCGACCGCTGGTCGCGGCTACCGGGCTGGGAGTGGCCGCCGCTGTGCACGATCTAGTGGCCGTGCACCTGCAGACGCGCCAACGGGCTGGGACCATCACCCGGATACGGGACAACGCCCTGATCACGCTCGGCCGCGCTTACGCGCAAATCAACGCTGCCTTACTCGCGGCCCTCCACGCACAGCGGCTGTCAGAATCCTGTGACCGGCGCGCGGAGATGTGGGATGCGCGGTCAAGGCGTATGCGATCGATGCGGCCCACGCGGCCGCATCGGACCTCACGCCACTGGCCGGGGCGGCCGGATGCGCCACCGGCTCGCCACTCGACAAAGCCAGCCTGCAGTGGTTATTGCGCTTCATCGCTCACCGGAAACGGGCGGGCGGGCAGCCGGGATACGTCAGCCGGGCAGCCGCAGCGTCCAGGGGCGCCACGACGCCCATGAGCGAGTGATCCGGAGGATTTTACGTGGTGGTGTCGGTGCTCACATCGTGTTGTGAGGACCCGGTGAACTGAGCTACGACGGCAGAGACACAGGAGTCCGCGGCGCGGGACGCCTCCTCGGTCAGGAAGCGTGCCGTCGTGGTGTCGCGCCAGCCCAGGAGGTGAAGCACCCGGCCTATCCCGGCCATCTGCCCTCGTACGCGCACCGTGATGTCGGTTGCCTCTCCCGCTGGTTCGACCGTGACGCACTGCTGCAGTTCCCAGCGAAGGGGTATCGCGCGCGGCCCGGTAAGACGAGCACGATGTACCCGGTCGATCCTGTGCTCCTGAATGGCAACGTCCTCGGTCGTATGACGCTGCCGCACGTTCCCTCGCCTCAGGAACAGGTAATCAAAACGCAGCCCGCCGTTCGGCAGACGGGCGACGCTCGGCTCGTCGATATCCTCCTGCGCCCCGACTTGCCGCAGCCACTCGCGCTCGCGCCGGTCCGAATCGGTCAGCCACCCCATGACCTGGGAAGCCTCGGCCGGCACCCGCAGTTGCCGCGCTGTGGCACATTGCCGCAATCCGGGAAACAGGGTCATCCGGACCAGTATCCCGGAACGGCCGATTTTATGTACCAAGCCCGGCCGGCCCGGGGCACCGATGACCGCCCGGGCCGCCGCCGCGCAGCCGACCGTGCCGATGCCCAGGGTCAGGCCCTCACAGCCCGCGAACACCGCCGCCCCCGCGGCGAACGACACGGTCGCCGCCTCATGATGCTTCACGAACGAGCGGTAGGTCATTTGTCGTGGCCGTTCGGTTAGTTTCTTCTGCGCTGCCTTATGAAGTAGATGGCGACGCCGATGATTATCACGGCGAGGATGGGGACGACACTGAGGTTATGCGTGCCGATTGTCATCGCGATTGTCATCGCTGGCGTTTTCCTTTCCTTGGTCCTGCGTGCAGGAGTTCAGTGACGTTGCCGATCAGGCGTCGCGGGTGGTCATCTTCCAGGCGCCGATGGCCGACCAGCCGATGATCCAGCCGACGATGACGGTGATCATGGCCCAGGTGGGCATGGGCGGTATGTGCAGCCCGCGCGGGCCGCCGCCTGGCCCGACCGTGGTGCCTCCGGCCAGCGCGGCCGGTTTCAGCTGGTCCATGGCCACGCCGACGACGAGGCGCTCGCCGTTGAGGAAGTAGGGCAGCACGTGATCGGCCAGTGCCGGGGTGATGAGGATCTCCAGCACGATGAGCAGGATGACCGGCACGGTCCGCTGGCCCATGAGCGAGCCGAGGCCGAGGCCGACCGTGAACCCGATGACCAGATCGAGCTCGAGCCACAGCCCGGAACGGATCATGTCGCCCGGCGACACAGTGACCGCGCTGGCCAACTCCGGGCTGCCGAGGAACGCGGTCACCAGGCATGCCACGGCGAAGCCGGCGGCGGCCAGCGAGAGCAGAATGGACAGCCCGGCCGGGATGCGGGCCAGGTAGAGCGCGAGCCGCGACCGGCCAGTGATCACTAGGTGCCGGAACATGCCGTCGGTCAGGTCGGCGGTCCCGGCTGTGGCGCCGAGCGCGGTGGCGGCGATGAACCCGAACTCGGCCATCAGAGTACCGGCGGTCGCGAAAGCGTTCGGGGCGCCGGCCGGGGCGTAGCGAGCCGGGTTGCCCAGGTGATACAGCAGTCTGATGCCGTAGAAGATGACGGGCAGGCCCACGGTGAACGCCACGGTGACGGCCATGAGGGTGCGGCGTTTGCGTAGTTCCAGGAGCTTGGCGCCGATCAGGGGCACGGGCGGCAGCCACGGGGTGCGCCTGCCGGCGGCGAGGCTGTGCTGGGTCATTGTTCTCCTCCGAAGCGGCTTGTCACGGACAGGAACCAGTCCTCCAGCCTGGCGTGCGTCTGGCGCAGGCCGTAGACGGAGATCCCGGCCCCGACCAGGCGGCGGTTGATGTCGGCTGTCTGCTCGCGGGCCGACCCGGCGTTCAGCGTCACGGTCAGCCCGTCCTCGGTGAGGGCGACGCGGGATGCAATCGCGGGCTGGCCGAGAGCGCGTGCCGCCGCGGGCGGATCGGGACACTGCACCTCGACGGCCACGCCGGCTCCTTCTGTCAGCTCGCCGATGGGACCCTGGCGGATGACCTTGCCGTGGTCGACGATGGCCACCGCGTCGCAGGTGCGCTCCACCTCATCCAGCAGGTGCGAGGACAGCATGACGGTGCGTCCCTCATCGGTCAGGCTGCGGAGCATGTCCCGCATCTCGTGCATGCCTGCCGGGTCCAGGCCGTTCATCGGCTCGTCGAGGATGAGCAGCTGCGGGTCGGCCAGCAGGCAGGCGGCCAGGCCCAGGCGCTGGCGCATGCCCATGGAGTAGGCGGAGACCTTGTCGTCCGCCCGCTGGGTCAGCCGTGTCCGGTCCAGCGCTGGGCCGATCTGCTTCCCGGCGTCTCCGCCCCGGGCCGCGGCCAGCACCTTCAGGTTCTCCCGTCCGGTCAGGTGGCCGTGGAACCGGGGCTCGTCGACGATCGCGCCCACCCGGGCCAGGGCGCGGCCGCGCTGGGCGGGGACGGGGACGCCGAGCAGCGACATGGTGCCGCTGTCGGCTCTGGCCAGGCCGAGCAGAACCCGGATCAGGGTGGTCTTGCCCGCCCCGTTCGGCCCCAGGTAGCCGAACGCGGAGCCCCGCGGTACGAGCAGGTCCACGTTGTCGACGGCGGCCCGGGTGCCAAAGCGCTTGGTGAGCCCGTGCACCTCGACAGCCCAGTCGCCAGCCTGGCGGGGAACGGGCTGCCCGGCACGCGGATGCGGGCTGTCGCCATATCCGGAAATAGTGGTCATGGGTCACTTCCTAGATGAGTCGCTGGCTGGTGCCACGGTCTCTGACCATTGGCCCGCGTGTCTGCGGCCACGGGAACGAAACCGGTTCATCCGCAAGGATGAATCCGGGGCCACCTCACGGCTGATGCACATGGCCTGGCCAGGCGATACGTTCGGTCCATGCAGGCAGTTCGGCGCTTCGCGGGCGGTGACCCGGGCATGATCGTGGATGCCGGGATAGCGATCGCCGGGGCCGGGCTGACCGCCGTCGCCGCATGGGACCCGGCCGGACTGGCCGGCACCACGATCGCCGGGCCGCCGTGGCTGCTGGCGCTGCTGCCCCTGCTCATGGGCGCCGCGCTGGCGCTGCGCCGCCGCGCTCCGCTGCTGATGTGGATAGGGATATGGGCGGGCATAGCGCTGCAGAACCTGATCACCAGGCACCCGCCGCAGGGCCCGGAGTTCTTGTTCGTGCTGTTCGCCGGCGGCTACTCACTCGGCGCGCACGCCAGCCTGCGCCGCGGCGCCGCCGGACTGGCCGTCACCGCCCCGGCCATGGCCCTGATCAGCCGTCTGGGCGGCGTCGGCATGGGCCTGTCCGTCATCCCGATCCTGGCCTTCTGGCTGGCCGGCGTGCTCGTCCGCGCCCGCAGGCGGGCCGCGGCCCTGGCCGGGCGGAACGCGGCGCTGCAGCGGCAGGCCGAGCAGGCCGCAGCCACCGAGCGCACCCGGATCGCCCGGGAACTGCACGACATCGTCGCCCATCACCTGAGCGTGATCGTGCTCCAGGCGGCCGGGGCCCGGGCATCGGGAAAGGCCGCCGAGGCGACCCTGGAGAAAATCGAGAACAGCGGACGGCAGGCGCTGGCCGAGACCCGCCGCCTGCTGGGCGTCCTGCGCGACACCAGCCAGGAGACCGGGCTCGCCCCGCAGCCGGGCATCGGGGAGCTGGACGCGCTGACCGCCAGCGTCCGCGCCGCCGGGCTGCCGGTGAACCTGGTCATCGACGGTGACCACGCGGCGGTGCCCGCGGCCGTGGACGTGTCGGTCTACCGCATCGTCCAGGAGTCGCTGACCAACGTCCTCAAGCACGCCGGCCATGCCCGCGCGGATGTGACGATCGGCTGCGCGGATGAAGCGGTCACGATCGAGATCACCGACGACGGAACGAGGGAGCCCGGTAACCGGGTCCCGGCCGGCGGGCACGGGCTGGCCGGGATGCGCGAGCGGGCCGCGATATTCGGCGGTGAGTTCCACGCCGGGCCGCGGCCCGGCGGCGGGTTCGCCGTGCGCGCCCGGCTGCCGCTAGAAGACCCTCTGCCGCACGGCGACGGGCTGCCGTGATCAGCGTCCTGATCGCCGATGACCAGGACCTCATCCGCGAGGGCCTGCGGATGCTGCTGGAAGCCGAGCCGGACCTGACCGTCGCCGGTGAAGCCGGCACCGGCAGCCAGGCGCTGGCCCAGGCACGGCTCCTGGACCCCGACGTGATCCTGATGGACGTCCGCATGCCCCAGATGAACGGCATCGAGGCCACCACCCGGCTCGTCCAGGCCGGATCCCGGGCCCGGATCCTGATGCTGACCACCTTCAACCTGGACGAGTACGTCTACTACGCGCTGAAGGCCGGCGCGAGCGGCTTCCTGCTCAAGGACGCCACCCGCGAGCAGCTGACCGGCGCCGTGCGCGCGGTATCGGCCGGCGAAACCCTCCTCGCCCCCGCCATCACCCGGCGGCTGATCGAGGACTTCTGCCGCGGACCCGCCCCCGGCGCCACGGCCGCCACCGCATCCGGGCGGCTCAGCGAACGCGAACTCGGCGTCGTGCGGCTCGTAGCCCAGGGCCTGTCCAACGCCGAGATCGCCGCCAGGCTCTACCTCAGCGAGGCCACCGTCAAGAGCCACATCGCCCGCATCCTCGCCAAACTCGATCTGCGCGACCGCGTTCAGATCGCCGTCCACGCCTACGAACACGGCATCGTCAAGCCCGGCCGCGGCACTCCGCCACCCGCCCAGAGGGCGGAGAGTAGTAGCAATAAGGGATGGACGGGTGAGGAAGGCGGCTGACTCTTCCAGCGGACGCTACAGCTGCTCCTTTTGCTGGCCTGGCCACCAGGATTGTTGGCTTAGAGCGCCCGGCAATAGGGCGCTGGATCAGGGAGCGGCGATCCAGGCGGCGGTCCGGCAAGGCCGAGCGAGCCCGCATAGCGGAGCTATGCGGGCGAGTGAGAACGCCGCCGGTCGTCGTCTGAGCGCCGCGAGCCCGGCAGTCCTATTGCCGGGCGCTCTTAATCGCCCCAGACCACGCTCGCGGCAGCCGCAGTAGCGGTGATCACCGACAACACTGCGGCGAGGCCGCCCGCGAGTATCCAAAACCGGATGTGACGGAGCATGGCGGACCTCCTCCACGCGCAAGCGCGTCAGCACCCCTGACTGGGCCGGACCCTCACGCGCGTTCCGATCGCTAGCGTACCTGGACCTCGTTACGTCAGGCTCCGGGCAGGTGGTATGCCAGGAGCGGCACCCAGCGGATGCTGGGCACGCCCAGACCCAGGACTGGATCAAGCTGCACCCATTGCGCATTGTCATGGGAGACCGATGGCGACATTTGCCAGTGGCGTCCTCGATGTTTTCCACCCGGGGTTTTGGCGTGCCCTTTGGTTCGTGGGTACTGGGCGGGATTAGGTGCTGACTCCGCTGAGCACGGCTGCCGGGAGTTCGGGCGACGCAACGTTATGAGGAAAGGATTTCGATGTTGGAGACCGACGGCCGTTAACCGAGCGGGAATCCACGTCGCGAGTGCCGCCGGGCCGGGGGTGAACTGCCTTGGCGCACAGCGCTCCGGCTGGAATGCGCGCGGAACACCGGCCGGTCCCGGCCGCTCCCCCGCCGCCCGGGCCGGGCGTGGCGGGCCAGTGGCCGTTGCGGAGCTTCCTCGAACTCGGCGCGCTGCCCGGGGCTGTCCCGTGCGCGGCTGCACGCCCGGCAGCTGATGTGGGAATGGGGGCTGACCGGGTTGTGCGACGACGCCGAGCTCCTGGTGTCGGGAGCTGGTCACCAGCGCGGTCGCGCGTCCCAGCCCATGGCGCAGGTCCTTCCGGTGCGGCTGTGGCTGCTGCGCGACAAGCCGCGCGTGCTGATCGTGGTCTGGGACGGTTGCCCGCAAGCGCCGGTCCGCATCGACGCTGACGGCGTGGCGGAAAGCGGCCGGGGGCTGTTGCTGGTAGAAAGCATCAGCGACCGGTGGGGCTCGTACCCCACACAGGCGACGGGCGGGAAAGAGGTGTGGGCAATGACGGCGGCGGGGTCGTGACGGCCACGGGTGAGCCGGTGCCTGGCTCACCGTCATGACGGTGATGACCAGCTTGTGGCGTAAAGGACTGCTGTCGCGGGCCAAGGACTTACTGGACGGGCACCCGCGGGCCTGGTGGTATGAGGCGCGCGTCACCCGCGAAGATCACCTGGCCGCCGTGGTCCGGCACACCCTGGCCTGCGCGTCTGACCCCACGGCCGTGCTGTATCGTGCGGTTTCACCCGCTGCCGACGGGTAGTTCGGCGAATCTGGCTTCTGCGGTGATCGTCCGGAGTGTCAACCTGGCGGATAGTTGGGTATCACCTACCCTGGTGGACGTGTCATGTGATGTCTGTGTTTGCACAGGAAGGGGTTCCAGCGTCGTCCGCAGAGAGGTGGTGAGCTGAGATGGCTTTTATAAAGAATCTTTTCAGCACAAATGGCCTATTAATCGCGATCTACATTTTGATCGGTGTCTTCGTCAACACGACGCCCCCGCATCTGCCGACGACGACATTCAGCGTATTGTCGCTCCATAGCTGGGTTCAGTACTTCATCTCGGTCCTCTTCTGGCCGCTCAGCTTTTGGCATCCCGCCTTCACAGTGGGTAAATGGGTGGGCTGAGAACGCTAGTGGTCTGTAAGCGGGGTCCTTTGAGCGAACGCCTGGGCGACGTGCAGCCAAAGAAGACTCGGCTTACAGACCACTAGGACGGCTTGGCTCGGCAACAGATTTCGTGGCAGCTGTTGCCATAACTCGCTACATCGACAGCCCTGGCAGCACAGGAACGACCGCAAATCAGGCGCCGCCGCGCCCTTTCCCGGGGAGCTGTTGCCGGTCGCCGCCCAGCCCCATCTGCTTGCCCAGGCGGAGCTGGCGGCTGCCGCCACCGCAGCGTTTGCAGTTGCGGAACGAGTACGTGTAGAAGACCCCCTTGTGGCGCCCGGTGCCCTTGCAGGCGGGGCACCGGCGTAGCGGGTGCAGCCGCAGCGATACGAAGTACCCGACGCCAAACAGGCCAGCTATTACGACCAACCACCCCATGCAGTCAGAGTGTAGCCAGGCATTTGTCCATACTCCGGCGATATCGGGAATGTCGTGGGGCCCGGTCGCGCGGAACTAGCCGGAAGGACACTGCTGGCCGACCACCACGACCGCCGATGTTCGCAGCATTGGCTTTCTGGTCAGTGGTCGCAGGTCAGCGGGTCCAGGGCGGGGTGATCCAGGAGCCATCGGGCATGATTCCGGCGAAGCCGACGCTGGTCGTGACCCACGCGGTCACGGGCTCGCCGGCGGGATTACCGACGTCGAAGCTTGAGCCCGCCGGGACCAGGATGACATCGCCCGCGGCGGCTTCTTCGGTGTGGCCGTCGATGGTGGCGCGGATGGTCCCGGTGAGGACGTACAGCACCTCCTCGCGGGTGACGTGATGCGGCGCGCCGTGAGCGTGGCCGGGAAGCTCGAGGCGCCAGGCGCACAACTCCCTGCTGCCGCCTGCCGGGCTGGCATAGGAGACGAAGCTCGTGTCGTTCAGCTGGTGGACGACGGCCTGGGCGGGGTGGATGACGGGCACAGGAGACTCCTCGATATACGCAATTACCTTGCCTATATGTTCAAGCTACTTGCCTAATCTGTCAAGCTGAAGCCATGCACGACGATGACGCCCAGTCCCTGGCCTTCGGGCTCCTCGCGGCCAGCCGCGCGCTGATCGACGGCATCTCAGCCGGGGTCCGGGCCCGCGGATTCGACGACCTGCGCCCAGCGCATGGCTTCGCCTTCACCCGGCTCGCCGCCGGCGGCGCCAACATCAGCCAGCTGGCCGGGCACCTGGACATCACCCGGCAGGCCGCGGCCCAGCTCGTCGACGAACTCGCCGCCAAAGGCTACGTCCAGCGGCACCCCGATCCGGCCGACGCCCGGGCCCGCCTGATCACGCTCACCGACAAAGGCCGGGCCTGTACCCGAGCCGCCGACGCCGCCATGGCCGACACGATCCGGCCCTGGGCGGCCGCGCTCGGCGAACAGCGCCTGCTCGCCCTGCGGGACGACCTCATCCGGCTCGCCCCGGACGGCCCGCTCCGGCCCATATGGTGAACCGCAGCATGCTCAGGGCGCCGGCCCCCGTGGCTGGAACGCTGGCCGGCCCAGCCCGAGCCGTGGCTGGAGCGCTGGCCGGCCGCTCTCGAAGAAGCGCTCAGCGGGTCGCAGGCCAGTCATAACTTGTGACCTGACCGCCTGCGATGGTGATGGTCGCGGCCGGGGTAACGCGGTCGCGCCAGATCGTGTACGTGCCGGGAGGAAGCAGATCGTAGATGGCCGCGTAACCGATGCCGCTGCCCCCGTGTCGCTCACGGACCCAAGCGTGTCTCCGCCGGGCCGGCTCGCGCTCCGGGCTGATCTCGATTTCGCGGCCGGCCAGGTCCGCCGGGGCGCGCAAGACGAGTGCGCCGGTCTCAGCACCGATCTCAAGCACGACGGCGCCGGCCGCGGTGGCACCGTGTTGTGTTTCAGTCACGTGAATGTCCTTCTGCGCTCACGGCGGTCGCCGCCAGGGGCACCGATATGGTCGATGGCCTGCTGCGGGCGGGGCTGGTCCCGATCAGGCCGGCGCTAGCAAGTCCCCCGCCGCGCGCCAGCGCCGGCCTGTCCGCGGGAGGCGGATCAGGACGGGTTGTCGAACCCGCCGTACGGCACACCGAGATACGGGAACTGGCTCAGGAATGGCGCGCTGACGCTGTCTGGCCCGAGGCCATCGGTGACCGCGCCCGCGGCCTTGTCCGGCGTGAACGTCTGGTCGACCAGCGGGAACGTCAGCCCGGCGATCGCCCGCAGTTCGACGGTGACCACGTCGTCGAACACTCGCCGCCCGTTCGGGAACCCGGCCAGGTCTCCGCCGACCACCCCGAGGATGTTCGGATTCGCCGCCGGTTTGATGGCCGTATTGAGTCGCAGCATGTCGGCCAGCACCGGGCCGGTGTTGTTCTGGAAGCCGGTGATGATCCCCGCCGGGATCCCGGTGAGCAGGATCGCCTCCAGGTCGGCGCGCGGCTTATCCGACTTGACGAGCGCGGCCAGGTTGGGGAACACGCCCGGGTAAAGCACTGGCAGCAGGCCGGCCAGTTCGGGGTTGGCGTAATAGTGGGCGAATTGCTTGTCGTCGGCTGGCGGCCGCGTGTTCCACCGGTCCTTGTCCCCGAGCGCGATGATGACCTCGTTGATGAGCGGGTTGCCGAGCCTTGACACCTGGCGGAACGGGCCGCTGTCCAGGTTTTCGCCTTGATCGGCGTCCCATAGCCGGACCCGCTGGCGGCTCGCGGTCGTCCATATGCCGATCACCGAGCGCGGGTCGGCCTCGCCGCTGGCGCCGCTGCGCACCAGGTCAGTAGCGGGCACCTGGATGGCGATGGAATGCACGTTGAGGTGGTTGGTGGCGTTCACCCCGGGCGCGGGTGTGGTGAACACGTTCATCCCGAACTGGTTGTGCAGTTGCTCGAATGGCCGCAGGTTGGCCAGGTCGAAGATCGACCCGAGGTCCACGTAGAACCCCTCCGCGCGCTGCCCGGCGAAT
>Ga0070717_10001250_pt1 | contig 17327 bp, 13 predicted proteins | sample LARL113metaG_FD_71366 | JGI IMG/M metagenome (GOLD analysis project Ga0070717, IMG submission 71366) | Corn, switchgrass and miscanthus rhizosphere microbial communities from Kellogg Biological Station, Michigan, USA - LAR L11-3 metaG | ecosystem: Host-associated > Plants > Roots > Rhizosphere ... | reverse complement strand
ATGACTTCCTGCTCTCTGGCATATTCTTCCTTTGGGATAGTTGAATTCATCATCGCATCGGCAAGGATAGAAATTGCCTCGTAAGCACCTATAGAAGGAATATCAATCCAAAAAACTGTGCGGTCATACCAAGTATAGGCATTAATGTGGCCACCCAGGTCCTGGACCTGTCGGGCAATATCCCCTACTTCTCTTGTAGTGGTACCTTTGAATAGCATGTGTTCCAGGATATGTGAGAGGCCCGCTCCCATCCACTTTCCTTCGTCAACACTGCCGGTAGCACAAAACACCTGCACACTCGCCACAGGGGAACTGTGGTCCTCGTCTGTGATGAGAGTCAACCCATTAGGGAGAGTATAGATGCAAGCTTGTGGAGAAGGAAGAGTCGGGGGGATCCTGGCAACAGAACTCGTGGTAGTCATAAGGAGAAAAATACTCTTCTGCAGGAGGAAGGAAAAAAATTGTCTACGCAAGATGTATAGTATAACCGGATTCTATGAGCAGAAGACTGGAAATGGAGCAAAAAGAGACTTGTTCACTTGGCCGCTTTTTTCTGAAATCCAAGGGGGGCATAAAAGCCTTCCTGAAGAAAAAACCTCTCCCTGAAATATCCACAAGGTGTGTCTGTATCTTTCCACTTTGGCTATGAATCTGGCGTTGTTTTTTATCAGGGAAAGGGATTCCAACGTCCTCGTGGAAAATGCGGTCGAATGGCTCTTTTTAAATCCTCGACATTTCGGTTCAGCCAGTTCGGATCCCCTTAATTCCCAGAAAACACAACCTCCTTGGACATAATAAGATCCCTCTAACAGCTATCTCAATAGCTAGATTTCCTAACTGCTGTCAAAGAAGTCGTATACACTCTCAAGTCTTCATGAAGCCTCCCTCTTCTTGCCGCTTTGCAAAATCAAAAGACCGTGGGAACGATTGTATCCCTCCGGCTTTCTAAGAACTTTTCCATGTACAAGTTCGTTCCATTCAAATGACACTCCAATCTCCAGCGCTGTTTTACTTGGTTATTAGCTGACCTCCTGACAGTTTGTGCAGCTCAGCTCCTATCTATCTCATGACTTGAGCCTAATTTCTGGAATCCTTCTTTTCTGGACCGGCCTTTTCCCGGAAGATAGACGTTTTACTTTGCCTCCTGTCTTGGCGATCAGGATTTTGATCCGGTCTCTGACTCGCTTGGTAGCGGATAAGTCTCTCCACCGGCACTACACATAAGGGAGGTGCATCCCTCTTCTAATGCCCTTCACTTGACCATAGGGCAGGAGGGCTCCTCCAGAGTAGCATGGAATACCCCTTTGAGAAATAGAAAGTTTGGGACCCCATTATCCTTTTTGAACTTTTTCTAGGCGTATATGATCACAAAATCACAAAAGCCACAGCCCATGGCCGTTTAGCTGCTTCAGCAGTGTGATGCGTTTAGAATACTCTGTCTGCACTCCATCCGTAATTTTTCCTTCGCCCTTACTTCCTTTTTTCGTCTCAAAACCCAAGAGAGCTCTACAGAGAACTCTGTGAAAAAGTCCCTACTGCATTCTGTTGTCACAGCCTTTGGGCTTCTAAGCTTTACTATACCTGTCTATCTCCTTCCTGGTGGACATGCTATTTCTATCTTCTGCCACAGGGGTAAGAAAGATTCCACCAGAGATGGAATTCTTTCCTTTTTGGAAACTCAAGCCTACTGGGATGGAGACAGCATGAGCGGGGAGCCATGCATAGTTTTGAACCTCACTCAACAAATGATCTTTTACTACAAGGGGGGCCAACTAGTTGGGATTACACCAGTTTGCACAGGAAAAGAGGACTACAGCACACCCACAGGAATTTTTCACGTGATGCAAAAGGACACGCACCACGTCTCCAGTTTGTATGGAGACTTTGTAAGCTCCGATGGAGAAGTAGTAGTTGCCAACATTAGTAGCCGACACATTCCCCCTTACGGAAGTACTTTTCGTGGAGCCTCTATGCCTTTTTTCATGCGCCTGTACGGTAGTGTTGGAATCCATGGTGGACTTCTTCCAGGAGTACCAGATTCGCATGGCTGCATCCGGGTTCCCAGTAAGATGGCTGAAATCTTTTTCCAGAACACCCCATTAGGAACGCCTGTTAGTATCGTGCGTAAATGAAACCCACAACCACAAGCGAAGGCCCCCCTATGCGCAAAGAAGAAGCGTATGAACAGCAATTTGTAAAGGGACGGCTCTTTTTAGAGACAGGAGTCCTTACCATAGACCATGGACGCAATCCGCAGGCGCAATGAATGCAAACGGATGAATCCATCTGCGTCGGACTGATTATAGGTCTCGTCAGCAGGGCTGCCACTTTCCATGGTGGCAATGTGGGGGCTATAGAGGCATAGGGCGCTCTTTCTTCCGGCCGCGATGATATTGCCCTTATAGAGCTTAAGCCGCACTGTACCAGATACGTGTGTTTGTGATTCAGTTATTAAGGCTTGGATGGCTTTCCGCTCAGGAGAAAACCAAAAGCCGTTGTACACAAGAGCGCTGTACTTAGGGACGAGGGAATCTCGCAGATGCATGACTTCTCTATCCATGGTTATGGACTCTATCTGGCGATGTGCAAAGTGCAAAATGGCACCGCCCGGAGTTTCATACACGCCACGACTTTTCATACCAACAAAACGGTTTTCCACCATGTCCACCCGGCCAATTCCATGTTTGCCTCCGAGCTTGTTAAGTACACGCATAACCAAGAGCGGACTGAGAGTCACACCACTATTCTCCTCGTGTCCCATATGAAATAGAGTCTCTTGTAATCCTGAGTAGGCCAAGCCAACACAGTTGCCTCTTTCGAAAATGAGCTCCAAGGTTTCTGTGTAATCAGGAGCATCCTGCGGAGAGATACTCAAGCGAAACATATTCCTATTGCTGTCTGCTGAAGCATCAATCCAAGGGTCTTCTAGGATACCTCCCTCGTAGCTGATATGCAGCAAGTTGCGATCAGTAGAATACGGTCTTTCCAGAGAGACGTGCACCGGAATTCCCTCCCGCTTTGCGTAGGCGATCAGCTCTGATCTCCCAGGGAATTGGCTGCGAAAACGTTCATCCCGCCACGGGGCAATGACCTTTAGATTAGGTGCCAACGCCGCAACTGCTAACTCAAAACGAACCTGATCGTTCCCCTTTCCTGTAGCTCCGTGGGCGACAGCCTGCGCTCCTTCTTTAAGCGCAACTTCCACCATGCGCTTAGCAATAAGTGGGCGTGCAACACTGGTCCCCAAGAAGTATTGCCACTCGTACAGAGCACCTGCTTGTATAAGTGGGAAGATATAATCCCTTGCAAATTCTAGCTGTAAATCCTCTATGTAGCACTTGCTCGCTCCAGTCCGCATGGCTTTTTCTACCAGCCCTTTCAGCTCTTCTTCCTGCCCTACATCTGCACAAAAAGCGATGACCTCGGCACAATATGTCTGCTTTAGCCACTTAAGAATAACGGACGTATCCAGGCCTCCTGAGTAGGCCACTACAATCTTCATCGTTCGTTTTGCTCACACATAAAAAGCTTCTAGAAGCCTATCCGTGTTCTACCAGCCAAAAGAAACTTCACGACACTCACTACCTTCAAATCCGACACACGCTAGGGGGAGTCTCTCTAAAGTAGAGCAAGGTGGCAAGGTTTTTTGCAGAGTAGAATAGCGAGGTCCCATTTGTGCCTAATGAACTAGCAAATTGTAGTAGGCATCTAGCGGAGTGTTCTATCCAATCCATGAAAAGAAGCCGCTCCTATGATAACTTAAATATCTTCCTTTTCACACTCACCCGGTTCCACTAGTTTCTTCCTGTGGATGGTGTTTAATCGCGCTACTCAGAGTTGTTATTCTGTCCAGCCGTAACAATTTTGATCAGGGACTACTAATTTCATGGGGTTGATTTCTGAAGAAACCATCCGCCAAGTGGTGGCTGCTAGTGACATTGTGGAGATAGTAAGCTCCTACTTCCCGTTAAAACGTTCTGGGAACGCTTGGCGGGCTCTCTGTCCATTTCACAAGGAGAAGAACCCTTCCTTCTACATTAACCCCACTCGTAGGATATTTCACTGCTTCGGCTGCGGAGCAAGCGGTACCGTCGTTCGGTTTGTTATGGACTTTGAACAGATTGACTTTCCTGCTGCTGTACAGCAGCTTGCAAAAAGGGCAGGAATTTCTTTGGAACTTAAGAAAGGTGGATACTTCCAAAGCGAACGCACGCGCCTCCTATTGTTTCATGCTGAGGCTACCCGTTGGTTTCATGCCAACCTGCTTAAGAAGCACCCAGAATCTGCACGAGCACGCCAATACTTAAAATCTCGCGGCTTTTCTAGAGAAGCCGTGCTTAGATGGAAAGTCGGTTATGCTCCCGCCTCCTGGAACGCTTTTTCAAAATGGGCAATTTCTCAGAGGTTTTCATATCAAGAGCTGCTCCGTTCTGGGCTTGTTGTTCAAGGAAGGAAATCCTCTGGCCTTTACGATCGTTTTAGGGACAGAGTCATGTTTCCTATCCACAACGGTCTAGGGGAGGTTATCGCCTTCAGCGGCCGCATTATAGGAGAAGCCTCTTCTGAGAATAAATATTTGAATTCTCCAGAGACGCCTCTCTTCTCCAAGAGAAGAATTCTTTTTGGGATGGACAAAGCTAAGCATGCTCTGATTGAATCTGGGGAGGCTGTCGTATGCGAAGGACAAATCGACCTCATCTCTTGCTTTGAAGCAGGTATCTGTAACGTTATCTCCACACAGGGTGTTGCGCTTAGCCAGGATCAGGCGCGTCTCCTTAAGCGCTATGTAGAGCGGGTGTTGCTCTGCTTTGACGCTGATCGTGCTGGGGAACGGGCTATTGAGCACTCTCTTCCCTTCCTTTTCTCCTGTGAGTTGACCGTCAAAATTGTCCGCGTCCCGCGTGGAGAGGATCTTGATTCTACCATTCGGCAAATAGGCCCAACGGCTTTTCGAAATTTGCTTGCCAAAGCTCCTGATTACTTTGATTTTGCCATTGAGCAAGCCGACAGGGACGGGTCTTTATCCGACCCTGCAGGCCGGGTTGCTCTGCTTCGTAAGTTTGCTTCACTGTTTACTTGGATTGAAACTCTGGCTTTACGCGAAGCGTTCTCCATAAGGATTGCGTCTCGTCTTGGTATTTCCTTGCAAGCTTTTGCACAACTCCTTGCCAAAAATATTCAATGTAGGCATCTCCAGAATGAAGAAGTTGCCTCTCCTCCTACTTTGCTTCTTCTAGAAGAAGGTCCTAAACTACTCTGCCGGCTCGCGCTTTTTTCGCTGGAGGTGCGAAGATGGCTCTCGAAACAAGCCTCTCCCTCTGTCCAACAGCTTTTTCCCAACATCCCGCTCTTGGAGAGAATTCTAACCAGTAAAGTCGTGTTGGATGATCCATTGTCATTTGGAGCTTTCTTAGAGTCTCTTAACCCTACCGAGGCAAGTACGGTTTTAGCATGGGACTTGTGTAAGAAAATGCCGGACACTCCCCTTTCAACTGCTACGGACTGCTGGTGGGGAATAGTACGCCACCATCTAAAGGCAAGACAGGAGTTTACGCGGATCAAGTTAAAGAGTGTTCGCCCTAACAGCGAGGAACATCGTGTCCTGCAAAAAGAATTCCTTGATCTCCAGCAGCAGCTACAGGATATTTCGCCACCCTTCCAGGGTGCGACCCATGAATAGAAAAAAGGCCATCGGGATTGAAGACTACTCCTAAACTCTCTAGATCTAAAACGATAAAGAACAAAACGCCTGAGTCATACACCATGGACCAGCCCTTACTGAGTGCCTCTACGGGGTATAGGTCACCTGGTTCCAGAAGTGTGAAGACCCGTCGGCAAACCAGAATTGAGGCGCATGCTAAGGCAGCTGGGAAAGATAAGGATAAGCTTGTCGTGAGAAGTACAGCACCAGAACCTTTGGCTTGTCCTAAAGAAGACCTCCGTAAGTTTCCCCACATCGCCAAGGGAAGAATAGCAAGTACCAAGACCAAGGGCAGTACCCTTACGGATCCCTCTTCTTCTGCAGCAAAAAAATCCTCCAAGGGGAAGCACTCTGCCGAACAAGCAGTGCAAAAAACCACCACCGCATCCGTCAGAAGTTCTGCTAAAGAATGTCTGCATCCAGAAAATAGTCCGCCGTTCAGCAGTGATAAGCCGCTTTCCATTTTGCCTTACCAAACCGAGATGGGTGGTGTCCAAGAACAGCAAAAACTCCTTCAAGAAAAGGTACGCGAGTTGATTAAGCTTGCCAAGGAACAAGGATATATCACTTACGAGGATCTTGATGAAGCTCTCCCTAAGGGAGCGGTTCATGATCCAGAGAATTTTGAATCCGTTGTTGGGCAATTGCGTGCTGTGGAGATTGATATCATCGAATCTTCTGAAGTGGATCGCGTTAAGGAAAAAAAAGATCCAGACGAAGAAGAGGAAAAACAGGACAGCAAGCTTGATATTCTTGATGATCCAGTACGCATGTATCTCAAACAAATGGGGCAAGTGCCCCTGCTCACGCGTGAACAAGAGGTAGAAATCTCTAAACGTATTGAGGAAGCTGAGATGAAAGTACAAAGTATTTTGTATCGCTTCGGCTTTACTGCAAAAGCTCATCTGGATCTTGCTCAAAAATTAATGGAGTCCCGAGAGCGCTTTGACCGCGTCATTCTAGACAAGAAGATTGAGAGCCGAGAGCGTTATATGAAGGTGCTGCCAAGGCTTTGCCAGCAAGTCTGCAAGCAAGCTGAATTAGTTTCCAGCATCTACCAGACCAAGATTTCTGGGCATAGCCATCCAAGTCTGCAAGACCGGAAAAACTTCGAGAAGAACCTAGCCCTCCTTAAGAGATTATACCCGAGATTTTATTTTAAGCAGAAAGTTGTAGAGGATTTTGTTGGCCTTGCTGATGAGACTCATCGCTCACTTTTCTGTCTTCATCATGGTGAGGTCACGTCAACGGAGCACTATAACGGCAACGCCTCTGAGCACCTGGGATGTATCCAAGAGCTTGAAATGGCAAGCTGTTTCTGGCTAAGCCCAGAGGAGTTTTCTGTGCGGTATGCCGAGTTGAAACAATGGCATCGGAAAGCGTTGGCGGCAAAAACTGAAATGGTGGAGGCCAACCTCCGTCTGGTGATTTCCATTGCTAAGAAATACACGAACCGCGGACTTTCCTTTCTTGATCTCATTCAGGAAGGAAACATGGGCTTAATGAAGGCGGTAGAAAAATTTGAGTACCGACGCGGCTACAAATTCTCTACCTACGCTACCTGGTGGATTCGGCAGGCTATTACGCGTTCAATTGCCGATCAAGCCCGTACGATTCGTATTCCAGTACATATGATCGAAACGATTAATAAGCTCATTCGTGTGCAAAAACAACTCGTCCAGGAGTATGGGCGTGAACCCACTCCCGAGGAAGTTGCTGAAGAAATTCAGCTCCCGGTTGAACGTGTGCGAGCCGTCCTTAAGATGTCCCAGCAGCCCATCTCTTTGCAGTCCCCAGTGGGGGATAGTGAGGATACTAGTTTTGGTGATTTTATTGAAGATAAGAGAGCTGAAAACCCTGCCGACATGGCTGCAATTGTCCTACTTAAAGATAAGATTAAAGACGTATTATCAACATTAACCGAACGCGAGCGGCAGGTCCTTGAGCAAAGATTTGGGCTGACGGATGGGTATAGCCGTACCTTGGAAGAAGTAGGCCGCCAGTTTAACGTGACGCGTGAACGGATCCGCCAAATTGAAGCAAAATCTCTGCGTAAGATGCGTCATCCTACTAGAAAGCGCCAGCTGGAAGGTTTCTTCGAGGCACAGGAGCTCTAATTCAAAAACGGGGAAGAATGCCATAAAACCCCTAGTAAAGAAAGTGTCTGGTAAAATTGGTTGGGTTGGTCGGTTCGTCTGGACTGACCGGTCGTTGCCTTGCGCATAGAGCTCGCTTCTTGGATTGTAGTCTCTATAAACATCAACTTGCCCCGCAGAAAAATCTAAACAGTCCCGTCTCTAGGAATGGTCAAGGCTTTCCTATTCGGGTGTGACCTTCTGAAGAAATCGAAACTTTCCGTTCCGGATATGCAAAAGCACCAGGGGTTTCCTTGGATCTCGACTTGCCTTAAAAGTAATTCGGCCACTTACTCCTTTGTAATCACGGGTTTCTGACAGCGCGTCCCGGACAGCCTGGCGAAACTTTTTCAGCTCTGAAACATCTTGGAAGTTAAGGTTTTGTGGATTATCAATCCTTGCACGCTCTATGGCATCGGCTAGGAGCATCAATGTATCGAAGGCGGTTACGGTAAATGTCATAGGTTCCTCCTCCTTGCCGTATTTCCTCTGGAAGTTTTGAACAAAGGATCGTACCACGGGATCGGGATCTTCGGCGGAGAAAGCACTCACAAAGACGGCTCCCTCAGCGGATTCCTTGGCTATCCGTATAAGGTCGGTAGCGTCCCAACCGTCGGCTCCAAACACGTCGAGCTTTACTCCCAAAAGTTGTGCCTGTTTCAGGCTGGTCGCGCAGTCCGTATAGTACCCAGGAAGAAACAGACAATCGGCTCCAGACTTCCTGATAGTAGTAAGCTGTGCCTGAAAGTCCTTGTCGCCGCCACTATAGGCTAGGTCTGCTACAATGCGTCCACCTAGAAGAACGAACTGTTTTTGAAAGCTATTCGCTATAGTCGTGCTGCTGTCTCTGCTAACGTCCATAAGGATTGCCGCATGACTCTTCCCCAAGGAACGCATATATTTTGCTACTACTTGTCCCTGCTGGCTATCACTGTAACTTGCACGGAAGACAAAATCTTTGCCTTGCGTGATCCTATCGTTAGAGGCGGCATTGGCAATTAAAGGGACCCGATGGCGCTGGGCAATAGGAGCGGCCTCTAGTGTACGCCCAGAGGACACTTCCCCAATAAGAGCCACTACACGGTCTCTGCCGATAAGTTCTCGAACAATGGCCGAAGTTTCTCCGGCTTTAGATTGGTTGTCTCGCACAATAAGTTTAATTGGATGTCGCAGTGGGATGCCTCTACTTTCTCTGCCTATTAGAATTCCGCCTTGGGCATTGATCCCATCACTTGCCATCTGGATTCCGATCATGGCATCTTGGCCAAAACAAGCTTCTGTTCCACTGAGGGATTGAAAAACTCCAATGCAAATGGGTTCTTGGAATTCTTTTTCATATTCCTTTGTCACTTTTTTCTGGCAGGACTGCAAAAAAAACGCACAGATAGTAATCCAGAGAGATGGCAAAAAGTGGAGTACTGTATGCTTCATACAATAGAGAAAGAAATGAAAAAACAAAGAGAACTCACCCCTGCTATAATACTACTGCGTATCCCTCATCACCTGCGGTGACCTTTCTCGCTGTGAGGAAAGAGGAGTCCATGTATGGTGTGTCACGCTTCCTCTCCCTTTTAGGTGTCGTTAACCATGCAGTGGCGCGCCATGCATGTCTTTTATATGCAAGCTCGTTAGTCGACAAATAGTTACAATTTAATAACTGACGGCTGGCTGCCCAATGACTTTGAGGGAATTTCCAAAGGAAAAAACGGGTTGGAAGCTTTTTCTTCCCCAACAGAGGTTATGGGGCCATGTCCAGGACATAAAAGTGTATGCTCAGGAAGGGAAAAGATACTTAATGTACAGGTTTGTAGAGCTTCCTGATAGGAAGAATTAGGCATACCTATGGAGCCAGCGAGAAGTGCATCCCCGACAAAAGCAGCCGAGTATTTTTGGTTTTGGACGGCATAGGTTACTCCTGATGGCGAATGTCCACAGGTGCATCGTGCTTCTATTACGAAGTCACCCATCAAGAACGTTTGTCCAGGCTGCAAAAGCTGCGTCCCTGGTAATTCCTCGGCAATCCACGCAGTAGTGCCAGTCTTCTCTACGATACGATCCAAATCGAAAACATGGTCACCGTGGGAATGGGTTAAGAAGAGAAATTTTAACTGTAGCTGATGTTTAACTAGGCAGTTAAACAGTCCAGAGGCATCTGACCCGGTATCGAATGCAGCTGCAGAGCGGGCTGCAGTGTCCCATATTAGGTATGAATTGACCAACGTGCCTGCAAAGTGCGTCTGAAATCGATGCCACCCCTCTGAAGGAGGGGGGATGTGAGGATGATACTCATTACGATGAATAGATAGCAACCGGTTCGGATGAAGTTGTAAGGCTGTGGCAACAAGCTGCAAACTCAACTCATCTCCTCCTTCACCATTTAGCAAGGCGTTGACGTGCTCTAAGAGTAGCCCGGTCCTATCTGCTAGTTCTGCCGGAGAAAATTTTAGGCCGCGCATAGCCTTACACAAAATATCACTGGAAGAGTCCTCAAGAGGCTCTATAAGCATAGAGAACTGATGATCACATGTAATGCGTCTTGAATGTCAAGCTTGAGCACGCTCTTCTAAGGACAAAAAGTCCTAAAGACTCCCCGATAAAAAGTACATTGGTCGAAATTATTCGACAGCCACCGCTTTGCAGCCAGCAATGCAATCTTTGGTTGTTCTGCTGACAATTGTTTCTATCCAAGCGAGTTGCTTCCTCCATTAGTCTGGGGAAGAGCTATCTCCAAATTTAGATGTGAGTAGGCGGATGTTACCTCTTTTACTTTGCGCTCCCTCCATAAACAGCTAGCTCAAATGCGCCATAGGAAGCGCGCGTACAGAGGCACCATACTTGCCCCTGTTGACCATTGACATTCCCTTTAATAGAGAATGAGAGGAGAATATAAAGCCAACGTCAAATAGGCGACAGTCTAGGCTGGACTATAAGGTACAAGAGATAACGGCAGATCAGCGGATCTGCCACTCCAGAAAATGAGGCAGTCGTGGTAATTCAACCTTGCTTTTCTCATCTTTTTTTCGATACGGATTTCCGTGTTTCCTTATTGCCTTCCCTCATCACTATGTATCACATATGTACCGTGGTTCGTTGCCGTTAGGTTCCCTAGCACAACTAGGGAAACAAAGCACCATATTCCTTGATTGAAATCTGACGCATTATCTTTGCACTCCCCACCGGAATTTTCCCCGGTAGAGAACCTGCGCGTTAAGGATTTGACGCGCCTTGTCGCTCCTGCCCAAATTAAAAAGGAACTTCCCGGCACCTTGGCTGCTCAGCATCTCGTCCTAGAAAGCAGGGAAGTAGAGCGTCGTATTTTGCGCGGTGAAGATCAGCGTATAATGGTCGTTGTTGGACCTTGCTCCATTCATGACACGCAAGCAGCTCTGGAATATGCCTCAAGGCTGGCTAAGTTAAAGCACAGGGTGTCCAGGCGCTTTCATATCATTATGCGTGTTTACTTTGAAAAGCCACGCACGACTATCGGCTGGAAAGGATTTATCAATGATCCTTATCTGAACGATTCATGCGACTTAGCACATGGCATTGCTTTGGCACGCAGGCTTCTTATCGACATCTTAGAGCTTGGGTTGCCAACAGGAACCGAATTTCTAGACCCTATTATTCCTCAGTATATCAGTGACTTGATCTCCTGGTCTGCTATTGGGGCTCGGACGACAGAGTCGCAGACCCATCGTGAGTTGGCTAGTGGTCTTTCCATGCCTGTTGGTTTCAAAAACAGCACTGATGGCAGCATTCAAACGGCCATTGATGCCATGCGTTCTGCTCGTATCCCACATAGCTTTTTAGGAATGGATCAGGATGGTCGTACTAGTATCGTCAAAACGACTGGTAACCCGGATAGTCATATTGTCCTTCGTGGTGGACGAGAAGGGTCTAATTACGAGCCACATCAAACTGCTGTCGCGGTCGAACTACTGCGTAGAGCCAACCTACCTCCTGCGATTATGGTGGATTGCAGCCATAGCAATTCAGGCAAAGACCCCTGCCGTCAACCTTTAGTTTGGAAGAATGTTCTGGAGCAGCGAGCTGCTGGAAGGAGGGATATCATAGGCATGATGTTGGAGAGTAATTTACACTCCGGAAGTCAGGCCCTGCCGCAAGACCTTTCTCAACTTCGGTATGGAGTTTCAATCACTGATTCTTGTATGGATTGGGAAACTACAGAGCGCTTGCTGCTTGCCAAATAATCTGATCTAGAAAAAATGAGCAGCGTCCATATACTAGTGACGTTGGATCTCGCTTGGTGCATCGCTTAGTTGGATCTTTCCGCGTAACTCGTTGACTTGTTGGAACCTTTCTCGAAGCATCTAGAGGTCAATGGGATAATCTCGGCCAGTCCTTTTTCTGTCAGTAACGCCTTAACTGGAAGGTCGTGTTTTTCTCTAGGGACACGCCCAACCAACTGCGCGGCATAACATACGCCTATGGTTTTTCCGACACAATCCGGACGTGAGAGGATTCTGTCATAATGTCCTCCACCTCGTCCGAGCCTCCCACCCATCGGATCAAAAGCTAACCCAGGAACCAGAATAAGGTCAATTTTCCCCAGGGGGAAGGGTCTCTTCGAATTGGGTTCTAGGATTCCAAGCGGCCCTAATGTTAGGTCCTCACGGGAGTGGATTGCCACTGGTTCGTAATGCAAATTCACTCTCTTAAGGCAAAAAATGCTCCTCTCCTGAAAGTTTACTGGTAAGAGATCCGGCTCGGAGATAGTAGGAGCAAACGCTAGCACGAAGCGGGAAGTGTTCCACACTGAAGAAGTGCGAAGAATGTCGCGTATCTTCTCCGAATGCAGTAGCAGAGCAGGACGACCCATCTGAGCCAAGATAACCTTTGCAGAGGCTCTCAGTTCCGCTTTCTGCCTATGGAGCCCCCCTTCAGGGCATACCCCACGCACAAGTTCTTCTAGCATTTCCTTCACTGTTAATTAGCTGAATAACTTCCCCCCTACAGAGAAGAGGCCCGCCGCAGTTGTCGATGGACAAGGCAAGTATTAGTTATACTGCTCAAGAGACCCTACCGAAGGATGCAAGACAGGGAAGATCGGAGAGGAAGCGCGATTCCACTCTGCTCAAGACCACAGCTGAGTATGCGGCTAGGAGAGGAATGGCGCAAGAGGAGTTTTCTAGGAGATATCCTTGTCCCAATCTTTGTTTGAAAGCCGACAAGGGTTGCAGCGAAGAGTCATCCGTTTTCCAGCTTTAACCGGGAACCAGATCCTAGATCTGTATAACCCGGATCGGTCATGCTTCCTTTTTAATTCAAACACTTGAGCACACAGCATCCTAATTAATTGATCCTAATTGGGCGAAATGGCTAAATTATTAATGCATACGGCACCCCAGTTTTGGGCTCAATGATCTGCCTTTTGTTGATTTAGTACTAGTAACTCATGCCCATTTTGATCATTTGGACCGCTGGACTTTACGGGGTATTGCTGCTGACCAACCGATCGTCGCGCCCACTAATGTTGGCAACTTGGTCCATGGGTTAGGATTGCAAAAATCCAGGAGTTAAGAACATGGCAGGTCCTAGCACGGTTTATTACAGATCACCTTAACGCCCGCTTTCCCACTGGAGCACGCGTGCTATAATGACACTCGTCGGGGATTTGGGGATTTGCTAATCGAGTATAGAGGACGTACCATTTTCGCTATGGCGATAGCGCCTATTTTGATGGGTGGACAGCGCTACGCCATCGAGTGCAGCACCCCCTCCATTGGGGCATGTCCCTACCACAGAAAAAATGTACACATGAATCCAGAGCAAGCGCTACAGACTTTTTCAGGAATTGGGAGCTCGGGTCTTTTACCCTATACACTATGGCACCTTTCGACTTAGGTATGAACCTCTAGAGGAAAACCTCTCACGCGCTTGAGGAAGCAGGCAATCAGGATTGGATTAGATGGCCAAATCAACGTCCTACCGGAAGGCCAACCAGCTGTTTTATCAGAACAGCGCCTGCTGGCATAACCTTCCAAATAAAGGTTGGCAGCTAACAATTTTGGTCACCTACCAAAAATTCCTCTCTTCCGTACTGTCCCCGCTTTCTTTTCGAGCTGGGGCAATGGGGTATTCCTAGTTAGATAAAGCTGGATTATGGAGAAAACGTTCTGAGTGGTCCAGTAAAGCGCCAAGCCGCTGGCGTAATTGTAACAGAATGCAAGGAAAATGAGTGGCATAAAGTAGAAAATCTTTTGCTGCAGCACATCACCACTCTTTGGACAAATGGCCATTTGCCATACCATTGTAGCTGCCATCAGAACAGGTAGCAGATTGATCGGAAATCCTAGCAAATGCAGTACGGTGTCTGGCTGAGAAAGATCGTGGATCCAAAGGAACGAACTATTTCGCAATTCAATGGAGGTACCTAGCACAGAGTAAAACCCGAAAAAAACTGGAATTTGAATCAGTATAGGAAGACAACCGCTAAAAGGATTTACGCCGTACTCACGGTACAGTTTCATCATTTCCTCGTTCGTCTTTTTGGGATCGTCCTTATATTTTTCTCGTAGTTCAGTAACTTTGGGTGCAAGTAGGGACATCTGCCGCATAGCTCGCGTAGCCTTATTCTGTAAAGGCCAGAGGACTAGTTTTATTAACAACGTTAGTGTAATAATGGCCCACGCGTAGTTTCCGAATACACCGTAGAGCCAGTTCATTGCCCAGAGCAACCACTCGCTGACAAACCTGAATAGTCCATATTGCAGGATACCGTCTTGTCCACCACCCATGACTTGTAGGCGGTTCAATTCCTTGGGGCCTGAGTAGATGAAAAAAGACCGTACCTCCGTCTTTCCAGGTGTTAGCCGAAATCCTGGTAGCTCTATCCCTCCCTTAATTCCGTATGACTCTAAATTGCCCTGCAAGGGCATCCGGCTTGCCCACACACCATCCCCTCCCGATGAACCGGACATTATAAGAAAGGTACAAAAGTATTGGTTGCTTACAGAAGCCCACTTAACAGAGGGAACTCTATGCTGGTAGAACTCAGCAGGCGCGCGTCTCTCAACCCCGAGGAGCGGAATTTTAGAGCCACCGAACCAGTCTACATCAATAGAAGTTAATTTACTGCCATTTGACCAACTAAATTGGGTATAACTCGGGAGATCACTGGAATGAATAGGAGCTGAGTTCCCAACGCTAATCCAATAGGAGGGCCAGCGGATATTAGAAGAGGTGGGATTGTAAAAGGTGATCTCAAGCCGGATTTTGTATTGATTGGACCAATCTTTATCGGGAAGTAGAAAAAAACGCTTAGTGATTTGTATACCATTCTCAGAGACCTTAGTAAAAGTTACGGAGCGTGCGACCCTATTAATTGACATCGCAAATCCCCCCATGATGGTTGTAGGAGTTATCCAGAGAGCCCCAATAGGAAGTTTAGAATCGCTGTTGAGTGAGATTGGCATGTGGTTGCCCCCTAAGTGCTTTTGGACGACAATTTTGGAAATTCCACCCAAAAAGCCAGTAAACCAGTAGTCTGCTATGGTGTTACGTAACATGGCAGTTTCGAAGGCAATCGGTGCGGAAGAAGGTGGAAGATGTGGAGGAGATGAGACTGAAGAGGATGAAGTAGAAGTTATCTGGGGGGACTTCTCCGAGTAGTCTTGTCCTGGGGCAAAGTTCCTGAGATAATACCACTCCCAAGTGATTAGACCAGTGATGGACAAAACAAGCCCGACCCAAGATTTACGGTCCATGCAATTTTGAAACAGAAACCTTAGAAGCCTTATGATGGGATTGCGGGATGGGATCATAGCCCCATCCGCCCCAAGGATGGCACTTGCAAATACGAAAGAGTGTTAATACCAACCCACGTAAAAGCCCGCACACCTGGATGGCCTCTATTGCATACCTGGAACAAGTAGGCTCAAACCGACACCCACAACCTGGACCCATAAGGATATGGAGACAAGGGGAAATAAGAAGGTGGTATCCCTTCAATACGAGCAAAAGAAATTTTCTCACGAGGAGGAAGGCGCAATCGACAGCCTGCGTGCAAGAAATAAACACTCCCTTTCCAGTGTAGGGAAAGTGATTGCACCTGCTCCAGACTGTGCTACTACCACCATCCAGTGGCAGAAAGAACCTTGCAGAGGAAGCTTGCGAAAAATCTCCCTCAGCCTACGCCGGAGGCGGTTCCTCACCACCGCACCTCCGATTTTTCTAGACACCACCAGTCCAACCCGTAAACCGTCGTGGCACGTATCCCTCCCCCTATCGTCCTCCGCCGTCAGATAGGAGATACGCAAGAAGGAAGAACGAATCGTCCTACCGAACTTTGTCACTCTACGAAAGTCTTTAGAGGAAGTTAACCGTGTAATCTTTGGTTGACTATGGGCGGTAGCAACTAGTTCTAAAACCTGACTCTCCACTTTAGGCTTTAGTATGCCGTTGATAGGGAACTTCAGCCCCTTTTGGCAACAAGCGTTTACGCCCCCGTTGCCGACGACTGCTTAAAATAGCCCGTCCTGCCTTTGTCTTCATACGTGCCCGGAAGCCAAACTGCCGCTTACGCGTGCGCTTGGATGGTTGATAAGTGCGTTTCATGAAAGGGAAATCGACAGGCTGCAGCCTGAAGACATTCTCATCTAGTGTCAACTTGGAAATCCCATGGATGAGAGAGAGATTTTTCTACAAAAACCACCCGTTCTGGTATCAAGAAACTTAGATGGGAGGAGAGGCAACATATATCTGTAGAGGTCGTTATAGCCGGCAGTCGGCTCGTTCGAAAAAGAGGTCGAGTGGTGTTGTGGGCCCTTATACCAAGCAAGCAACGAAATCTGGCAGGATCATTAGTCAATTTTTCGCTTGTTTTAGCTAACTTAGAACGCTGCCTCCAATTTATTTGCTCCAAGGAAAGGAGTCACAGCATCTTGGTTGCTCACGATACAAAGAGAAAATTTCTCGTACTACAGCCTTCCCAGCATCTCAACGACAAACCGCTGCCCAACTCTCTCAAACTTCTCCCGGGGGATAATCCCCCACACGGGCCACACTCCAACTCTCAGGAGACAAGGAAGACGGTAAACGATAGACTAATGGCACGTCCAGTAATCAATCCTGCCCCTGTATTACAAATCCCTCACTTACTCGGAAATCTCCTATGTAGCCGGTGCAGAGAAAACCTCCGACCGGGACAATCTGTAGGCCTGGAATTCATTTCCAGATGACCAAGCACCATGGCCCGGCGTCTCCTGGAGCGCCCAACTCGAGCTTGCAAACAAGAAGCAAGCTCCTCAAAAGCAGCCAATTGCTGTAGGGTCGGCGCATGTCGATTGAAATCTCCTACCAGACAAATCCCTATGGCAATATTGTTTAAGTGGTCACTTGCTACATGCCCACCATTGATCTGTTTCCTCCAGCGATCTCCAACCTCAATCTCCCCATTCCTAGATAGCCTGCCGTTGCCTATGACGAAGTGGTAGGCAAGTCCGTTTTTCATCCGGCGCACTCGCCGATGA
>Ga0070717_10001247_pt1 | contig 17345 bp, 11 predicted proteins | sample LARL113metaG_FD_71366 | JGI IMG/M metagenome (GOLD analysis project Ga0070717, IMG submission 71366) | Corn, switchgrass and miscanthus rhizosphere microbial communities from Kellogg Biological Station, Michigan, USA - LAR L11-3 metaG | ecosystem: Host-associated > Plants > Roots > Rhizosphere ... | reverse complement strand
GCCGCCCTATGACGATCCGCTCGTCATCGCCGGGCAGGGCACCGCCGGCCGTGAGATCGTCGAGGATCTGTCGGCACAAGGGTTGACCGCCGACGTTGTCGCCGTGACCGCGTCGGGCGGTGGGCTCACCGCCGGCATCGCGCTTGCGGTTAAGGCGCGGATGCCGCAGGCCCGCCTCTTTACCGCGGAGCCCGAGGGCTTCGACGATCACGCCCGCTCGTTCAAGAGCGGACAGCGGGAGAAGAACGCCGCGCTCACCGGCACGATCTGCGACGCGCTGATGGCACAGACTCCCGGCGAACTCACCTTCGCCATCAACCGTGCGCTGGTCGGCGCGGGCGCCGCGGTGAGCGATGAGGAGGTGGCCGCCGCGGTCGCCTTCGCCTTTCGCGAGCTCAAGCTGGTGGTCGAGCCGGGCGGGGCGGCCGCGCTTGCCGCGCTGCTGTCGGGCAAGATCGATGTCAAGGGCAAGATCGCGGTCGCTGTCCTCTCCGGCGGCAATGTCGATCCGGAATTGTTTTACCGACTCGTCGCTTGATCAGACCCAGCGGGACAGGCTCTAGCGGTTGCCGTGCTGTCGTCGGTCCCCCATCCGTCATTCGCGCTTCGGCTCGCGAGCTTCTACGCCGCGCTGTTTCTCACCCTCGGCGTGCAGCTGCCGTTCCTGCCGCTGTGGCTGGCGGCCAAGGGACTCGACGCGGGCGCAATCGGCATTGTCCTCTCCGTCCCCATGGTCGTGCGGGTCGCCGCGATCCCGCTTGCCACGCGCAGCGCCGACCGGCACGACGCGCTGCGCGTGGCAATGGTGATTGCGTCTGCGCTCTCGCTCATCGGTTACGGCGCGATGGGATTTGCGGAAGGAGCGGTTGCCATCACCATCGCATTCGCGTTGGCGTCGGTCTTCTACGCGCCCCTTATGCCGCTCTCCGACGCCTATGCGCTGCGGGGGCTCGCTGCGCTCGGACGCGCCTATGGCCCGGTGCGGTTGTGGGGCTCTGCCGCCTTCATTGCCGGAAGCCTGGGCGCGGGCCTGTTGCTCGATGTGCTGCCCGCGCGCGATCTCATTTGGCTCGTGGTGGCGGCGCTGGCGATCACCGCTGCGGCGGCCTGTGCGCTGTCGCCGCTTGCCTCGCACGCCAGCCGTCCGGCAGACCGCATGTCCTCGGCGCGGGATTTGCTCCGCAATAAAGCCTTGCTGGCGGCGGTGGTCGCTGCGAGCCTCATCCAGGCGAGCCATGCGGTATATTACGGTTTCTCCGCGCTCGGATGGGAAGCGGCGGGGCTCGACGGCGGGGCCATCGGCGCGCTCTGGGCGCTGGCGGTGCTGGCGGAGATCGCGCTGTTTGCCGTCTCAGGACGGCTGCCGCTCGCGCCGACCACGCTGATCATGCTCGGAGCGGCGGGCGCGGTGATTCGCTGGGGCGCGATGGCGTTCGATCCGCCGCCCGCGCTGCTGCCGCCGCTGCAGTGCCTGCATGCGCTGTCATTCGGCGCTACCCACCTCGGCACCGTGGGCTTCATCGCGCGCGCGGCGCCAGCCGACTTCGGCGCCACCGCGCAGGGCTATCTCGCCGTGGCGCTCGGTCTCGTCATGGCCGCGGCGATGGGAATATCCGGCGTGCTCTATGCCCGCTGGGGCAGCCTTGCCTATGGCGCGATGGCGGCCGTGGCGGCGGCCGGTGGCCTTTTTGCCTTGGCCGCCCACCGGCTTACCGGCGATAAAACGTAAGGCGGCTCTCAGCCCCCGTCATTTCGGCCAGGCCGCCCTGCGGCGAGAGCCGCTATCTCACTCGCAAGTCTGATACATCGCGGTGAGCTCGCGGCCGGCGAGATACTTCATGCGCGGGGAAAGCCCGCCGCGGCGCGCGATCCAGCTGCGCACCTCTTCGGGATAGATGTCCATCAACAGCTGCGTCGCCTCGCGGCTCGTCACCTGATGGCCGTTGCCGGCGGGGTGCCACGCCGCATGGAAACCGAGCCGGGCGCGCGGCGTCACGCAGATGCGGCTGCGCGGAATGACGCCGAGCAGCATGGTGCATGCGGACAAGCAGGGCCCGTCGATGATGACCCGCTCGCCCGAACCTCGCAGCGCCACCAGGTTTTCGAGATAGGGTCCGATCTGGCCCCCGGAATCGGCTCTGATCCGCACCGTCGCGTGCGCAGTCGACAGCGTCAGCGCCGCCGCGACGGCGCCCGCCAGAACAGCAATTTTCATGCTTGCCCTCTCCGTGCTTCCGGCGCCCGCCCGGCAGAGGTCGGCGCCGCCCTCGCCCAATTTTTGGAAATCAAATGTGGCTAAATGTGAACGGGCCCGACAGATACGGCCCGACCGTCCCCTAAATGGTTACCCGCCCACGGTGCCGACGGAACCCGCGCCGGCTCGGATTCCAGCCATTCCGCGTCATGACCGGGCATGACGTCCGGCTCTGGGGGCGTTCACTGTGCGCCTTCATCCCCACAGCGCGGGCGCGGGCGGGTGTACTCGGCTCTCCTCGTAGCGCAGCCCGTCCGGCCGGTCGCGCGCGAGCAGGAGCGGACCGTCGAGGTCGACCACGCGCGCCCGCTGCGCGAGCACCATCGCCGGCGCCATCGCCAGCGAGGTTGCCACCATGCAGCCGACCATGAGGGTCAGTCCGAGCCGCTCGGCGTCGGCGGCCATCGCGAGGGCCTCGGTCAATCCGCCGGTCTTGTCGAGCTTGATATTGACGGCATCGTACTTGCCCACCAGCGCGGACAGCGAGGCGCACGCGTGGGCGCTCTCGTCGGCACAAATCGGCAGCGGCCGCGTGAAATGCGCGAGCGCATCGTCGGCATTGGCGGGTAGGGGCTGCTCGATGAGGGTCACGCCCGCTTGCGCGCACGCGGCGAGGTTGGCCGCGAGATCCTCTGCGGTCCAGCCTTCATTGGCATCGACGATCAGCTCGGCGTTCGGCGCGGCGCGGCGCACGGCGGCGATGCGCGCGGGATCTCCGGGTGCGCCGAGCTTTACCTTGAGCACCGCTCGAGCGGCGGCGCCGGCGGTGGCCTGCGCCATCGCCTCGGGCGTTGCCAGCGAGATGGTGTAGGCGGTCGTGACCGCCTTCGGCGTCGGAAGGCCGAGAAGCTCGTGCACGGGCCGTCCCGCGTGTTTGGCGGCCAAATCCCAGAACGCGCAGTCGAGCGCGTTGCGCGCCGCGCTGGGCGCCATGGCCGACTGCAGCCGCTCGCGATCGAGGCCGCGGGCGATCTCCGGGCTCATTGCCTCGATCGCGGCCGCCACCCCCGCAACCGTCTCGCCGTAGCGCGCATAGGGCACGCATTCGCCGCGGCCGCGATGGGTCCCGTCGGAGAGCTCGGCGACGACCACGATGGCCTCGGTCTTGGCGCCGCGGCTGATGGTGAACGAGCCGGCGATCGGCCAGCGCTCGACACGGACGCGAAGGGCGAGGGGGCTCATCTGCGCATCTTCTACGTCAGCAGAAAACGGCCTACAACAATCGGCCGTGGAGCAGGCGCCGCAGACGATGTCCCGAGTCCGTGCCTGGAGGAAGCGTCGCGCGATGCGGCGCACCGTTGGTTGCGTCGCGATTGTATTTTGCGTGATTGCGGCCGTTGCCAACACGCGCGCGGGCGCGCAGGCGCCCGGCGCCGACAATCCGGCCATCTATCTCGATGCCGGTGCCGACCGCGAGCAGCGGCTGATCGCGAAGGCGCGCGCGGAAGGCACGCTCACGCTCTACACCTCGATCGCGACGAGCGAATCGGTGCCGCTCGCCCAGGCCTTCGAGGCGAAGTACGGCGTCAAAGTGCAGCTCTGGCGTGCGCTCAGCGAGAACGTGGTGCAGCGTGCGCTGACCGAAGCGCGCGGCGGCCGCCGCGGCATGGATGCGGTGGAGACGAATGCACCCGAGGTCGAGGCGCTCGTGCGCGAGGACGTCGTGGCGCAATTCAATAGTCCCTACCTCGCCGATCTGCCGCCGTGGGCGATCCCGCCGCACCGGCGCTGGTTCGCCGACCGGGCGAACCTCTGGGTCGTCGGTTACAACACCGAGAAGGTCAGGCGCGAGGAGCTGCCGGCAGAGCTCGAGGGCTTCGCCGATCCGCGATGGAAAGCGCGGCTGTCGCTCGAGGCGACCGACAGCGACTGGATGTACGGCCTCATTGCCTTCATGGGCGAGGAGCGGGGGCTTGCGCTCTTGCGCAGGCTCGCGGCGTTGAAGCCCGAGATGCGCAAAGGACACATCCTGGTGGCCCAGCTGGTGGCGGCCGGAGAATTGCCGGTGTGCCTGACGATCTACAGCGGCAACGCCGAATCGATCAAGGCGAAGGGCGGTCCGATCGATTGGACCGTGGTCGAACCGCTGGTCGGCCGCCCGCAGGCGATCGCGCTGGCGAAGAACGCGCCGCATCCCCACGCCGCGCTCCTGTTCGCCGACTTCATGCTCTCGCCACAGGGACAGAAGCTGCTCGCCGACATGGGCCGCGTGCCGTCGAGCCGAACGCAGAAGACGCTGCTCGACCGGCACCGGCACGTCATGGTCGACCCGATCAAATGGCTCGACGAGGCGCCGAAATGGGAGAAGGCGTGGACCGAGCTGTTCTTGAAATAGCTCACGCGCGGGGACGGCGCCTGCACTCTATTCGGCCTTGATATTCGCCGCCCGGATGACCTTGGCCCAGGTGTCGATTTCGGTCTTGATGCGAATAGCGAACTCCTCAGGCGTGCTCGCCACCACCTCGTAGCCCAGGGCGGCAAGCCGTTCCTTCATCTCCGGCTGCGCCAGGATGTTCGCGCTCTCGCCGTGCAACGCGCTGACGATCTCCGCCGGCGCGCCGGCGGGAACGAGGATGCCCACCCAGCTGTCGCCTTCGATGTCCGGGTAACCCTCCTCGGTCATGGTCGGCACGTCGGGAAAAAGTTGCGAGCGCCTCTTGCTGGTGACGGCAAGCGCGCGCACGGTGCCCTCCTTGACGTGCTGCATGGCGGCCTGCGGCGAGCCGAAGCTGATCGGCGTGTGCCCGGCGACGACCGCCGCCACCGCGGGCCCGCCGCCGCCAAAGGGCACGTGAACGAGATCGAGGCCGAGCGACAGGCGGAATTGTTCGCCGGCGAGATGTGCTTGCGTGCCGGCGCCCGCCGAACCGAAGCTGTATTTCCCGGGATTGGCTCTGATGAGCGCGATGAGCTCGTTGAGCGTCTTTGCCGGGACGGCGGGATTGACGGTGAGCACGGTCGTCGAGGCGACGGCGAGCGTGACCGGCTTAAAGTCGTTGATCGGGTCGTAGGGCAGGCGCGCGAACAGCGTCGGATTGACCACATGCGAGCTGAACGCGAACAGGATGGTGTAGCCGTCGGGTACGGCTTTCGCCACCTGGGCGGTGCCGATGTTTCCCGTCGCGCCGGCGATGTTCTCGACATAGAACTGCTTGCCGAACTGCTCCGTGAGCTTCTGCGCCATCAGCCGCCCGAAGGTGTCGGTCACCCCGCCGGGCGCAAACGCCACCACGGCGCGCACCGGCCGACTTGGATAGGCTTGCGCCCAAGCGCGGCGCGACAGGCTCGGCAGCGCGGCGGCGCTCGCGGCCAGATGGAGAAATTCGCGGCGGGGAAGTTTCATCTTTTGCCTCCCGTCTGCGATGCGACCGCGGCGTCCATATCGCGGGGAAGTTCGCCGTAGACACGGACATTATTGCAAGTCGTGGCGATAGAGTCAGCGACGTCCCCCGGCGCACTTTCGCGGATACGTAGCCGGCAATATGCTCGGACCCCTCCGTTGCAACTTGGGCAGACAAGGAGCCCGTCATGTCAATGCAAAGCCGCAACCTCGTGCACCCCGACATCAAGCCGGAGAACCCGCCGGAGCGCGCGGCGCATTATCTGGATGTGCCCAACATGCCTTGGGAGGCGACCAAGTTTCCCGGCATCAAGATCAAGGTGCTCTATACCGATGACACCGGCATCACCACGGCCTTGTTCAAGCTCGAACCGGGTGCCGTCGTGCCGCTGCACGAGCACACCGCGCTCGAACAGACTTACGTGATCGAGGGCTTCCTCGAGGATCACGAGGGCAAATGCGGACCGGGTCAGTTCGTATGGCGCCCTGCCGGTAACCAGCACGAGGCGGTGGCGCCCAACGGCGCGGTGCTGCTCGGCTTCTTCCTCAAGCCGAACCGCTTCGCCTACGGCGAAAAGTTCTTTACCGCCGCAGGGGAGCGATAGCGCGCCTGCAGGGTCGCCGAGGCCGCACGATTGCCGGGGACCGCACCCGAAACGGTGGGCGGAAGCTTGAGATACGAAGCTTCCCGCCGCACGCGAAAGCCCCGCCCGAAGGCGGGGCTCCCTCTCGATGAATTTACGAACGATTTATGAGGCTGTGCTGGGCTCGTTAGATGGCTCAGCCTTGTCACCCATAAGCGCGTTCGGACGTCCCTCCAGGTTCAGCGGCGGATGGCGTGTCGAGTGCTCTCCTTTGGGGCCGGGCACGGCGATTGGAATCCATAACCGCGCAGAGGGTCAGTGTGGGTAATGCACATACCGCCGCGTTTATTGGGTCCGGGCGCGGCGTGCCATTCCCACCCCTGCTGCGCCGCCTGGCGGCGGGGGTAGAGATTAGGGTCCATATTGGCTTGTGCATTCGCTGAGGCCGCCCAGCCAGTGGACGCCAAAATGCCCATGGCTGCGACGATTAGAACACGTTTCATTCGCTGTCCTCCCGGACCAATTGCGTCGCCCGTAGCGTAACGCCGGCGTAAACGCGAAGGTTCCAGGGTTGGCGGCGAATACCGTCGAATAGTGTCCTTTCTCCCTGCCGCGCGGGGCACGCGGGTTGCTTCGCCGACGAGAACCCCGCCCGGGCTGTGGCAGCGAAGAGAGGTTTGTCCCGGGCGGGGTCTCGGGGAACCCTCACCGGGGGGCTGGGAGGATTCCATGGGGCAAACACCCGGGCGCGGTGAATATTTCCTCGTTTGAGGTCCAGCGGACTGCTCATGGACACCTGTTTCCCACACGCGCATGAGCTGCTGCCGTACGACACCCGTACGCCAGCCCTTCGTCCGCGCCGCCATCCGATATTGCGGCCGCCGTGGGCTTGCGCGCGCGGCATCGGCTTTGTGTTCGCCTCCCGAGCCCACCCGCGCCGCCCATGACGCGCGCGGCCCGGCATCCTCGCAAGCGCAACTTGCATCGCTTCTGAGTCGCGTTCTGCCGTTCAGCCTGCGTGCGCCATCGGCCTGCAGCTATAGCTTTTTCCTATTCAGTCAAATTGTGACCCGCATCACAGAGTGCTCGGCGGTTTCGGCATAGAAGCGATGCAGAAATTGGGCGCCAGGAGGTGGATATCATGGCACCGAGAGCACAGAGACTTGCATTTATCGTCGCAACGGTTCTTGCGATGGCGGTTTTTCTGGCGATCAGCACGTGGGCTGCCGGTCCCAAGCAGGTGGCGGGTTCGGCTGCGCCTGTGCCGGGCAAGGCAGTGAATTATCGGGCCGACCTCTGGAAGGCCTACTAAAGGCGCCGGGGCTCGCGTCTCTTATTCCCATTGCGCCGATCGCGGGGGAGATCCCAGCTTCCGGCGGAGGTCCCGAAGGCTGTGCCGGGGAATGGATTGGGGTAGCAAAATCCACCAAGGCCGCGCACCGTGGCCATGCAGTCCTCTGATGAGGAATAGCCGCAACTCGTACTGCTCAGCCTAAAGCTCCCACACCAGGTGCCGGCCTCGGCAGGGCTGGCGGTCAACGACATTCCGGCGAAGGCGACTGCGGCAGGAACGATCGATCGCATGAATTTTTCCTCGGCCGAAACGAGGCGGGCGCCCTCGTTGCGCGCCCGTTCGTATTCACCGCCCGCGGGCCGTCAGTCGAAGCGTCCGGCTGCGTGGGCGAGCATGGTGTAGACCTTGCCGGTCTCCGAGGTGAGGTAGGACCGCGCCAGCATCTGGCCGCGATCCTCGCGCGACACCTCCTCGAGCAGCCGCTCGAACTCGCCGATATAGCGGTCGACGGTGCGCTTGAAATCGCCGTCGCCGCGATAGCGCTTGCGGATTTCCTCGAACGCCCTCTGGCCTTGCATGGTGTAGAGCTTGCGCGTGAACACGTTGCGCTCGCCGCGCTTGTAACGGTCCCACAGTTCGGCCGCCGCGTCGTGATCGATCATGCGGGCGATGTCGACGGCGAGCGACTCGAGCGAGTCGATGCCGTGGCGCTCGGGGCGCGCGGCTTCGGCGGGAGCGCTACGCGGGGGCGGCGCCTCGCGCGGCACGGGCGGCGCTTCGGCCTCGTGCGAGGCGCGCGTGAGCAGCTCGGAGAGCCAGCCCGTGCGTCCGCCGCCGGCGACCTGGGCGGGGCTGAGCGCGGGCGCCTCGGCGCGGCGCGCCGGGACGGGCGGTGCGCCCATGCCGGTGATGTCGGAACGCGCGCGCACCGGCTCGGCGCGTGGGTTGCCGTTGGCGCGCGGCGCCTCCTCGCGCGCGAGCGCACGACGCGGGGCGAGCTCGGCCGGCTCGATCCGCGCCGGCTCCATGGCGTCGAGACTGCGGCTGTGGCGGGCGACGATGCGGTTGAGCTCCGCCAGCGCCTCGATCTGATCGACGATGACGCGCCGCATGTGCGAGGCGGTGTCCGCCGTCTCCTGCGGCAGTTCGAGAATACCCTTGCGCAGTTCGGCGCGCGTTCCCTCGAGCTCGCGGCGCATGTCGGCGCTCATCTGCTTGAGCTCGTCGAGCACCTCGGCAAAACGCTGCGCCGCTTGCGACAGCATGGAATGCGACTCTTCGCTCGCCTGCTCGTAGATGCTTTGCATCGCCTCGCTCAGGCGCGCCCGTTCCTCCTCGGTGCCGGTGCGGATCGCCTCGAAATTTTCCCGGATCGCTTGTGCGCCGGAGCCTGCCGACTCGGCGGTCAGGCGGGCGATTTCGCGCGCGCGCTCGCCGGCGCCTTCGAGCGACTGGTCGAGCACCCCGGCAAACCGCCTCAGCCGCTCCTCGAGATCTCCAGCCTTGCGGTCGAGCGTGGTCACCAGCTGCTCCAGCGCGGTGCTGCGCTCCGCGAGCGTGCTCTCGGTCTGCCGATTGCTGCCCTCGACCGAGGCGACTGCGTCCGCCAACGAACGGGCGTGCGTGTCGAACTGGCCGGCGATCTGACTGAGATCGCTGAGGGTAGCAACCGACATCTCCCTGAAGCTCGCGATGTTGCGCTCCACGTCGCTGTTGGCCGCGCCGGCCTTCTCCGAGACGTCGTTCATGGCGGCGACGAAATCGGCGACGCGCGCGACGAGCGTGCCTTCGATGTCGCTCATGTTCTCGTGCGCGCCGCTCAACACTTCCTGCAGGAGAATATTGGCCTCGCGCAGGCGCTCGTACAGCGCGGTCGTGTCCGCGCGCAGCATGTTGTGCGTCTCTTGCATTTCGCTGACGGCGGCGGCCGCCGTCTGCTTGGACTGCTCGACCGCGCCGTGGGTCGTGTCCTGCAGCTCCTGGAGCGTGCGACTGATGGCCTTGGCCGCGCTTTGGGTGACCATTTCCGCGGTTTCCCGCAATTCCTTGACCGCGCGGTTGACGGCCTCGCTCGTGGTTTCGCTCGCGGCGATGTGGCTCGTCTGCAAGTCCTTGAGCGATTGATTGACGGCGCCGGTCGCGGTCGCGCTCGCCTCGCTGATCAGGCGCGCAATCTGTTCGCTGTTGTCCGTCATGGTCTGGGTGAAATTGAATCCCTTGGCCTCGACCGCATTGACCGCCTGCTCGGTCACGCGGCCGACCTCGCTCACGAATTCCTCGCCCTTGCGGGTGAGCGCGGCGAGCAGGCCGCTCGATTTCTCGTCGACAATCTCCGTCATTTCCGCGGCGCGCTGGCGCACCGTGCTCGAAATCTCCTCCGCCTTGCCGACGAAGTTGCGCGCCACCTCGGCGCTGACCGAAAGCAGCATGCGCTCGACATCGCCGGCATTCTGCTTGAGCACGTTGCTCACGCCGGTCGACATCCCGCTGATGACGCGCTCGGCGTCATGCGTGGTGGCGCGGATCGCGTTCGTGGTATCGGCCGCCAGCTGGGTGAGCGAACGCTCCGCCTCGGCGCTATTGGTCTTCACCGCCTCGGCCAGCTCACTGATGCGTGCGTTGACGGCATCTGACGCCGACGTCGACAGATTGCCGAGCGAGCGCTCCGCCTCCTCGGTCGCGGTCCTGATGCTCGTGCGCAGGTGCTCGGCGCGCACGCCGATCGCATCCACCGAAGCCGCGGTCAGTCTCTCGATCGCTTGCGCGGCATCGCCAGCATTGGTCCTGATCGTCCCGCTGAGATGCTCGGTGCGCGCGGCGAGCAGTTCGGCGGCGGACTGGCTGCGCGCGTCGATCTCCTTGGTCAGGCTGTCGGTGCGGGCGATGAGCAATTCGGCGGCGGATTGGCTGCGTGCATCGATCGCTTGGGCCAGGCTGTCGGTGCGCCCGGCGAGCAGTTCGGCGGCCGATAGGCTGCGTGCGTCGAGCTCTTTGGTCAGAGTATTAGTACGCGCAGTGATGAGATCGACGACCGATTGGCTGCGCGCGTCGAGCTCCTTGGTCAGAGTGTCAGTACGCGCTGCGATGAGATCGACGGCAGACTGGCTGCGCGTGTCCATCTCTTTGGTCAGGCTGTCGGTGCGCGCGGTGATGAGATCGACCGCCGATTGGCTGCGCGCGTCGAGCTCCTTGGTCAGAGTGTCAGTACGCGCTGCGATGAGATCGACGGCAGACTGGCTGCGCGTGTCCATCTCTTTGGTCAGGCTCTCGGTGCGCGCGGTGATGAGATCGACCGCCGATTGGCTGCGCGTCTCGATTTCCTTGGTCATATTCTCGGCGCGGCCGCTCAGCAGGTTTTCGAACCGGCTGATGCGCGTATCCAGGTTATCGGCGACCTCCATCGCCTTCACGCCCAGCGTCCTATCGACATCCTCGATCTTGGTGCTGATGCTTTCCGCGAGCTGCGCCCCGCGTGCGTTGATGACGCCGATGACGTCGGCGATGCGCTTGTCGAGCGCGCCGATCACTTCCGTTCCGCTCTCGCTCATCCGCTTGGCCACGTCCATGACGCGTGCGGAGAGCGCCTCGCCGACCGAGTGAGTGCGGTTGTCGAGAGCGTCGCGGAAGCGATTGAACTGCTGGTCGAGGCTCGCCGTGATCTCGGCCGACTTGACCGTGACGCGGGTGTCGAAATTGTCCAGATACTCCCGCATCGCCCCGGAAATTTCCTGCGTACGATCGCCGAGACGGTCGACCATCTCGCCGCCGTAGGTCCGCACCGTGCGGTCGAATTCGGCGAGATGCCGCGTGATGAGATTGCCGAGCGTGCCGGCGTCGCGAGCGATGCGCTCCGCGAGCTCGGTGCCGCCGCGATTGAACATCTCCTCGAACGACTGCAGCCGCGCGGTGAGCAGTTCGCGCATCGCGTCGCTGCGGCCGGTGATGGTGTCGGCGAGCTCGGTCCCGCCGCGGTTGAACGTGTCTTCGAAGGACTGCAGCCGCGTCTCCAGCAGGTCGCGCAGCACGTCGCTGCGGCCGGCGATGCTCTCGGCGAGGTTGTTTCCGCCGCGATTGAACATGTCCTCGAAGGACTGCAGCCGCGTCTCCAGCAGGTCGCGCAGCGTGTCGCCGCGGCCGGCGATGGTCGCGGCGAGCTCGCTTCCGCCGCGATTGAACATGTCCTCGAACGACCGCAGCCGCGCCGCCAGCATTTCGCGCGCCGCCTCGCCGCGGCTGGCAATCACCTCGGCGAGCGCCTCGGCGCTTTCCTGGAACTGGTCGGTAGCCCGATTGCCGCGCTGCAAGATGGTGTCGCTGATACGCGTGCCGGTCTGCTCGAGTTTCGACACCACGTCGTCGCCGCGCAGGCTGAGATCGAGCACGAGCGAGTCGCCGGTGTTCTTGAGCGTGGTATTGACCTCCTCGACGCGGCTGGAAATCGTCTCGGCGAGCTGGTTGCCGGTGTCGATCACGAGCTCGGTCAGCTCGTGTGAGCGATTGCCCATCAGATCGAGGATTTCGGTGGCCTTCTGCGCGAAGCTGTCGGTCACGCGGTCGAGCCGCTCCGACATCGTGCGCTGGATATTCGCGGTGATTTCGCCGAACTCGTCGCCGATGTGATCGGTCTTGAAATTCAACGTCGTGGCGAGGCGGTCGCTGGCGGCGGAAATGGCCTGTGAGGTATCGCGGCTCGTGTTTTCCAGCCGGCCGAGCAGGTCGCCGCCGCGCACGCCGAGCGTCTGAATCATCGTGTCGCCGGCATTTCCGAGCGCGCGGGTGATATGCTCGGCCTTCTCGGAAAGACTGTGGGTGATCCGCCGCGAAGCTTCGTCGACCTGCTCGGCGACGAGCTCGCTGATCTGTGCAATGTCGTGGCTCAAATCGAGATGGACGCTATTGATGGCATCGCGGATCTGCCCGGCCTGGCCGACCAGGGTATCGCGCTGGCTGCCCAAGTCCTGCAGCAGCGCCCGGATGCGCACTTCGTTGTCATTGTAGGCGTGCTCGAGGGCGGACACTTCGTTCGCCACCAACGTTTCGAGCTCCGCGGCGCGGGCGAGCGCGCGCTCGACCCCATCGCCCATCGCCGCTACCTCGCGGCGGATCGCCTGGCCGACGGTGACGATCGACTCGCGCGCGACCGTCTCGGGCTCGGCCAGGCGCATGGCGACCTCGGCCATGGACTGGGTGACGAGGCGCAGCTCCTGTGCGCGCCAGGCGATGTGGGCGAGCACATAGAAGAAGATGATCGGCACGAAGAACACGGCGGCGAGCATGATGAGTACCGGCGCAGTCAAGCCGGTTGGGCCGAGTGCGGACTGCACTTCCGGCACGTACATCCAGCCGAGCACGAGCCCGGCGAGCACCCACAGCCCAGCGAAGACGGTCGCGGTGACGTAGGACGTGCGCGCCGGGCGGCGCTGCAGCGTCCGCAAGATTTGGCCGATCGATTCACGATCGTCCTTGGCGGCGCGGCGCGGCAGGCTCGGCTCTTCTGCTGGGGCCGGCTCGGCATCGAGCGTAACGGGCCTGATGGTGCGCCACTCCGAGGACGGCTCCTCGGCCGCGGTCACCGGCGGAGCTGGAGGAGCTTGCGGCTCTGCCGCCGCGGCATCGCGCGCGGAGAGGGCGTCTTGGATCGCCGAAAGCGCCGCTTCGGTCGGATCCTTGATCTTCTTCGTAGTGTTTGCCATGTCCGTCGTCGCCTCGTATTACGCTGGAGTAGAGCAGCGGCAGGACCAGATCCTGACCGCGCCACGAGCGCGTTAGCCCCAAGATCCTTCAGAACCCCCTCGGGCGAGCGGCCGTGCGCGCTCCGCCGCCCAGACATTTCACCGCCGTTGGGCTATCCTATCGGCTTGGCATACCGAAGAAAACTGCTCGTTAAGGCGTCTTTAATCATCGTTAACGGCAGGCCGGCATGGCTCGAGCACCGCAGGGCAAGGACGCGGTCCGTGCGCCCGGGGAGGCATTATCAGATATTGCCGCCGGCATCCGTCCGAGCGAGGCGCAGCGGCGCTATCTCGAGCGCGGACTGACGCAAGCCGGCGGGAAACTGCCGCTGTTCGACCGGGATGGGCGCGAAGTGTCGAAGAAGACAGTTGAATCCTGCGTGGCCCACGGCTGGGCGATCCCCTGGGTGCACAATCCCATCAAGCCCGACTGGCTGGTTTGCCGGCTCACGCCGGCAGGCTACCGGGTGCTCGGCGGTGAGCCGCCCCCACAGGACGAGCCCGCAGACCCGCGCAGCCCGCCGCTGGCATAGGCATTCCTCGCGACAATCTCGCTGGCGCTACCTCGGTGCCACGCATCATTGCGCCATGGCCCGCGCTCACGGGCGGCGTTCATGCCCGTCTCCGAGGGGCAACACGCGCCGCTGCGCGCACGCCTTTATGCGGCGCTCCTGCCGCGACACGCCGGCTGTTTGGAACTTCATCCACCGCGATCGATCTCGCGCCGTGATCTGGCGCGGCGCAGCGTCAGCGGCTATAGGACGCCCGCACCCGCCGCTGATGCTCGTTCGCGCCACCGCATGCCGAAAATCACCTACATCGATCACGAAGGCACCGCCCGCACCGTCGAGGGCGAGATCGGCTCGACCGTGATGGAGACGGCGATCAAGAACGGCGTTCCCGGCATCGAGGCGGAATGCGGCGGAGCGTGCGCCTGCGCCACCTGTCACGTGCATGTCGACCAGGCGTGGCGTGCGGTGGTGGGCGAGCCGTCGCCGATGGAGGAGGACATGCTCGACTTCGGCTACGACGTGCAAGCGGATTCGCGCCTGTCCTGCCAGATCAAGGTCACCGCCGAGCTCGAGGGCCTGGTGGTGCGCACGCCCGAGCGACAAGCTTAGCGAAACGCGTGCGCCGCTACACATTCACGCCGCATCATCCCATATCAGAGACGCAAGTGAGGCGCCGCGAACACGCATGAGCGAACCGATCAAGACCGACGTGCTGATCATCGGCGCCGGGCCGTGCGGACTCTTCGCCGTGTTCGAGCTCGGCCTGCTCGACATGAAAGCGCACGTGATCGACATCCTCGACAAGATCGGCGGCCAGTGCGCCGAACTCTATCCGGAGAAGCCGATCTACGACATCCCGGGATTGCCTTACGTCACGGGGCAGGGCCTCACCGACGCGCTGCTGGCGCAGATCAAGCCGTTCGGGGCGACGTTCCATCTGCAAGAGATGGTGCAGACGGTCGAGAAGATCGGCGATCCGCTGTTTCGCGTGACGACCGATCGCGGCCGCCGGTTCGAAGTCAAGGTCATCGTCATCGCGGCCGGAGGGGGCTCGTTCCAGCCCAAGCGCCCGCCGATCCCCGGCATCGAGGCCTACGAAGGGAGCTCGGTGTTCTACTCGGTGCGCCAGATCGAGGCGCTGCGCGGTCAGCGCGTGGTGATCGCGGGCGGCGGGGATTCCGCGCTCGATTGGACGCTCAACCTCGCCCCCGTGTCGCGCCACCTCACCCTGGTGCACCGGCGCAGCGAGTTCCGCGCCGCACCCGACAGCGTCAACAAGATGATGAAGCTCGTCGGCGAGGGCAAAATCGATTTCGTCCTCGGTCAGATCTCGGCGCTCGCCGGGGAGGGTGGCCGCCTGGCCAAGGCCATCGTGAAGGGTAGCGACGGCTCGAATTTTGAAATCGCCTGCGACGCGCTCTTGCCGTTCTTCGGACTGACGATGAAGCTCGGCCCGGTCACCGACTGGGGCATGGCGATGAAGGACGGCGAATACATTCTCGTCGACACCGCGGCGTTCGAATCGAGCGTGCCGGGAATTTTTGCGATCGGCGACATCAGTTGGTATCCGGGCAAGCTCAAGTTGATCTTGTCGGGCTTTCACGAGGGCGCGCTGATGGCGCAAAAGGCCTACCACTACGTCTATCCGGGCAAGCGACTGGTGTTTCAATACACGACCTCGTCCACCAGCCTGCAAAAGAAGCTCGGCGTGGCGTGACGGATGCTCATCGACGCTGTCATTGCCGGGCTTGACCCGGCAATCCATCGATATTCGTAACAACGTTCATGCGAAGAGATGGATGCGCGGGGCGTAAGCGCTCTTAACGGCGCGCTTCTGCCCGCGCATGACGTTACCGCCCGGAGCCAGGCAGCGGCGGGGCGAGAGCGTTGGGCAGCGCTGGCAGCGGCTCGCTGCGCACTGGCGCCGTCGGCGCCGCCAAGCCGAGCGCCTCGCGCGCGGCCGGCAGCGCGGCATCCGCCATCGCGGCATGGCCCTCGGCGGTCGGATGAACCGCGCCGCCATAGACCGCCGCGAATATTCCCCAGGTGGCATCATGGATGTCGCTTGGCTGCAGCACGGCGGGCAGCCCCTCGGGATAGGTCATGGCGGTGAAATAGCTGTCGTTTGCCGTGCGGATCCAACGCGCGCGCGAGGCATAGGGGCGAAACTCGCTCGCCGGATAACCGCAGGCCATCGGGTCGGTCGCGCCTTTCGTCAGGCTGTTCTCGAAGGTCTCGCCTTTGCGCGCGAAGCATTCCCGGTCGAAGGCGGGATCGTCGTCGGCGCGTGCGCAGGCGCCATGCGCGGCAAACGCCGGCTGGTGATCGTCGACGAAGGTCATGCGGTCGGTCGAGGGATTACGACAAGCCTTGCCGTCCTCGCAGCGCGCGAGCGCCTGGATGGTGGGCAGAAAGCGGTGCGAGATGAAATCCACCGCTTCGCGCAGCCGCTCGCCATCGACCGCGAACGCCGGATGCACGTCGAAGCCGTTGCGTCCGCCAGGGCAGGGCGTGTCGGGTCCGGCAAGCCCGGGATTGCCGTAGCTCACGTAGACCACGCGCGACAGATTTCCGCCCACGAGCGGCTTGAGCGCCGCGCGCGCCTTGGCGAAATTCCCCGGCAGCTCGCGCTCGAGAATGGCCTGCGCGTCGTCGACCGAAGCGATGATGCCGCCGCGACTGAGCAGGCTGCGTTCCGTTCCCGGCTCGATCATCAAATCGGCGACCAGCCCGGAGAAAAGAATGTCGTTGGCGCCGATGGTGAGCAGCACCAGATCGAGACTGCGGTCGGCCTGCTGGCGGCGCGACGCCGCCAAGAGCTCGGTCAATACGGCGATCTGGGCGCGAACCGTTCCCGAGCAAGCCGCGAGCGTGCCCGGGCTCGGACACTCGCGCGCCCCTTGGTTGCCGAGGAATCCCGTGCTGATGGTGGCGCCGGTGCAACCGAGCGGAAGAAACGTCACGGCGACATGCGTATTCTCGATCGCCAGCGCGATCGCGGTGCGCATCTGATAGCTGTAGAGCGAGCGATGGCAGGGACCGCTGAGCCAACGCGCGCTCTGCTGCGCCCAATTGCCCGCGCGGCTGTCGTCGTCCAACATCGAAGTGCAGGATTTGTTGCCCCTGAATCCCGCTCGCCCCGGCCGGAAATATTCGTCACCGCCTCCGAAGCGCTTGAAGCAAAAGCCCTCATCCGACAAGTCCACGGCGCGGTCGGGGTTGCCCTCGCCGGCGGCGATCGAATCTCCCATCCCGGCGATGAGCAGATCGCGCACCACGATCTCGCTGACCAGCCGCTGCGCGGTGCCGTCCGTCAGAACGATGTCGACGCTGGCGACCGTCGGCCGGCTGCTGATGAGGCGAGCCTTGACCTCCTCGTCGCAGGCAGCATTGACTTGCCGCGGGTGACCGTCGCCGTCGTCGAAGCTCCACACGCAGCCGTCATTGGCCGGCAAGGTTCCGCCGAGCGTGACCCCGACGCGGTGGTCGCGCGGCGCCAAATAGCTTTCGCGCTCGCCGTCGCGTTCGCACGATTCCAGGAGCCGGCCCGCGCGATCGACGCACAGCCGCTCGACGAGATCGCGCGCCCAGCCGCGGCCGTCGCTGTCCTTGGCCAGGCGCCGCTCGGC
>Ga0070717_10001246_pt1 | contig 17346 bp, 14 predicted proteins | sample LARL113metaG_FD_71366 | JGI IMG/M metagenome (GOLD analysis project Ga0070717, IMG submission 71366) | Corn, switchgrass and miscanthus rhizosphere microbial communities from Kellogg Biological Station, Michigan, USA - LAR L11-3 metaG | ecosystem: Host-associated > Plants > Roots > Rhizosphere ... | reverse complement strand
TGATCTCTCCCTCGAGCCTGCTCAACACAAGCTCGCAGCGACTGGTAGCTATCGAGAGAAACGGGTCTGCCCCTTCGCTATGGCTGCGCCAGACCCGCTCGACGAAAGGCGAGTCGGATGCTCTATCCTCGTCAAAGATAATCATTGCATATCCTCCTTTGCATTGCGTCCTGGCTCAATTTGCTATTCTTCCTCAGTCGTGTAGAACCGGGTAGTATCAAACCACAAGCTACAACTGTGGCAAACGATAGAGAGCTAGCTGTGCTGTCATGCTGAGCGCAGCGAAGAATCCACGTGCGCTGTCGTTACGTCCCCCAGGCGTGGATTCTTCGCTGCGCTGATACTCCCTCTCACGGTGGTGGATAATTCGGACTTTCCTCCCCCACGCTTGATAGGCCCTTCCGACTCTCCTTATGATCAGGAAACTGTCCCTGCCATACCTTTCAAGCAGCGAGGATTCGTATGGCCGTTCATATGTTTTTGTTCATGCTCGTGTTCATGCTCCTCTCTCTGGCACTTCTTTGGTGTCTTGATTGGCTCCATCTTCAGACTTCCTCCTCAAGAGGAGAGGTCATCCATTCCACTGTCCACCGTCTCCTCAAGCTGAGATTCACCCGCTTTTGTGGAGACCCGAAACATGCAGGCTACCCCATCAATTGTTCATAAGCAACCGGACAGAGGTAGCTCAGCGAAGAGGAACGCGGAAACTGACGACGAATCAGTCAGGCATCTCTGAGTGGGTCAATCTGCAATTAACTTGCGTAAGCCAGAACTGCCGCTCCAGAGCCAGCGAGACGTTTGAGCCGTGCACGCTGCCTGCGCTCTCGGCGCTTCCCATGCCACACGAACGGGGTGGGGTCCTCATTCCAGCCAGCCACCGTCTGTTCCAGCCAGTCAATGATCTCTTGAGGACTTTGCGGGTATTGACCAGACAAGGCCCGGCGCACCAGGATGCGCTGCATCGACTCAGCCATATTCAACCACGAGCCGGAAAGCGGCGTGTAGAGCGGCATGATGCCATGTTTGAAGAGCCAGCGAACGATGGCGTCACTGTGATGGCCTGCCAAATTATCCCACACCAAAATCATGCGTAGCGGAGGATAGGAGTCATTGAGCCGCCAGCCGACCCAGGTCTCCCACTCGCGAGCCTCAGCCAGTTCCGCTGGCGTGGGCGGTGGAGACGGTTCCTCCTCTGCGGCCTTCGCCTTGTCCTCTGCCTTTAGCACCGCGAGCAATTGCTCTTTGAGCCAAGGATGCAAGACCGCATTGGTCACCGACGTGACTCCTTTGGCCCGCACCTCGCCGGTGGCCGGGCGAAACAAGGTCATCAGTTTGGCTCCGCCATCGCGCAAGTATTCATGCGGCTGCAGCTTGGGGTGGGCATCTCTCTGCCAACTTTCTCCAGGTTGAGGTCGGGTGGCAGAGGGACCAGCCTCGTCCTGGCACCACAGAGGCAATCCACATGCCTCCGCTACACGATAGGCCAGCTCGATCAATCTTTTTTTTCCTGGGCCTGCGGATCGCGCACGCGGTAGACCCCGTCTTTGCGTACCCGATAGGCGATCCCTGTGTCACACCAGGTGCGGTCGCGCTGCACACGGTAGCCTTCCTCATGCAAGATGCGCCCAATCGTGGTCGCCCCGATGGCGGGCAAACCAGCTCGCCGTAACGCGCGCTGCAAGAGTTTGAGCGACCAGGTCGCGCTTTGATCGCTCTGGCGATCGGGTTGTCGGCGCACCTCCTGCACCACGTGGGCTCGCGCCTCGGCTCCATAGGTCGGCTTGCGGCCTCGCCCTGGAGCAATCACCAACACCGCCAGCCCTCGCTGGTTGAACCGTTCCACCAACTGGGAGACGCCCTCACGCGAGAGACCCGAAAGGCTGGCGGCCTGGGTCAAGCTCTTCCCCGCGGCTACTGCCAGCAGGGCTTTGGCGCGTTTGACGGCATCGACCCGTTCACTGCTGGCCCTGGCAACCCGTTGCAAGCTGCGCTGTTCGGCTTCGCTCAAAGGACGAAGTGCGATTTTTGCTCGTGCGCCCATGTCTCACCTGGTTCTTTGCTGTTTTTCGATGTGGGTCCCTCTCTGACAAAGAAAGCATACCACTCCCTTCTCTTTTCCACAAATCCTTTGCAGATTGACCCACTGAGGAGCGTGTGTTGAGAGGAAGTAGCCGAGGTAGTAGAACGTTTGTTCTACTAATTCTAGAAATTTCCATAAATAATCTCAGCGGAACCGACGGGTTTCGGCTACGCTGTCACCAATTTTCTACCTCTTCCTTGCTCCTGCTGGCACACTGTATCTCAGGGTACAAGACGTGCTCGCTCACGACGAAGCACATGACATCAGCCCTCCTCCGATGATTAGCAAACGGCGACCAGGGCCAAAACACTCCAAATACGGTGTTCCCACTGAACACTGGCCGATGATCATTCATCGTGTGGTGGAGCAGAAGGAACCCCTGCGCACCGTAGCAGCAGCGTATGGTGTCTCGCATGAAACGATCCGTCGCATTCTTCTTCATACGCATCAGCAGCGTGGACAGCAAGAAGCGTAACGGTATGGGTACTTTTCTATGACAAAGGCGCGATGATATCCTGGCAGCAAGAGAGCTTGCACATGTGCGTGGTCGCAACCTGCACCTCGACCTTTCCTTGCATCTTCCCTGCATACTGTCTACAGGTGCAGGGAAGGACGCAGCTGGTCCACTGTGCGCTGCAGATCTCATCGGCACACAACAAGCGTAGCACAGGAGGGCGGTACAACAACGGGTAGTACCTGGACCAGAGGCGGGAAAAGGCGACAAACTGGGCCGCACGTGGGTTTGCGAAGGCCATTGCACTCCAGGCAGAAGCGGGGTGGGTTTTCTAGCGCCAGGAGCAACACGTGTGCCCACATATCGTGACAAGTGAACCATCATCTTCGTGGACAGCCCGCTCGAGCCAGCAGCGGGCTGTCCAGTAGGAGGTGGCAACGTCGGACCTGGGCAGGATGCAGCGAAAAAAGGCAGGAAGCACCTGGGAACGGGCTGCTTCCCAGCTGGGAGGTAAAACGATGGCACCAGCGGCCATCTCCTCCTGTATGTGCTCCTGGGGATATCCGTTCCAAAAATGCGTGAAAGAGAGCTCTAGCAGCTCCATTTCCTCTCCATCAGACTGGTAAGTGGCAAGTGATAAGGGAGTAATATGACTCTTTCTTTTCTTGTTTTAGAACGGATACCCCAAGTAGCCAGCACAGGCGTGCACTTCCTTTGAGGTCTTTCGCTGTCTCTATGAGTAACTCTTTCACTTCCTCCACCAGTTCCACCTTTTCGCCTCCCAACGCTATTTTTGGCTACAGTATATCATTCCTGGGATGGTTTAGTTTTCGAGAGTTCCTTAGTAAAAGAACCATGTATGGGCACGCTCAACTTGATTTACTACATCTACGGGTTCTCTATCGCTCGCCTTCTCCTCCCAACCGGATTCGGCTCGCTCCCTTCACGCAGAGTGCGGGTGAACCTGACAACGCGGGCCACCTTAAGCAAGCACTTCATTGATTGCTATAGTATCTATGGTCTTGGTCTCCTGTGGCCATATACAATGACGTCTTCTCCACTCCTACTTGTTCTATACTAAAAGAACTTTTGGTCTACTATTCAGATCTATCACCATATGCTATAGTTAAATTCATGATTTTCATTCTTTAAGGGGAGAATAAGTTGCTGGTCGGTACATTATATATTTGGCCGATAACATTTTGTCTATTTATCTCACCTTAACAATACTTAGCGCATGAGGTAAAGATAGAAGGTTTGTTAAAGTTTTAGTTGCATCTATGGCAGTAGCTAAAACTTGTGCAGCAATGTACGGTGGTGGAATATGAGCGATAGTAAGACATTAATGGATCTCTTGATTAAAGAGCATCTGGACCTTTTCGTCTCGGTGATCGTCGATGAGGTACCTGGCAGCAACAATCCTGATACTCTGGATGCCTGGTTAACCGGCATTCCCGGCAGAGGAAACATCCAACGAGACAAGGGAAGATCCAGAAGCGACCTGCAATTGATAGCTAATGATTTAGACAAATTGCTATTAGGAGATGGCCGTTGGGCTTTAGAGCTATTCATTGGGCTTATTATAAAGGAGCAACAAAATTTTGCGATAGCTGGAAAGCTAAAACTGCTGTTAGAATTTTATTTGAGCCTCAAGAAAAAGCAATCAGAACTGCGAGCAAACATTTTGATTGAGCAAGAGGAGCGGAGATTACACCTTGGGCCTCAAGTCGAGAATAACAGAAGGCTTACACTGGAGAAGCTACTCGAACCCTACAATTTTGATCTGAAAATCCTAGCACGCGAATGCGTGAACATGATTTTGAAGAAGCATGGCCTGATTGGATTTGCCATCCCCTATGATTCATATCCTTTTCTAGTCAATTTCTGTGAGCGGATTAAAATCGACCTAGGTAGAAAAAACATCCATCCGGTCAGGGCTCCTTTAGATTTAAAGCCCTATGTTATGCGTGTCGACCGTGCCATTAGCAGAATTATGGAATATAAAAGCTTACTTGAGACAGGTGATGTTATATGTCCTGTACTAGTACCACCATCCGAGAGTGATATTACCAACCATTTCTGGAAGAGTATTAGAGATAAATTCGAAGATGATCTTAAAAATTGTTTTATTATTTTCATGACTGGGAGTCCAGATCACAATTTCCCCGAGGGTATCACCAGGCTAAAAGCTCCTCAACTCGACATATTTGATTTACATGAATGGGTTCGTGATATTGGCGGAGTTCTAGACCTACCCGATTTCGTCATCGATATCTGGAGAAATGAAATGGAGCGTCAGTGCCGGAATGAAGATGTGCTTGAAATAGAAGAAGCCTACCACCACATAAGCATGGCTAAAGATTTACTGAACGATTATCCCGAGTACGAGGATTTCATTTCTAACCTTCTAAAAAGGAGTGTAAATTTCTACTGAAGAGCAGAAATATCTCTATTGTCCCTCGCTTGCAAGCAACTATGGCTTTTTGTAGAAGAGAATACTTCCCAAGTGTAGGCTCGATCAACCGTTTCACAGAAGGGATTTTGACGAGATGATACGAAATAACAAAATTCTGCCATCTATTCCATCGCACTTCGCCTTGTCTAAACGCTCGTTTATAATTATTCCACCAGTGTCTATAACTCATGAAGAGCTTGCCGCTGCCTATCGTCTCCTGTGTAAGTCTGAGGATGAAGTAATAACAGGACCAGGCAGTGAAGTGAGTACAACTCGTATACTCTTGCTTGTTGATCGCTCGGGATCTATGATTCCTTTTCAACGCATGAATGAAGAGTTTTGTAAGGCTATTCAACAGTTAGGAAAACAGCAGCAGGTGACAATTTATTACTTTCACAATGTGCCAATTGAAGATTATGATGAAATAAAATTAATGTTAGTGTGCGCTGCAAATCAACCACTTCCTTCCCTTGACACTTTATTGACTAAAATTGAGCCTCAAACAGAAGGATACCTCTACTCCGATCCGGATTTGCTCTCACCTGAACCCCTTAGCGTAGTGCTTAAAGAACATGCTGTCGGTTCCACTATATTATTAGTAAGTGATGCCGGAGCCGGTAGTAGCAGGTACAACATTCTACGCCTCTTTACTTCTGTAGCTTTTCTGAAAGCGATCTCTAGCTATACCTTGCATTACGTCTGGCTGAATCCTTTGTCCGAGGATTACTGGCACGACAGAAACAATACTGCCGCACATCTAGCGCACTATGTGTCGATGTTTTCACTTAATCGTGATGGTATATATCAAGCTTTCAGTGCTTTACTTGAGCAGTCAAAGAAGAGAGAAGAGAAGTTGTTGTGAATACCATACTCGTCCTCTCACAGCGCGAAAAAAAAGCGCATTGGCGCGTAAATGACTTTCTATACGAACATGGTGAGCAAGTCTTACGTCTTGCCTATCATGCTGCCCTGCCAGTTATTTTGAGTGCAGACTTGTTACACTTGATCCGCATAAATTTCTTTATGCATCCGCCTGAAGTACTCCCGTATACGGCTGAATCTGAACTTCTACTTTCTCCACTATGCAATAGAATTGATAGTGACATCTATGAAATCGAGCACGAGATACGCAAGGTTTTACTACAAGGGCTTGCCATAGAGTACGGCAAGGAACGCATCGCTGACATAGCGAGCCTACTGTGGCAATTTAGTAGTCAGCCTTTGTCCTGGTTAGGTCGAGATGAGTTGGAACGAGCACAACAACTGATTGCACTTCACTTTCTTGATCCCGTAAAAGCCAGGCAGTGGCTCGAGCAGTATGAGAGCCAGGCTGTACCGACTGAGCGTCCCTGGTTCGTGTCGATGCGCAAAGAGATAGAATGGGCAGAGAAAATACCCCTTATAGAACCAAAGCTCCAGACATCATTTATACATGGCAGAGATTCTATTGAAGCATTAGGCAACAATACTGCTGAGGAAGAAAAATCCAGACAAATTGAAATGGAAGCGTTGCTCGCGGCATATACTACTCCCATCACTATTAAACGTGGCGATGTAGTCGAGGGCGTAATCGTGCGTATAGACCAGGATGAGATTCTGGTTGATATTGGCCTGAAGTCCGAAGGCGTTCTATCGACAAAGGAGCTTCCGGCGAGCGGCTACGGCTCGTTAAACGAGCTGCATCTGAACGGCAGAGTGCTCGTCTATGTTATGCAGCCTGAGACGCCAGATGGACATGCGCTTCTCTCGCTGAGACGCGCCAATGCGGAGCGTCAATGGCGGATTGCCGATGAGCAATACAGGAATGGCGAATTGCTCAAGGCACGCGTGATCGACTACAACAAGGGTGGGTTGATCGTTGATGTTGCCGGTATTCGGGGATTTGTGCCCATCTCCCAGGTTCTCAACCTGAAACGTGAAGAAGTGGCGTCTGGTGGTGAGAACCAGGAGACGGCAGCCAAGCTCCAGAGTATGAAGGACAAAGAGCTGCAACTCAAGATTATCGAGATTAATCGGACGCTCAACCGGTTGATTCTTTCGGAACGCCAGGCGGTTCAGGAATGGCGTCAGCGGCGCCGGGAGGAACTGCTGGACGAACTGAAGCCTGGTGAGGTAAGGCGCGGGATAGTCAGCAACTTGGCCAATTTTGGCGCCTTTGTTGATCTGGGTGGGGCTGATGGACTAGCACATATCAGCAAGTTGGCATGGAGCCGGGTCAACCATCCTAGCGAAGTGTTGCACGTTGGCCAGGAGGTCGAGGTGCAGGTGCTGAGCGTTGACAAGGAGAAAAAGAAGATCGCGCTGTCGATCAAACGCGCGGAGGTTGATCCCTGGCTAACGGTAGAGCAGCGGTATACGCCGGGGCAGGTGGTAACGGGGACGATCACCAAGATCGCGCCGTTTGGAGCTTTTGCGCGCATCGAGGATGGGATTGAGGGATTGATCCACCTATCCGAGTTGACGCCGGGAATGGACCCAAAGCAGAAGCTGCACGAGGGGTTGCAGCTTCAACTGCGTATTCTGCGTATAGACCCGGAGCGACGGCGGCTGGGGCTGAGCCTGCGCCAGGCGGAAGAGCCTGATATGAAAGAAGGCACGACTGAATCACCTTCGCCAGAGACTGGCGGAAGAGGTGCGACAAGTGAGATGATGTCCTTGGAGGAAACTTCTGCACGGCGGGAGGTTGCGGCTCAACAGGCGGAGAAGAGCACCTTGCGTCGCGACGAGGGGAAAAGCGAACGGCGCGAACGCCGTGAGCACCCCAGCGACAATCCGCTACTGAGCAATCTTCCGCTAGGTGACGAGGGAGAGACGACAGCCATAGCTGAAGCGTTCCGTGCAGCAGCTCGTCAGCGTTCTAAAGAAGAATCGGAGTCATCCGAATGGTAGGTATTCAAGTTTTCATGGTCTTCAGTATACAAGGTTACTCTCGATCAAGGATGAAAGCGCAACCCTCTTAGACACTTCTCTTTCATATATTAATATCAAGTAGTAAGTCGAAAAGGAGGTTTATATCAACTACTTGAACCATTCGTTCTGGAAAAAAGCCCTCTGATATACGTCGATAATGCGGATAGAAACATAGTCAGGAGGTGAAACGTTTGTCACTCTCAACACTCTATCGTTGCACACGTTCACTTGAGGCGATCGAAAACTATGCCATAGCGACAAATTGGCAATCCTCTAGGCACATCTTCAAACCAGGCTCACTTGAAAATCGTTATGTGAGTCTCTCCTCCTCAGGTACTCCGCGGCAATCCAGGACTGGCCGACACCGAGAAAACTTTCACCATCAGTTTTATGAAGACCGCCACTTTTGGGACATTATCCTGACCTCTCCACCAAATGAAATCTATGGTCACAGCTTTCACTTCTATTACTGCGCATTGTCTGAGTGGGTTGCGCGCGTACCTGGTCTCTTTTGGTCTAAAGGTGCCAAAGCGTTACGGGAATTAGCTAAGAGTGCCATTGAATTAAAAAGTGCAGAGTGGACAGTGTATCACCCACTTGGTAAATCCCAGCGTGTTCTTGGGGGGATTGGTACCTTAAAATTTTCTCCCGATGTGATAGGAAACCGGCTTGCCATGCTCAGCTGTGGACATAATGCTTCCAGTAGAGTTCCTGTGATCATTTCATCCGAAATCTGGGAGCATTATGAACTTAGAGAAGGTGACATACTTAGTGGTGAGGCCAAATGGCAAGAAATACCCCTGGGATGGGCGGAGAGCTTCCCTTCCATCAGGGGTATTCCAAGAGGAGTCCTAGTCATTAGGCATCCCTCACAAATCAATGTTATAGAAAGAAACCAGCCAATTCAATTCCACCCTTGTACTGTAATGGAATATGACTCTGGTAACGCTATACTCTACGACTTTGTCTATGCCACGGCGGATACAAGTGTTAGAGACTACCGACAGAGGCTTGAAGGGTTCTTTGAGGGGTACAAAGCTAAAAATGAGCGCTACGGCAGGTACCTCATACCTGCCGATCAAAGTCAACCTCTGTTTGATATCGGATACACTGTTAGCTCAAACCCAGATAGCCAATCTCAGCTTAGACTTATAGAAGAGCGTGTGCGCCTACGTAGCTTTAAAGGCCAAACTATTGATGAACTTTTACAAGTATTGGCCAGCAACTGTAGCAATGATGACTTACCAGCCCTCAGCCGAGATATACGGCTTAATCCCAATGTTTGGTTTACGGGTGCTTCTGCCGCGCGCTCAGCTGTTCAATTGCTAGATGTTTGCATACAAAGGAATAAAGAAGCGGAACTAGTTGATGCTCTGTCGCGGCAGAAATCGGCTCTCGTTGCTTAAAGTATAGGAGGATGCAATGCCTTGGGATGACAATCTCACCAACCTCAAATACGTGCTCGCCGACCTCTATTTCTTGAAGGAGGATAGCATATCTGTCGTTCGCGATGCAGGCCTACGCCCTTCCACTATCCCCTTTAAAGATAGAGCGACGAATAACTGGTCCGAAATTCTGGACGTAGCAGACAAACTTGGGAAGGTACCAGATATTATCCTAGTAGCCCTTAGAGACTACCCGGATAACCAATTTCTCCTGAGTGCCCAGAAAGGCACACTCACCCCAGTAAAACCTATCGTGGCTGATGATTTCTTATGGAAAAGTTCACAGCCAACCGAAAAACTCGAGAAGCTTATGGGCAAGCAAAGCACCCTCCTACCAATCATTTGGTTAGAAGTCGGACTGCAGCGTGCTAGATCCATAGCGAAGGTCAAACGTGCCGATAATACATTTGGCACAGGCTTTCTAATTAGAGATAACTTGTTTCTTACGAATCATCATGTCCTTCCTACCAAAGACTCAGCGAGGAAAGCTATCATCCAGTTCAATTACCAAAAGAATGCAGATGGACTTGACTATGAGCCGGTTAACTTTGAGCTTGACCCAGATGCAACTTTTAAGACCTCCGCTGAAAATGATTGGACTCTTGTGCGGGTTAAAGGTGACGCAAATGCAGAGTGGGGTGCTATTGATCTCAAGCCGGTCGAGATCAAGGTCAATGATCGTGCAAATATTATTCAGCATCCCGGTGGAGAGACAAAACAGATTGCTCTCTACCATAACATCGTTGCCTATGTAGATGGCAGACTAATTCAATATCTGGCTGATACCTTGCCTGGTTCTTCTGGCTCTGCCGTTTTCGACGGCCAATGGCGTCTGATTGCAGTCCATCATGCTGGTGGCTCCATAGTAGAGCCCAGCACGAAAAAGCTAGTGTACCGCAATGAGGGTATCAATGTGAATTGTATTTTGAAGGACTTAGAGTCTATCGGCTGACTTTATAGTCTGTAAAGGTCTTAATCGATCTCTTTCACAGCACGAAAAGCTGTGATAAAAGCCTACTCAAGCTATATGCTGTCTTCATTAGTAGCACCAAGTTTTCTAGAAGTTGGTATCTCTCTTGTTCTGTTTAAGTTAAAATAGAAGACGGCTGCTTGACAAGATATTTGGAGAGAAATACTCATGACCAGGGGATTCTTTAAGCTTCATTTTGATGACCAAGGTCGCCTCTTGAACGTCACTGAGCGGGAAGCTATCATCAGCTCTCTGATGGATACTGCTGAGCCTGCCACCGATCTCTGGATCTTTTCACACGGTTGGAATACTGACGAGAAAGGCGCTGATGCTACTTATGATAAGTGGGTAGGCAGAATGCAGGAGCGGATCCAGCAGGAGATTACTAATACTGCTTACTCCCCTATCTTTGTCGGCATCTATTGGCCGTCAATGGCCTGGTCGGGTGACATCGCTAGGGAAGCAGCATCCCTTCAAGACTACTCAAGTGCAATCCCAAGAGATAGTATATATCCCGGTGAATTCGAGCTTGGAGAAGATGAGATAGAAACGAGCGGCATTCCAAGCGAGTTTGAGCTTGGAGCAAGTGAGGCCACTTTTGAAATGGGTCGTTTAGAAACCCTACCTACAGTCAACATAAGTGATGAAATGGCAGGCAAAGCACGTTTCGTAGAAGGATATCGCGCCGCTATGGATCCGAGGGGCGAACATATTAGCCAGTATGGCCAGGACTTTGCCCGCCTCTATGAGTTGCTATTTCAACCTCAACAACCAGACACTGCTCAAATTGAGGAGTTTGTTCAAATACTCCAGCGTTATAAGGTTGACGACCCGCATAGCGATCCGGTCGAAAGTATCAATGTTCTAAATGCTCCAGGGGATGTTGAAGCTCACCTCAAAACTGAACAGGTCTTGTCTTCCCATGAAGGCTTCAAGCCTGGCCATCAAAACATTCTGCTCAGGTTTTTCCGCGTTTTTACCTTCTGGGCTATGAAAGGTCGGGCTGCTATAGTGGGCCAAAATGGAGCTGCTGTCCTTTTACGGGATTTAAAGATTATTCTTCAACAACACAAACGCAATGTACGCCTACATCTGTTTGGCCATAGTTTTGGGGCAAAGTTAGTCTCTGCCACTGTCCATGGAATTGCTGATGTAGCTGATCTAGAGCCGCCAGTGATCGATACCCTTATCCTTCTCCTAGGAGCCTTTAGCCAGTTTTCATTTAGCAACGATGTTCCGATCCAGCCCGGTGGAATCGGGTACTATTCATCCCTGATTGATCGCCACCTTGTCACCAATCCGATAGTGGCTATTTACTCCCAGTATGATCTTGCCAATAAGGAAATGTACCCTCTTGGAATGCGCTTGGCTGATCGTAACAAAATCTACGAATTGGGCGACCCGAATGATCGATTTGGGGCTATTGGAGCTAATGGGGCTCAAGGTCTAGACAATACCCGCTATCGCATTCTGGAGATGCTGTCACTGGAGGAATCCTATAACTGGAACGATTTGTCTGGTGTTGCCTTTCTCAACGTTGATGCCCACCATTATATCAACGCTAACAAGGATAAACGTCCTATTGGAGCACATGGAGATACTGGTCGGCCTGAAATCTTTCATCTGGTACTGGCAGCTTCACGTAGCTAGGGAGGCTTTCTATAAAAGAAACCCCATAAAATTGTCGTGAGCCATTTTCTCAAAGGTTAATCGAATGCAATGGAATGACGACCTGACAGATCTTAAGAATGAGCTTTCTAATCTATATCCTACCAAGGATGATAGCTACTCCTTAGTTCGTGACGCAGGTCTTCGTTCTGGTTCCATTGCATTTAAAGATAAAGCAGCTAATAATTGGTCCGAAATTATAGCCGAGGCGCTGCGCCAAGAAAAGGTACTTCATATAATTCGTGTGGCCCTCAGAGACTATCCTGACAATAAAATACTGCAAAGTGCGCAACTCGCCCTATTAAGACAATCTAATATGTACTCTCACCCAATAGGGGTCTTCTACATCTATGCTCCCAGAGACTCTGAACAGCAAAACGAACTTGCGAGGTACCTAAAAACTCCAGCACTAAGAGGGATGATACTAGAGGTATATGATCGTGCAATGCCGCCTGATGCTGAGTGGGCTGAAAAAATTATTACCTATATGGACGCCGCACGTATCTACTTGGTTCTCGTGAGTTCAGATTTCATAGCGAACTACTGTGAGAGGTTGGAGGTGAAACGAGCATTAGAAAGACATCTATCGGGAGAAGCTCGTGTCATACCTATTCTTCTTTATTCCACGAGTTTGGAGAATACCCCTTTATCCGGCCTTCAAAGCTTGCCTAAAAATGGTAAACCTGTCATGACTTGGGAAAACCAAAGGCTGGCATACGAAGATATTGCAATAGATATCCACAAATTAGCAGCGGAGTTGAAAATAAAGGACCAGACCCCGCAAGAAACTCCTACTGTTAACAGTGATTTCCATAAGTATCCAGATAGTAAAACAAGAGGACAGGCAAGCGCATTGGCATCTGAAGCTGAGGCCGCTGACAGTGAGTTGCAAGCTCCTTTCCACATCTCAAGTATATTTGATGAGCTTCGTCATTTTCAAAAGAAGGTAAGCGTACTTAAGGGTGTACATAACATGCTTCATGAGGTAGAATGGGCGCTAATCGGGCTTAACGCGACAATTAGGCTTCAGTTGAAGTTCCATGAAGAGCGAGAAAGTAAGAAGGTAGCTGCAGCTTGGTTTCTGAGGAAAAGAGAGATAGGGCCTTCTGCTATCAATTTCAGAACTGTTGAGGTCTTTTGGCAACAAGTTCGATGCCATACCGAATGTTGTGTAGCGATACGGCGTAGAAAAAAGGGCAACCATCTCACAGCATTGCTCTTCCTCCTGGCTGCCTCCATGTCCCCTCTGCTCTCCTCTTCTTCGCCCCAACTCGTGCCTGCTTCCGCTTTGCTGTCTGGCAATCAGGTCTCTTGAGGCGCAAAACACCACCTCATCCTAAACCACCTTCGCAGCTGGTTCTTGACTCAGGCTCTGTTGTGCGTTGCCCCTTCCTTTGTCGTCACCCGGTCAATCACACCGGGATTTTTCGTAGCGTAATGCCCTGGATGGTGGCCCAGACGATCGTGAGGCAACTCATCTCGGTGGTGAACACGTCAATCTGATCGGTGCGTTGCCGCACGTTACTAAACAGGCTTTCGATGGCGTTGGTCGTTCTGATGTAGCGATGCATCGCCTGCGGAAACTCGTAAAAGGTCAGCGTCTTGTCTTCTTCCTCGACCAGACTGCGCACCGCCTCGGGATAGAGCCTGCCATATTTGGCTTTGAAGGCGGCCAGTTGCGTCAAGGCGCCTTCCTTCGTGGTCTGCGCCCAGATGCCGACCAGTTCGGTCTCGACGTCATGGCGCACGCGCCTGGGAACGGCATTCAAGACGTTGCGCTGCTTGTGCAGCAGACAGCGTTGACGCGGGGTCGCTCCAAACAGTTCCTTCACGGCGGCCAGCAGTCCATCATGGCCGTCGGTCACGATGAGATCCATCTGGGTGGCTCCGCGTGTGCGCAGGTCTTGTAGCACACACAGCCAGCCGTCTTTGTCCTCCTCGGCACAGGCCCGCAGTGCCAGCACCTCTTTGTTGCCCGCCAGGTCCACTCCCAGGGCCGTCAGGATGACCGTCGTATCGGCCTGGTCTCCATGACGCACGCTGAAGTGGATCCCATCCAGGTACAGGATGTGCCAGTGCTCTTGCAGCCGACGCTGGCGCCAAGTGGTGAATTGCTGCTCGAGATCCTGATTGAGGCGGCTGATGGCGCTAGCGCTGGGGGCCACTCCCATCAGCGTTTGGGCAACTTCCCCCACCTTGTGGGTGCTCGCACCGGCTACAAACATCTCGGTCAGTCCTTGGGCCACCTGTGGTTCATAGCGACGATACCTCTCGAAGACCTGGGTGTGGAACTGGCCCTCGCGGTCTCGGGGCACGTTCAAGTCCTCGAGCCGACCCGAGGTCGTGACCAGGTCACGCTGGTAATACCCATTGCGATAGCCTTTGCGCTGGGGACTGCTCTCTCCCCACCCCACCCCGATGAGCGCATCTAACTCCTCGCGCATGACTCCTTCCAACACAATGCGCATGCCACTGCGAGCCAGTTCGCGCAGATACTGCTGGAATTGCTGTTGTTCAGGCAGCCCTGGTGCAGGCTGCTCCCTGCTTGAGTCAGTTGCGTCCGCTGTGGTACGCTTCTTCTGACGATGAACAGGCATAGGTACCTCCTTTTTTGGGTAACTGAACTGATAGATCAAAAGGAAAGGGCTATGCCTGTCATTTTAGCTCAGCAAGGCGGTTTTTCGCAGCATTACCGTTACACAACTATCGGGATGGCATCAACAAGTTCTCCCTAAAATCGATGATCTAAAGCTTTTCGCAAATGAGAAAATGGAGATCATTGGCGAAAAACCTTTCAGCTTTGACGACACCATTGTAAGAGGGGCTACATGGGTAGTAGAACTGGTTAAGTTGCAGAAAGATTTTGAGGCAGGTTTGGAAGATCACAATATAGTGGCGATAGATAACTTGTCAGGTGAACTTCTCAATAGATGCCGCAAGCACCTGTACTATATTGATAGGCAATTGCGCGATGCTGTCGAAGAACTCGAGCTTGTCTCTACTCATATTTTAAGGTATATTCCATGAATCAACATCCGGCAATACAACCTCCAACTCTTAAGGATATCCAGTTACGGCATGAAGAACTGGTCCATCAAAATATGGAAGACGATGATATTGATATCAAACAAATACACGCATTCCTCAACGCTATTGCTCAGGCTGGTATCAGTACCGAAAAAGCTGAAGAGCGTTCTCTATTACGCGATTTAATTCGCTATTGGTCAGGCGTCATTAACGAAAAAACGGGGGAATATCCATTTGTTGAGTTACTGCCTTACGACCTTACTATATCACGCGGTCAAGCGATACTACGTCCAGGCATCTTTCGCCAAAGGGCTTCTGAGCCTTCTCCATCCCTCCCAAGTCGCCGTGATCGTCAACTCATGCTAAAGCGAATACGCTCGTTATGGATCGACGGTGTGCTTGAGCAATCTCTTCATTATGCACCCCTCATCACATTAGAACTGTACAAGGATCCGAGTTACCTGGCGAATCCTTGGAGATCGCTTGTACGGGAAGCGGAACTGCCGGAGCAGCCGTTGCCCGCTAGTACTCAGATCATACAAGTGTATGATGATGCAGGTGGTGACCTACTCATTCTTGGGGAACCTGGCTCTGGTAAGACGACATTGCTACTAGAGTTAGCCCGCGGCCTCTTGAAGCGCGCAGAACTTGATGAAAGTCACTCGATGCCCATGGTGTTCAACCTCTCGTCTTGGACCATGAAGGGACAATCTCTTTCAGACTGGCTCATAGATGAATTGAATAGTAAGTACCAAGTGCCGCGCAAACTCGCTAAGTTGTGGGAAGTTGATAACCAGATACTGCCACTCCTCGATGGGCTAGATGAGGTTGCTCCGGAGCATCGTGTAGCGTGTATAGATGCTATCAATACCTATCGGCAGCAGCATGGTTTTGTGCCTATTGTGGTTTGTTGCCGTAGTGCTGGTTATATGACATTGCCGATACGCTTGTTGCTAAACAGCGCCATTGTTATCCAGCCGCTGACGATCCAACAGATCGACGATTACCTGGGGAGTGCAGGTGGACGGTTAGGGGAGTTGCGAATAGCACTCAACAAGGATCCGGTGCTACAAGAACTAGCCAAAACTCCCCTCATGCTTAGCGTGTTAACATTAGCTTATCATGATCTGCCTGTCAACAAACGCTTGACAGCAGATTCTCCTATGATGCTACAGCGACAGGTCCTTGAAGCCTACGTTCATCGTATGCTCCAACGTCGAGGTACCGAAACCCATTACGCCTCCCAGCAGACCTTACATTGGATGGCATGGTTGGCAGAACGATTGATGCAACACAACCAAACAGTGTTTTACATCGAGCAAATGCAGCCAGATTGGCTACCAAGTACTCGGTCACGGCAACTCTACCAGCTGATTGTTAGACTAATCGTTGGTCTGGTCGTTGGTCTCATTGTTGGATTGGTCAATGCTCTTGTGAGCGGACTGATCCCAGGGCTGTTGAGCGGTCTGGCTGTTGGGTTAGGAAGTGAGATAGATAGTAAGTCAAAGTCAGAAATAAGGCCTACAGAGGTCGTTGAATGGTCATTAAGACGCATACGATGGGGCTTATTAATTGGGCTGATTGGAGCATTACTCACCGGGTTAATTAATACACTGCTCAATGGACATATCGGTATGCTGTTCAATGCGGGCATCGGAACTCTGATCAGCACTTTATTCAGTAGTTTGGTTAGCATACTAATCAGCTTTCTAATACTTAGGGTGGGTAGTGGATGGTCCAGCAAAATGCTAGATGAGCGGCAACGTATCACACCCAATCAAGGTATACGATATTCCGTACGTAATGGTATATTCGTCGGGGTGATGAGTGGACTGAGCTTCGGACTGATCAGCGGAATGGGCTTTGGGTTAAGCGTCGGACTATTCTATGGATTGGTTCCTGGCCTATTGAGTGGCCTAGACTTCGGGTGGTTTTTAGGGTTGGTGAATGGACTATTCTCAGGACTTCGCTATGGTGGAATTGCATTTATCCAGCACATCATCTTGCGTCTGCTCCTATGGTTTGATGGGGCTATACCCTTGAACTACCCTCGCTTTCTAGACTACGCCGCTGAGCGGATTCTTTTGCGAAAAGTAGGTGGAGGGTACATATTCATTCATCGGCTACTACTAGATTACTTTGCATCTCTCGACACTCCACCAGGCTCCGATGAGCGAATGTAAGGTGTAACAACTAAGCTGACCCCCTGTGCTGGCTCATGGTCTATCTGTTCTAGAATGATGAGAGAAAAGTACCAGCTGAAGGCTCATTACTGCTGAGTAAGTATGCAAGAGGAGGAATCAGCAATGCAGCACTGAATAGCATGTGTGAGAACGC